>ENA-OPSQ01000865-OPSQ01000865.1-human-gut-metagenome-genome-assembly--contig:-NODE-865-length-24336-cov-3.575018_pt1 | contig 24336 bp, 20 predicted proteins | sample MGYA00241456_ERZ501904 | MGnify/ENA primary metagenome ERZ501904 (study PRJEB25962, sample SAMEA2042452) | human gut metagenome | biome: human gut; feature: human-associated habitat; material: faeces...
GTTCTTCCAGCTTATATCCAAGCATGGAAAGGAACTGACCGTATCCGTTATCCTGCATTGGAATACTCAATTTCACAAAATTCTCTCAATCCCCGCTAAAAATGCGGGGATTTTTGCTATCCAGTACTCATGTTTGAGGACTTACCGCTAATCTTATCCAATTGCGCTGACAATTACTTCCAAATGGATGTCTCATGCCAGAGCCCAATATCACACAATAATCCTCATGTTACCGCATAAATAACTGTATATTCCAGACACTTTGAATTTTCTACCATTCATCTTCTGCACGCTTTCTTTCAAAATCTGCTTCTCGTTTGTAAATGTCACTTAAAGCAAAATAAATTTCTGCAGTTCTTGGATATTGCTCTTGCAAACCTTCAGCATTCTTTTGATATCTATGATGCAAAATCAATTCTGATTTTCCTGCATCAACAGTATGAACACCTCGTTTGTTCTCTTCTGCTATTACATAGGAATTCTTCAATGAGTCAAGATGATATTCTTCTATAATCTTTCGCACAGCTTCACATGGACTATAGCCATCTTCACCAATTGGAGAATATGCCAATAATCTCCCTATCAAACTTCCAAATAACTTCTCTTGTCTTTGATTGATTAACAATTTCTTAAACTTTTCTATCCAGTCCTTCAGATTTTTATATGAAACTTTTCCATCTTTCTCTGTTGGGCAAAACTTTGCTTTGTCAAATCCCGAATACACTTTATTTGCTAATTCGCTCTTTGTCTTATCATTAGTATCATCATCCGCTTTATAAATAATTTCAACCAATTGAGCATAGAACGTCGGATCATTCTTTATAACTTTTTGCATACATTTCATTTGTTCCCATTCAAGCACATTTCTGCACATCCATTCTAGCGTTGCTAATTCAGCACATTTTTCATCATCCATAATAAATGCGTCCTGCAGCTCTTTCAAAATTTCCTCAAGGTAATAATCTGTCATAGAGCTAACCACATTATCTTTCAAATTAGAAATTACAAATATAGCATTATATAATTCTTGAAATGATATTTTATCCTTTATATCATACAATAATTCTAAATAAGTATGGAGTGAACCATATTTTTTACATTCATCCAACGCCCACATAACTACCTTATGCCCTGCTTTATCCGATATCCCTAGTTTTACATTTCCGCTCCAATACATTTTCTTTATTTCTTCATCTTCTTTAGTAATAAGTGCATTGTCATTATCCTCTATAAAATCTAAAGAAATTAAATTAACTAAAAGATTTTTATTGTTAGATAATTTTTTTACCATTCCTATAACTTCATTTAAATCTACTGTTCCATTTCTGTGTAAATAGTTTACATAACCATATACATATTTTCCTTCTTCATCTCTTTGTAGAAGTAAACTAAATATTTTTTCATCAAACAATCCATCGCAATAAAACTGTGCCAGAACTTCACCCAATATGCTATATTTTTCTTTCACAGCTAATTCGATTAATTTATCCAAAGAATATTCCTTTTCTTTAAACTCTTTGAATTTTGTTTTTATCTCTTCTTCTCTTAATATATGATTCTTCTCATATGAATCCTTACTTTCTTCTCGACTAAATGGTACTGGGTGTAAAAGAGGAAACTTAAATACAGGTAAAAAAATATATAAATATTCATAGATTTTATTAGACAACACAATTTCATTCATTGTGCTTTCATATTTACGCAACGCCTCTTCAGATATACTCCAATCAGCATCATAATAATATCTATGTCTATAAATCGTATACCTTATTTCATTTTTTATTTTAATTTTCTCTTCATCTCTCATCTCTCTACAATTGAGAATCATTTTTTTTAACACTTCATTTTGAATAGTTACATCATATGACTTTATATACTGAATTATTTTGTCCCATTTTTCTGCATCCGTACCTGCTGAATCAACACACATTCTTAAATATTCGATATAAGTTTTATTTACTTCATCTACATATAATACTTCCGGCTCATCTACCTTTCTATATTTAGGTACATTTAATGTTAAACATATCGAACTTGTCCCTTGCGGCAATTGGGACGAAATAACTTCCCATGCATTTGGATATATCTCAATAGCCCTTCTTGCTAACTTAATTTTTTTCTCGACAGACAATGCACTTTCATTTATCCACGCACAAAATACTATTCCTAACACTCCTTTAGGGCTATTACTTATTCTATACTTCAAATTATATGAATCTATCTTCCATAACCATTCTATTGCTCGTACGACATATTTCTTTTGCTGAACTAATTGCTCTACTGTCCACAAAACGTTAGTATAATAATGTCGACTTGTCATAAAGTCCCCATCATTTGCTTTGAAGAGTTCCAACATTCCCTGTGGTTGTTGCAATTCACTTTCTAACTTTTTTAAAACACTCTCTGGCGAAGCTTCACATAAATCTGTTAAATATTGTGAAATATACCCCCATCTTTCCTTATTTGTGATAGTATCAAATACCCTTGATACTATATTATCAATTTGTTTTTGATTTTCTTCATGACCTCTATAATACGCACGCATAATAAGAGTTCGAATCATCCCCTTTTTTAAGGTCGGTGACCACTCTGGTTTTTCTGCATAAATACTTGCTTCAAAATGTTTTTCAAAAGGGTAATCAAAAATAGGCTCTGATTCAATCAAAACTTCATAGAATAATGCTATAAATTTATTCCACATCTCATCAGTTATATAAATATCTAGTTCTTCCCATGCATCCTCAACACTAGCAAGTTGCAAATTATTTCCTCTGTAACTGATATTAGTTACAACGAATGGATTTTCTCTATGTAAATATTTCTCCAGTTCTTTCTTACATTCAATGTATGTCTTGCCAGATAATTCTTCAAAAACTAACATATCGCCTGTTGCTTCAGTCCACTTACCACACAGTAATGTGGCCATAACTACATCAGAATGACCTTCTACCCAGTCTGGTTTACTATACATTGCTCCATTAAATAGTTTTTTCTTTAATGGCACATATAAACCATGGGTATTATCTACTATGTTATATGCTTCATGGCAATCTATCCCAATCTCTTCCAACGCATTTATAAGATTTCTTTTTGTTCTTCTTCTTAATACCACTTTATCTCTTGTATAACATGGTTCATCTTCACTGTATACAAAAATATTAGTATTATTAGGAATGGTCACAATTTTCTCCGCATAGAAAAACGGGACCAATATATTCCCTGATACATTTGCTTTCTGTAATTTATTCCACTCTTCTTCTGATTTAATTATAAGCGTAACTCTATCTGAATTCTTCTGTCTTAATTCATTTAAAAGTCGATAAGTTGTCTCCTCTCTGGATTCCCCTACAACATATACCCGTTCTATAGCACTTTGAAATCTTGACTCAAATTGTTCGTCGTCAATCTTAAAAAAATCCAGCCCCATTCCCTTATACTTTGACTCTCTTCTAATCTGGATATCAATATCAGTGATAGAATAAGAAAACACCTTTTCTTTTTTTAAATCTGCTATTTGACTTAATACCAATTCTAATTTTGATTCTATTGTAAAAAAATGTTTTTCACTCTCCGTTTTTAAGTCACCTAAAAAAATCTCCAATGTTTTATCCGGATTATTTTCTTCTAAATATTTTATAATTACCTGCATAAAATGGTGAATATATGTTTCCGCTTCCATTGCTGGGATTTCATAGCGTACCATTAAATCATATAATTCTCTATGCAATAGCTGAGGAAATTCATATCCACTCTTATCTTTTAATTTTTTTGCCATTTGTCTCAAATTATCTTTTGAAAACGCCAAACACAAATCCTGTTCAAACTTTATTAACGTATCAGTATTATTTGTAAAAAAAGAGCCTGTACTAACAAACAATTCTTGCCATTTATAATTTTCTTTCACATCATCTATTTTTTTCTTTACACCATCTAACAGCAAATCAATTGTTGTATCTTTCAATTTCTCATTCATACTCTAAAATCCTTTCTCAGCTTACAATCACAATATATACGTCAGCTTTATATATGAAGTTTTGTGTCTAGTCTCTTCTATTCAATTCATGTGTTTCTTTTGTTATTCTATATTTTTTCAAGTAACCATTAGCTATTGACTTATTCATCGCTTATTTTTCATCCTGACAAATCTATGATATCTTTAAATGAACCCAAAACAAATCACACATCAACACATCCTGAACTTCTTTCTTCAATCTATATCTGATGCGCTCTCTTTTCTTGTTTATTCTTTCTTTATAAAACTTTTAAATCTGCTTCATTCTCTTATTCGTCCTTCATGAAAGCTGCCCCATAATCTTGGTGGCGTACAAACAGAAATGATAAAGTTCTTCTCACTGCAAAGACAGCGTTCTATATTTTTATTTGCAGCAAATATGTATCTGCCGGCATCACAGATGAAAATATTTTTTTACTATATACTCATCCGTCATATACTAAAATTCAGTCAAGACATATATTATCTGGTAAGTAAATCCAGTCCATTAAGGTTGATATCAAACTTTTCCTGTTGATAGTCACAATACTCAGAACTATCTGGATTATAACAGCTTACACTATTGAATCTTCTTACCAATGGAGTTTTTATATCCTTTATTTCTTTCTTCAAGTCATCAGCATCTTTGTCTGATAATATATGTCTCTGATATATTAAATGATACTCATGCAACCAATTTTCCAAATCAACGATGTTATCCTCTTTTCTATAAGTAATATCAATCCTTGTCTGTACATGAAAATCATTCCACAATGTATTTCTATATCTGTCAATAATAGTTGCAATACTATTATGATCCCGTTCTTCATTTAAAAAGGTATCTACTATAGCTTTTAGTTCCACTACCATCTTTGCATAATCTTCAGCAGATATCAGACTGTGATTTTTTTTACCATTTTCTATTATTTGTGTTAATGATCTTGCTTTTATGTTTTCATAGCATGTATTTATTAAATTCAATGTATGTATTACCATCTGAACATCCGCATTATCGCCACTCTTCATTAAATAATATAAGCAAACGCACGTTCTTTCGATTTCCTCAACGTAATTTTCAATTATTCTAGGCAAATGATATTTGAAAATGTTTCTGATGGAGCCTATGTAATCATAAATAATATGTCGATCTTCTTTATTAGCATTTGTATCAAGCAATGGAACTTCAAAGTAACAAGGCTTAGTCCAAGTAAATTCATCTCTTAGCTTTTGACTGTACTTTTTATCATCGTAAGGTAATAATGCCGGAATTACTACATTGTAAGCACAATATACGCTTGGCATCATTTTAATATCAACACATGTAAAATAAGAAATTCCCTGAATGCAGTCAATGTTCCTTTGCACCCACTGCATCAACATTTGTGGTATGATGTATTCTTGTTTATAGGCACCTTTTCCGCTATGATTCACAAATGCGCAGGCCATAACGAGTGGATACATCATCAGACATTTACGTATCACTTCTAACCATAATACAAAATGGTTTTGTTTTTCCGCTATGCCCCACATATAAATTTCCTGCGGAGAATATAATGCCAAAAGTTTTATTTCATTTTCAAAATCAATTTTTTTCTTCCGCCGTATCATTTTTAAATATTGAAATTCCGAATAGTAATATCGCTGTGGATATCCTGATTCCTGCCATGCAAGTGGAAGCATCGATGCAAGATAGAGGCTTGGGAACCCAGCCAAGCTAAATCGTTCATTATTTGTCAATGCCTTCTTTGACAAAGGTATATGAAACAATTCATCTGGATTACGCTCTATGTCTTCCCTTACTCCTTCCACACCTCTTACTCTATAAAACAGTTCTCCCGCTCTTAATCTAAATTTGGTATACAATTTTCCGTCTGACGTATCAATCTCATTCCAATCATCCATTGTTGAAACAAACATCGCGGAACGAAGATTATCCATTATCGTATCAAATTCTTCCTGTGCTCTTTTAGGATCTGCACCCTCATAATATTTAAACACATCTAATATTCTGTTAATATTTGCCTCGGCATCCGGAAGTATTATTTTAATCATATTTATGGCTTGTTCTCGTTTGTCTTCTTGAAACTCAGACACATCGACTTCCTTAAGCCTCTTTATAAATATTTCTGCTTCTTCAGCATATTTTTCTGATATATCGAAATTACTATCATAATATTTTTTTGGCAATTCCAGACTTTTTAAAAACTCTTCTATTGGCATATTTCTTTCATCCTTTCTTCAAAATCTCCTTGTACCTTATTACTTACACTTTTCCTGATAAATATCACTCGGCATTCAGACAAGGTCATAAATTCTTAATCAGTTTATGTACTTTTGTTCTTGGTACAGCACTTGCCGATGGTTTTCCCTCATTAAATTTATCTAACCATTCTGCATTGGCAATTGCATAATTCATAAAAGGCCACAAAATCTGAAACATCTCCCTTTCTTCCCTTGATATATTCTCCCTGTCCAATATTTTTCATCCATTCCGACAATTTCGACTAATATTCACTCTTATGAATATCAAATTGAAAGAAACCGAAATGTAATAAGAACCTCAATTTAGTACGTTGGTTTGAACATACAGCATGATTATCTGCAGGTAGCTCTCTGAGCAGCAAAAACAGTAATTGAAAATCCTGTATCCATATTATGTCAGACATTTCATCAGAAAAATATGTAAAGAAGGCACCAAATGGCCGTTTATCGTTTGATTCACAGCTCTCAAGGGATAACATCATATATCGGGGATAAAAACAATTGCCATATGGAGATGGATTTGTACTCTTTGCTAACATGCAAATAACTTTTACAAACTTGGACATCCCATTTTCCCATAGATATGGATGATCTCATTTTCATCCAGTTCGATATTTGTTGAAATGATGCACAGATACTATTTATGTTTGTTTCTGTTACAAATGTAATCAAGCACAAAGCAGAATATGCATATATTTTAGTGCTATCTGTTTCTTTTTCAAATGCCTTTTCTGACAATATAAAGACAGAACCCCAAACACAATAAGTATATCTATCAACCATCTAATGCCTAACGCCCACATAAAACTTCCAACAACTATAATACAAGAAGTACTCTCTCACTTCTTTTAAATTTCTTTTTCCCTCTTCCCTTTAAACTCCTTATTCAATATATGTTCTTGCTCAATTCTTTTCAAAGCTCTATAATAAGCCTCTTCCCAAATTTCAATCATTTATTCTTGAGACAGCATGCATTTTATATTGTATATTTTTCGAATTATTTTTTTATTCTTTTTACTCATACATTCCTTTCAAAGACATTCTTGCATAATTTTTTAATCCATATCTTTACTGCATTTTATACAGCATTATATTTTTATATAGTGGTATTTTTCTCTGATAAACTATACCAAATGTTTATTAAGTCTTATCCTCTCCTCCACCCCATTACCAAACTTATACACCATCCTCCTCCGATCAAACACCGGATTCGCATCATGTATAACGCTATGATGATTTGGGCATACAATCATCTGATTATTCGCATCATTATTCAAACTATTAACAAAGTAATCAATGTGATGTGCCTCTGCGATATGTGAACCATATTTTTCTCCAATCACCTGCCCGCATATCTGGCATCGGTATCCGTACAACAGCTTCAAATTTTCTCCTATTTTTCTGTTCAATTTACGAATCTTAACAATCTGTAGTCTCTTTTCTATTCCACTGTTTTTGTCTTCAATTTCATATTCTATTTCATTGTCTACAGAACGTTCTTTCATTCCTTGAATTGCCTTTTTCATAACCTGAAAATCATCCTGAGCAATTGTCTCTAACAAAAAAGTATCCTCATATTCCGTAGTATAAATAGCAAGATATTCCTTTAATCCTTCAGGCATTTTTATGCAGCTTCTGTCTTTTGAATCTCTGCTTTCTCGAATAGCTTTTATGTAATTCATGGTTTTAAAAAAATATTGTTGAAGTGCCTGAGACAGATCTCCATTTCTTGTATACCTGATTTGATATGCGTCCTTCTTTCTTTTTTCTACAGGATTATTTACATTAACAATTTTGGCATCATACGTTTTTCCATTCATAAAGAAATGAATAATTTTAGATTCTCCTCGTTGCAAAAAGTTCTCCATATTCTGAAGAAAAATAACCTGATTGTCCAACGGTAATGTAAATCCTTCCATTAATGTTGACCAATCTACTTCTTTCTTGTAGACATAATTTTCTGATTCCATATGCAGTTCCTCATTACCGTAAGTATGCCTTTATCTGTTCTTTATAGCGTCTTCTATAGTAATCCATTGCCCTGTATTCAATGACATCTTTCATCTGTTCTGCCAGCACAGGATTCTTCACAATTTCTCCCATCTCATCTCGAAGTGCCAAAACTACACCCTCTTTTTTCACAAAGGATCCTCCCCCTGACTTCAACAAAAATTTCACCGGCATTTGAATAATTTTCTTTATATGGTCTTTATCTGAGATTTTACAGTATTCCTCATATGTAATCCCTGTATCCAGATCTTTCCAGTTTGTTCCTGTAGAGAAGAATTCCTTCCAGCTCTCCAAAAGTTCCATTTCTGTCACTTTCGTTCTGACATTACCATGATTATAAAAAGCCATCAGTACCGGCATTTTGTAAACCTTGCTCATACTGGTGCTTTCCAGCAGATTTATAAAGTCTTTTCCAAGTCCCTGACAGAAACTTTCCTGCTCATCTGTGAGTTCATTTAGTTCTTTCAGATATTCTAAATATCTTTTAAACGGATTTTCATTTGAATGTGTAATCGTCAACTGATAAACTTCATCATCCATATAGGTAAACAAATCCATGCGTGACGGTTGTTTACCCAGCAGTTCTTTCACTCTGAAGTACTCATTTCTGATCTGTTCTTTGATTGTCAGGTATTTCTTGTCCATTTCTGCAAACAGGTCAATCAGTTTCATATCAAAATCAACGAAACAATCATCCGGATAGTCTGTTTTGTGTGCCGGGGAATATGTCTGTTTTTCTGTCTTATTTTCTCCTGTCAGTAAGTATCTGGCTCTTCCTGCCTTTTCATAATTACCGATAAAATCCAGGACATTCAGGTACTCTTTTCCCTTACTTTTTCTCAGTCCTCTTCCCAACTGCTGCAAAAATACAACCGGAGATTCTGTCGGACGCAGAAACATTACCATATCAACAGATGGAATATCCACGCCTTCATTGAACATATCCACAGAAAAAATCACTCTGATTTCTCCGCTTTCCAGTTTCTCAATTGCTTCCGATCTGTCCATGGAAAATGCACCGTCTGCGTTGCTGTAAACTGCTGCCGCCGGAATCCCTCTTCTGCAAAATTCTTTCGCCATTTCTTCTGCATGTTCTCTGGAACAGCAGAAGCCCAGCGCACGTCTGGAACCATATTTGCAGTAATATTTATAAATCAGATCATATCGGCTGACATTTCCAATATAGGTTTCATTCAGTTCCTTTTCCACATATTTTCCTTTTACCACATGCAGTTTCGTATAATCCGTATCATCGTAAATCCCATAATAATGAAATGGAACTAACATTCCCTTGTTAATACCATCTTTTAGTGAAATCTCATATGGCACGTTATAATCGCAGATTTCATAAATATTTTTGCCGTCCATTCGTTCCGGTGTTGCTGTCAGTCCAAGTAAAAACTGTGGGTGAAAGTAATCTACAATTTTCCTGTACTGGTTGTTGACTGCATGATGAAATTCATCAATTACCACATACTCAAAATAATCCGGTGCAAGATATTTTTCATTTAAATATTCTGCCTTTCCAAGAGTTGCTACCGAAGCAAAAATAACTGATTTATCCGTACATTTTTCGTCTCCTGTGAAAAATCCATAGTCCTCAGAATTTCTCACATTCCGGAAAGAAACCGCTGCCTGTCGCAAAATCTCTTCTCTATGAGCAACAAACAAAACTCTTTTATATGGTTTAGAATCAAACGCCGCCAGATAGGTTTTCCCTATTCCCGTTGCAGCCTGAATGAGTGCTTTCTGTGCTCCTTCTGCTCTTGTATCTTCCAAAGCACACAATGCCTCGATCTGCGCTCCTCTTGGTTCATATAAAGGTTTTATCTTCGTATCATTTGTTTCCGGCTCTGTAAAGTCATATCTGTCAAGGTCTTTTGCCACCGCCGGACGATGCCAGTTCTGGGAGTAACGTTTTAATTCTTTGTCATCAATGATAATGGAATGATTCACAAATAAATCTTCAAATGTACGAAAGAACTCTTTGTAGTTTTCCGGGTCTTTCTGACTGCTGAACCGATAATTCCATTCTATTCCTGAAGTCAGCGCACTTCTGGAAATATTGGAAGAGCCGATGTAAAGTTCACTATAATCTGTATAATGGAAAATGTAAGACTTTGGATGAAAAGAACGTCCTTTTTCGCAATAAAATCTAAGATCAACTCTGTCACCAAGTTTTCTTTTAATCAGATATAGTGCTGATGGCTGTGTAATTCCAAGGTAGTTTCCTGTCAGGATTCGGATTTTGGCTCCACGTTTCAAAGTATGTTCCAGTTCTTTCAGCAGCATTCTCACTCCGGATTCCATAAGAAAAGAAACAATGATATCAACGCTTTCCGCTTTTTTCATACTCCGGATCAGCTGATAATATAGCTGTCTTCTTTTATCCGGTCCGCCGGTCATTGCATCTGTGGAATATTCGTTTTCATACCCGATGTTTACTTTTTCTGCAGAAGTAAATTCAGCCATTTTTCCTCACCTCTTCCCGGTCGGACATCTCCTGTAATCCATTGTTCTTCTATTTTAAGGCCATGCATGTCATGTATGAAATCTTTAAATGTATCTGTCGTAAAATCGGTAAAATATCTTCCGTTTCGTTCGCCTTCAAATTCTCCGTATTTGAAAGAGGTATAAATCCATCCTTTCGATTTCAATGCTGCATACATATTTTTCAAAACTTCACGCAGTTGTTTTTTCGGCAAATGGAGAATAGATGCACAAGCCCATATGCCATCATATTTTTCTTTTTCATCCAATTCCTGAAACAGCATCTGCCTGACTTTGATTCCCGTATATTCACTTGCAATCCGACACAATTGTTCTGAGCCATCAACTGCATCCACCTGATATCCACGACTCAGAAAGTACTTTGTATCTCTACCTGCACCGCAACCAAAGTCAAGAATATACGCATCTGGGTTAAGTTTCTCCAGAAATTTATCTTGCACTTCTGTAAACTTTACCGAAACAGTCCCAGAGGCAAAAGACTGCGCATTTTCGTTGTAATATTTTAATGTTTTATCTATATCTGCCATATATTCACTCACCAAATGCCATCCAGCACTGATTTCACTCCTGTTTTATCTGCAAAATACCTGTTTTGTTTCTTATGCCTTAATTTTTCTGATAAATCTAACTTCTTTGTGACATATTATACATTTTTTTGACATAAACAGCAACAATTTTCGTCAGACATTTTTTGTTATATTCACTTATCTATAATACGCAAAAACTGTTGCATATTTCTTTTTTGATATCTTTTCTTTTTCATCAACTTCCATATAAAAAAGAGAACCAGACTGCACATAGGTTTCTTCCCCTACATACAGTCTGGTTCTCTGATTCCATCATTCATTTCTGGTAATAAGTCAATAAATCAGACATTCCATTACTCTTCCGCATCCATCTCCGCCTTAATCTCATCCTCGCAGTCTGCCATTGCCTGTAATGTCATAGTGAGCAGCTTCTGCAGTTCCCAGCCGAGTTGTTCGGCGCCTCGCTCGATGACTTCTCTGGAGCATCCTGCTGCGAAGCCTTTACTTTTATATTTCTTCTTGAGGGATTTGAGTTCCATGTCTTTTGTGCTTTTGGATGGTCTCATAAGTGCTGCTGCCCAGATAAGTCCTGTAAGTTCGTCTGCTGCAAAGAGTATTTTCTCCATTTCGTGTTCCGGTGCTACATCAATGGTTGTACCGCATCCTACTGTGATGCCGTAACCGTGGGATACAACTGAATGGATTACGTCTTCGCCTACGCCTGCTTCGCGGAGCATTTCCGGAGCTTTCAGACAGTGTTCTTCCGGATATAGTTCAAAGTCGATGTCGTGGAGGAGCCCTACAATTCCCCAGTATTCTGCATCTTCGCCATAGCCAAGTTCATTGGCATACCATTTCATTACTGCTTCTACAGTCAGGGCATGCTGAATGTGGAAGGGATCCTTGTTGTATTTCTTTAATAATGTGAATGCCTCATCTCGTGTAATTGTTTTCATTATTTTGTCACTCCTCATATCTGAATTGTCAGGCGGATAAAATATCTGCTTTGCTGCTTGCTCATAACTGAATAACTGCTCCGCAGTTTATCTGTCAATCTGGATCTGGCATACTTCCATTGCTTTCAGTGCATTCTCATGGCTTTCCAGTGTTACGCCTGCGCAGCATTTAGCGTCTACGATGATCGGAACTTCCGGGAGAGATGCTTTTGCCAGAAGTGCATTGGAAATAACACAGATGTCTGTGCATAAACCTACAAATGTGATACTTTCGATTTCATTATCCTCATTCATTGCCACCAGTTCTCCTGCAAGATCTGTGGAACCAAAGGTTTCTTTATCAATGGGTTCTGTTTTTCTGAGTGCATCTAATTCGCTTCGGATCTGCCATCCTTCGGTGTCACGGATACAGTGCGGTACAGGAAGCTTCTTTCCTTCCTGAGTGTCAAGATAGTAAGTCTCATGGGTGTCTCTGGTAAAAAGAACAACTCCATCAAAGTTTTTGATTTTCTCTTTTACGCCAGGTACAATGGCAACTGCTTCTTTTGTTCCAAGAGCTCCATCGATGAAGTCATTCTGCATGTCTACAACTACTAATACCTTCTGCATATTTCCTTTCCTTTCGTTCTTTCTGCACATTTTTTCAGATAATGCTATAAAATCTCTGGAAACGTATGCTGTTATTATTTGTTATTACTATACAACGACAAAGTGTTTTTGTACAGGCAAAAGTGCCTGTTTTACTATAGCAATTCCATAAAATATCAATCATCTATTTTTCAGTATATTTTTCAAATCTGTACTTCTGTTTAATATCCGGATATTTGTCTCTGTCTACTTCACTCATAAACATATCATAGGGTCTGGCACAGATTTTGAAGGGTGCATAGAGTGCCTGGTAGATCATCAATTTTTCACCGTTTTCTGTATGATGGGCTACTGCAAGGACTTTATAGAGATATTCAGAAGTATCTGGGGATACCCATTCTCTTTTGAAATGCTGTACAATGTCGCCTGCATGAATATCGTGTTCCGGTGGTTCCGATGTGCTTTCATTTTCTGCGCTGTCAGGTTCTTCTGGTTCTGTGTTGAGTTCCATATATTCTTCTTTATCAAGGGAAACCGGGATTCCGGAACGGCCATTGATGTGGACGCCGCCATACCAGGTACCTGTGACCTCACAAATATCACCTACTTCGTATTCCATGCTGCAGTCATTATTTTTCTTTATGATTCTGATCTTTGCCATTTTATCATCTCCTAGCATATAGTTCTTATTTCATGCAACCAGAAAAGCACTCTAACACGTTAGATTATATTCTCCAGCAAGTTCTTCATTTAAAACAACCACCTCAACACCCCATATTTTTCTGACCTTAAGCAATCTGGCTCTTAATTCTGCCAATGGCCCGGCTAGCCACGTAATATCTTCTGCGTTTTTTACAACCAGAATAAATTTTAATTTTACATCTTTCATATTGCTTACCGATCGAAGATTGTCTCCTATCTCTGACGTATCCTGATATCTGTTCATAATTGCCGCCAGATATATCTGCAAAGATGATATAAACTTCTCAGTTATTGAACCATAATATTCTTCGAATTTCAGTTCTTTTTCCTTCGATTCATATCTATTCGCCACATTTGGACAACTTTTCTTTGCTTCCAGAAACACTATATTATTTCCATTATATTTCAGGATAAACTCCACTGTTGGGATTCCATCTCCAAGTTTTTTATAAATTTCAGATGTCTCAATATGAAATAAATCTTTTTCATCATATTTTCCAAAATTCATTCCTGATTCTGGTATAACGCTCACTTTAATGCCACCCCGATTTCTTCTCGATACAACTGACGGAATGTATCCATAATTGCATTATGTTCCAACAATTCAAATTCCGGTGCTATCTCACATAATACTTTGTTGTTTTCATTTTTATATAAGGAAATGTACTGCAGTTTACTGTCCTGTCTCCGCTTTACTTCAATATATTTAGATAAAAAATAGTCATGTGTAGAAACAAAAATCTGTACACCTTCTGTCTCCAGCATGATCAACAATTCAGCCAGCACCGGAATATATTTCGGATTGATATTTGCTTCTGGCTCGTCCCAAAACAAAACGGATCCCTTCTCCAGTGTCCCGTTTTTTATCAACTGCCATAAAAGAGCAATTTTACGTAATCCTTCTGCTACCAAATTAAATTCTAACTTTGCCTGTGTACCAGGTTTTAAATAAAAACGATCCTCATGCAATGTTACTTTCCCATTACTGATTTTCTGTAAAATATCCAGATATTTTTTCCTTACAGTTGAATCCACTCCTCTGGAAATATCAATTTTGGCAGCCGCAATAATATCCAGATACGTATCATCAAATTCCACATTTCCCATTTTTACTGCAGCATCCAGATTCCAGGCATTTGATAAAATCTCTTTTGCCGGAATAAATACGCTTGTGAGATCAGACATCTGCTTTTCCCATTTCTCTTCTGAATTAATCTCTGCATCCCATTTTCGTGTCTTGGTTGAAAATGTCATTCCTATTTTGGCAGTATCAGATTCCACAGAAACCATGGCTTTATTGCTTCCACTCTTTCCTCTGTTTACCAGACGTCCAATTCCAGACTGATCAGGACGAAATAACATTGTTGTTTTCTGCGAAAAAGATACATCATGTTTAGAAGCCTGACATGCTGCATAGGCTAATTTCATAATATGAGTCTTTCCCACACCATTTTCACCAACTAATACATTTAATCCTTCACAAAAAGGAATCTTTATATCTTCAAATACTGTAAAATTCTCTGCTGCAATCTTTGTTAATGGCATTTCCATCACCTCAATATTTCCATTTTTATAAATCAGTTCATTATATCTGTTGCACGACAATATAATATAAAGTAACTTCTATAATAATTTTATATTATAACACATATAAATATGTCAAACAGCTATTTTCTTCAATATAATATTGTAAAATCTGAAAGCTTGTAAAAGGCTATAACTATCACTTCCAGCTCTTCCAGATCTCCGGCTGATATCCTACTGTCGCCTGTTTTCCGTTTCTTACCACAGGGACTTTGATGATGCTCTGGTTTTCGAGAATTTTCTCTGCCTTGTCTTCCTCTGCGATATAAGTGATCAATGCCAGCAGGTCTTTATCCTTGCAGTCAGTATCTATCAGTTTATCATAACCGCCAATTGCCTGGCAGACAGATTGGAATTCTCCTTTACTTAAGCCTTTTTCTTTCATATCTATAAACTGATATTTAATTCCCCGTTCTTTGAAATAGCGTTCTGCTTTCTTGCTGTCAAAGTTTTTCTTTGTTCCGAATATTTGTATATTCATAGTCTAATGCTTTCTCCCATTTTTTTAAGAATTATTGTTCCTGCTATATTTTCTCTTTTCCTGCCTGTTCATTTTAAATTTCCATCCATTTCACATTTTTTTCAAATTCTCACCACATATTTCTCACATTTTCCGGTTATATTATTACCTGTACAGAGCAAAGAGTAATTGCAAATAAAACTTTTTCTTTTTCATACTTTTGCCGGGAATCGATGAGGTTCCCGGCCTCCTTCTTTTATTCCGTTATTTTTTATTCCATTAGATTTTCTTTTTAATATGGTTATAGATATTCAGTCCTTTTGTCTGTCCGTATTTGGAAATGATAGATCTGTAAATCTGCTGTTTTCTGTTTTTGTCTTCTGCGTTTTTTTCCACAGTTGTTGAAACATAATTTACCACTTCCTTTGGCATGCCTGCCTTGTCGAGAACCAATACCAGTTCCTGCTGTAATTTCTTTGTTCCGGCATTCATATCAATTATCTTTTGTTTTGGCTTTTTTGTATTCTGATTCTCTGATTGTTTGACAGACTGTTTTTCAGGTTGTTCATCCAACTGTTTTTCTGTTTTCTGACCGGATTGTTCGGTCATCTGTCCGTCTTTTTCTTTACCGGTCTGTTTTTTTACCTGTTTCCTTGTATGCACCTGTTTTCCGGAAATCTTTTCGTTTCTGGAGACTTTCACATCTTTTTCTGTTTTCCAGAACTCTATAATATGGTCAAAGCCTGTATCTTTGCTGATTACAACAATTTTGCATTCTTCATACTGCCCTGTGCACTCTTTTCCTATCAGATATCCCAGATAAGATCCCAGATGCATATCTGCTGACTGATTTCCTGTCGGTACTTTATGTGTGACCAGCTTTGCTTCTCCGTGATCATTGATAATATCAAGGTCTATTTTTCTGCTGTTGTCTGTATAAAAAAGATGGATAATATCTGTTTCCCGTAATTTTTCGCATCCTTTGAAGCCTTCACTTCCTACATTTTCATAATCAATTAAATAATAAGTTTTGATAATCTTCATCCTCTCTTTATTTTTCTCTGCTGTATAATACTCTGTCATTTTTCAGCCGGATAATTCTTTCCTATTTTAACATGCATCTTTCTTCGGCACAACCACATAGTGGCAGCTCTCCTGGTTAGTATTTCCTGGTTGTCTTTCCCGTCTGTTCCATCCAGACAGAATATTATCATATCCACGAATAGTATTCCCATATTGCCACTATAATAAATTTACATACCTTTTGTGAAAAGTGACGGATTTTTATCAGTTTTAAGTTGATAAATCTTTAACAAAATTCAAAAAAAACGCAAAAATCCTGTTGATTTTAAGCGTTAAATATGTATAATAGTAAAAGAGAAGCGATACCCATTCGCTTTTATGGTAAGGTATCTTAAGCCTGTTTAAACAGGCGCTTTCATTAACGAAGAAAAGAGGTTAAACGTAAGATGGCAAAAATCGATTTAAGCAAGTATGGCATTACCGGAACTACAGAAATTGTCTACAACCCTTCTTATGAAGTATTATTTGAAGAAGAAACCAAACCGGAACTGGAAGGCTTTGAAAAAGGTCAGGTCAGCGAACTTGGTGCAGTTAACGTTATGACAGGTATCTACACAGGACGTTCTCCTAAAGATAAATATATCGTTATGGATGAGAACTCCAAAGATACAGTATGGTGGACAACAGACGAATACAAAAACGATAACCATCCTGCAACTCAGGAAGCATGGAATGCAGTAAAAGAAATCGCTAAAAAAGAGCTCTCCAACAAGAGACTTTTCGTAGTAGATGCATTCTGCGGTGCTAACAAAAATACTCGTATGGCTATCCGTTTCATCGTTGAAGTTGCTTGGCAGGCACATTTCGTAACAAATATGTTCATCCAGCCAACAGCTGAAGAACTTGAAAACTTCGAGCCAGATTTCGTTGTATACAACGCTTCCAAAGCTAAAGTTGAAAACTATAAAGAATTAGGCCTTAACTCTGAAACAGCTGTAATGTTCAACATCACAACTAAAGAGCAGGTTATCGTAAACACATGGTACGGCGGAGAAATGAAGAAAGGTATGTTCTCTATGATGAACTACTTCCTTCCACTTAAAGGCATGGCTTCCATGCACTGCTCTGCAAACACAGATATGAACGGCGAAAACACAGCTATCTTCTTCGGTCTTTCCGGAACAGGTAAAACAACTCTTTCCACAGACCCGAAACGTCTCCTGATCGGTGATGACGAGCATGGCTGGGATGACAACGGCGTATTCAACTTCGAAGGCGGATGCTACGCTAAAGTTATCAACCTTGACAAGGAATCTGAGCCGGACATCTACAATGCAATCAAACGTAACGCTCTTCTTGAGAACGTAACACTTGATGCTGAAGGCAAGATTGATTTCGCAGATAAGAGTGTAACAGAGAATACTCGTGTATCTTATCCGATCAACCACATTGAAAACATCGTTCGCCCGATTTCTTCTGCACCGGCAGCTAAGAACGTAATCTTCCTGTCCGCAGATGCTTTCGGAGTACTTCCTCCAGTATCTATCCTGACAGAAGCTCAGACTCAGTACTATTTCCTGTCTGGATTCACAGCTAAACTTGCTGGTACAGAGCGTGGAATCACAGAGCCTACACCTACATTCTCTGCTTGCTTCGGACAGGCATTCCTTGAACTGCATCCGACAAAATACGCAGAAGAACTTGTTAAGAAAATGGAAAAGAGCGGAGCAAAAGCTTACCTGGTTAACACAGGATGGAACGGAACAGGAAAACGTATCTCCATCAAAGATACTCGTGGTATCATCGATGCAATCCTTAACGGAGATATCCTTAACGCTCCTACTAAGAAGATCCCATTCTTCGATTTCGAAGTTCCAACAGAGCTTAACGGCGTAGACACAGGTATCCTTGATCCTCGTGACACATATGCTGACGCTTCTGAATGGGAAGTAAAAGCTAAAGATCTTGCTGGAAGATTCATCAAGAACTTTGCTAAATACGAAGGAAACGCTGCTGGTAAAGCACTTGTTGCAGCTGGTCCTCAGTTATAATTATAATTGCTGAATTAAAGTTAATTATAATTAAATTATAATTTTATTGTCCAAATGAGTACGAAAGGGATGCGAGTAATTCGCATCCCTTTTTCATGTTGTTTCGGTGGTCAAGCGGATATTCGCAATCCGCTTCGCTACAGGGCTCTGAGTTTTTCTGCCACTTTCTCATATGCGGGTACCGGAACGTGATATTCTTCTCCCATTCTTACTACTTCATAAACTAATCCGTCAATTTCGGACTGTTTTCCTGCCATGATATCCCGCTGCATGGAAGTGGTTGCTTCCGGTGCGAGGTTGGAAAGGATTTTTAAATTTACTTCTGCCATATCTTTCTGGAAAGGAACTCCCATGGCTTCTGCAAGTGCTGCGATTTCTTTTATCATGGTCTTAAAAAGTTCTCTGGCTTCGCCTTCTTTCTGGAAATCTGCGGCAGTTGCGTGGTAATAGAGTCCTGCTGCCCCGATCGGGGATACATAGGAAAATTTCTCCAGTGCTTCACGGCGGATGTTTTCCGAAAGAGTCCCGTCGATATGACTGTCACAGAGGTCTTTCTGAATCTCTTTCAGTTCCGGTCGGAATTCTGCTTTGTCTCTTACGCCGAATACAATGTGCAGGATCTGTCCATGCTGGAGAAGTTTTCCCGGTTCTTTAATGTTGGCAGAAACATAGATGCAGCCGTCCGTTACCAGAAGATCCGGCAGTTCTTTCTGCATTTTTCCACCTGTTCCATATATATTCAACACTGGAATTACGATAGTATTTTTCCTGGCAATGCGTTTGATAAACGGAATCGTTTCCTGTAAGGAATAGCCTTTTACGCAGACAAAAATTACGTCCGGATGCTCTGCATAATGCTCCATATCTGTAGCAGGAATGCTTATGTTTTCCTCTGTTTTATCCCACATTTTCTCCAATGTAAGACCCTGTTTCTGGATCTTTTTCAGGTGTTCGCCTCTCGCGATCAGGGTTACGTCCTTGCCTGCTTTTTTCATATAATATCCGGTAACACCACCGGTTCCTCCGGCTCCAATGATTAAGTATTTCATATTTATTTTCTGCCCCGCTTTCATTGTTTTGATTCTTATATCATAGCACAATTGCAATTTTTCTTCAGTATATTTTATGCATTACGCTGACATAATTTTGCATTGACAGTTTATTTTTTGCCCTGTAATATCAATGGTATCAATATCAGAATATATTACGCAGGAAAAGTATTAAGATGGAACGATATCTGGAATTTAGAATAGATGAACAAACTACAGAACTTAAAATGGAAGCATTTCTGAAAAAGAATGCAGGACTTACAAAACGGCAGATCAGCCAGGCGAAGTTTCGACCGGACGGGATTACCAGAAACGGAGTTCGCTGTCGTGTAACTGAGACAATATATCCAGGCGATGTGATCCGCGTTTGTCTGGAGGAAGCCGGGACTGCTTCTGCGCATCTTGAAAATTATAATGACGGAATCAGAAGTAAAGATTTGTCGGATTTCCATTCCAACAAAGCTTCAGCTCCAGTTTCCGAAACTTCTTTTTCTCTGAATATTTTATATGAAGATACGGATATTCTGGCGGTTGATAAACCGGCAGGAATGGTTACGCATCCAACGGGAATGCATTATACAGACAGCCTTTCCAATCTTGTTGCCGGTTACTTTCGAGAGAAAAATGAACAGGTCTGTGTCCGCCCGGTGGGGCGGCTGGATCAGGAGACTTCCGGGATTGTGGTTTTTGCCAAAAATCAGGTAGCAGCTTCAAGGCTTCAATCTGTAAAATCTCCATGCAAAATTCACAAGCAATATCTTGCCGCTGTATCCGGTACTTTGCCTGTAGATATGCCTGGTGTCTGGCATACCTTAGATTTACCGCTGATGCAGGACCCGGAGAATCATCTGAAAATGAAAACTGCTGCTGATCTTTCCTTACATTCATCTGCATTATCGGGAAAAATCAAAACAGCAGTTACTCATTATCATACTCTTTTTTCCAGTCAGGACTGGTCGCTTATCACACTTAAGCTGGATACCGGACGTACCCACCAGATCCGTGTCCATATGGCATCCACAGGACATCCTTTGCTTGGAGATACTCTTTATCATTCAGACGATAAAATATTTTCCTGTGCTTCCTTTTCCAGGGCAGCCCTTCATGCATGGAAAGTTTCTTTTCAGCATCCTTTCAGAGATGAAATGCTCCTTCTGGAAGCACCATTACCTTTCGATTTTCGTGAACTGGTTTCACTTTCAGGGTCTGACCTGTTGTCTATTTAAGCTTCAAGTTCTTTGATCAGATTTACCATTTCAATGGCACTGAGTGCACAGTCATAGCCTTTATTTCCTGCTTTTGTACCTGCGCGTTCAATTGCCTGCTCGATGTTTTCTGTGGTAAGTACTCCGAATAATACTGGAACTCCTGTTTCCAGTGATACTGATGCAATCCCTTTGGAAACCTCATTGCATACATAATCATAATGACTGGTATTTCCACGAATCACAGCACCTACGCAGATAACCGCATCATACTTTCCACTTTTTGCCATTTTATACGCGATCAGTGGGATTTCAAAAGCACCTGGTACCCACGCTACCTGGATGTCCTCTTCTTTTACATTGTGACGTGTCAGCCCATCCATGGCACCACTTACCAGCTTGGAAGTTATAAATTCATTGAAGCGGGCTGCTACAATTCCTACTTTCATTCCATCTGATACTAATTTTCCTTCTAATGTTTTCATTTTTTCTGGTCCTTTCATCTGTAAATTTATATTTTTTAACCTGTACAGGTTTTTATATACGGTAAATTTTATTTTCGGGAACGTTATCGTTATATATGAAAATCCCCGCTGTATTTAATACTTCAGAATATGTCCCATTCGTAATTGTTTTGTCTTAAGATAACGCAGATCATACGCTGTGGCATTCATCTGTATCGGAACTCTCTGTTTGATCCTGATGCCAAATTCTTCCAACTGATAAACTTTATCCGGGTTATTTGTCAGCAGCCGCAGCTCTTTTACCCCAAGATTTCTCAGAATCTGCGCACCAATGTAGTATTCTCTTTCGTCTCCGGCAAATCCAAGTGCCAGATTCGCTTCGAGTGTATCCATTCCCTGTTCCTGAAGTTCATAGGCACGAAGTTTATTGATCAGTCCGATTCCTCTTCCTTCCTGTCTCATATAAAGGAGTATCCCTCTGCCTTCTTCCTCAATCTGGGCCATCGCCGCTGCAAACTGCTGTCCGCAGTCACAACGCTGTGATCCAAAAACGTCTCCTGTCAGGCACTCTGAATGCACACGGCACAGAACGTTTTCTCCATCTCCGATTTCACCTTTTACCAGTGCTACATGATGTTCCCCATTCAGGCGGTTTACAAATCCATACGCCATAAACTCTCCGTATCTGGTCGGCATTTTTGTGGTCGTCACGCGATCCACCAGAATATCATGGCATTTACGGTAATTCTGAATATCTTTAATTGTTATGAATTTAAGATTCCACTTTCCGGCAAGTTCCCGTAACTCAGAAGTCCGCATCATAGTGCCGTCTTCTCTCATAATTTCACAGCACAGCCCGCACTGTTTTAACCCTGCAAGTCTGCACAGGTCTACAGTTGCCTCTGTATGTCCGTTTCTTTCCAGAACACCGTTCTTCTTCGCCAGAAGTGGAAACATATGTCCGGGGCGTCTGAAATCTTCGGGTTTTGCATTCTCATCCACACATTTCATGGCAGTAACAGAACGTTCTGCCGCAGAGATTCCTGTAGTGGTGCTGATATGGTCTACGGAAACAGTAAAAGCAGTTTCGTGATTATCTGAATTTTCTGCTACCATCTGCGGGAACTGCAGTTTTCTTACATATTCCTCAGACATTGGCATACAGATAAGTCCTTTTCCGTGAGTTGCCATAAAGTTAATATTTTCTGTTGTGGCAAACTCTGCTGCACAGATAAAATCTCCTTCATTCTCTCTGTCCGGATCATCCGTTACCAGAATAATTTTTCCATTCCGAAGTTCTTCCAGAGCTTCTTCTACTGAATCAAATCCGTTCATTTTTTCTCTCCTTATGCAATGTATTTTCTGATACAATATATTTTTCTGTTGTTAAGAGGGCAAAATCATTCGTATTGGCTGCTTATCTGGTTCGTGTCAGGCAGATAAAACATCCACTGTACAGTTCTGCATCAATCGAATAACCGCTTTGTGGTTAATTCTGTCAAAAGCCATACTTATTCAGAAAATCCCGTGTAATATTACTTTTTATCGGCTGTTCTTTCACAGGCGTTATTAATTTTTCCACGTATTTTCCAATTATGTCTGTCTCCAGATTAACGATATCTCCTTCTTTGCGTTCTCCGAGGACTGTAATCTTTACTGTATGAGGAATTGCAGAAATGGAAAAGTCTGTTTCTGAGACTTTTGCCACTGTAAGACTGATTCCATCAACTGTTACAGAACCTTTTGTCACAATATATTTCATAATTTGTGGTGAAGCCTGAATGGTGTACCAGACAGCATTATCATCTCTGCGAATTTCCGTGATTTTTCCTGTTCCATCCACATGCCCGGCAACAATGTGTCCTCCAAATCTTCCATTTGCAGGCATTGCCCTTTCCAGATTTACATGCTGTCCCAAAGAAAGCTGAATCAGCGCAGAACGATTCAATGTCTCATGCATCACATCTGCTGTAAAACCATCTTCCAGACATGCAGTTACAGTGAGGCAGATTCCATTTACAGCTACACTGTCCCCTGTTTTCAGATCATCCAGAATTTGCTCTGCCCGTATCGTAAATACTGCTGAATTTGCTCCTTTTTTTATTTTTTTCACAGTTCCCAGTTCTTCAACAATTCCCGTGAACATTACTCTTCACCTCACTCTCTATAAGAAAATCATCTCCTATTCTGATTATTTCGCTGTTTTTTAATAATATTGCGCTGGCAGGATCAGGAAATCCTTTTCCTTCTATCGGTGTCTTTGCACTTTCTCCCCCAAAAAGTTTGGGTGCTATATAGGTCTGGACTTTCTGAACAATACCGCTTTCGAGTGCTGACCAGTTTAAAGTGCCTCCTCCTTCCAGTAAGATACTGTCTATCTTTGCAGCTCCCAGAAGTTCCATTAGTCTGTTTAAATCTATGTGTCCGTTTTTTTCCGGGACATCCAGAACTTTACATCCCATATCTTCATAATTCTTTATCTTCTGCTGGTCTTTACTGCTGGTTGCAAAGATTGTTGGAATTGTTGATGCCGTTTTCACAATTCTGGAATTCAGTGGTGTCCGCAAGTGGGAGTCACAGATAATACGCACAGGATTTCTGCCGTTTTCCAGTCTGCATGTAAGCATCGGATCATCTGCCAGCACAGTTCCCACTCCAGCCATAATCCCCGTATATTTCAATCTCTGTTTCTGCACATGCATTCTGGCAGCTTCGCCTGTCACCCATCTGGATGCGCCTGTATAAGTGGCAATTTTTCCATCCATGGTCATCGCATATTTCATGACTACATATGGTTTTTGATTCTGTATGTAATAGAAAAATGCTTCATTGAGTTTATCGCACTCTTCTTTTAAAACATTTTCCGTTACTTCGATCCCATGCTCTTTCAGAATCCGGATTCCTTTTCCTGAAACCAGGGGATTAGGATCCGAGGAACCAATGATCACACGTC
>ENA-OPSQ01000868-OPSQ01000868.1-human-gut-metagenome-genome-assembly--contig:-NODE-868-length-24312-cov-19.582636_pt1 | contig 24312 bp, 23 predicted proteins | sample MGYA00241456_ERZ501904 | MGnify/ENA primary metagenome ERZ501904 (study PRJEB25962, sample SAMEA2042452) | human gut metagenome | biome: human gut; feature: human-associated habitat; material: faeces...
ACTTTTAAATATCATTGATTATGAAAATGTTTCGTTCTAACTCTGAATCAAATCCAAACCGGATTTCATGGACTCAAATCGTGAATGCCATCGTACAAGCGCTGATTGCAGCGCTAACGGCACTGGGGGTAAGCTCGTGCACAAGTGCAATGTTGAATGTTTAATGTTAAGCAATGCGCAATGTTAAATGTTAAGTGTTAAATGTTGAATGTTTAATGTAGAATTAATCTTATGACTAAAGATACATTTCCTATGAACATTGGTGGGGAGAAGGTGCGCTCAGAGCGCATGCTCCTCGCCAAAGTGGAGGATGGCAAGAACATGATGTCTGCCGACTCTATCAAATTTCTGGTGCTGCATTGCTCGGCTAGCCGATGCGATCAGGACTATAGTGTGGAACAGCTGAGAAGTGACCATAAGGCCCGTGGCTTTTATGATATCGGCTATCACTTCTATATCCGAAAGGATGGGACGATGACGCAGCACCGTAAATTACTGGAGGTAGGGGCGCATGCCAGACCTTATAATAGATGTTCTATCGGCACCTGCTATGAAGGTGGTCTGGATGAGCATGGCAAGCCATGCAACACCATGACCGCTGAGCAGGAAACGAGACTCGTGGATCTTTTCAGAAATCTGAAGATTCTCTTTCCGAAAGCGAAGATTGTGGGCCATCGGGACTTGCCGGGGACTACTCCCAAAGAGTGTCCGTGTCTGGATGCTGGAAACTGGGCTGCCCGACACCGCCTTGATTAACTCTTATAACTCCTTTTGGCTGGCATTGCTAGCTAAAAGGATAAGAAAACAGCCTCACGGACAACACGTTTACCTCGACTGTTTATCATGATACGTCTTTCCAAAGTGCGTCGGATCTGTTGCTACAAAACCATTTTCAGCTACATATCCTTCACTTTTTGCCATGGCTTCGCCGTCGTCCCCTGCAATAGTGGACGTAACCTGTGGTTGTATATTTGTCTCTTTCATCATGCGAATCAAGTTCGTTATTTGATGTTGTTCATCTGAATCTCTACATAAGAGACACAGAAACTCTTGGCAAAATTACGAAAAAGGTTGGAAACTAGCAAATTATGCGTGTTAAAAAATTAATATCATTCTACGAAAATCAACATTATTTTACTATTCTTTTCGCACATAATTTCCTAAGTCGTTGATTGAACGAAAGTTTTAGGTTTTTCTGTATCTCTTATATAAAGATTCTGAAAAATTGGTTCATTTTGGTTCATTTAACAAAATCCCTCTTTTTATTCTTTTTTGTGGCTTATAGGGCTGCCAGTATTTTGGCGTTGGCATCATCTACTTCTGAGCTTTTGATAGAATTGAGATAGATTTGCGTGGTGGTTTCGGAATGATGCTCCAATGCCTCGCTGATGACGGAGATAGAGAAGATCCAGCCCCTCCTCACCACCAATTATCGCAAGCCGATAATTGATGGGAAAATCAGAGATGACAGATACACCTGATACAATTGCCTCTAAACGAACAAAGGGAAACAACCAGTCTTTGGTCGTTCCCCTTTGTTCGTTGTATTCATTCTGATTACATCACATGATTGTCAAAATGGCTTTAAATCTTGTTTTTTTACCTCTTAGTCTCCTTAAGGAGATATTTTTCTAAAATCATCCCGTCCTTCTTTACCATTAAAGAAGGCTCCACCTCTCATCTCGGTCTTCTCCCCTCAGGGAAGAAGAGGGAAACCGCCCTACTCGGTGCTCGGAACCGCTACGCTCTAAGGTTGGCGGACCATCAAAGGCCTTCGCCAGGTTGTGCGGGATGGGACCGCCTGTGGATAACGATACTATGTGCATAAGTTTAATGCTTATTTACACAAGTCTGAGAAAAACAAAGACTAGCAATAAATATATTGTTATCTCCTCATTAACTTTGCTGCAAATTCAAAGAAATCTGCAACGTTCTTGAAATTATCAAACTGCTGGCAATACATACTTGCATAAGGTTCGGGAAACCTACTGCGTATATCAGCCTTTATCATACTACTTTTTTCGAAAACCTACCCGTCCTTCCTTACCGTTAAGGAAGGCTCCACCTCTCATCTCGGTCTTCTCCCCTCAGGGAAGAAGAAGGAAACCGCCCTACTCGGTGCTCGGAACCGCTACGCTCTAAGGTTGGCGGACCATCAAAGGTCTTCGCCATATTTTGCGGGATGGGACCGCCTTGATGTAATGCTGTAAGGTGATATACCTATTGAAACTTTCAATTTTGCTTCTTCTTTAACCAAATCTCTCTGCTTAACCAAGGTATAATAATCAGGTTGGAATCTATCTGCAAAATTATCCCTGGATAAATAAGTAGAGGCATTTAAACTAATCCTTCAAATTAGGTCAATTTCAAACTATGCTCTATCTCCTCAGCCCATTCTCTGCATCTTTCCTCTGCCACTTCTTCAATAATCTCTGGTTTAAGTTCTCGATAACAATTGTACAAGTCATCGAAATCCACAGTTTCATCATTAGCCTTCAAGCTCTTAATGAAATCTGACTTTCTTTTCTCATCCTCTGGATGACATGAGTCTGACCATAAATCAAGCCATAGTCTCATTTTCGCTTTTGATTCTTGTGATAACATAAGCATAAATTTAAAATTCTAAAATTTTATTATAGAAAAGTGCAGCCATGCTCTTTGCCCTATCCCCTATCATTTTTTCTTCCCAAACAGAATGCTTATTAGTAAACTCATGCACCCATTTATAGTTGGACTTTTCATAGACTTTCAGTTTCTCTGCGTAATCTATCCTATCCGCTTCAGTATTCAAGTTTCCCTCCAACATAATCAAATTGCCAATGTTAGTAACATTTCCCTCATTACACTCAGGAAGAATATGCTCTATTGAAGAATCATCCTCAAAAATCTCTTTCTTCTGATAATAACAATTGAGCTTTTGAAGCGCATACTTACATTTCATATTAGCTGCCGTCGCTTTCTTGGTAAAACAAAGAGAGATAAAGTGCTCTGTAAACTGTTCTTCCGTTGGAATTAATGGAGTTAAACGAGCATACAACTTCGACTGAATTATCTCCTTAGTTTGGTTCTTACTTGAACTTTTTCTAATCGCTATAGAAAACTTTGAATAAATACCATCCAACCTGTTTGCCTTTCCTGACATCACTGCTGTATATGCAAAATGGAAATTCTCCAAAAATTGTATCACTTGTTTGAAATCTTTGGTAGATATCAAGTTATTATCTTTTACCCATAGCAATGCCATCAAAACTACTCGAACTTGAGCTATACCGAAGTAATTGGACAGCACATTAAAGCTCTGCACTAACCAAAAATATTCCTTTCTATTTTGGTAATCATCCCTGGTAGGTTTGATTATCTGAACATAATACTTGGCATTCTGAACTAAAGAATCTAAAAAAGACTCATAATCACTTGTCTTGACAATAGATGAAAAATGGTCGTATAACAGACTTGTTCCAGTTTGCCTATAACAAGAATTCCAAAAATGGCGATAATATGTTCCGATTCCTACAGAAGCTAAATCACATTCATTGATGATGCCTTTCAGTTCATCCCATTTACATTTGGCATAATCTGCAGGTTCCGTCTTACGAAGCTTCTCAAACAAGCGATTCTTGATTAAGTCTATTGCAGCAAGTTTCTTACCCTTAGCATTCAGTATCTCAAAAATACGATAAGCCTGAGTGTTATCATCGGTAGAAATGGATATAAAAATACAGTTCAATATTTGGTCTCTGATAGCTTTGAGCATATCAATCAAACTTATGTCATTCTGAAAGCCTTCACATTTTTCGGACATAAAATCCTTCAAATTCTTCTCTTCCAACCGAGAACGGAATAAGCGATAGGTAGTTTGAATACACAATTCCTCTTCAGAGGATGGCTCTTGCTTAACCATCTTCTCTCTATCCTGTATATAATAGGAGAAATAAGGATAACTACTCTCGCTCTTGATAATGCGGACTTCATTTCCATCATCATCACTTGTCATGATATAACTGAAAATCAGCTTACTCAAATTATCCTCACCTTTCTCTCTGAATATATCAGAGATGGCAGAGAATAATATCGTTATCGTGGTGATGCGTTGTTGCCCATCCACTACTTGTATTTCCTTATCGCTTTTCTCATCGAAGTTGCCGATGAAAAGCATCGTGCCCAAAAAGTAAGAAGTGGTTTCCAGTTTTCCATCCTTACATTTCAGGCATTTGATAATGTCATCAAGAAACTCTTCACAATTTTTCTTCTCCCAAGAGTAATCTCTTTGGAAACGTGGTATCATGAATTGCCTCCCTGACTTTAAAAGTGCCTTAATCGTTTTGTCTGCAGGTTTTATATTCATAGTTCTCAATTTAATTTTGTTACTCGTTTGAAATGCTGACAGTTAGAAATATACTTATTTTTTACGTTACTATTTAAGCTAAACACATAAGTCTTGAAGTTAAGAGATAAAACTTTGAAGACCAGAATTGCTCAAATTATAATGCTCTATCTTCATACCATTGCTAAACCCAAGATTGACATACTTGATGACAACAGCATCCTCGGACGGAAACAAAGCTATTATCCCTAGCGGATTTTTTACTGTCATATTTACATACTTCATAATATCCAACACATAATATACGCTACCTCAGAATCTCTTGCATGAGTTGTATCGAACAACGCAATTCATCTTCAGTATATGTATGACCATTGTCAAAATGATCGATGGCATTTCTTATATAAGAACAAATTGTATTATACTGAACACGTCCATAGCCTGAAGTTTTCTGATGCAGATTGGAGATAAATGATTGATGATGATATATATATTCATCACAGGCCTTAACCTTTGACAAATTATATCTGTTCTGAATTTGACAGTACAACTGATTATGGTATTCTGCTGAAACAATATCAAAGACTAGATAATTAACCTCTGCAAAAGTGACATCAGACAAATATGTAGGATGCTCTATTCTCTGAGCTTCTACTCTACCATCATGATTAATCAGGCGAACTACTAAAGATGTTTCATCCATCAAAGCTTTTTTGAGGAAAGCACTTGAATGAGAAGCCATAAAGATTTGGTTCTGCTGAATACCACTAGTATCAGTAAACAGCTGCTTAAAATATGAGTGAACCTTTTCTTGCCACTTAGGATGCAAACTCATCTCTGGTTCATCAATAAACAGTAAATTATCTTTTTGTTCCGTCATTATTTCCAATATAGGAACTGTTCTTTCTATAATTTGCTTTTCACCAGAGCTTAAACTCTGCGTATTTATCTGCTTTCCGTATTTTGTGAAACCTATTACCTTTTCATGCCGGTCAGAGAATCCCATTCCAAAATACTCCATATCTTCAAAGAAAGCATTAAAAGAATCAGCAAAAGTCTTCATTTTAGACCTCTGGAAGAACTCTGACCACCTCAATGGTGCATCATCATGCTTAATATTGTAATAAGCATAATTGATACTATCTTCATTCTGTAAATTTACTAGACGATCTATCACAGATGAAAAATCATCATTTTTTTGTTCAAAATGATCATTATTAGAATAAGACATTATAATTCCCTCAGAAGGTGGTCTAAATCCATCTGGATAATCATCATATATTGTGTTTATCAAAAATATACTATTCGTTTCAGCATCATATAGCTGATATCTGTGATTGTGAACAGCATCATCGGGTAATCGTTCAAACCGACAAACTCTGCCACTCAATTCATACTCTATATATCGGTATATATATGTACGAGTTGGAGAACTTATAATCTCTTTGATAAACCTCAAAAGATTAGTTTTTCCAACGCCGTTATCACCAACAAAGACTATGTTTTGATAAGGAAGCCCTGTTCGTGAATTTAAGAAATCTAATTCCAAATCTCCAAACTGAACTTCATTTAAAAACTTTACCTTGCGTATCTTGAGTCCCATATCAGTTTATTGTATATCACCCATACAGCGTCCCCACTATATTACAAGTAGTTACACCTATCAGTGTTTTGAAAAAGTTATTAAAGAAAACTTTAAGAACCTCCCCACGCCTTCGGCGCAGGGAGGTGAGCGGTACGTTACTTACTCTTCTTGCTTTTCTTTGCCTTCTTCAAAGGCTTGGCGGTTCCTATCTCGCCCTTTTCCTGCTGCATGTGCTTGAGGAGTCCTTCGAGGTCGCAACGTGCCGCTGCTTCAAATTCGACGTACTCATCCTGTTGGCCTCTGTTGTAAAGACCAGTGATTCTTAAATTAAGCATAACTTGATTGAGTATTAAAAATTTAGAAGCAGTACGATTGTTGAATTTGTTAAGCGACAATCGTAAAACGCTTATTTTTCTTGCTTATGATGGGCGGGGTAAACCGCCATAGTATTGTTCCTCATTGCAGTATCGCTCTGCACTTGTCGTCACTCGAATGAGGATATTATTTTTATTCTACTTTTGACAGGATTACCTCGGGAGAGGTTCCCATCAGGGTTATAGCGGAAATCTTATGACCGCCATTGGCATTTAATGAATGCCCACAGTGATAGAGGCTATCATCTATGATAAGCCAGCGGTCATGAGACTCGTTACGCCATTTTCTAATATCTATATGATTATCGGGGAATAGGCGGTCATGCTCATCCATGAGTCGTTGCATTCCTTGACCTACACCAGTAGTATAAACTGTTGCTGAAACTTCTGGTTTACGAACATCAAGTACACTTAGAGTTAGCGATGAAACATAGCCATCTATGATAATTACTCGATGATTGGCTGTACGAATCAAGTTCTCCAAAGCAACTCTTGCTGTATAGAAATCACCTTCGAAGAAGACCATCTCAGCAGGAGGGGTCGAAGTCCGAATAAAGAAATCAAGCTGCTGTTGCTGCTTAGCCTGAACGTCCTCAATATGGGTCATACGCTTGTCCATATTCTCCTGTAGGACTATCAAGTGACGATTCACGGAATAGCCTTGAAGAAGGTATTGCTTTATAACTGCATTCGCCCACTGACGGAAACGGGTTCCTATCGGACTCTTTACTCTATAGCCTACAGAGATTATAACATCCAAATTATAGATTTTAGTACGATATCTTTTGCCATCTGCGGCAGTATGTAAGGATTCCTTACATACTGATTTTTCGTCTAACTCTTTCTCCTTAAAGATGTTACGAATATGCATAGTTATATTGTTACGAGTTGTACGAAACAACTCCGTCATCTGTGCTTGAGTAAGCCAAACCGTATCTTGCTCCAGTTTAACCTCCAACCTAATGCTATCATCTGGTTGGTAAAGTACTATCTGTGAATCATCAGCCATAGGCTGTATATTATTGTCGTTTGCCATAATCATACATTTTTATTGCTAATATAGCGACAAAAGTACGTTTTAATTTCGTAATCACCAAGGATTTAAGAGAAAAAATGTATTTATTAACCTAGACTTGGTTTATGGCTAAACATTACAACACACAAAATGATTCTGCTTCCTTACCGGTTCTGCGGCGATAGTCATCGCGCATACGCTTTTCCATTTGTGCTATGTATTCTGCCTTTCGCTCCCTAGATGCCTTGAAGCGACGCATAAAATCTGCCTTTTTTTCTTCTATGTTCATAACGTATATTGTTTCGACTCCCCTGTCCCCCTCTTGCGAAGAGGGGGTCCTTACCCTATACCCAAGCCCTAAATCCCTACCATAGGGATTAGAGATGTAACCGCCCTCCGGTGCTCAGAACCGCTGCGCTATAAGGTTGGCGGACCATCAAAGGTCTTCGCCAGATTTTGCGGGATGGGACCGCCTGGCTAACGAAAAGGGTACTAGTCATCAACCGCTCCATTAGATTAACTTTTTATAAACAGGTATTGCTACCTTATCCATTTCTTCTTTCGAAACCTTAACAACTCCGGGAGTTGCATCAAAATAATCTACAGGATAACGATACTTGCCATTTGGCATCAAAACCTTAGTTACACGGCGAAAGAGAGAGATACCCTCTTCTGTAACTATCTTTGTTATCGTCTTATCAATGATTTTTCCCATAATTCTTTACTTTTATTTCAATTTCGCCTGCAAATATAAAAGTTTCTATGAAACTACCAAACTTTTAGAGGTGTTTTTGATTCGGGAACTTATCTCACGGAGTTTAGGAGTTTTTTTTCGAAAATCACCCCGTCCCTCATTTTTGATAAAGCGAGCTGTACTCGGCAATTTGAAAGCAGCTTTCATTGCACTCATTTGCATCGCTTTTTACCCTTAAAGAGGGCTCCACCTCTTGCTGCTGGGCTTGCGAAGGGGATTAGGGGGTGACGACTTCTAGCAAATCTCGACTTATTGTAAGCGTGGCACCACTGATGTACTTGATTTCGCTGCCGATGATGGCTTTCTTGCCATTATAGCTCTGTACGTAGGCTTCCACACCTTTCATGCTGCCTGCCACTACCCGTACTTTGATACCTTTCTTCAAAGGTACAGGGGCGGCAGTGACAGGCTCTTCGTCATTCTCTACAAAATTCCGATAGTTAGCAATAACCTGGTCGGGAATTTGGTATATTTTCCTTTGACCTGGCATCGTCAGCATCTTATACACATCCGAACGGAAGCGAATCTTATCAAGTTGTGACGGAGAAACGTTACAAAAGATGAAAGTGGAAAGAAACAGTTTTTCTTTCACTTTACGCTTGAGGCTTCGCTTATCAATATAAACCTCTTTTACCTTGGGAATCCAGTAATCAAACCAAACATGATCGTAATTAAGATGAATCCGTATAGAATCAGCTATTCTCGTTTCACAATTCACTCTCACTACAGCCACATACCATCCTGCATCAGCAGGTTTTTCAAGCCCTTCATTAGGCTTTTCGGGAACCTTTTTCTTAGCGTTTTCTTCACTTTTTGCCACGGCTTCGCCGTCGTCCCCTGCAATAGTGGACGTAACCTGTGGTTGTATATTTGTCTCTTTCATCATGCGAATCAAGTTCGTTATTTGATGTTGTTCATCTGAATCTCTACATAAGAGACACAGAAACTCTTGGCAAAATTACGAAAAAGGTTGGAAACTAGCAAATTATGCGTGTTAAAAAATTAATATCATTCTACGAAATTCAACATTTTTTTAGTGTTCTTTTCGTGCTCAATCACCTAAGTTGTTGATAGAAAGAAAGTTTTCGTTTTTTTTGTGTCTCTTATGTAAAAATTCAGAAAAATTGGTTCATTTTGGTTCATTTAACAAAATTCTTTTTTTGTACATTTATGTGTGTTACAGGACTAGGGCGTGTGGAGCTTACTTGCGAAAGTTCAGTAGATTATAAAAAAAGAGATGAAGCAAAATCTACGTTGCTTCATCTCTTTTTATAATCTATTATTCTGTATCTTACTGCATATCGTAAACCACCTGCATGAGTTTCTTGCCCAACTCATCAGCCTGCTCCATGGTAGAAGCCTCGCTATATACACGGATGATAGGCTCGGTATTACTCTTGCGGAGGTGAACCCACTTGTCAGGGAAATCGAGCTTGACGCCATCGATATCTGTTACGGTGACATCCTTCTCCTTACCATACATCTCCTTTACCTTGACGAGGATTGCATCTACATCGGTAGATGGAGTGAGGTCGATGCGGTTCTTGGCGATGAAATAGTTAGGGAAACTGGCACGGAGTTCGCTCACCTTGCAGCCTTTGTGAGCCAGACTGCTCAGGAAGAGGGCGATACCAACGAGGGCATCACGACCATAATGGCTCTCTGGATAGATGACTCCACCATTGCCTTCACCACCGATAACAGCGTGAACATCCCTCATCTTGGTAGTAACATTCACCTCGCCTACAGCAGCTGCGGTGTACTTGCCACCATGCTTCTCGGTAACATCACGGAGGGCACGGGTAGATGAAAGGTTGCTGACTGTATTGCCAGGAGTCTTGCCCAATACGTAATCGGCTACGCTGACCAGGGTATACTCCTCGCCAAACATCTTGCCATCTTCGCAGATGAAAGCCAGACGGTCAACATCCGGGTCAACAACGATACCCATATCGTAGCTACCCTTCTTCAACTCATCCATGATTCCACCGAGGTTCTTCTCCAACGGCTCCGGATTATGAGCGAAGTCGCCTGTAGGCTCACCATTGAGGAAAGTAGATGCTACCCCGAGCGCATCGAGCAACTCAGGAAGAATAACGCCACCAACAGAGTTGATGGAATCTACACAAACCTTGAAATGAGCATTTCTGATAGCCTCTACATCAACGAGCTTCAAAGCAAGAACTGAGTCGATATGGCGCTTGTTGAATGTATTGTCTTCTGTATATTTACCGAGATGATCCACATCCGCATATTCGAAGTCTTCCTTCTCAGCGATGCCCAGCACCTCGTTACCATTAGCTGCAGTAAGGAACTCACCCTTCTCGTTGAGGAGCTTGAGGGCATTCCACTGGCGTGGGTTGTGAGAAGCAGTGATGATGATACCGCCGGCTGCACCACTCATGGTAACAGCAAGTTCGGTGGTAGGAGTAGTAGCCAGACCGATGTTCAACACATCGTAGCCCATACCCATGAGGGTTCCACAAACCACATTCTTTACCATCTCGCCAGAGATGCGTGCATCACGGCCTACAACGATGGTATTACTCTCTGATGCACCGCTACGGCGAATGAAGGTAGCGTATGCTGAAGTGAACTTTACGATATCGAGCGGATTCAATGTATCGCCCGCTGGACCGCCGATAGTACCGCGGATACCAGAAATAGATTTAATCAGTGTCATAAATATATCTTTTTCTGTTTATATTTATCTTCCTTTCTGCAGGGTCATGTCGTAAACACATGCCTGTACACTGCCCGATGCCGATGTGGTACCATAAGAGTGAGGAACGAGCAGGCGGACATGAGCGATGCGGTCAGCATCAGTCTTTGGTCTGCCTATCTTAACCCAGGAGAACGGGATGAGCCAACCGCTAGGTACGGTAGAACTTAAGCCCGTATAGCTGGAATTATAGGTAAGTGCCATCAGACTAGCTTTAGGATCAACGAAAGAACCGGTGAAAGTACCGGAAGTATTGGTAACGCTCATCTTATCTACATAAAAGGAATAAGCAGGAACTTTGTTTGAAAGCGTGAGACACTTATCGCTCATTTCTGCAGCATACGAAAGGTTATACTCATCAAAACGAACCAGCACATCTGCCGTTTCGCCCTTCCTGATATAGTCGCCACATCCCTGGTCAATCACCTGCATATAGATACCGTTACTGTTGAAAAGTACCCATTCGTTGTTGTTCTTTGCAGTATCTGTCAACCTTTGATTATTATTCCAACGTCTGGTGAACTCATCCTCAGAGATGACCTTAATATTTTCCTTACGCAAGAAGGAGCTGATAGAATCGAGCTCTCTGTCGCGCATGTCCTTATAAGTCTCACTATCATTGCATGCGGCAAATGAGAAAACAGCCGCGAAAGCAATCATTGCAAACAAAAATTTCTTCATTCTTCTTTTTAAAATCTGATTTATTGGGCAAAGGTACAAAAAAGATAAGACAACACCGAGAGGAATAGGTTGATTTTATTATTATTTATCACTTATTATCATCCTATTGCCTCAAAACGGGGTTGTTTTCTGCCTTTTTCGTCGTTTCTAAGGAAAAAAGCGGTTACTTCAGCATATCGGCGTATGCCAGGATAGCCTTCAGTGCAATCTGCTCTGCCTCCTGCATGCTGCAAAGCAATTTGCCGCCGGAAGCATTGCGATGACCGCCACCATTGAAAAACTCGGCTGCCATCTTATTGCATGGGAAATCGTCTACCGAACGGAGACTTACCAATATGCGATTGTCGATATCCGTATCTTCACGAAGAGAAATGGAGAGTTTGTGGCCCTTGATGGTAAGAGGCACGTTCACCAATCCTTCCAGGTCGCCCTTGATAAAGTCATACTTCTTCAACTCTTTACGGGTCACGGTATAGAAGCTGGCATGAAGTCCCTCTACGACCTGCAGCTTTTCATTCATCAGATAGCCACGGAACCGGACTGCCGGAATGCGGGCATTATTGAAGACATTGCGGTAAATCTTATCCTTGTCGATGTTCTTGGTAAGCAGCAGACAGATGATGTAATAGATATAAGGCTGGGTAGAATTGTAAGTGAAACCACCCGTATCGGTCATCATACCGCAATAAATGCAGGTAGCCCAGGTCTGATCCATCTGTGGGAAACCTCCCAACTGCCAGACTACACGGAATACCAGGTCGCTGGCACTACTGGCATGTGGCTGCGAAACCAGCAGCTTAGCCTCAAGATTAGGAGCCAGATGGTGGTCGATGATGACACGCTGAGTCTTGCAACCCAACAATACATGATCCATCTCATCAAGACGTCCCTCACTGCTAAAGTCAACACAGCATATCAGGTCGGCTTCATCGAAAGCCTGCTGCACCAGCTCAGGCTGTCTGTCATATCGGAGGATTCCGGCTGCTCCAGGCAACCAGGAAATAGAATCCGGTACCATATCCGGCACACAAATGTCAACTTTCTTGCCCAAAGAGCGAAGATAACCAGCCCATCCCAATGAAGAGCCGATGGCATCACCGTCTGGCGACTTATGTGCACAGACGACAATACGATGAGAAGCCGCTATCGTCTCTCGGAGAATAGCGGCTTCCTGATCTGTCAATATATTAATGTTTATATCCATCTCATTAAATTAGAAGAGTTTGTTTGGATAAACACCCTCGTCGATAAGATGCTGGATCTTGTCAACAACACTCTGGCGGTCGGCTGCATAAGTTACACCAAACCACTTGCTGGTAGTATCGAGCACCTTAACAGTAGCAGTACCCTCATTGATGAGCTTGTTGACCATCAATGGGATGAAGAATTCAGCCTTCTTGTTTTCCATATTCTTAGGATCGCTCAAGAACTCCTTGAAGTACTCCTCGCTGTGCTGGAAGTAATCAGGTGTGAAACCCCAAACGTTCATGGAAACAGGAGTATTGTCGCCAACAGCAACCCACTCGCCCTGCTCATCCTTGTAAGATACCTTACCATCGATACGCATAATTTCGGTACGCTCTACACAGGTAGTGAGGTTCTCATCAGCATCCTTAGAGCAGATGCCGCGAGCTACGGTACCATTCTCACTCAAGGTGTTACCCACACGGAAACCAACCATGGCATAACGGTTCTTGCTGCCCTCTGGAAGTTCAGAGAGGAACTTGCCGATTACCATGAAGCAATCGCGGTTGTAGAAGTCATCGCAGTTGATTACGCAGAAAGGCTCCTTGATGATATCCTTTGCCATCAGAACTGCATGGTTTGTACCCCATGGCTTCTCACGACCTTCCGGTACAGAGAATCCCTCTGGGAGATCATCCAATGTCTGGAAGCAAAGTTCTGCAGGAATATGACCCTCATACTTTGAAAGAATCTTCTCACGGAACTGATCTTCGAAGTCCTTGCGGATAACGAATACGATCTTTCCAAAACCAGCCTGAATAGCATCATAGATGCTGTAGTCCATGATAGTCTCACCATTAGGACCCAGACCATCAAGCTGTTTCAAACCACCATAACGGCTACCCATACCGGCAGCCAGAAGCAATAACGTAGGTTTCATTTTGTTTATAATTTTATTTATTAATAGTTGATAGTTATTAAAAAAATAACGATGCAAAAGTAACAAAAAAAATGCAGTTAACCGCACGTTTTCCTACTTTTTTTTGATTCATGTCATTTTTTGTCCTTTTATGCACTATCTGTAACACATATCAGACTTATTTCCGGACACATCTCCCAGGCTAAACCTAGAAAGGATAACCCACAGCGAAATGCAGACTCTGGGCATCCTTGAACCGACGGATGTTGTAGATGCCACTCTTGCCTGTATCATAAGGAACATGGAGACCGATACCCCAGTCGACACGTATTACAAACATACCCATATCATAACGCACACCGACACCGGTGCCTACCGCCAACTGCCCGAAGAACTTGCCTACATCAAACTTGCCGAGCGGACTGTACTCATGGTTACGCAAGGTCCACACATTACCTGCATCCAGGAAAAGGGCTCCATAGAGATCGCCCCAAACCTTCTGACGGTATTCCAGGTTCATCAGATACTTGATGTCGCCCGTCTGGTCGATATACGAATACTTGCTGTTGGTAGACTGGTACCTACCCGGTCCGATACTCCGCACATTAAAGGCACGCACACTGTTGGCGCCACCGATATAGAACTGCTCATAATAAGGAGCATTCTCGGCATTGCCATAACTCCAGATAATGCCGGCATTGACATGTCCCACCAGCGTACCATCCTGGGTAATGCGCCAATACTTCACGAAATCTGTCTCCAGTTTCAGGAACTGTGCAAACGGATTCTTGAACATCTTCTTGTCTTTCTCGTTCCATCCCTTTCCGGCTGCCATATAACCGAGCGAAAGGATATTGGCTGCCTCGCTGATGGTGGTTGACCAAGTGATAGGATGACGGTAACGACGCGGACTGCGATAAGTATAGGTGTAACTCATCTTCGGCACAAACTGGTCGCGCATCGATATCTGAAGATAAGGATGCATGGCGATGATGCTGTCGAAAGCGGCTGTACGGCTGTTCATAAACTCATAAGAGAGAATCAGCGGACTGAAGGAATGCTGATGCTGGTAAGAGGTTGACCAGGCATAGGTCAACTCGCCCGATGCCACATGACGCCGGAAGTAGCTGGCTCTGTTCAGTACATTCATCGAAGCCTTGATGGTGGTGGTCGGTACTCCCCGATATCGGGTAGGCATGTGTCCGGCACGGTATCTGCGCTCATTCTGCTCCATCGTCCTGAACATATTCCAAGGCGTGATGATGCGAGGAAACTCTACGGATACATCCGAACCGTATTCATAGGAATTGATGCGGGTTGAACCTCCGCCAGCCTGACTGATGGTTTGCCACTCATGCGAACCATGCAGGTTGACAGAAAGTTTCTCACCTCCATGAAAAGCATTGCGCTTGGTAAGACCCACTACCAGCTCTGGTCCTACTCTACCGGTTGTTTTGCCACGGGCATTTGCCTCGACATAGAAATCGTATGGCTTGTCGAATACCAGGTCGATATTGGCATCCAAGGTATCACGATATACTGCATTGCCCAGACTGTCGAGGGTTTGCACCGAACGGGGGGTAAACTGGATGCTGGAATAGCTGAAGAGTCCCATCTCCTGGAGTCCGGTCTTGGCACGTTCCTCGGTACGAACCCGATACAGTTCGCGGGGACGCAGGCGCAGGCTCTGCAAAACGATACCCGGACGTATCGGCATCTTTCTTCCGTTATAATGGAAACTCAGATAGCTGCGTACAAAGGAATCCTTCAACTCCTCCATATACTGCTTTCTGAAATTAACATGAATCTTTCCGATATACCACTGTCGGGTAGCCTTATCATCCACGCTGTCTGCCATCATCAGCCGCAACTGCACCTTACCGGGCACATTCACGGTATCGGCAAGATAAGAAGCATAACTGTTCTGATAGAAATAATAGCCCCTGTTGCGGAAGAGACGGGTGATACGCTGACGTTCCGATTCCATGTTGGAGACATTGAAAGGACTCCCCTTCCGGATGAGCGCCTTGTTCATGGAGGAATCTATGAGCTGCCTGCCCTGGGCAGGGAAGTTGAGATAAGTCATTGAATCGAGCGTCCAGAGATGGCCGAAGTCTACATGATAGGCAACCTTCGCCTTCTTCGGATTGCTCTGTGTCAGCACATCATAAGTCACCTTACCGTTAAAATAGCCATATTTATCGAGCTGATGCTCAGCTACCTGTGCACGGAGTTGCGGATTAACATTTGCCATCAGCTTAGGCTTGGAACCGAACACCTTGGTTATCCACTTGGGTATTGCTCCATCCGACTGGGAGAAAGCATTCCATATCCACAGGCGCACAGGAAACGGTGTGCGGTAATAGCTGCTTCCGAACAAAGCACCGTTCGGAGCCGAAGCCAGGGCATACTCCATCTCGGTGATGGTAGAATCGGCATAGGCTCCCTTCTCGTAGTTCTTATACTCGATAGGTACCAGACCCGTAAACAGCTGCTCGTCTTCTTTCAGCGCACTGGTTGAAGAGCAACCCGTGATGAGCTGCCCCGACAACATCAGTAATGCTGCCACATATATAATAAGGTATAACCTGTTCTGCTGTTTCATATCGATCATTACTTTTCGTTAAGTTTCAATGGGTCAAAGTCCTTTGTTCTGGCTTTCTCCATCGTATCCTTCTTTTCGTTCGTACTCTTCTTCACCGCAGGATTCTTCTCCATTGGGGCTGCAGGAATCTGCTGCTTATCGGTCTTGAACCGGAATATATCCTTGAAATGCTGCAGTTTTCTCTGCCACTTGAAACCGATACCATACTCACCAATCAAGCCTTCGAGCCAATCGTAGGTATTGCTGTTGTAGAAGGCACGGATATACTGGCTCGCGCCTTCGTTGAGACGGTACTGCAATTCGATATTGTTGAAGAATACATCATCATTATTGGCTGCATTCTCCATTTCTGCACCGGTAGAAACCTTGCCGCCCACACTGAAACTCAAACGGTTGTTGAAGAAACGCTTGGCAAACTTAAAGTTGTAATCGGTGTGCATTGCACCTGCTGCATTGGTAGAGTTATCCACCGACATACCGACATCCACACCCACTGAACGCATCGCTGAACCTGCAATATTATTGATCTCAGAGTTGAGGAAAGAGGTCAGGGCACTGTTCATGGAGAACGAATTGGTATTGCCGTTGGCAAGATACATGCCCGAAGCCAGCATCGTTATGGCTATCTTACCCCGCTCTTCAACACTCATCGTGTTCAGTTCATCCTGCAAGGTGGCATCGTTTGGTGAGGAAATGATAAACTGGATGCCTGGCTTATTCAGGGTCTGAGAGAGTTTTACGCCACAAATGAAATCAACCGAGCGACCGGTTCCCTGTCCCTCGTTTACCGTTGTCCTGACATTCTCTGTTGCCGTGATGTTCAGGGTCGGGTTGAACGGATCGCCGTTAAACTCGATATAGCTGCCGTCCTGGATATCAAACGTCTTGAGCGGAATGACAGGCAACGAATATTTCATCTTACCATTGTTCAGGGTATACTTGCCCGTGATGCCGATGCCATCAACCGAATTGTAAGTCATCGTCAGATTACCACCGCCCATCAGGTCGATGTAGTTGGTCTGGTCGGCATTCAATGCACAGAGGATATGAGCCGACTCGTCTATCGACATACCCAACATCATGCTCAATCCTTCCAGTGCCGGACGCTCGACAACGACAGGCTTGCCACTCTTGAAATTCGTAAACTTCACCAGTTCATCGAGCTGCGTATCAGTAGTCAGTTCTGATTCTTTCAGCACATACGTCATATCCGTATTGCCGAGCACATCCAGTTTACCCTGCATCTTCAGATTGCTTACCGGTCCGCGCATCGCACCATAGAAGTTGACATACGCCTTGCCGAAAGCCTCGGAACGAGCATTCTCCTTGGCATCAATCAGCAGGAAGTTCTGTGCTCTCATCCGGATATCGAGCATCATCTTCTCTATATTCGTAAAGTCGAGACTGCCCTGGATATTGAGCGGACTCTCATTGTTGGCATACATCATAAAGTTTTCGAAGAGCAACTTGCTGCCGACGATACGGACCGGATCGTTGGCAAAACGCATCGTGATGCCATAAGGCACACTGACGAGATAAGCCGAATCCAGATATACTTCGCCCTCTACATCCAACTGGCTCAAGGCTCCCTTCAAACTCAGTTTACCTTCGCCATATCCCTTCAGACCCATAATCTGGTCAGGAACAAAACCATTGACAAAATGCAGAGGCAGCTTCTCCATGCCCACTTCGGCATCGAGATAACCGCTTCCTCCAGACCTGTAAGTACCCTTTACGGTAGCCACTTCTTCACCCTCATAATTGAGGATACCATCTACATAATGAGAGCCATCGCTCTTTGGCATGTAAACGAATTCAGTACCGACATCTCCCATCGGACACTTTTCGTAAACCAAATTGTCGATGTTCAGATTAGAAGAAACCGAGAATTCATCCTTGGTCTGGATAATATGGAAGTCGCCGTCAAGAATACCCGAGATATCCGGCATATAAGGAATCACGCTGAGCACTTTATCCAGATTAAACTGGCTCATGCTGACCGTAAGATCCTGCAGCGCATCTTCGTTTTCATCATTGCTGTATATGCGGATACCCATGCCGTTGGCTGCCTGCAGAATCAGATTGGCAGAAACACGGTCGTCATTGCCCAACATCAGATAGTTGTCATCGTTGGCAGTAAATTTCTTGTAACCCAGGACAGGATGGGTATCAATGAGCGAAATCTTCACGCCGTTTTCCAGCAGCAGTGCCTCCAGACCCACATCTACACCCAATCTGTTTTTGGCATCATAGATGCGGGCATCGATATTGGAACCCTTCTCCTGCAGTTCGCCCTCTACCTGTGCCCGGAACACATACTGAGGATTATGCTTGTTGTTCTGAACACGGGCTGCATAGCGGATGGTATCGCCCTCAGTCTTCACCAAGGCACGGATTGTATCCAACTGCACGCCACTCGCCACCAGAGAATCGATGTTGAGATAACCATTGACACCCGTTACAGGCGACATGGTCATCTTCATATCCACCGTCTTGAAATCATAACCGCAGTAAGCGATGAAACGGGATATGAAATTGTCCTTTCCTGTGGTAAGATAAACATGACCGAACGGGAACTGGCTGCGAATCTTCACCTGGTCGATATGATGGTTCCTGAGCTGATGAGCCAATTCTTTCTGCAATCCGGCAAAACGGCTCAGCAACTGCTTATAGCCTCCGTGTACATCCATGTTGAGATGGAAGTCGCCACAATCGATGACTGCATGCGTGGTATCTCTGCGGGTAAAGACATCAGCGTCAACACCCACCGGACGGTAATTCTTCTTAGCCGTACGAACCGTAATATCACTCATCGAAGCCATGATGTCATGACTGTCCTTCAGGTCGGACCTGATATCCATGTGACCGCAGAGCGACAGGCGCAGCGGTGTCTTCGTAACCTCTAACGAATAAAGATTCACATCGCGTACATCTGCCACCAGGGTAGCCTCCAGTTTCTTGGAATTCGTAAGTGCATCAAGGCTTACGAGTCCCGTAAGATACTGGTTCTTGCTGTCGATATCGGCATGCACCTTTCCATTGGCAACGTGAGCCACTGCCAATACATGATCCAGTTTGTATTTGCCATACTGAATCTGGTTTACCTGTGCCTTAGCCTGCAATCGGGTACGAGGAGAGAAGAAATCTGTTCCCACACCCTCCGCCTCCAATGAGCCGGTGAAAGAATGCAAATTCTGTTTTGGCAGGAAATGCTTTGCCTGGATGTTGTGCGCCTGAATCTTAGCCTGATAAGCCAGACGGTTCATATCAATACTGCCGTCTTTCCGGGTCTTCGCATCTACCTTGGCGTCTACCTTCATCCTGCCACGACCTTCGGTAATGGCGAGTCGGGTAGCATATCTGGAGCCGTCTGCCTGAATGTTTCCGCGGATTCCGATACCGCTAGGCACACGTATCTCCTGCATCAGAGAAGGGTCAAGCATGGCGGTAATGAAATCCAAATGATAGGTACGGGCGTTCAGATCTACGTTTGCCTTCAGGCGGTTCATATCCGTCAGGTTACTCAATTTTCCATCAGCACTCAGTTCGAAGGCTGTAGGCAGCGACAGTTTCAAGCCCGAGAAAGATGCCTGCTGCATATTTCCCTTGAACGAACCTTCTATCTTCATCGGATAGAATGGCCATTTCTTCTTCATGGCGCTTGGGAAGGCATCGCCTGCAAAGAGGAACAGGTCTGAACGGCCCAAAGCTCCCTTCAGCTGTGCCATCAACTTGCCAGGTTTCACCTCATCAAAGGCATTCATGTCCATATCCACCGTTGCCTGCAACTGGGAGTATGGGGTACGGAGACAAATATCAGGCAACTGCAGTTTCACGGAATCCATCACGAATCTGCCATAGAGCTGGTCTACCTGCAAACCGCTTTTCTCCTTAAACTGAGCTTCACGAATCCTGACATCTATCTTTGAATCGCAATAATAGAAAGAGTCTGCCTTCAAAGTCATGGCCGACAGGGCGATATGGTTAAAGTCCATGCCCGATACCGGACGGATATAGTTCTGGTCATAGTTCACCTTGCCCTTCTTCCAGTCAAGATGACCTATCTGATAAAGTCCTTTATAAAGGTCGAGATAGGTAGTCTGCGCCACCGCATCTCCAAAATAAGCATTCACCTGAAGAGTATCTCCAGGCATGTGTAATACGAAATCAGTGTTCTTCAGTTTCAGTTTTTCGATATTCACCTTCCAGAAATTGGTACTAGGCGTAGTATCTGGCGGCACCGTATCGCTCAACTCTACGGAGAGTCGGGCATCAGCCAACAGGGCATGATTCACCCTGACCTTCTCCTTTCCGAGGTCAATGCCATGAGCCTTCAGGCGCAGATTACCTACATTGCCCTTGATTCTTGCTTCGTGAATAAAATTAGTGGTATTCACCTTCATCTGGGTGAAATTGAGTTCATCCACCATGACTTGACTTTCGAAAAGAGGCAACAGTTGTACGTCTACCACCATCTTCCGGATGTCGGCAACGGTATCTCTCTTATTTCTCAAAGCCAAGTTTGGGGAATTCTTGAGTGAGTCGATTGGCTGAAGTACCTTTACGCCTTCCACTCCCAGTTTCAGAGGGAAGACGAGACGTACTTGCTTTACCGAAATATCCATACCCGTCGACTCAGAGGCATAAGCAGCCACTTGCTTTACCGCCCAATTCTGAACAGGAGGCAGATAAAGCAGAATAGATAACAACAAGATGAGCACCAATGGAGTCAACACCGTGATTCCTGCCCATTTCGCATACCTCTTCATAAGCATGGACTTTTTGAGTTAGGGTGCAATAGCCCGCCAAAGATTATCATCCGGCAGCGGAGCTTCTGCTACTATTGTTTCTTTAGACACAGGATGAACAAATTCTACTCTGTGTGAAAGGAGAGAAATACTGCCATCTGCATTGCTACGTGGAGAACCGTATTTCAGATCTCCCTTGATAGGACATCCCATCTTGGCAAGCTGGCATCTTATCTGATGATGGCGACCCGTCATCAAGTTCACCTCCAAAAGTGTATAATGGTCTGTATGACCTATCACCTTATACTTCAATATCGCTCTCTTCGAGTTTTTCACCTCATGGTCGTAAGCATAGCTTTTATTCTGCTTTTCATTTCTTACAATCCAATGGGTGAGCGTAGCCTCAGGTTCCTTTGGCATGTTCTTCACGATTGCCCAATAGGTTTTGTGAACTTCGCCATCCCTGAACATATTGTTCAGACGGCTCAATGCCTTAGAAGTCTTGGCAAATACGACCAAACCCGAAACAGGACGGTCAAGGCGATGCACCACACCGAGAAATACATTTCCCGGCTTGTGATACTTCTCCTTGATGTACTGTTTCACAGTCTCCGAGAGAGGTTCGTCGCCGGTCTTGTCGCCCTGCACGATTTCGCCACTTCTCTTAGAGACTATGATTATATGGTTGTCTTCGTAAACTACCTGCATGTTTTATCAATAAAACGATTGCCGAGAGATTACATGTTCATACCACCGTCGATCTGAATAACCTGACCGCTTACATAGCTAGACAAGTCGGAAGCGAGGAAGAGGCAAACATTTGCGATATCCTCAGTCTGACCACCACGACGCAATGGAATCTTCTTCATCCAGTCCTTGCGGATTTCCTCAGGCAACTGTGCTGTCATTGCTGTCTCGATGAAACCAGGAGCTACAGCATTGGCACGTACACCCTTAGGACCCAACTCCTGAGCGATAGACTTAGCCAAAGCAATCATACCAGCCTTAGAAGCTGCATAGTTGCACTGACCTGCATTACCATGAACACCTACTACAGAAGCCATGTTGATGATAGAACCACCACGCTGACGAAGCATGACTGGAGAGCAAGCATGAATGAAGTTGAAGGCTGACTTCAAGTTTACATTCAAAACAGCATCCCACTGAGCCTCGCTCATACGGAGCATCAAACCGTCCTTGGTGATACCTGCATTGTTAACCAGGATATCGATAGAACCGAAGTCCTCATGAATCTGCTTAACAGTCTTCTGTGTCTCCTCGAAATCTGCTGCATTACCAGCATAAGCACGACAGGTTACACCAAGAGCCTCAATCTCCTTACGAGTAGCTTCCAAACCGGCAGCCATATCGTCGTTGAGTACGAGGTCTGTAAATGCGATGTTAGCGCCCTCAGAGGCGAACTTCATAGCGACAGCCTTACCGATGCCGCGAGCAGCACCTGTTACAAGGGCTGTTTTACCACTTAATAATCCCATTTCTTTCTTATTTAATTAATTATCAATTTGTTACGTGTTTACTATTTTCTTTTATCTAGAGTTTCAAGCCCGACTTTCCCAAGGCACCATAAACCACCTTGGCAACCAGAGGTTTGCTCGACTCCACATTCATGCCATGCCCCAGACGTCCATAGATAAACGGAACCTCGAGACCTTTGATACAATAGTGAGTAATATCGGCCACCAGATCGATGTTATCAATATCAAACTCACCGTCTTCTCTTCCTTCGGCATAAATTCTTCTGAGAATCTCTATTTCGTCTTCATCGAAGTTCTTTCTTGCCTTCTCAACCATCCAGATATTCCGGAAGAACTCAGCACGGAGGTTACCGTTTCTTACAACCGTTTCCTTAATCATACTGAGATGAGTGTAGATAAGCTCGATGATTTTATCCTGTGGACGCATCTTGCAATTGGCAACCTCGTCCAACTTATCAGAAAGACGCTCCAACTCTGATTCTATCACAGCGTAATAGACATCCTCTTTCCTACTGAAATAAGTATAGAGCGTACGTCTACCCTTACCAGAAGCTACAGCAATATCATTCATCGTAGTATTTGCTATACCATTCTTGGCAAAGAGTTGTCGTGCGACATCTACCAGTTTTTGTCTTGTTTTGGATACTGACATATTGAAGCCCTTCCTTTTTTATTAATTGCACATAAAAATATTATTGTGCAAAAGTAGCACTTTAATTCGAATTAAACAAATATTTAATGTTAAATTAATAAATTAGGGCATAAAAAAAATCGGATAAGATGTTGTTGACCAACTTCTTACCCGATCATTGTTGCGGCGGCAGGACTCGAACATGCGACCTCCAGGTTATGAGCCTGGCGAGCTACCAACTGCTCCACACCGCGATATAATCAACTCATTTCTGAATTGCGAGTGCAAAGGTACGACTTTTTTCTGACTCCACCAAACAAATTGTCAGAAATCTGCATATATTTAACAGTTATTAAACAGAATAGCAACAAAACGTACCTAAAAGAGGAGAAAATGAGTAAAAAGCAAGCCCGATTGCTCTTTTTCAGAACAATCGGGCCTTATGAAAAAAGAATTACTTTTTCAAAAGTTTCATTACCTTCTCGAAATATCTTTGAGTACGCTTCTTGCTGTAATGATTACCGCCATTCCATGAACGGATTGCGTGCTCAATACTATTAAGAGGATTGTAGACACTCTGAATCAATAGAAACATTTCTTTAGATTTAGCTACATTATATCTATCAGCCAAAGTGTAGCGCTTCTTCGATTTCTTGCGCTTCAGAATATTATTACATTCTGCTACTAAAATTGGAGTGATCTGCATCACACCGACAGAGTTACCGCTCTTAGCTTTCGGATCACCCTTACTCTCTACCTGAATAATAGCCTCCATCACTGAAGTCCAGTCCATCTCGCTGGTAGAGGATACATTTCCTGATGTTGCAGCCGACGCTGCATGAATTTCTAATGTCAGCATTAACATGCTAACTAATACCATTGCTATTCTCTTCATATTAATTGTTTTATGGAACCTGAAAAGCTGAAATACAACATCAGTGATTTCGCGGTGGCAACTTGTGAGAAAAAGAAAGGCTGCTCACCTCAGTCCCGTTAGATACCTTAATGGATACCTTCTCACACAACAAAAAGCACAAGATACTGGTATCCTTATTCTTATCGTTTGCAAAGATACAAAAAAAAATCGAATTATGCAAGTAATCAGCTGATTATCAGCGCATTTTCACGTAATTAAACACTTAGTAACACTTAGGTTTGATATAAATCAAGCAAAAACAAAAAAGCCCCGACTACTTTCGTAATCGAGGCTTCTGAAATTGAAAGGAGGCGGCTACCTACTCTCCCGCATTGCATTGCAGTACCATCGGCGCAA
>ENA-OPSQ01000909-OPSQ01000909.1-human-gut-metagenome-genome-assembly--contig:-NODE-909-length-23565-cov-2.609741_pt1 | contig 23565 bp, 15 predicted proteins | sample MGYA00241456_ERZ501904 | MGnify/ENA primary metagenome ERZ501904 (study PRJEB25962, sample SAMEA2042452) | human gut metagenome | biome: human gut; feature: human-associated habitat; material: faeces...
CCATCCATTATGACAAAAATGGTGACCAGGATGATGACAGCCGGAAAGAAACACCGGACCAGGACGATAACCGGAACCAGGATGGGGCGCAGGTACCGCTCAGTGCAACGCCGACGCCATCTCCGGAGCCGGAACCGACACAGGAACCGGAGGAAGACCATTATCCAACGATCGCCACAGACCTGACTGACGGGGAAACGGTAAATGCCGCGTACCGTACATTTTATGTACAGGCGGTAGACTGGTACGGGAACAGCTTATCCTCTACGGCACTGGAAGTATATGGAAACGGTGAAAGACTTTCTTCAAAAGGGGAGCCTTCACCGGGAATCCTGGCTTACCGTCTGGATCTGAATGAGGGCAGCAACACTGTGGATATCAAGGCAACGGATGATGAGGGGTGGAGTACCACACTTCCAACTTTTACCATCTATAAAGGGGATGAGAGCCAGGAAGAACCTGCCGGCTCCATCACGGTCAGCATTGAGGCGGGGACTGTCGGACTTGGGACAATCCTGCCGGCGACATCCATCGACTTTTATCAGGGCGAACAGCTTTCCTCCGTGGTCTTAAGGCTTCTGCAGAACAGCGGGTTTGACTGGAGGAATGATGGAAGTGCAACAGGAGGTTTTTACCTGAAAGCTATCGGACGTGGCGGCATCACTTCCGGAGCTTCGATCCCGGATGACCTGATGGCGCATCTGACAGAAGTAAACTGCCAGCTGTCCGGGCATGATGCCAACTGGCTGGGAGAATTTGATTTTACCATGAATTCCGGCTGGATGTATTTTGTAAACGGTGAATATATGAACATTGGAATGTCGGGCTATTTCCCGGCAGACGGTGACGAAGTAAGGCTTCGCTTTACCCTGTATTCCGGAGCAGATCTGGGTGTCGGGGATAACGGCGAAGTATGGGGGGACTGGTAATGAAAAAAAACAATTTAAAGAGACCGATCATTAACAAATTTATTATCGGGACCCTTTCTGCAGGACTTCTGGCAGGAGGGGCTGCACCAGAAACAGATGCGATCTTTGTCAGGGAAGTTTATGCAGCAGACAGCACAGAGAGTTCGGAAGGGGAAACGCTGGCAGAACCATCGGTACCCGCAGAACCTACCGCCGTTCCGGAGCCGACTGCAGAATCGGAGCCAACTGCCACTCCGGAACCAACCGCTGCACCGGAACCAACCGCTGCACCGGAACCAACCGCAGCTCCAGAGCCATCCGTTACACCGGAGCCTTCTGTTACACCGGAACCGACCGTCACTCCGGAAGTTAAAAGCAGCAATGCGGATCTGAAAGAATTATATATATCCAGCTCCGATACCTGGGGAAAAGGGATCTTAAAACTAGATCCCGCATTAAACAAGGACCGTGACAGATACAAGGCGGTTTATGATGGGGAACGCCAGAGTCTGAACATCTGGCTGACAGCGGAAGAAGAACATGCCACGGTCAAGATCTATGCGCTGAGCGGAGTGAAGCATTCTACCGTGGAAAAAGATGAGACCATCAAAGAAAGCAACGATGGAAAGGGGCATGTTTACTGGAAAATCCATTTCGGAGACCAGGAAAAGGAAGCTATGGTCCGGGTGCAGGTAACCGCACAGGACGGCACCCGGAGGGATTATTACCTGACACTTGGGATTACGGACCAGACCCCGCCGGAACTGAAAAAGATCAGTGCGAGCAGGATATCCGTGGACCAGGCCTCAGTAGTATATAAGACCAGTGAAAGGGGACAATGCTATTACCGTGTTATAGAGGCCGGTGCGAAAGTACAGACCCCGGATACCTCAAAAGAGGGAAGAGAAGTACTGAAAGGAAGCGATACCCTGACCATTACAGGCCTGTCAGAAGGTGAAAAAGATGTGGTGATCGTGGTAAAAGACCTTGCAGGCAATGTAAGCAGTCCGATGGTGATCCGGATCCCTGATGTCAGAAAGAAGAATAACGGGACAGCGGGAAATGGGGGCAATGGAAATTCCGGTTCGATCGCCCAGAGACCCGGATATGGTGGGAATAAAAGTGAAGCCGGAGTCCCGGGCAAAGGCAATAATGGGGAAGGATCCCTCGCAAATCTGAAAACGGTTGGCGGAAAAGGCACGTCAGATGGAAAAAACGGATCGGACAACACGGAAGAAAACAAGGAAAAGAAACTGACGGCTTATGCAGGCACGAAGAAAAAAGGCTCCGGTTCCGGTACATCAGGTAAAAAGAAAAGCAGCAAAAAAGCGGATGCCGTAAAAGACAAAACAAAAGAGAAAACAGAAGAGTCATCCACAGAAGAACTGACTGAAAGCAAAGAAAAAGAGACTACATCCGGGACAGCATCCGCTTCCTCCAAAAACGAAGGAAAAAGTATCCCAGAACTGGTAGGAAGTAAAGTAACAGACACCTGGACGCACATGAAACTCTTTACCAGGATTCTATCCTTATTTGCACTGGCAGGAGTTTTGTACTTGCTCTTATGGACAGGAGCGAGACGCAGTTTCAGAAAAATAAAAAGCAGGAATCCACTGCTTCAGCAGTAAAAATCCAAAAGGGAGGTAAACATCAGATGAAAGGAAGACTAGGAAAATGGCTGGCAGTCCTTCTGTCGGTGAGCATGCTGGCAGGGACAGCTCCGGTCTATGGAGCCGACATATCCATGGAAAGTGATTTTTCTTCCGGGGCAGCAGAGACGGAAGCACAGCCGGATGTCCAGGAAGGGACCGAGATCACAGAAGAGCCGGGAGACAGTGACGTGGAGATCACAGAAGAACCGGAAACAGAGGAACCAAAAGATGCGGAATTCTCAGAGGGGGAATTTAACGGCGAGGATCAGGAGGAACTGGTCATGGACGGCTCTGACGATGAAGATTCTGCAGAACTTACCTTTGAGGATGCTCCATTTGCCGGGGAGAACAGTACGAAAGAATATCTCAAGGATCTCAGTGTGTATTCCGGCTATGGCGTTAAGGATCCTCTGGAGATCAGCCGCAGGGAAGATTTGGATGAAACTTATGGCGGGAAAACCTATACCGTTGAGATCGGATCCAGTTATAATTCTACCGGATTTTATGTAACGGCAGATCTGGGGGCCGATGCGCCGGAGGGATCAACGATCCGGTTATCTGCTTGCGATCTTGATGGAAAGACGGTTGAGAGTGAGATCATTGCAACCGGATATACCGATGGAAAACGTTATAATTTTTCAAATGTTTTTACAAAGGATAATGGAAAAAGGGCTGTTTACACAGTAACAGCCGGTACAGCCACAGACAGCCAGACTTACAAGATCGTAGTGCTCCGGAGGCTGGATCTTTCCATGATCGGCTGTTACCTTCCCTCGGACACGGACATGGCCAAAAACCTGATCTCAGAATTTGACAGTGCCGGTATCACCAGGGATTATGATGTGACAGTGGGTGAGAATACAGAATCTGTAAAAGTTTCTGCAAAAGCCTTTAATGACAAGTGGTATGGCCTTACCGTAAACGGACAGGCAGTATCCGGCAGCAATGCCATTGAGATTCCTCTTGACGGTTCTGAGACCAGGATCACTTTCCAGATGAAAGAAGACGGGACTTATCAGGATCCGGCTTATCAGGATATCACTTATACTTCCACAGGAACCTATACGATCACCGTACATAAAAAAGCAAAGTCCTCGATCACTTTTGTAACAGATCCATCGGATGCAGTGGTCAGTGTATATGATTCTAAAGGGGAGCGTGTGGAACCTTCCAAAGATGCTTCTGTGTATGATTCTCTTTATTACGGGGATGAGTATACCTGGAATGTGTCACGACATGGATATATCTCCAGAAGAGAGAAGTTTACGGTAGGTGAGGAAACAGAGATCCAGGTAAAACTGGAACAGCAGACGGCAACGCAGCCAGAGATCACGGATAATGACTGGAGCAGTTACCGGAACAGTGAAACAAACAACGGGATCACCAATACCTCCACGCCGGCAAGCAAGGATACAACGGTGCAGAAATGGTCCCTGCATCTGGATGCAAAGGGATGGGATGCAGCACTTACCCCTCCACTGATCCTGGGCGGCTATCTTTACGTGGCATCCGGACAGTTCATCTATAAAATAGATAAAAATACCGGGGATATCGTGCAGACCAGTGAACAGATGCACGGAAATATGCAGTATGCCATGATCCCGCTTGCTTATGCGGAAGGAATGCTTTTTGCACAGATCGGCGGCGGACAGATCCAGGCACTGAGTGCCACTTCTTTAAAATCCCTCTGGATCAGTGAGAGCCTGGGAGGCCAGACACTTTCCCCGATCACCTATAAGGATGGATATATTTATACCGGAACCTGGACTTCGGATACAACCCCTGGTTCTTACTTCTGCCTTTCTGTTACAGATGAAGACCCGTCAAAAGGTGATGAGATAAAATACTGTACCTGGAAATATAACCATAAGGGCGGTTTTTACTGGACAGGTGCTTATGCGTCCGAAAATTATCTGGTGTTTGGTTCTGATGACGGGGCCGGTGATGCCTATACTTCTATCCTGTATTCAGTTAATACGCACACCGGACAGCTGATCGACAAGCGCACGGACATGATCGGCGATATCCGATCCACCATTGTTTATAACAACGGATATGTTTATTTTACGACCAAAGGCGGCTATCTCTACCGGGTTGCCATGAATGCAGATGGTACTTTCGGTGCAGTGGCAAGCTATAACCTGGGCGGTGCGGCAACATCCACACCGGTCGTCTATAAAGGAAGAATCTATGTAGGTGTCTGCGGAAACGGCGGACAGTACAATGCGGATGGGGGACACCATTTTGATGTCCTGACAGAATCTGCTTCCGGTCTTTCCCTTGCATATAAAGTTTCTATCCCGGGATATCCGCAGGCAGCACCGCTTCTTTCGACCGCTTATGAAAACCAGGACTTTAATGGAGATGGCAAAGCGGATGGACGTGTTTATCTGTATTTTACCTACAATGCAAAACCTGGCGGTATCTATATGCTGACAGATGAGCCGGGCCAGACTTCCGGAAAACCGAAAGAACTCTTCCGTCCGGTACTCGCACAGCAGGAGTACTGCATCAGTCCGATCTGCGTAGACAGGGATGGGACACTTTATTATAAGAATGACTCCTGTTATCTGATGGCACTGGAAACAAATGGAGCTTACCTTGACAGTGTATCAGCAGAAGCAGATACTGGCCGGGTCAGCTGGGAAAAAGCATTCCAGCGTTCGGAAAAAGAGCATACCTTAAGGGTTGCTGAAAATGCTACAAAAGTGACCCTGACATTTAAAGCACCTGCCGGATGTACCCTGACTGTCAACGGAAAAGCTTCCAATGGAACTTATGTGGCAGATGTAAGATCCGGACAGGCAGATGTTACGGTTAAAACAACACTGAACGGAAAGAGCAGGGATTATATCTTCCACCTTACCAGCGGGCTTGGAAATTCCTCCCTGGCAAACCTGGTGGTAAGTACCAGCAATACTTTTACAGATACTTCAAAATATCTTACATTATCACCGGTATTTGACAGCACCAAAACCAGCTATACCGTTTCGTATCTTGCAGACAAAGGGGAAAATAAGGAAAAGTTCCTCCGCCTTTATGTGGAACCTTCAGATGGGGATGCCACGGTAACGGTACAGAAAGTAAAAGGTGTTGAGAAAGTATCCATGCCGGTTGTGGCAAACGGAAAAACGAAACGTGTAAATGTATACTGGGAAACAGATGCAAGCGAAGCACAGGTGAAGATCACGGTAACAGCTGCCGGAAGCGGAAAAACAGACTATCTTCTTACCATACAGCGGAAAGAAAACGTTCCGACACCAACACCTACAGAAGTACCGGAGGTGTTCGGACCATGGAAAACGATCTCTGCAGCCACGGTATTTTCACCGGCTGTACAGATGCGTACCAGCAACAAGGGCCGCAAGGAAAAGAGGACCGTCGGCAAAAAACTGACACCTACGATCAAGGTAACGGCTACCCGCATTAAGCTGAAAGTAAAACAGTCTACTTCTAAAATAAAGGTTTCTAGACTTGCAAAGGGTGATTCCGTTAAAAGCTGGACTTCCAGCAATAAGAAAATCGTTTCTGTAAACAGAAAGGGAACGATGAAAGGCTTGAAAGCCGGAAAAGCCAAAGTGACCATTACACTGGCCAGCGGCAAGAAACAGGTCATTTCCATTACTGTGCAAAAAACAACAGTAAGAACAACAAAGATCACCGGACTGAAATCAAGAGTGACCGTTGCAAGAAATAAAAAACTTACGCTGAAACCGGTCATCAGCCCGATCACTTCCCAGGAGAAAGTTACCTACAGTTCTTCGAATAAGAAGATCGTGACGGTAAATTCCAAGGGTGTGATCACCGGAAAGAAAAAGGGAACAGCCTATATCACAGTGAAATCTGGAAAGATCCGCAAAAAAGTAAAAGTAGTAGTTAAACAAAAATGATTTAAGCAGGAGCTGCCTTTCATGAATACACATGGAATGGCAGCTCCTTTTTTCATTTTTTGCATGTAGTTTTATTTGCAGAAGTAGATTACGATATTAATAGTTGACCAGGGAGAGAAGAATGATTAGATAATATGTTATAGTGATAATGGAATTATGGTAACAAAAAAATTTTTAAAAAAAGTGCAACCAAACAGAAAAAAATACGTTATATATAATAGACAACATTAATATGGCACACTGCAAATAACCTATCTGCATAAAAACACTAATATACAGGGGAGAAATGTGATATGGAAGATATACATATTATAAATTTATTTTTAGAAAGATCAGAAGATGCAATTCGCCAGGTAGAAGTAAAGTACGAAAAATTTTGCTTTAAGATTGCATGGAATATTTTATATAACACAGAAGATTCAGAAGAATGCGTAAATGATACGTGGCTGATAACGTGGAATAAGATTCCGCCCAAAACGCCAACAAAATTATCTGCATTTCTTGGAAAAATAACCAGAAATTTGGCATTGGACAATTTCAGAAAGAAAAATGCTTCAAAAAGAGCAGATACACATATGATGGACATTTGTGGTGAAGTGGAAAAACTGGAAAATACAATAAAGGATTATGTGGAAGAGGATATAAAGAAAAAGGAAATTTTGAATATTTTAGAAAAATTTTTAAGTGATTTAAAAGCAGGGGACAGGGATATTTTTGTCAGGCGATATTGGTATATGGATAATATTAAAGACATTGCAAAAAGACATGGATGCTCTGAGACTAAAATTAAATCCAGTCTTTTTCGAAGCAGAAACAAATTATGGGAAGAGGTGAAAGAAATCATATGAAAAAAGAAAACAATTTTTTGGATCTGATGGGAGAAATAGATGAAAAATTTGTTTACGAAGCTTCCTTGCCATGGGAAAAACGAAATGTTAATTTGAAATTAAAATTAGCAAAGATTGCAGCAGCAGGAGTTGTAATAGCATTATTGATAGGAGGCTTGGGACATCCGCATGAGATAAAGGCGGCCTGGGAACAGATTACTTCGTGGATTCAAATGGCATTGGGGATTAATGAAAATGTAGAATCATATATAGATAGTGTTGGAAAAACGATTACTAAAAATGGAATTTCTATTACGTTAGATGAAATTGCTGCTGATAAGGAGAATTTATGGGTGGCAATATCTGATAATATAAATGATTCAAAAGAAAAAGAGACTATTCTACTAACAGAAGTGGAGATAAATGGAAAAGCGGCACAGTTAGATGGAACATATGCTCTGGAGAAAAAGGAGAACGGAACAGATGGTCAGGTTTGTCATTATAGGTTGGAAGATACAACTATTAAAGATAATACAGCAGATATAAAAATGAAAGTATGGTTATTTGATCCAACAGAAATGGATACTGCTGATACAGAAGATACGGATGACTATATTTTTGAATTTTCATCAAATTGGGAAGAATTAGAGAAGAATACCATAAATGTAAATGTGAATAAAAAAATAAAGATATCTCCAAATCAAAATCTGACGATTTCAAAAATGAGCTTAAACGATTTGGCAAGTACAATTTATGGAAATTTGGATAATAAAGAATATGAAGATTATTATTTACTAGGAACCGACGATAAAGGAAATCAGGGGCTTTATAGAATGACAAATTATGGAGACACAGAGACTGTGTTTGAAGAAAACAGAAATAATACAAAATATAAAGGAATTTCTCCAGATGCTAAAACGGTGACATTAGAATTATATGTAAATAAAGAAGAAAAAAACAGAACAACATATAAAAAATATGAAACTGGAATAGAAGATGCTTACGGAGAAGGACGTGTTTATGAAAGTGATGAAGATCCTCTGGATTTATATAGCCCAGTGGAAGGAAAAATAGAAATTAAAATCAGATGACAAAAGAATAATTTAATCGAAGAGAGGGATGAGATACCGCAATTGGATATTTTTACTGTAGAGATAAAAAAATAACAATAAAATGTTTGGTGGTACATTTAAGATTCGTATAAATAAAAATGGTAAAATTACATTTCCATAAGTAATAAGAGAAGTTGATTAAATCTTTGAAAATCGAAAATACAAAATATAGTAAAAGTGCGATTGACGCCAACAATATCTTGTGTTAATATGATTGTGAGATTTGTATTTGTATCTGTAAACACAGATAAGAAACGCTGGTTCCGGATCTGACCGGGAGTAAAACATTAAGGAGCCAAAAGCCTCCTGCCTTTGTAATAAATAAGGTCATTTAGAATGAAAATTTCTAAATGGCCTTTTTTTGTTGCAAAAATATGGCAGACAACAAGTACAGATCAGCAAATAAGGAAAGGAGGATCACAAAAAAACACAAGGAAACTCAGAATGCAAGGAGGGCGTTATGAAACGAAAAAAGATGGAAAAGGAGGTCGTGCACCTTCTTGAATGGATTATCGAATATCCAGGAGTATGGCAGATTGTATGTAATCCAGATGGAAAGGAAACTTCGCCTGAATCTTTTAAGATGGCATATGATATGCTGGTCAAAAAATCTCTGTTTTATCTGATACCGGTATTGTTTGCAACACATCCGGGAGAAGAATCACTGGAGATGGCGAAAAATTTATGTACGGCTGACTCTGCTGCCCGCGAGATCCGAAAAAATGGTATGGGAGCATTAGTCAAATGTATGCGGGAACATCTGGAATGAAACTGGAAAACTTTATAAGGTTATGGGAGGACAATTATGAACAAATCAATCATGATGGGACGAGTAGTAAATGAGCCTGATTTACGCTACACACAGACAGAGAATGGAGAACTTGCCATTGCAAACTTTCGCTTGGCGGTAAACCGGAAATTTGTACGAAGAGGAGATCCGGAAGCAGATTTCTTCAGCTGTACGGCTTTTGGCAGAAAAGCAGAGTTCGCAGAAAAATATCTGTTTAAGGGTATCAAGATTCTGGTAGAAGGTCGTATGCAGAATGACAACTACAAGAATCGGGCTGGTGAAAACGTCTACGGCATGCGGCTTATGATTGAAGAGATTTCTTTTGCAGAAAGTAAGAAAGCTTTAGAATCTGGAAATGACGAGCGGGAAGAACCGGAAAGAGAAACGAGGGCATCTTCTAATCGAAACCGTTCTGACCGTGCAGAAAACCAGCGTTCAGCTTCCAGAAGCACCAGAAGTGAAAGAGCAGCAGAAATGGATGACCGTGACTATGACAGGGAACGTGAAGGTGGAAGATACAGAAGCAATACCAGGACAGATACATCGGATGACAGACGGAGATCAAATTCTGGCGGGACAAGATCCAGAGGAACTTCGGCAAGAAGCCGGGAGCGTAGTCAGGATATTGATGACCGGTACATGGAAACAGATGATGAAAAACTGGATTTTGACTGAGCAAATCATAGGAGGATATGCTTATGATGGAGAAAATGAACAAATGGTTGTCTGCACATAAACAGCTGTGCGTGATAACTGGAATTTTTGGTCTGTTAGTATCACCATTTTTATGGCCGGTATTTCTGGCAGTGATCATACAGTCCCTTTCACTGGTCATTCCGGTTGCAGCAGGACTGTTTTTCTATGAAAAATTTATTATGAAAAAGGATAAGGAGGAAACGAATGAGAATGATGATGACAACAAACAGCAAAAGAACCATGCAGATGCCCGTAAAGTACATGCAGATGCTGAAAAGACCGAGGATTTACCGAAAAATCATGAGAAGGGATCGGAAACGGTAAATTTCGATAATCAGGAGAAGCAGGCAAGATGCAGGGCACAGGCTGCCATATGGTACGAAGATGAAGGCTTTGAGCGGATCCAGGCGATTCGGAAAACTCTGGAATCTGAAAATCGAAACCGTTTTTCAGTAAACAGGGAAGGAATCTGCAGTATTTCCATTGGAAAAAGGAAATATCGAAGGGTTGGAATTTTAAAAGGATATCCTTTTGGACAGACAGAGGTGATCCGGGAAAAACTAAAGAAGGATGGTTTCATCACCAGTATGGGATGCAATAATTATCTCTGGATCTCATGGTAGAGAGGAGCTGGAACATGAGCATTTGCTGTAAAGCCATCCGGCAGATCTATTATAATGCAGGAAGTGGATATACGGTAGCTTCCTACATGACCAATGAAGATTTACCGGAGGAAGTAAAAAAACAAAAGAATGGAAATTATGGAATATTTCAGGCATTTGGAACCGAACTTCCAACAAACGAAGGCCTGGATGTGGAACTGACGGGAGACTGGAAACCCACAAAATATGGAATGCAGTATAGTGTGAGCAATTTTTCAGTAACCATGCCAACCACAAAAGAAGGTATTCGGACTTATTTGTCGTCATCCCTGATCAAAGGGATCGGACCGGCAATGGCAGCCCGCATCGTAGAAACGTTTGGGGAAGACACACTGAATGTTTTTAATGACAGCCCGGAGAAACTTCTTCAGGTAAAAGGAATTACGCAGAAACGCTTAGATGATATTCTGGAAGGATATCAAAAAAGCAGTTCCATCCGGGAACTGATGATGTATTTGTCCCCTTTTGGGGTGACTCCTGCAAAAGTTTCAAAAATACAGGAGAAATTTGGCCCTGCTGCATTTATGATCGTGAAGGAGGAGCCTTTCCGGCTCTGTGAGGTTCATGGATTTGGATTTCTGACTGTTGACCAGATTGCAGTAAAGGCAAAACATTTCCGTGCAGATGATCCCCTTCGTATTAAGGCTGCTATTTTGCATATTATGTCAGAAGCAGAAGGCGAAGGACATTTGTATTTAAAAAGAGAGGACATTATAGAACGTGTCGAAAAACTTTTAAATCACAACAAAGATGTTTCACCGGTCTCTGAACGGGCAATCCGGGATACAGGCAATGATATGATCCATACAGATGGAAGCCTAGTCTGCCACGATGGAGGGTTTTATACGCGCAAAAGCTTCCAGGCCGAACTGGGAGCTGCTGCCGCATTAGTCAGACTCCATATGCAGACGGGAATGGCTGTAAATGTTGACCGTATTTTAAGAAAGATCCAGAAAGAACAGGATATTATTTTGAATGCGAAACAGCAGGTGGCAGTAAAAAATGTCTTTGAAAACCCGGTATCCATCATTACAGGAGGACCCGGCAGAGGAAAGACTACAGTGATCCGTTTCATCATTGCTGTACAGGAAGCATTGGATAAAAATGCGGTGATCCTTTTATGTGCACCTACAGGCATCGCCAGAAGGCGAATGCGGGAATGTACAGAGTATCCAGCACTGACGATCCATAAATCCATAGGGCTTACCGGAGAAGCTGGAGAGGAAGAATGGAAGAACGAGCAGCCAATTCCAGATGACCTGATCATAGCAGATGAGTTCAGCATGGTCGATATGTATCTGGCGGACAAACTGTTTTCCAGTATTAAATCCGGTGCCAGACTGGTTCTGGTGGGTGATAAAGATCAGATCGAATCCGTAGGGCCTGGAAAAGTATTTCAGGAGATCATTGATTCCGGCGTATTTCCGGTAACTGTCTTAGATGAATGTTTCCGACAGGAAGGGAATTCCACCATCAGCCAGAATGCCATTAAGATCAATAAGAATCAGCTGGATCTGGTGTTTGATGATACCTTTCAGTTTATTCCGGCTTCCACACCGGAGGAGGCTTCGCGAAAGATACAGAAGATCTATCGAAAAGAAGTACTGCAGAGAAACGGTTCTCTGGAAGAAGTGCAGGTGATGTCACCGCTTCGGAAAGATACGGAAGCAGGTACGGATGCATTGAATCTGGTATTGCGTGACATTGCGAATCCAAAGCGTTTCGGTTATCCGGAAATCACAAATGGCAGGAATACTTACCGGGAAGGTGACCGGGTCATGCAGACAAAAAACAACGATGAAGTAGCAAATGGCGATATTGGAGAAGTCATAGGGATTTTTCGGAAAGATCAAAAAATGGTCATGCGTGTAGATTTTGGGGATGGCCGGGTCATGGAATATCAGGAGGAAGACTATTGGCCGCTGACACTGGCATATGCGATTACGGTACATAAGGCTCAGGGCAGTGAATATCCGATGGCAATCCTTCCAATGCTTCCATGTTTCCGGTGGATGCTTCGCAGAAACATTTTCTATACGGCAGTAACAAGAGCCAGAGAAAGGTTTATAATTGTGGGAAGCAAACGTGCAATCGCACAGGCTATCCGGACGGATTACATCAGCCGGCGAAACACCATGTTTGGGTACCGTATCCGAAAAATATATGAAGCAATCCTGGAACAGGAAAAGAGCGCATAAAGAATGAATGACAGGCAGACGTTGGAAAAACCCAATGCTCTGCCTGTTTCTTTCCTTCGTATGCAGAAAATCACATAATGAAAGAGGAGGGAACAAAATGCCAGATCTTTGTTTTTATGCACCATGGATTATGAAAGAACCCATTCCGGACCCATTTCGGATGATGTTGGAAAAAGCAGGGAAAAAACGGGTCAGCTATGATGAAGCAGATTGTTCCATGCGAAATATCAGGAAGCAGGGAAAAGTCTCCCGCCTTCATGGGCCTACGTTACAGGCACTTCTGACACTGATTCAGATCCGGAAAGAAAAAGACTCTGGGGCTGCCGGTATACAAAGGGGCAGGGATACCATAAATTATTTCTGCATGGAATATCCTGGAAATCAGGGAAAGTATGTAATGACTTATAATTCGAAAAACGGACGTTTCAGTGGGATTTTAAAGACAGAAGAAAGAAACGAGAAGCTTCCGGGAATCCGGGAGGGCAAAAACACAGGCGAGCAGTACCTGGCCCTTTTAGCTTATGCCAATCTGGTCCCGGATAATCCTTTATTTAACGAAGAGTTCAAAAAAAATTTCTACATACTTGAAGAACAGGAAAAAAAGGAATGGGAAGACATGGAAGCTGCACTGAGGGCGGCATTTATCTGTTGCGATGCCATGTACTGCGAAGTAATAGCAAATCCGCAGCAGGCGATCCCGCTGGAAAAGAGCCAGTTCCGTGCAGAGGAACTGGAGGATGTGCTTCCGGAATATAAAATTGCGGCCGGGGTATATGCACCAAACGATGAAATCTATGGAAAGTTTCATGTGCTTTTGTCTGTAAATGAGAAGACAAAAAGAACACTTTTTGAATTAAAACAGATCTACTCTGGCAGATGGGATGTAAATGAAAGGACAAAAGAAAGGATCCCTTCGCTTCCAGAAGACTATCTGGTAAGTAAGGAAGCTGAAGAAATCCTGCAGATGGTGGATAAGACACCGGCAAGGCTGTTTATGCTGACAGGCGATGCCGGTACTGGAAAGACAACGGATGCCAGAATGATCGCCCAGATATTAGGGCTTCCATATTATGTGTTCACCTGTGGACCTGGAACGGATGAACTGGAACTTTTAGCGACCACCGTGCCAAATATGGGCGGAACAGCACATCTGGAAATGGAATTGCCACGTCTGGAAGACATTGAAATGGATCCGGCTTCAGCTCTTGCAACGGTAAATGGCATTTATGAAGAGGGGATCAGCCGGGAAAAAGCTTTTCAGGAGATCCTGAAAGCAGTTTATGAAAAAGGCTATGAAAAGTCGAAAAATGAAAAAGACTTTCTATTAAAAGAGTCAGAAATCGTAAAGGCATGCAGGGAACCATCTGTGATTGAAATTCAGGAGCCGGCCATGATTGAAAAACCTGGGACACTTACGAGATTAAACTCCCTGTTTGACGATGGAGCTGTAACCGATCTGGTAAATGGAGAACAGATACGGAGAAATCCGGATACCATTGTGATCATGACCACCAATCTGGATTATGTTGGCTGTCAGAACTTCAACCAGTCAGTTCTTTCCCGAATGAATCTGATTCAGCCAAAGGAAGCCCTGACAGAAGAGGAAATGGCAAAAAGGGCAATGAAAAGAACCGGGTTTAAAAACAAAGAACTTCTGTCCTTTATGGCTGCCACGGTCTGCAAGATCCATGAATATTTGATCGAACAGGACATTACGGATGGCGTATGTGGATACCGGGAATTGGAAAACTGGGTGTTAAGTTACATGGTTTCCAATGATCTCAGGAGGTCAGCATGGACAGCACTGCTCAGTAAAGCATCTATGGACAGGGAAGAACGGGGAACTATGGAACGCGTCTTTCTTCTTCCTCATTGTGATGTGGATTAAAAACGGATGGAGGAAACGAATGAAAAAGGCTTTATACCGGAAACGGATATGTGCAGAGAAAGAAAAACTGACACCGGAAAAAGTATTTCATACGCCGCAGTATCGTGATCTTTTGACCTCGATCGGGCATGAAATCACGGGTGGAAAGTTGACTACATTACGGTTATACGATGATAAAAATTCAGGGATTGCAGGATGGAATCAGGGAGAAACAGTTGCCGTAAATCTTGGAAACCAGATTACGTCAAGTTTTCTGACATTGGAATTAAAAAGTGACAGCCTGATCGGGATTCTGGGACATGAATGCGGACATTACCGGTATACGGATTCTGCACTTAGAAAAAGGTATGCCGAGCATATGTTAAATGGCAGCTGGTATCCAAAGGAGCCAGTACCGGAAAATGCACAGGAAAAAGAGGCATTGGATGCGATGAATGTCTACTTTGAAAGAAAAGATAAAGCAATCCTTTCTATCTTTCTGCAGACAGCATCCTATCTCAGCAATCTTTTGAATGATATGTACATAGAAGAGAAGATGTGCGCCCTTTTTCCGGGAAGCATCCGCAGGGGAATCCTTATGAATCGCGACCGAAATGTGGAATGGCTTCCAACACTTAGGGAAATGCTGGAAACGGAGAAAGACAGGTTATCTATTCTTATGAACCTGTGTGCACAGTATGCCTTGTCTTCAAGGGTCAATGCCTGGGATGGTGCGGATTACGAGCTTATTGATACACTAAAACTGCTTATGCCGGTCATTGATGAAGCGGGAAAGGCAGCAGATGACATGGAGAGATATCTTGCCGCCAACCATATTCTTCTGATGATCTGGAAATATTTTGCGGAAATCATAGATGAAATAGAGAAGAACAGTACAGAAAATGAAGAGCAAAAGCCAGAACAGGAAGAGCGTGAAGGGCAAGAGGAAAACCCGAATGAATCCGAAGAAGAACCGGAGGAAGAAAAGCAGGGTAACACAGGGTCACAGACTGAGCAAAATGAAGATAAGATCAGAAAAGAGGATACGGAACAGGAGTCGGAAACAGAAAACAAAGCAGAAAGAAACGGAAAGGATCAGGAAATGGAAGACCATGAAAACGGGCGCACTACAGAGCTTCAGAAGTTTCTACAGCAGCTGTGTGAAAATCTTCCGAAATGTGTCAGGGAGTCTGGTGGCTTCGAAGACAAACAGAATGAATGTGGCATCCCTGCCTCAGGAACGGAAGCATCCAGTGATAATGCCTTGCAAAAAATCCTTTATGAAATGGCGAAAGAGACGCTTGATGAGAAGATACAGAAAGAAATTTTCGAACATCTTCAAAAGGAATTGATGGAGATACCGTTTGAAGAAGGCCATGACCTGGTACAGAAAAAACTTTGCCGTAAGACCGAGATATCAGATTTTTTAAAATTACTGACAGAAAAGTATGAGGGGCAGCTAAAACAGGTAAAAAAGAGACTTCGCCTGAAACTGCTTCCTATATTGAAAAATCAGAAAGAACGCACGGAACATAAGCTTTTTCTTGGACGTCGGGTAGATCTTCGAAACATAGCTGCACCGTCTGGGGCAGTATTTAAGAAACAACAGCCAGGAAAAAAGCTGGATATCTGTGTGGCTGTGCTGGTCGATAATTCTTTTTCCATGTGTGGGGAACGGATGGATAATGCCATTCTTGCAGCACTTTGCCTGTATGATTTTTGTATGGAATCAGAAATACCGGTTTTGGTGTGCGGACATCATACAGATGGATACCGGCATGAGAACTTGAAAGACGAAACGGTGTATCTGCATTGCTGCGCAGATTTTGAAACGGATGAAAAGGATCGGTTCCGGATCGCTGGTATGCAGCCTTATGGAAGCAACCGGGATGGAACTGCATTGTGGTATGCTGGCAGCCGGCTTTTGGAACGACCGGAAAAGCAGAAACTGCTGTTTGTGATCAGTGATGGTGCACCTAATGCAAACCAGTATGGAGGCACAGGGGCAAAAAGGGACCTTCAGAAGATTCGGAAAAAGCTGCTGCAGCAGGGAGTATTCTTTCAGGCGGCTGCGATCGGAAGCGACAAGGAAGCAATTCAGGAAATTTATGAGGAATCTTTTCTGGATATTACGGATCTTGAACAGCTTCCAGCTCTTCTGACAAAGAAATTGCTGCGTTTTATCAGGAGGTAAGGATGAACAGGAAAAACAGGAAAGAAAAAGAACAGAATGCGGATGTATCAAAACAGATCTGTGTTCATAAGACACAGAATACGTTACTGGAATTTAATAGCTTTTTGCGGATGGCAGAACCAAAGGAGTTCTGGCATCTTCACGAAGACTTTGCCAGCGATTATTCCAGGATCCGCGCTGTCATGGTTGACTACAGCAAAGAAGACAGCATCAGCGTTTATGCAAATCTGAGCCCGGAAATCATAAAATACGTGTATTCCCGTATATGGAATAATGTGCAGGAATTTAAATTCTTCCAGCAAAAGATCTTTTGCGAGGATAAAAATTCCAACACGTGAAGAGTTACAGTATTTTCCATACAGAGGAAGGTTCGCAACAACAAAGGAGAAGTTTTAAATTATCCGTGGGTTGTCAGGATACAGAATGGTACCGGTGTAGCGATGCATAATGCCAATGGCGGGCAGTATTGTAAAAAAGACAGCTACCGGAAAGAAAAAGAGGTTACCATACAGCTGAAAGATGAGGAAATCTTCACTCTGTTTGCAAGAACTTCTGCTGTGATCCGGGCGTTTGAACAGGACTGCATGACACGCCGCAGACAGGCTGGAAATTTCCGGAACTTGTACAGAATGATAGAAAAACTCATTGTGGGAACTGAGGAGGAAAAAGATAATGCTGCGTAAAAGAATAAAGAAGAATACATTGAAATGGAAAAAAATCTATGCGGAACAGCTTCTTGATATGATGGACGAGGAAGAAAATGCTTTACAGAAGATTTATCTGACAGGGTATGTACTTGAACTGAAAAAGAACCGGTATTTTGCCGGATGGTACAAAGACCGGATCGTTTGCCGTTCCCTGGAGTATGCACGTTATTTTCCGAGTGCTGAGGCAGCGGAAGAGTATGTACATAAGTATCTGGGATTTGCAGGCATGACCTGTTATATCTGCCATGTAAACTGGACGCTGGCTTCCTGCGAGAGTGAAAATATGGAAGATAACGAAGAGAACTTGTTAGAGGAAAATGGTAAGATCCTTTCGTTTGCAAATTATGCAGATGTAAAGCAATACCAGAAACAGCGAGGCATGGAACATTCTACAATGGCGATCACTTATGCAAGCCGGAAAAAGAAGATTATCCTGGCAGCATAAGAACAATTTTGGGGGACTGGCGAACAGTCCCCTTTTTATATGGGAAAACAGGAGGAAATTGGATGGAATGGAAGAGTTATGAAGAATGGCTTGATATTACCCTGTACCGGCAGATGACGAACCTGATCTATAAGCTGTCATCTAATGAGGAAAAATATAAAATTTATATGCAATTAAAAGAAAATGACATGTTTCTGGAAAAGCCGAAAGTAGACATGGAAACCGCTTATGGACTGCACTATCCGGGAGAAGTCCTGGAGCGCATCGGAGAACATCTGACCTTGACAAAGCAGACATACCGTACCCTCGGACTTGCCCTGGCAAGGATGATGCCTTTGCAGGAGACCTGTATGTTCAATGGAACTCAAAAGGATCTGTTTTGGAAAAAGATGAAACAGATTCTTGGAGAGAAAGACCTGTTTTTGATCAGTATCAATTATATCTGTGAGGAAAAGGAAAAGAATCGGTGGAAACAGGCCATGCATGCGTATCCATTTGAGCGAGCAGAAGAAATGCTGTTTGCCATGTCCATCCTTCCGGATGATGAAACACTGTGGGAAGGCATAAAACAGAGACTTGCTGACAGCTTTTCAAAGAACCGGAAGATATCCGTATTTACTGAATGGAATCTTTTCGTGTGGATGGTAGGCAAAGTAATGACAAAGCTTAAAGGGTATCGCAAAAAGGATCTGGATATCCTGAAACTGCTGGTAAAGTTAACAGGCACAAATGCTAAAAATGCGGATGCCGTTTTGGAAAAACGTATGCGTATGTTTGGATATTCCGACAAAGAGACCGCTTTTTTAAATTTTGTACTGATGTATTTTGTAGAGAGACCCGATCGGATAAGCCTTTCCGGGTTGACAGCAGAAAAAATTGGGCTGAATGTATTAGAGGCATTTTTGCCCGGAAAAGAGACATATCCAGAAGAAGCTTATGTACTTTGTTCACGGATTTTAAGAACATATGGGAAACTTTCTGTCCGTATCGACGGTAAAGAACGGCTGGAAAAATGCATGAATGAAACGTTCAGGGTGGAAAATGTAAAAACGTTTCTTACGTTGTTTCCATTTAGAAGTAATGAACCGGAAGAGTGGCACTACATTGATCTGACAGAAGAAAAATGGGATCCTCTGGTAAAAGAACTCTCTTCGGAAGAATTTGAAGCGTGTGTTACAGATACTCTGAAAGGCAAAACATACAGTACGAAAAGTTTGCTGAAGTATCTGGAACGTTATGAAAACCTTACAGGAAGTAGATACCAGGATGTTTTCTGGAAAAAGAGTGAGTGGGAACTTTACGCGGTTTTCAACCGGCTGATCCTGCATGGGATTTTGGATGGAAAAAAGTATCTGGAAGAGTTTGTAAAGGATTATAAAAATGAAGAACCAGATTTGGAAAAGAAATGGGAATTTATGGCAGGATATTTAAAAAGTGAAATAAAGGGTCTTTGTAATGAGCATTCCTATCCTATGCTGAAATTTCTGATCAATGAGATTGGAATGGATGGATGCGAATTCTTAAGCCCCTGGAGGATTTTAAAGGAAACTTTCTCCTTGGGATACTATGCTATCCAACATAGAGAGTGCGAATTTTTTTCGCCAGTTCTGGGAAAAGAGGAACACCGGGAACTGTTTTCAATAGTAGAAAAGAAGTTCTTTTATGAATATCCGGATATTTATCCAGAATACCTGACGGCCTTACTTTTAAAGGAAAGTACAGCACTTTGGATGGAACAGTCCGAAGCATATGAGCTTTCCAAATTGCTTCTTCCATTTATAAGTGATTCTTATCGAAGAGAAACCCTGTATCAGAAATATATGACAGAAGAGGATCGAAAAAGATATCAGGAACGGAAAGAATGGCTAAAGGAACAGAAAAAACGGATAGATCACTGGAAAACTGAAAAAAACATCAAACAGCAGTTTAATCAGATATTACGGGAAAACAGAAAAACGGATAAGGAGATTCAGTCTATTTATGAGTTTTACAAGAACGGGCAGTATTCATATGGCCATAAAAAACTCTACTGTAAGATCGTTTCCTCGTATTTAAAAGATAATTTTGCAGGAACAGCGAAAAAGCCTATGGCAAAAAAGGAAGCTCTGTATCTTCTTAAGCTGGCAGAAAATATGTACCAGGACGAATGCATGGAGTTACCGGAGATTACTGAATTAATAGAAAGGGCAGAGGTAGCGTGATGATCGAAAGAATCTTAAATCACATGAATATTTACAGGGAAATGAAAAATGCAGCAATTCCCCTGAAACTGATAGGAAAGAAAGGGGAAGATTCCTGTATGAATGCGGCCAGACTGGTAAATCAGCAGGAACTTTCCGGTCTGATGGAGGGGTTAAATGAGGAGACGATTTCTTCTCTGATGGACGATCCGGAAATACTCAGCTATTTGGGGAAAATGAACAAAAAGGATTTTTCTATTTTAGAACCAGACCGCATCAGAATGGTCATAGAATGTGCAGGAAATGAAAAACTGTCCGAATTCCCCTATAAAAAGATTGAGAAAGTACTGGCAGATAAAGAAATCCCGGACCGGATCGTATATGTTTATCTGAAATATTATGCTTTTCTGGAACCGAAAGAAGAGTTAAAGAAACAGCTTGTAGCAAGTCTTGAGACCTGCATTGGTGAGTTTGATGTTGCCCGTGCGGGAATAAAGATACGCATGCTTTTGATAAATCCGGCTTTTTCAACGGAGCTTCTTTATGAGCTGCTCAAGGATGAGGAATCATTGGCATTACTTTTGAAGCAGGATCTGATGGAACTTGTAAATTATTTATCCGAGTTTTGTAAAGAAACGGAAAGCTTAAATAAGAAACAGCTGGAAGAACTGAGCCGGCATCCAAAAGAAATTCGGAATGGACTGGAAGTGATTCTCACTCAGATTCCAAAAGAATGGCAGGCCTCTTTTCTTCACTTGTGGATTTGGAACGAATCATTATATGCAGACATTCCAAAGCTGATAAGATTTTTGACAGGTCCAGATGCAGATTTTGAAAAGGTTTCAAACGGAAAGGCAGCCTATGTGAACACTCTGTATGGAAATCCGCTTCCAGATATGGATCTTTATGAGCTGACTTTGGAAAAGACAGAGCTTATCCTGTATGCCATTACGAAACGGAAGAAACATTTCCTGGAACTTTTGCGAAAGAATGGAGACTGGCTCATAAACCTTGACAGGAATTCGTTGATTCTGGATGAAGAGGTTTATAAAAGATGCCTGAATCTTAATACTTTAAACGAGCAAAATTTAAGGGATTGTGAATATATGGTAGTTCCCTGGAGAAAGAGTGAAGAATCACTGTTTTCGAAGCCTCGTGTATTTGAAGAATTGAAAATCCTGTACAATGTGAAAGCAGTCTATATAGACCTGTATGATCGTTTAGCATACTCCAAAAGTGATGATCGTCTTCGGGTGATCCGTGAGTTGATAAAAAGAGACTGCCTGACAGATGCATTAGAGGAAAATCAGGTTGAGCGATTGGCAGAAGCTTTGTCAAAAAAGCCGCTTTCCAGATGGATGCGGAGGATTTTAAAAACATTCTGGATCTTCGGCATGAAACAGCCATATGGATTCTGATATTTTTAATGAATTTTACTGAACTTTTAAAAGAGCTTACAAGGGATAATCAGGTTTACTTCCTTTTACATAATCAGAATCTTTTAAATGGCTGTTCCGGATTACCTGCATTGATGGACAAACTGTTGGCCCAGGATCCTTCCTGGAAGAATTTAAAGACAGAATTGAATATTTCGGATGCTTTTGTCGTGGAAAATAAATCCAATATCCAGAAGTTCATTTATGAAGGTGGCGCTGAGATCATGACTTCCTTTCTGAACAGGCAGCCGAAAAAGAAGGAAGAAATCCGAAGAATCGTAAATGCTGAGTTATTAGGCAAATTCATGGAGCTTAAATACCATGGAGGAGATCTGGGACGGGAAATTGCTTTTCCAATAAAAAGAGATACAGAAGAAATCTGGAAAGAAAAGCTGCTGCGCGTGGATTGTGGATGGGAAATCTGGGAAGAGGACAGCCTGCTTCCGGTCATGCAGATAGGAGAAGTACCGCTGCGCAGCTGCATTTCCTATCGGAATGGTCCAAATTGTGATTGTCTGTTATCCTGTTTTGATGCAAATAAAAAAATTATATTTATCAAACACAATGGTAAAATTGTATTTCGTGCAATCCTCCGTCTGACAAAGGGATCTTTTGTAGCTGCGGATGAAAGGAAGACGATTGAGTTTGTTGATGTGACTGTCAAAAGCGAACCACATGAAAATAAAGCAGAAGAACTGGTTTTGTTTTTGGAACGTTATTATCAAAGCGGACTTAGCGAACAGGAAATACGAAAAGCAGTAAATTTAACTGCTATGCTGGTAAAAGAAAAAGCAGAAAAACTTGGAGCAAGGCTTGTGCTTAGCAGCAGTTATAAGAATGTTCTGGAAAATAAAAACTATGTTTTGACAAACTTTTATATGTATATTTCCGCATCTAAAAATGGAAGCCAGTATCTGGACAGCCTTGGAGGGATCGCTGGTGTCAGTGTTTCCGGAAGCTATACCTGCAATACATTTTTGCTGGAAGCAGAAGAGAGGAGAGAAGAGAGCTTATGAATATACGAAGAGCAGGAAGAAAAGTAGTAAAAAACCTACATAAAGAGTATGGCATATATCGGATCGGTTTTGTAAATATTTATGGTGAAGAAGATGAAACAGAATTGGACGCCATGAACATCAATGATCTGGAAAGATTATGGCTGTCTCTTTGTCCGGAATTTGAGTGCAAGGGAAACAGTGTATGCTATGTGGAACGGGTAGGTTAAAAAACACCCGATGCAACTCGGGGAAAAAGTGTCTTGTAAAGGTCATTCATTGATGCTAAGATAAAATAAACAAAAGCTTTTTCGAAAATTTCTTCATAACATAAAAAGAATAAAGTGGGAGGTGACAGCGAACGTGGCAGATGAAAAAATTGTGCCAGAGAACGGATTGGAAGTACGTTACGAAAGATATAAAGGTATTATTAAGAATTTTACACTCATGAGTGACATATTTATGAGAAATGTTTTCAAACAGAGAGAATGCCTGGAATATGTTCTGCAGGTCATTATGGAAAAACAGGATCTGAAAGTAATTGAGCAGATCATCCAGAAGGATTATAAGAATCTGCAGGGACGATCCGCAATCATGGACTGTGTTGCCAGAGATTCCGAAGGCAAACAGTTTGATGTGGAGATCCAGCAGGATAATGAAGGTGCATCACCTAAGAGGGCACGTTACCATAGTGGTTTGATGGACATGAACACTCTAAATCCAGGTCAGGATTTTGATGAATTACCGGAAAGCTATGTGATTTTTATTACCAGGGATGACATCCTTGGGTATGGTTTTCCTATTTACCATATTGACAGGCATATCAAAGAAGCCGATGATAGCTTTCAGGACGAAGCACATATTATATATGTGAATTCCAGAAAACAGGAAGACACAGAACTTGGGAGACTTATGCATGATCTGCATTGTAAGAATGCGGATGAAATGCACAGTCCGGTTCTTGCAAAACGGGTACATGAATTAAAAGACACGCAGAAAGGAGTTG
>ENA-OPSQ01000916-OPSQ01000916.1-human-gut-metagenome-genome-assembly--contig:-NODE-916-length-23404-cov-9.274016_pt1 | contig 23404 bp, 18 predicted proteins | sample MGYA00241456_ERZ501904 | MGnify/ENA primary metagenome ERZ501904 (study PRJEB25962, sample SAMEA2042452) | human gut metagenome | biome: human gut; feature: human-associated habitat; material: faeces...
GGCAGCGAAGCGTCCCTGCCAGTAACTTTGCGCGTCCGCAGACGCGCCCCAAGCTGCTCTTTCCCCAAAATTCCGTGAAAACCTTACTATCCGCATACAAAAAACCGGCAGGGCGAAATTGCTCTGCCGGTTTTTTTGATACTGCTGATATTACCCGCTGATTACACCGCGCCCTGCGCCATCATCGCGTCGGCAACCTTCAGGAAGCCCGCAATGTTCGCACCCGCGACGTAATCGCCTTCCTTGGCGTACTCGTGCGCCGCCAAATCCACCTTGGCGAAGATGTTCACCATGATGTCCTTCAGCTTCGCGTCCACTTCCTCGAACGTCCAGCTCAGTCGCTGGCTGTTCTGGCTCATTTCCAGCGCGGAAACCGCCACGCCGCCCGCGTTGGCAGCCTTCGCCGGGGCAAAGAGCACGCCCGCCTGCTGGAACGCCGCGGTGGCTTCCAGCGTCGAGGGCATGTTCGCGCCTTCGCCAACTGCTTCCACGCCGTTGGCAATCAGCGCCTTGGCGGATGCTTCGTTGATTTCGTTCTGCGTCGCGCAGGGCAGGGCAATCTGGCAGGGAATCGTCCAGATGCCGGAGCAGCCCTCGGTGTAGGTCGCGGTCGGAACAGCCTTGACATACTCCTTGATGCGCTTGCGCTCCACTTCCTTCAGCTGCTTGACCACATCCAGCTTAATGCCGTCGGGGTCGTAGATGTAGCCGTTGGAATCGCTCATGGCGACGACCTTCGCGCCCATCTCGGTAATCTTCTGCACCGCGTAGATGGCGACGTTGCCCGAACCGGACACGACGACCGTCTTGCCCGCAATAGTCTTGCCGTTGCGCTCCATCATCGCCTGCGTGAAGTAGCACAGACCGTAGCCGGTGGCCTCCTTGCGCGCGAGGCTGCCGCCCCACGTCAGACCCTTGCCGGTCAGCACGCCTTCATACAGCCCGGTGATGCGCTTGTACTGGCCGTACAAGTAGCCGATTTCGCGTGCGCCGACGCCAATATCGCCCGCCGGCACGTCGGTGTCCTTGCCGATGTAGCGGTACAGCTCAGTCATGAAGGACTGGCAGAAGCGCTGCACTTCGTTGTCGCTCTTGCCCTTGGGGTCGAAGTCGGAGCCGCCCTTGCCGCCGCCGATGGGCAGACCGGTCAGGCTGTTCTTCAAAATCTGCTCAAAGCCAAGGAACTTCAAAATCGACTGGTTGACGCTGGGATGCAGGCGCAGACCGCCCTTGTACGGGCCAATCGCGCTGTTGAACTGCACGCGGTAGCCGCGGTTGACCTGCACCTTGCCCTGATCGTCAATCCACGGCACACGGAAGGTGATGATGCGCTCCGGCTCCACGAAGCGTTCGAGCAGTCCCGCCGCTTCATACTTCTCTTCGTTCCGTTCGATAACGGGCTTAAGGGTCGTCAAAATTTCGGTCGCTGCCTGAATGAATTCCGGCTCGTGGGCGTAGCGAACCTTCAAATCGTCAAGAACGCGCTGGCAATAATTCGCCATGATGCAGGACTCCTTTCAAATCATAAACATGCTTGATACTATTTCCGGATGAAAATGAGCCAAGATGCGCCGTGAATTTTTCACGCTGGCTAACGCGAATGAAACGCAGCGTAGCAGCGCTACGCTAAGTGGAATGAGCGGACGCCAGCGGGGAAAAGGCACAAGCAGCTGGTTCAGGTGAATCCGGAAATAGTATTACCATCGGCGCAGAACCCGCCGATGCGGAGTCCCGACGCCCTTGTCGAGAGGCGATACTTTCGCCTTTCACGTTTTTCATCATACACCATGCAGGCGCATATGGCAAGGGCTTTTGCTGCACTAATTATGTTTTTCTGGATGACAGCAGCGGCAATTTTGCATTTTCGCCGTTTTTTTTGCCCCTTGACAGGAAAAAACGGGTGTGATACCATGTGTTCATGCAAGAAAAACGCGGAGGTGAACATCCGCGAATGAAGGAGGTATCCACTTTTCATGAACACACAGGTTTTGCAAGGGCTGCTCGTGCCCTTTCTCGGCACAACGCTGGGCGCGGCGCTGGTTTTCTTCCTCAAGCGCGACTTGCCGGAAAAGGTGCAGAAGGGCTTGAGCGGTTTCGCGGCGGGCGTGATGGTTGCGGCAAGCATATGGAGCCTGCTGATTCCGGCGCTGGAGGGCGCGGCGGACTTGGGCGCATGGTCGTTCCTGCCCGCGACGATCGGGTTCTGGCTGGGGATTCTCTTCCTGCTGCTGCTGGATCGGCTCGTCCCCCACGTCCACCTGGACGGAGAACAGGAGGGGCTGCGCGCGTCGCTCCCCCGGTCGATGATGGTTGCGCTCGCCGTCGCGCTGCATAATCTGCCGGAGGGCATGGCGGTCGGCGTGGTCTACGCGGGCAGTATGCAGCCGGAGCAGGTCGGCAGCGTATCTTTCGCCAGCGCGTTCGCCCTTGCCGTCGGCATCGCCCTGCAAAACGTGCCCGAAGGCGCGATTGTCGCCATGCCCCTGCGTCAGGCGGGCATGAGCCGCGTAAAGGCGTTCACGCTGGGGATGCTTTCCGGCGCGGTTGAGCCGCTGGGCGCGCTGCTGACCATCGGGCTGGCGGCGGTTTTCGCCCCGATGATGCCCGTGATGCTTTCCTTCGCCGCGGGCGCGATGCTCTACGTCGTCGTCGAGGAGCTTGTGCCGGAGATGGCGCAGGGCACGCACACCAATGTCGGCACGGTGCTGTTCGCCGTCGGATTTTCGCTGATGATGGCGATGGATTACATCCTATAAAGGAGACATGAAAATGAAACGAATTTTGCCGCTTCTGCTGATTTTGCTGCTGATTTTAACGGGCTGTTCCGCCAAGAATGCGGACTCCCCCGCTGCCGACGCGCCGACGGACACGCCCCTGACCGGCACATCCTACGTCCAAATCGACGTGAAGGACTACGGCACGATTGTCGCGGAGCTGTACGCCGACACCGCACCCATCACCGTCGCGAACTTCCTTTCCCTCGTGGACAGCGGCTTCTACGACGGCTTGACCTTCCACCGCATCATTTCCGGCTTCATGATTCAGGGCGGCGACCCGAACGGCAACGGCACGGGCGGTTCAAGCCAGCGGATTAAGGGCGAATTCAGCGCCAACGGCGTGCAGAACGACCTGAAACACACGCGCGGTGTCCTGTCGATGGCGCGGTCAAGCGCGATGGACAGCGCCAGCAGCCAATTCTTCATCATGCACGCGGATGCGCCGCATTTGGACGGGCAGTACGCCGCGTTCGGCAAGGTCATCAGCGGGATGGAGGTTGTGGACGCGATTTGCGAGCATACGCCGGTGACGGATCGGAATGGGACGGTCGCCAAGGCGAATCAGCCGGTGATTGAACGGATTATCCGGGTAGAAAAGCCGGAGAAATAAAGGAAAAGGTAAATGCCCCGACAGTGCAAAAAACTGCCGGGGCATTTGTTGTATGGAAAAGCAACCAAGTCGGGCAGCCAAAAAGGGTCAAGGGGCAATGCCCCTTGCAGGGTGCAGGGGCGGCGCCCCTGCTGGGGTTTGGGGCAACGCCCCAACTGTTCCTCGTCAAACCAATTCAAAAGGAACAGCCCACAAAGGTGCAGGCAGCGAAGCGTCCCTGCCCCTAACTTCGCGCGTCCTCAGACGCGCCCCCCCAAGCCGCTCTATCCAACAACTGTGCTGTGTCGCGCCAAATGGGCGCGACCAAGTTGCTGGTCTTGCGACCATAGCCGCTCTTTCCCGAACGCAGGGGATTTCGCCTCTGCGGAGGCGAGTCGGGGGCTTTGCGATCGCCCCCGACACCCCTTCGCAGTGCACTCCCATGTTACTTGATTTTTGTCGAGGCTTTTTATGATGACGCTGCTTTTTCCCGAACAGAGGAATTTCAGCCCGCAAGGCGTTTCTTTGCTCACGCCCCCGCCTGTTCCTGCGCCAGCGTGTCAATCACCGCTTCGGAGGCATTCGGGTAGAACGCTGCCGCGCCCAGCTGGTCGGTCAGACCGACTTTCTGGAAGAAGCCCGCGACGTTCTCATGCACGCCGCAAATCGAGACGGTCACGCCCTTCTGCGCAATCAGCGCGCACACCTCCATCAGCGTCTGCACGCCGGAGATGTCGGTCGCAGACACGCCGCGCAGGGAGAGAATCAGGTGCTCACAGCCGGTAAAATCCACCGAAAGCAGCTTCCGCTTCAAATCCGCGCAGTTCGCGAAGAACAGCGAACCGTTCACATAGCTGACGAGGATGCTTTTCGCGCGGGATTCATCCACCGGCTTGCCCATGCGGTGCAGGCGCTCCAGACGCACCTTGTCCACCGGCTCGGTTTCGATGGTCAGGCGCGCGGCGTTCCAGACGAACATCAGCAGCGCGGTCACAATGCCGATGACGATGGCGACGGTCAGGTCAAAGACGACGGTGGACACCATCGTAATCAGGAACTGCGCGACGCCCGTCCACACCTTGCGGCTGAAAATCGTCTTGATGCCGTGCCACTCGTTCATGCGCCACGCCGTCACCATCAGCACACCCGCCAGCGCGCTCAGCGGCAGGCGGCTCATCACGCTGCCCAGCAGCACCATCGCCAGCAGCAGCACCAGCGAATGCACAACGCCGGTCACGCGGGTCTGCTCGCCGGACTTGATGGCGACGGACGTGCGGGCAATCGCCGCCGTTGCGGGCACGCCGCCGAAAAACGGCAGCAGGATGTTGCCCACGCCCTGCGCAATCAGCTCACGATCCGCGTCGAAGGCTTCATCCTTCATGCGGGATGCGCTCGCACCGCACAGCAGCGACTCAATCATGCCCAGCATGGCGATGGAGACAATCGGGCTGACGAGGTTTTGGAGCATGTCGAGGTTGACCGCGCCGAGGTTCAGGCGGTTGTCCAGCATCAGGCTTTTCGGGATGTCCCCCACCTTCGCCAGCGAATCGAAACCCGCGATTTCGGTCACGACGGTCGCCAGAATAATCGCCAGCAGCGACCCCGGCACCTTCGCGTTCAGCTTCTTCGGCCAGAAAACCATGAACAGCACCACCAGCAGACCGATGGCGACCGCCTGCCAGTTGGGGGTAAATCCGACGCTGGTGTAGCTCCACAGCTTTTCCAGCGCGCTTGTGCCGACGGAGTGCGTGCCGAAGAAGTTGTCCACCTGCCCCAAGGCGATGATAATCGCGATGCCGCTGGTGAAGCCCATGACGACGCTGGTCGGGATGAAGTTGACGAGCTTGCCGAGGCGGAGGATGCCCGCCAGCAGGATAATCACGCCCGCCGCAAGCGACGCGACGAACACGCCCTGCAAGCCGTACTGGGCGACGATGCCGATGAGGATGGCGCTCATGGCCCCGGTCGGGCCGCTGATTTGGAAGGACGCGCCGCCAAGCAGCCCGATGACAAGCCCGCCGATGATGGCGGTGACAAGCCCCGCGGCGGCGTCCGCACCGGAGGACACGCCGAATGCGAGGGCAAGCGGCAGCGCCACCGCCGCCACTGTGATGCCGCTCAGGATGTCCTTGAGGAGTTTGCCGGCGTTGTAGCCGGAGAATTCGTGTTTCAGGTCGGTAATGTACTTTTTGAGCATTTTTGCTTTCCTTGCTTCCTCTATCTCTCCAACAATGTTGACTTTTCTTCCAAACTGGTCTTTGTCGCAATTCCAGAGGGCTTTCCGATCGCCCTCTGGACTCCTTCGGCGTCTCCCATGTTTATTGGTTTCACGCGAAAGTTTTTATACTATTTCCAAATGAAAATGCGCCAAGATGCGCGGCGAATTTTTCGTTCTGGCTAACGGGAACGAAATGCAGCGTAGCAGCGCTACGCTAAATGGAGTGAGCGGACGCCAGAACGAAAAAGGCGCAAGCAGATGGCGCAGTTGAATCTGGAAATAGTATTAGTTCGTGTGCTGATGACCAGTCTGGACAAAAAGGAACCTATCCTACCATTGAATTTGTGAGTACCCTGCCCCGAAAAAAGGGCAAAAAAACGTCCGGCGCTGAAACACGGTTTCAACATCGGACGAATTTGTGCTATGAAACGCTTGGGCGACAATTACGCCTTGGCGATTTCCACGAGCTTGGTGAAGGCAGCTGCATCGTTCACAGCCAGATCCGCGAGAATCTTGCGGTTGACGGTGATGTTGTGCTTCTTCAGGCCATTGATGAACGTGGAATAGCTCATGCCGTTCAGTCGAGCAGCGGCGTTGATACGGGTGATCCACAGGGAGCGGAAATCACGCTTGCGCAGCTTGCGGCCCTTGAAGGCATAGCGCAGGGAACGAGCAACCTGTTCGGACGCGGCGCGGTACTGCTTGGACTTTGCACCCCAGTAGCCCTTAGCCAGCTTCATGACCTTGCGGCGCTTCTTCAGAGCGTTCACAGATCTCTTAATACGTGCCATTGTGAGTATCCTCCTTGCCAGCGAATGGGCTTAATTACTTGTAGGGCAGCAGCTTGTGGATGGTCTTGGCTTCCGCCGCGTTGTCCACAATGCCGTCAGCGCGCAGGTGACGGGTGCGCTTGGTGGTCTTGAGGCGAACCTGATGGTTGGCGTTCATCTGCTTATGCTTCACGATACCGGTCTTGGTAAAGGAAAAGCGCTTGGCAGCACCACGGTGAGACTTCTGCTTAGGCATGGTGTAGTCCTCCTTCCAATGCTGATAAAACGGGGCGCAGGCAAGCTGCGATAGCCGTTTTATTCCTGTTCTTGATTCCCCTTGGCGTTTTCGCGGGCGGCCTTCTTTTCAGCGAAGGAAGCCTTTGCCGCCTTGGGGGCCAGGATCATAATCATATGACGGCCGTCCATCATGGGACGGCGCTCCACCGAGCTGACCTCGGCGCAGCGGGCCGCGAAGTCCTGCATGACCTGCATGCCGATTTCGCTATGGGTGATCTGGCGGCCACGGAAACGGATGGACACCTTCACCTTATCGCCACCCTGAAGGAACTTCTGCGCCATTTTCGCCTTCGTGAGAACGTCGTTCTCCTCGATGGTGGCGGACAGCTGAACCTCCTTGGTTTCGACGACCCGCTGATTCTTCCGGTTTTCGCGTTCGCGCCGCGACTGTTCGTAGCGGTACTTGTCATAGTCCAGCAGTTTGCAGACCGGCGGTTTTGCCGTGGGCTGGATTTTGGCGAGGTCGAGGCCGCGCTCTTCCGCCAGCTCCATCGCCTTGGCTGTTGGCATGACGCCGAGCTGTTCGCCGTTTTCGTCAATCAGGCGGACTTCCCGGTCGCGGATTTCCTCATTGATCATCAGATCGAGTGCTATGTCCATACACCTCCCAATTTTCGTTGAAGCCAGCGTTTTCTGCTCCATACCACAGAAAAAGCGGCGGGTGACTCCACCCGTCGCTGACATGCAGTTTGCGCCTTTTTCGGCGGTCAATCCGCCTGAAAGGGAAAAAGCCTGTGAACCCGGCAGCATACGCCGCGCAAGGTGAGAGACGGGCAAGCCTCTGCTTCAAACGTGGATATTGTAGCACAGGGAAAGCGGTTTGTCAAGGGGGATTGGGCGGATTTTTTTGCGCGAAGCCGCAATTTTTTCTGTAAATTATCGGTTGACTTTTCCATGATTTGTTGTATAATGGAATATGAAAGAAATATTTTCCGTCTATTTGCTTTGAAAGGAGCATTCATATGAAAAATACCCGTTTTCTTTTGTCCCTCCTGCTTGCCAGCGCTCTTTCTGCGTCTCCTGCCGCTTTCGCTGAAGAGACGACGGATGATGTTCTGCACAGCGTTGATTCCTCGCTGACGACCTTCGCCGTGCCAAACGGCATCCGCATCATTGATGAGGAAGCTTTTCGATGGTGCGAAAATCTGAAATCAGTCATCATTCCAGATTCCGTAACCGAAATCGGCGAGTTTGCGTTTGCCCAATGCAGTTCGCTGGAGGACGTTTCTCTGCCCGATTCAATTACAACCATCTCTTATGGTGCTTTTCTTGGCTGTTCCTCGCTGCGTACCATCAAGCTGCCCGCTTCCCTTAAGGTGATTGGCGAATCTGCCTTCGAGCATTCTGTGCTTTCTGAAGTCACCATTCCGGCATCGTTGGAATCCATAGGGCCCTATGCATTTACCACAACATCCGTGCGCGAAATTGTTCTTCCTGATTCTGTAACCGATCTGGGCGTGGGTGTTTTCTACCAAGCATTTTATCTGACTTCCGCGAAACTCCCCAGCGGGCTGACCAGCATTCCGGATTATACCTTCTACGACTGCGAAGCGCTGGAAGCGCTGGAGCTTCCCGAAACAATAACAAGCATTGGTAAAAAATCATTCGTTTACTGCATTTCGCTGACAGAACTCACCCTTTCGCGCTCCATCACCTACATTGCAGACAACGCTTTTGATGGCTGCCGAAACCTGACGCTCATCGTTCCGCAGCGTTCCTATGCCTCGCAGTACGCAGTTGACCATAACATCCCGTACAAATTCCTGCCGGAAGAATAAGCGTTTCTTCCCCGCTATATTGCATGCGAACAGGCGCAGCTCCTTCACTACGAAAGAGTTGCGCCTGTTTTATTCCCTTGTGGATTTTACTCGACGTACGGCGTGCCGTGCGGGATGCCCTGCTCCTCCGCCCACTGCCACGCGTAGCTGCCGACACTGGCGAAGATGACGACATCCGGCGTGTTCTCGAACGCGTCCTCCGCGATGTAGGACACGGTGTCCGGCAGGGTGATGCACTTCAGGTTCGCGCAGTCCGCAAAGGCGCGCGTGCCAATGACTTGCAGTCCATCCGGCGCAACGACCGACTGAATCGTGCTGTTGCCCACGAACGCCTCGTCATCCACATAGAACGTCGACGCGGGCAGCTTCACCTGCGGCAGCCCGATGCCCGTAAACTGCTCGGTGATGAAGCCCTGAACCGCCATCTGCGGCGCATCCGAGAAGCGTGTCCATTCACCGCTGCAATAGGCTGCAAGTCTACTTTCAGGCCATTCGCTGGGGCATCCTGACATCCACTGGTTATAGTTCATCGGCGAACCATCCATCCACGTCCAGTTCAAGCCATCCGAAGAATAAGCACCCAGCCATGCATAGTCAATGTTGCCACTGCCCAGCAGAACCCGCACTGCTTCCGTTTCATCATCATTGCGAATCATAGCAAGCGTCTGATTGACTGCATGGTTGCTTGCGCCTATATCAACCGCCATGCTGAGCGCATCACTCCAAGACATCGGACCGTCAAAGAGTTTGTACGTCTTGCCATTTGCGGAGTACGACCGCACATACTCAGCATATTGTCTCACATCCGAATAGGCTTCGTCAGCTTTAATCCAGCCGCAGCATTCGTATCCATCGAAATAGCGCTGTCCATAAATCGGGATCCACTGCTGTCCCGCTGCATCCGTATAAGTAGCCAGTTCGCCATGCCAGAACGTCGCTCCATTAGGCAGCGTAAATACCGTTGGCGCTGAATCAAACGGCGTGACCTTTGCAACAATTCCGCTTGTGCTTTTCACCTCGGCGTAATGCTGTTCCGTTGCAGAAATGAATGCAACCGACGGATACATGGTGATTGTTCCGCTCGACGAACGCGCCGCGTTCAGGTCAACATAGCCTATTTCATTGCCAAGATTGTCCGCCGCAGCAACCCAGAAATGACCGCTGTTGTCGCGATACGTGTTGTTAAATTCCAGCTGGACATAGTCATCCGACGTATACGCCGCCACAATATTGCTGTCAATGTCCTGCGCTTGGTAAACGTACACCACGCAGCCCTGACTCGGAACATAACCATACCAGAACTGTTCCACGCGTTCCTGTCTCTGCGTATAGTCCGGATCGCTCTCGATGCACCAGCCGTAGACGTACGAACCATCGGACTGCTGATAGCGCGCAAACGCCCATGTGTCGCCAAACTTCGGCTCGGTGACAGTGTGGTTGAGGTCAAGTTCAACCGTATCATTCGTCGGAATCTTTGTGACAATGTTTGTTGTCGGATAAGAGTTGGCGAAAGAGCGAATATTCACACCATTTTTCCAAACAACCTTATACTTCCACCAGTCGTTGCCGCTCGGTGCGCGCATCGGGCGAATCACCGACTGGTCGCTGATGTCGCAGTAGACTACCTCATCATCGTTCAGCTGCACCGGCGCATACCAGTACGTCTTGCTGTTCACGACTGCCTTGGTCACATGCAGCAGGTCAATTTGCAATTCCGTCCCTGCAAAAATCGTTCCATAGAGGTTGCTGCTGCTGTACGTCGGGGTTGTGCGCAGTTCGATGTTCTTCTGCGTTTCGTAGGGATACCATTCGCGTGTGACGGGCAGGTTGCTGTCTACATACACGTCGAAGCTCGTCTTAACAGCGGTTGCACGCGTGCGCTTGCCGTCCGCAATTGCATAAACCGTGATGGTCGCCGTACCACTGCCAACAGCCGTCAACAGCCCTGTGTTGCGGTCAACCTTGACGATTTCAGGTGCACTGCTCACCCAGTAAAGTCCGGTAAAGTCTTTGTCTTTTGCAACAGACGAGGTTTTGCGGCTGCCATACGCTGCGCCATAGCTGTTGTTCGCACCGTAGAAGCGGTAAATGTCCCCCTGCGGATTCCAAATCGCGTTGGAAGGCGTGACAGAAGGCGTAATTTTCTGCTGTTCATCAAGCGCCATCAGAATGGTTGTGCCGTCCGAAATCGTGCCATATGCGTCCGAATACAGCGAAATGCCCGTGATTGCCGACACGCTCTTCAGGCTGGAAACTTTGCTCCAATCCGGATGGAAGAAGCCAAGGATGCCATAATTCTGCGTATAGTTGGAGAAGGACGTGGGCACGCCCGCTGCGTAGTTGTAGTTTTTGCTTTCCGAGCAGCGGAGACCGCTCCAGTTACCGCTGACGAAATTCACCTTTTTCGTGCTCGTGTTGACAGAAGTCACGATGCCCACATGCTGCCAGCCCGTTTTGATGGCTGTGCCCGCCTTGGAGGTGTACTCATTCAGCACCACGATATCGCCGACCTGCGGTGTATAGAGGCCGTGACCATACGTCAGCACATCCGTATTGTAGCGCGTCTGGTATTTGGAATACCCAGAGTACGCCGAATACGTCGACGGATTCAGCATTGGGTGGAAGGATGACGTTGCAGGCGCAAAATCCGCCGCACCTGCCGAGTCCGGAATGACGCTTGTGCTGATGCCAAGCTGACGTGCGATAACCGAAACAAACGCCGCGCACCAATAGGTGTTGGTGAAAAACGGCGTATCGCTTGCACCCGCTGTTTTGTAGATTTCCTGTGCGTAAGCCGCTTCCGTCTTCGCAAACAGCATCGCCGCCTGTGCGAACTGTTTCCCCTTATCCGTCGCCGCCAGTGCCTTCCCCTCCCCCAGCGGCGTCCAGCCAAACATCAGCGCCGCCGCAATCAGCAGTGCTGACAGGATTCGTTTGCTTCCATTGAGCCAACTCGTTTTCATGGTTTCTCTCCTCCCCTATTCGTCCGGCTACACCCATTGCTGCGGACAGCATCCACCAGAGGCGCTGCACCGATGCTGTTCATATGTAAATTATACCTGACAAAAATCAACATGTCAAGAGTGACCAGCATAAATATGGCAATTTAGCGGATAAATTGACAGGTTTCGTTCGCGCGTCATGCCATTGCACTATGTAACCTGTTTTTTCTTGCGGTTACATGGTTTTCTTACACATAAAATAACGCTGTTTTTTTGAACCGCAAGTATATCGTTTTCGGCTAAAAACAGACGCGAAGGGACAGGGCATTTTGTGAAAAATCGCCGCCATCTTTCCTGAAATTTCCTGAAAACTTTCGGAATACGCGGAATACCGAAAGAATTTCGGAAAACCGATGTAACTTCGTTTCAATTAACCCATGTGTGTGGTATGATGAGTGCATCAGATGACACCGAAACGTACAACAAAACGCATCGGGGCTGCTGATGGGGTTCCCCTCCCCCTCATAATGGGAAATTTCAAGCAACAAAGGAGGCTGCAGGGGATGGCTCGGAAGTACATGAAAATTGCCATGGTCGGACAGAAGCGCGTACCGTCCCATGATGGCGGCATCGAGGTTGTGGTGGGCGAACTGGCCAAGCGCATGGTGGCGCAGGGGCATTCCGTGACGTGCTATAACCGAACCGACAAGCAGCAGCCGAAGCCCGAAAATTTCAACGGCATCAGCCTGAAGTATGTACCGACCATCCAGAAGAAGGGGCTGGCGGCGGTTTCCGCAAGTTTCTTCGGCTGCCTGTGCGCGGCGGTGGGCAATTATGACGTGGTGCATGTGCACGCGGAGGGCCCGGCGCTGTTCTGCTGGCTGCCGAAGCTGATGGGCAAGCGCGTCATCGTGACGGTACACGGGCTGGACTGGACGCGCGCGAAATGGCAAAACGGCATTGCGTCCAAGTGCATCAGGTTGGGCGAAAAGATGGCGGTGCGCCACGCGGATGAGCTGATTGTGCTGAGCCACGGCATGAAGCAGTATTTTGCGGACACCTATGGGCGCGAGACGCTGCTGATTCCCAACGGCGTGCCGAGCTACCAGCCGTGCGCACCGGAGCTGATTCGCCAGTACGGGCTGGACAAGGACAACTACATCCTTTATCTGGGGCGCATCGTGCCGGAAAAGGGCGAACACTACCTGATTGAGGCGTACAAGCATCTGCCGACGGACAAGAAGCTGGTCATTGCGGGCGGCGCGTCCGACTCGCAGGAATATTTCGACGAGCTGCGCGAAATGGCAAAGGACGACGACCGCGTGATATTCCCCGGCTTTGTGCAGGGGCAGCTGCTGGCGGAATTGTACAGCAACGCTTACACCTACGTCCTGCCCAGCGACGTCGAGGGGATGCCCCTTTCGCTGATGGAGGCGATGAGCTACGGCTGCTGCGTGCTGACAAGCGACATCGACGAGTGCGCCTCCGTCGTTCAGGAGCACGGCGTGACCTTCCGCCGCGGCGATATCGACGATTTGCGCGCAAAGCTGGCGGATTTGCTGGCGAATCCGGCGAAAGTGGCAAAGTACAAGGCGGAAGCGCCGGATTACATCTGCCATTCGCACAACTGGGACACAGTGACGCAGCGGACGCTGGCGGTCTATCGCGGGGCTGTGCCGCAGGAAGAGCCGCATCGGGATTTGCTGCCGGCAGCGCTGGTGGCTGAGCTGGCAAAGCGCAAGTCGCTTGTGCGCGGCAAATAAAAAATCAGCATATATAAAGGAAGCGACTGCGACGGGCGCTTCCTTTTTTCATGCATCCGCGCCTCCCCGGCTTGCTTTTTTGGCGATTGTGCTGTACAATAGGAAGATGGATGAGCCTACACAAGGAGGTGAGGACAGCATGTACGGCAAAGCCAAAGTCGGCAGGCCCGATTGGTACATGATGGGCGCTTGTATCGTATTCGCTTTGACATTCAGCCTGCGCAGCGTGCCGCTGGCGGTGCTTCTGCTGCTGTTCATGCCCTTTTCGCTGCTCTCCCTCACGGGGGAACTGCCCCTGCCGACCCGCAACGCGCCAATCTTCCAGACATTGCTCTGCATCAGCATCCCGCTGCTCGTCATCGGCGCATTTTCCTCTCTGCTGCTCCTCCTGCCGAAGCTGCTCATTCCGTCCGCCTGCGTCTGGCTCTTCGGCGGCGCGCTGATGCTGTTCCTGCCGCCCGGCGCCTTCCGCAAATCACGCATGGCAATGTATTGGGCGGTGATTTGCTTCGCCGCCGTCGTCGCGCTGCTGATAATGCTCCTTCAGCGCTATCAGGCGTACGGCGACCTGTATGAGGGCTTGTCCTATGACATTCTGCGTGTCATGATGAACGCGCGGACGCGCCCGCAGGTGCTGTATTCCGCGTATGTGTCCGGGCTGGCGGCGCTGGATGCAAAACGCACGGCGGCGCTGGAAAGTCTCGCGGCGCTGACGGGCGGAAACGTGCTGCCGTGGCTTTCCGAGGATGTACTGCAGCAGCTGGAATGGAGCCTGCGCGCAACGATTGAGAGAACGCTGCCATCCATCATGCCTGACCTGCTGGTCAAAGGAATCATGGCGTTCTCGCTGGGGATGCTGTTGTGCTGGCGCAAATTCCCCGACGCGGAGGACACGCCGACCACCGACCGCTGGTTCATGCCCACCCCGCTGGGCATCAGCATGGCGGTGCTGCTGCTTCTGAGTGCGGCGCAGCTGTTTACAACGAACGCGACAGTTGCGCTGGCGGCTTCGCTGCTGGGCAGTGTGGCATTCTGGAGCTTCGCGGTGCAGGGCGTTTCGGCGCAGAATTTCGCCATGATACGCGCGGGTGCAACGCGCGGCCGCCGCTGGTTCCTGACCATCCTGATGGTGCTGTTCGTGCCGATTCTGCCGATGTTCGCGGGCTGCGTCGACCAAATCCGCGACCCGCGCGGGCTGCGCGACGACCGCCATCGAAAAGACGATGATTTTTCTGATTTTTAAGATTTAAGGAGGATACAGATTATGAAGGTTATTTTGCTGGAAGATGTGAAGGGTGTCGGCAAGAAAGATCAGATTGTGAATGCGGCGGATGGCTACGCGCGCAACTTCCTGTTCCCCAAGAAGCTGGCGGTGGAAGCGACCCCCGGCGCGATGAAGGGCGTTGAGAAGATGCGCAAGGCGGAAGCCGAACGCGAAGCCCAGCGCCGTGCCGACGCGACGGCACAGGCGGACGCCCTGCGCGGCAAGGTCATCAGCATGTCGGTGAAGTGCGGCGCACAGGGACGGCTGTACGGCTCGATTACGAGCGCGGAAGTTGCCGAGCAGCTGAAGGCGCAGCACGGCGTTGCGGTGGACAAGCGCGACATCAAGTGCGAGAACATCCGCGCCGTCGGCGATGTGGAGATTGAGGTGCGCCTGTACAAGGACATCTCCGCGAAGATGGTTGTGCATGTGGAAGCGGCGGCGGTGAAGTAAGGCAGTCACCGCCGGGGGGCTGCCCCCCTGCTGGAAGGATTGTTTCCTATTGTATTGGATTTTGTTTGCAGCAGGGGTTTCGCCTCTGCGGAGGCGACCAAAGGGCTTTCCGATCGCCCTTTGGAAACCTTCGGGTGCACACTCCTGTTTATTGGTTTTTATCGGAAGTTTTTTAGTTTGTGTACTGTTAGTATACCAAATAAAAACAACTGACATAATAGCCAAGTAACTTCCGGAGGGCGCCGAAGCAGTCCAGAGGGCGAGCGGAAAGCCCTCTGGTCGCGCCCGCAGGCGCGAAATCCCTGCAACATCAAAAACACTGTATATTAGGAAGAACTACCGCCACAAGGCGAATCCCCCTCGCGCGCATCAGCGCGAATGATACCCCCACCGGGAGGTGACTTGCGATGATTCTGCTCTCCTTGCAGGGCATACAGAAAAGTTTCGGTACAAATGAAGTCCTCCGCGACGCATCCCTCGTGCTGCAGGATGGTCAGCGCATGGGGCTTGTCGGCGTCAATGGCTGCGGAAAATCCACCCTCATGAAGATTATTGCCGGCATTGAAACCGCGGACGGCGGCACGATGACCATGCAGAAGGGGCTGAAGCTCGGTTACCTCGCCCAGCAGGGGCAGGTTGGCGAAGGGCGGACAGTGCTGGAAGAGCTGGAAAGCGTCTTTGAGCCAGTGCAGCGCATGGAACAGCAGCTGCGCGACTTGGAGCATCAGATGGCGGATGCGCACGATGAAGCATCCCTTCATCGCCTCGGCAGCCAGTACGACCAGCTTACCCGCCGCTTTGAGGAAAGCAACGGCTATGGCTGGCGCTCGACGGTGCAGGGCGTGCTGGCGGGTCTGGGCTTCCGCAAGGAGCAGCAGGGACAGATGGCTTCGCTGCTTTCCGGCGGCGAACGGACGCGCCTTTGCCTTGGGCGGATGCTGCTGACTGAGCCGGACGTACTGTTGCTGGACGAACCTACGAACCACCTTGACCTCAAGTCCATCGCGTGGCTGGAGGATTATCTGCGTACCTACCGCGGCGCGGTGCTGCTCATCAGCCATGACCGCTATTTCATGGATCACGTTTGCGAGCGCATGTGCGAGCTGCTCCTTGGCGCGACGGAGTGCTATGACGGCAATTATTCCGCCTACATGGTGCAGCGCACGGAGCGGTTCGAGATTCGCATGAAGGCGTATGAGCTGCAGCAGAAGGAAATCGCCCGGCAGGAAGCCATTATCGCGCGCTATCGGCAGTTCAACCGCGAGAAGTCCATCCGTCTGGCGGAAAGCCGGGAGAAGCGGTTGGAGAAAGTCGAACGCTTGGAGAAACCGAAGGACGAAAGCGCGATTCACTTCCACTTCGATGTCCGCCGCAGAACGGGCGACGACGTGCTGATGATTGACGACCTCGCGAAGGGGTTCAGTGGGCGCACGCTCTTTGAGCATGTGAAGATGCACCTGCGCGCGGGCGACCGCGTGGCGCTCATTGGCGATAACGGCGTGGGCAAATCGACGCTGTTCAAGTGCATCGTCGGCGAAGAAAAGCCTGACTGCGGCACGATTCGCTTCGGTGCGGGCGTGGACATTGGCTACTACGACCAGCATCAGGCGCATCTGCATGAAAACAAGACCGTACTGGACGAGGTGTGGGACGACTTCCACCGCCTTGACCAGACCGAGGTTCGCGGTGCGCTGGGGCTGTTCCTTTTCACAGGGGATGACGTGCTGATGCCCATTTCGACGCTTTCCGGCGGTGAGAAGGGGCGCGTCGCCCTGACGAAGCTGATGCTGAAGAAGGACAACGTGCTGCTGCTGGACGAACCGACGAACCACCTCGACATGGACAGCCGCGAAGTGCTGGAAGACGCGCTCGAAAATTTCCCCGGCACGATTCTCGCCATCAGCCACGACCGCTACTTCATCAACCGCTTTGCCACGAAGGTGTGCGTGCTGGAAGCAGGCGGCGTGAAGGAGTATTTGGGCAATTACGACGATTATTTTGAGAAAATCAATCGCCAGCAAGCGCCGGACAGCGAAAATGCAGGCATGACGAAAACCGCGATGGATAAGGAAAAGCGCAAGTCGCGGGAGGAAGAGAAGCGCATTCGGGAGAAGAAGAACGCGATTGCCGCGGCGGAAAAGGCGATCGCGACCGCGGAGGAGGAAGCCGCGGAGATGGAGGCGCAGCTCGCTGATCCGGCGACGTATCAGGACGCGGAGAAGGCGGCGCAGCTGGCGAAAGCGTATCAGCTGAAGAAGGACGAGATTGAGCGCCGATACGCGGAGTGGGAAGAACTCTCGGCGGAGGAGTAAACGAGGATAAACACGCGGAAAAATTAACAGAATAAGCAAAAAAGGCTCAAGGAACATCACGCCTTGAACCTTTTTTGCTATGATACGATTTATCTGATGAAATTCGTCCCGACCCGTTTCTCCTTCTCCGGCAGCCCCATTGCTTCCTTTCCGAAAGAAATGCTTTTCACCAGAAACGCCACGTTCTGCCCAAGCGTCCGCATGACTTGCAGCCCTTCCGCGTCCTGCGCGGCTTCCTGCGCATTGTTGCCGTGAATGCTGTTCCAGTACTGGATCGATGCAACTGGCATCCCGGAAATTGTGAAGTACTTGTTCAGCTGGTCAAACGTCGCGCTTGCACCGCCGCGGCGGCAGGAGACAACCGCCGCGCCGACCTTCATCGTCTTGTCGAACGGGGTGGAGTAGAACAGGCGGTCAAGCAGATTCGTCAGCGTGCCGTTCGCGCTGGCGTAGTAGACGGGCGAGCCGACAATCAGCGCATCCGCCGCCTCGAACTTCGGGGCAAGGGCGTTTACGGCATCGTCAAAAACGCAGCGGTGCAGCACGCCGCAGCGCCCGCAGGCAATGCAGCCGCGAATATCCTGTTGACCGATGTGGACGATTTCAGTCGTCAGCCCGCAATCCTGCAAGGTTTGGGCGACTTCGGTCAGGGCGAGGTCAATCGCGCCGTGCGCGTGGGGAGAACCGTTGAGTAAAAGCACGTTCGCCATCAGAAATCCTCCTTGTGTGCGTAAATTGTGGATTAGATTTTAGTCCGCGAACGCCATAATGTCCGCATCCTTGCTTGTGCCGCCCGCAACGCGAACCCAGTCCTCCTCCGGCGAAAGGCGGTAGTACAGCGCAATTGACGGTCCGCCGTCCAGATTGTATGTCCAAAGCGGGTCGAAGGCGGATTGCAGGTAGTCAACGCACTGGCGCATGGTCAGGGCGCTGCTGCTGTCGCGCGTGACTGTCAGCAGGATGAAATTGTGCTCGTCGATGCAGCTGATGATGGTGCGCATGGCGGGCGCGGTTGTGAAGCGCCAGTTTGGGTCGAGGATGGACTGATGGTCGCGGATGACCGGACACTCGATGTAAAATGACCACGTCTGCGTGGGATTGGCGGCGAGCACATCCGCCGGGTCATCGCCGACGTGCATATGCAGCCCGTCGCGGGTGAGGGAAAGCCCGTAGTACGGCACGCCGGTCAGGCGGCGGAACACCTGCCCGTCCGTGACGGTGACGCTGCCCAGCGGCGTATAGTAGTAATCCGGGCTGCTGCCGGGGTAATTTGACGGGATTTCGGGAAAGGTGGGGCTGACGTAGCCGCTGCCGTTGATGAACAGCGTCGCGTCGGGAATTTTCGCCGCCATGTCGACGGGATACTGGATATCGTGCTCCCAATTCGCGGTGGCTTTGCGAATCTGCGTGCCGGGGTCAAGCAGATAGATTTTTGTGAGATAGCAGACAGCGCCCTCCTGCTCGATGCGCTCAATCCGCCAGTGCATCGTATCCGACTGATGCGACGCGACTTCTATGCCTTGCACAGCATAGGAATCCACGCGGTCGGGCGGTGTGGGTGTCGGCGACGGTACGGGGTTGGGTGTGGGCGAGGAGGTCGCAGTCGGATCATCGACGGGGGATGCCGCGGGGGACACGGCTGGTATGGTGGTCGAGGCAGGCGCAGCGGAATGTTTCGTCACGCGATATAGCCCCAAGATGGTCAGCGTGAAAATCAGCAGAACAAGCAGCGTGAATAGGCAACGTTCCATATGTTTTTTCTGCATGGGGGAAATTCCTCCTTTGGGAGCACTGACTTTATTATAGCATAAGGACAGGAAATCTGCAAAGAAAACTTACTGCTTTATTTATATGCTGCATGAAAACTGCGAAATTGGACTGGTAGTGTACATTATTAAACAGAATGAGAATAAAAGTGCGCACTGATTTATCGGAAGTAGAAATCTGCTGCCAAAATGCTTGACAAATTGTTGGCAAGTGGTAAAATAAAATTGTGGGTCAAAGAAGGCAGAAACGCAGACCATCCTGTTAAAGCGCGGATGGCGGCAGAAGGAGGCGAAGCGTGAACGAGCATCTTGCTTTTGCGCAGTGCCTCCAGCGGGTGCTGAACGAAACGGAACTGACGGCGACAGAAGTTGCGCGCCGACTGGAAATGCGCAGCCGGAACAGCATCTTCCGCATCCTCAAGGGGAAAACGTCACCGCAGCTGAACCGCCGTTTTCTGGAGAGCTTCCACAAGCAGATGGGGGAGCAGCTGACGGAGGCGCAGTGGGCGGCGCTGAATCGTGCGCTGGAGATGGATGCTGTCGGAGCGGTCGAGTACAAGAGCCGTCAGGCGCTGATGCAGCTCGTCGGCGCATTCAGTGAGCCGATTTCCCCCGCGAAGGTCTGCTATCTGGACGCGTTGGGTACAGAAAAGGAGGACAGCTTCCTGCATTATCTGCAAGTGCTGTTCTGCGGCGCGCTCAAGGTGAACGCACTGCTTTTCGGCTGCTGTGATTTGGGGCTGTTCCGGCAATTGCAGGAGGCAATCCACCCTGTTGCGCAGCGGGTGATCGTGCGTATCGACCACTTCATCTATGCGGGGGAAGACGAAATTGTCTCGAACCTCGTGGGCATTCAGCCGATGGTGGATCAGCCGTGCTATCATGCCTATCTGGTGGATGCGGAAAACTGTCCGCAGGAGCGGCTGGCACATTACAGGACGGGACAGATGACCTTCCATGTGATGCATCAGGATGGCTCGGAAAGCACCGTGGCGCTGTTTCTGCTGGGAAAGAACGAATTTACCGCAACGGTCATGTCGACGCAGGATTTGTGGATGAGCCGGAAGGTGCTTTGCGACCGTGAGCGCTTTTCCCCCATACGCCTGCTATGGCAGCTGAACGATGAAAATTCGGACTTCATTGTCTACACGCAGCAGTATTGCAAAATGGAGCATGGCGCGGCGATTTACTACATTCGCCCGGACGTGCCGTTCCAGTATATCCCGCTGGAGGTGCTCTACCCGGTTGTGCGGGAGGGCTTTGCGCGGATGGGGATGACGCGCGAGGAGTACGAGCCGAATGTGACGGCACTGGCGGAAATCCATCAGGCGCGGATGACGAACATGATGCGCCGCCGCCGCCCGACATACATTGTGCTGAACAAGGCGGCAATGGAGGAGTTTGTCCGCACCGGGCGGCAGAGCGACCACCTGCACTTCCTGCGCAATTTCACGCCGAAGGAACGCAAGCAAATCCTCGATGTGCTGGTGCAGCAGGCGCGCGAAAATCCGTTTTTCCACCTCTATTTTGCGCAGGAGAAGCTGCCGTACACCATGGGCGAAGTCGCGCTGTATGACGGGCGCGCGCTCATCACCATGTCATCCGGCAGCGGATACGACCTGCGCACTGACCACCGGGAAAGCTGCATTACCCATCCGTTTGTTCTGCGTGCATACAAGCAGTTTTACATGAATACCGTCGTTGCCCGACTGGCAGACACGCAGACGGAATCCCTGAATCAGCTGGAAGAACTGGTACGGCGGTGTGAAAAAATGATTCGGGAGGGGCAAAAAGGGAACGCGGGAAACGAACAGGAAAAATTATCAGGACAATAAGAACCTAATACTATTTCCAGATTCACCTGCGCCATCTGCTTGCGCCTTTTCCCTTCTGGCGTCCGCTCATTCCACTTAGCGTAGCGCTGCTACGCTGCGTTTCATTCACGTTAGCCAGAATGAAAAATTCGCGGCGCATCTTGGCGCATTCTTATCTGGAAATAGTATAACAACGGCTGCCTGCAAAGTACAAAAAAAGTACAGGTAAGAATTCGCAAAACACAAAAAAGCGTGTACAACCACGCTTGCACGCTGAAAATAAGTATGCTATTATAAAGATGATGAGGGAAAACGAGAAATAGCGGCATCGCGCAACACCATGAAAACGCGGGATGTTTCTTGCGACCCTTCGTTTCAATCGCAAGCGTTTTGTCCTCCGCAAGCTGCAAGGTGTCACTCCCTGTGCGGGGAGCGTGGATTGAATTATCATTTATCCGAGATTCACGAAAACTGGAGGGATTTACGAATGCCAAAGGTCTGGACGGACGATACCGCGCTCATGGAGGGAATGACAGACAATCTCTTCGAGGCGCTCTACAAAATGCCGAAGTATTTCCTGCGCATTGATGACATTGCGCATTCGCTGGGGATGCCGATTTCCAGTCTGCTGGTGCTCTGCGTGCTGCGCGAGGGGAAAATCAGCATTGGGGAAATCAGTGAACGGCTGTGCATCGCCAAGCCGAACGTGACGCCGCTGGTGGAAACACTCTGCGCGCGGGGGTTGATTTCACGCCAGCGCAGCGACAAAGACCGGCGCAAGGTGCTCGTCGGGCTGATGCCGGAAGGCGAGGCAATGGTAGAACGCATTCGTGGCGCAATACGCGACCAAATGATGAGCTGGCCGCGCGACTATAACCTGAGCGAGATGAAGCGCGTCAACAACGCACTGGCGGCAACGCTGGAAGTGGCGGATGATGTGATGCGCCGCCGCCGCTGAGGTTCGCAGAGCAGTCAATGGTATCCGACGGGCAAACTATGCCCAAAACAAGAACCGGCATATCCGCGTCAAGGGCGGGACATGCCGGTTCTTTTCATGTGGATTTTTTCGGTTCTTCACGGAATCTTGGGGAAGAGCAGCTTGGGGGCGCTCCTGCGGGAGCGCAGAGTTACTGGCAGGGACGCTTCGCTGCCTGCACCTTTGTTGAGCGCGTTTGGCATACTGGTCGCCCGTGGAACTGTTGGGGCGTTGCCCCAAACCCCACAAGGGACGCTGTCCCTTGACCCTGCAAGGGGCAATTGCCCCTTGACCCCTTTTCGCGATTGAGTTGGTCGCGCTTTCATGCTCCTTCCGCGTGCAGCTTTTTGGTGCTTCGCCTAAGCCCTTGGTTGCTCCCCCTACTTTCCGCGAAGAACCATTTTTTTACTGCGAATCTTCCTCCGCGCGGCAAAACAGCACCGTCAGCACGCCGTTCTGCGCGGATGCATGAATTTGCACCCCGTACGGCAGCAGATTCACAAACGTGAAGTCGCTGTAATTGCCCACGGCGGCATCAAAAAACTGCGGCACATACACCGCGCCCTGCTTGCTGTGCAGCGCCCACTCCTCGATTTGCAGCGGCAGCGTCAGCGCGGCGTTGTAGAGCGTCGTCGTCACCTGACACACCCCGCCGCCGTACCCGAAGCCGTCCGTGCTGACATTCGGCGCAAGCTCATAGCCGTTTGAATGGCGGTATGGCGCACACAGCGCGTTGAAGGAGAATGTTTCCTCGCGCTCCACCGCCACGCCGTCAATGCGCTTGACCCCTTCGCTGATGTTGTGCTCGCGCGCCGCTGCCTTGCCATGCCCCTGCTGCTTGCCGTAGAAGGTGGTGAAGCCGCCGATGATGTCGCCGGGTTCGGCAGTCTCCCAATCCGCGAAGGGATGATAGGCACCGATTTCGTCCGTCAGCTGCATCTCGCCGCGCCAGACGGGCAGCAGGTACGCGCCGTCCGCTTGTGCTTCTACACAGGCGATTTGCCCGGCGGACGCGGTGCAGCCTTTGAATTTTCCACCCGAAATCAGCGTGTCCTGCGAAAATTCTACATAGCCGCTCATGCGATGCGGCAGATTTTGCAGGGGATAGCGCAGCGCATCCAGCGACTGCACGCGGTACAGCCATTCCGGTTTGGCATACCCGACCTTATTGCCGACCTGCACCTTGCACCACGCGTCGTCCCATTCCAGAATGAGGATTTTTGTCTTCTTCCGCACGGTGATGCCGCGGTCGCTCTCGCTGGGCGTTCGGCGCAGGCTGAAAGTGGTGTAGGAATATGCCTGATACTGCGCTTCGCTGTCCTCAGCGAGGCAAGCGGTGGCGGCAAGGGCGAAAATCAGCAGAGAGGTTAGGAAAAGTTTCAGCATGTGCTGCATGGGGCGATGCTCCTTTTCTCCGGGGTGGATGAGGGCTGGAAATGTGCGTCCTGTGTATGAAACGAACGAAGGGGGAGGAAAATTCCCGGAAAAGGGAAATTTGAGGGGGAGTTCGGTGGTTTTGGGGGAAATGCGGCTGCGTGGACAGAAAAAGTTCCAATAGAAGTCAAGAAGTATGGGAATCCGAAGGTGTTCTCAAGTAGGCAAGCGAAAAGCTGCATGGGAGTGTCCGCGCCGAAGGGGTCAAGGGGGCGACCGCAAAGCCCCCTTGTCGCGCCCGCAGGCGCGAT
>ENA-OPSQ01000920-OPSQ01000920.1-human-gut-metagenome-genome-assembly--contig:-NODE-920-length-23361-cov-4.088904_pt1 | contig 23361 bp, 21 predicted proteins | sample MGYA00241456_ERZ501904 | MGnify/ENA primary metagenome ERZ501904 (study PRJEB25962, sample SAMEA2042452) | human gut metagenome | biome: human gut; feature: human-associated habitat; material: faeces...
TCTTTCTGTCCCGGAGACAGAAGCAGTCTCCGAAACCTACATTATACATTCGTACTTTCATTCTTTTCCCTCTTATGTGTTAATTTCTATCAGTTAATCAAAAATACTCAACCTGTGTACCAATAAATTAACGTTCTGTTTTTTGGCTATTCTATATGATCTTTATTTAAAACAAAATGATTCTTTCTGTAACTGATAATACCCTCTTTCTGCATCTTTGACAATTCCGCCGACAATGCACTTCTGTCAACTGCCAGATATTCAGCCAGCTGCTGTCTGTTAAATGGAACAGTAATATCATTGCTATCCTGTTGTCCTGCCTCACTTGATAAATAGGCAAGCACTTTTCCTCTGATTGTTTTCTTGCTGATCTGGTCAATTTTTCTGGTAAGTGTGAGATTTTTCTTTGCCAGGATCCCTACCAGATTTTCTACCAGTCTGCGGTGAAAGTCACAGGCTGAGGTGCAGGTCTGAAGAACTCTGTGAGCATTCAGCATCAGAACCTGAGATTCTTCTACTGCTATCGCACTGACCAGGAGAGGCATTTTCTCCATACATGCATATGCCTCCCCGAAAAGCTGTCCTTTTCCAAAACCGGCAAGAATCTGTCTTTCCCCCCAGTAGTCATCACTGATGATCTGAACTTTTCCCTCTATGATCATTCCAAAATTCTCTGTCACTTCCCCTGCCTGGAAAATGTATTCTCCTTTGCGGTATGTTTTGACAGCGGCATTCAGGCACTCCAGCAGACTTGTTATTTCTTCTTTTGTAAATCCCCTGAACAGACGGGATCTGCATAGAAATTCTGTATCTATCATATAGTTTTCTTTTCGTAACTGTGAAGGTACTGAACAGTTACTCCTTTTCATTATTTTTTATATGCTTTGTTGTAAATACAACGGCTGATTTTATTTTAATATAGGAAAATCGGAAATGCAAGCAGAGCTTGTTTATGATATTATAGAAATACAATAAAATATGAAACGGAGTTAGAAAATATATATGACAAAACAGGAATTAGCCCTTGAGGTTATTGAGCGATTGAAAAAGGAATATCCGGATGCGGATTGTACTCTGGATTATGATAATGCGTGGAAATTATTGGTAAGTGTGCGTCTGGCTGCACAGTGTACAGATGCGAGGGTGAATGTGGTTGTGCAGGATCTGTACGCAAAATATCCTACAGTAGAGGCTCTTGCAAACGCCGACGTAGCTGACATCGAAGCAATCGTGCGTCCTTGCGGACTGGGAAAGAGTAAAGCCAGAGATATCAGCGCATGCATGAAAGTTTTACATGAACAGTATCATGATAATGTTCCTGATGATTTTGATGCTCTGCTGAAGCTTCCTGGTGTGGGAAGAAAGAGTGCGAATCTGATTATGGGAGATGTGCTTGGCAAACCTGCGATCGTTACGGATACACATTGTATCCGTCTGTCTAACCGTATTGGCCTGGTAGATGGTATAAAAGATCCTAAGAAGGTAGAAATGGCTTTGTGGAAGATCATTCCACCGGAAGAGGGAAATGAGCTCTGCCATCGTCTGGTTAATCATGGACGTGATGTCTGTACAGCACGTACAAAGCCATATTGTGATAAATGCTGCCTTAACGATATCTGTGCAAAGAATGGTCTGAATCAGTAAAGCGGACATTCGCAATCCGCTTCGCTACTTGCTCATGAACGCAGTCGCTTCGCGATCTGTCAGTGGGAGCTTTCAACTCCCACTGACATAAGCATCCCCCCTCACCCGCCGCTTAGTGCTCCGCGCACTTGAAGCGGGGGAATGCTTATCTGCGTTCAAGTCGTCCCTCGCTCAACCAGTGTAACCGGAAATACTGTCTTAGTAGGTACAACTTTCCCCTCATCAATCTGCGCAATAGCTGCTACTGCCAATTCTGCCATCTGTTCCACAGGCTGATGAATTGTCGTAAGTCCCGGACTTGTAAACTGGGCAATATTCACATCATCAAAACCTACGATCTTCAGTTGCTCCGGAACCTTGATTCCCAGATCTGCGCATGCCTGCAGTACATAGGCACCAATAACATCTGAACTGGCAAATACACCGTCCACATCAGGATTATCCACCAGTGCCTGTCTTACATATTCATAATATTCCAGAGAATCAAAAAGACGGTTATCCGTTACCATAACCACATTTTCTTCATTTCGATTCTTACAGATATCACGAAATGCAACCTCGCGGAGATCTCCTGGCATATGAATGTCAACCCCTGCACTTACTCCGCCGATAAACATCAGCTTCCTGCAGCCTTTCTCAATCAGAAGCTCCGTTGCCAGCACACCGCCCTGATAGTTATCACATTCAATCCCGGATGTCCCTTCATCCATAGAACGTTCCAATGTGATCAACGGGAAATCAAGATCTTCAAATTTCTCAGTTTCAAAACTTCCACTGCAAAGAACAACGCCGGTCACTCTTTCGCTCTTGCACATCTCAATACACTGTTCCTCACGTTCTTCTTTATACCTGGAAACAAAAAGCATGATACGATATCCCTGCTTCGCAGCCTCTCGCTCCAAACGGCTTAGTACCTTGGCAAAATAAGGATGTTCAATATTCGGCAAAATAACTCCTATCGTATTACTCTTCTGCTTTGACAGTGCGCGAGCTGTCTCATTAGGCTGATAATTCAGCTCTTTCATCACCTGATATACTTTCTCACGGGTCTTATCACTGATATATCCTCTGTTATTCAGGACTCTGGAAACTGTTCCTACCGTTAGGCCTGAGGCCTTCGCCACATCCTTAAGTGTTGCCATATATGTAAATCTCCTTTATTGCGAGCTGCAGTTTTTTATTTCATCTTGATTTTATCACCTCGTAGTTTCTTGTGTCAACCGGTAAATACATCCTGTTTCTACATCCACCCGGCATCCATGTCACTGCAGGCCATCACCACGCAGTCGATTCCAAGAAGGATCAGATAACCGCCAATAATAAAGCCCGTTGAAAACAACGCTACCCACGGCCAGATGATCATCAGACAACCAAGGATGATTCCAAGGATATTTACAATCAAGGTAAAGTAATAGTAAAATTTTCCTGCCAGACGGACCAGAGGGATGTGGGTCAATCTGGAAACAGAATGAGCGATGAACCAGATTGGGAGAAGCAGGGTCATAATCAGCTCTCCGGCATTTGGGTACATCAGAAGCATTAGTCCGGCAAGGAGACTTAAAATTCCAGTCACCAGAGCAATGGTAGGTCCGAAGCCGATATAGCGCTCTGTTTTTGCATAAAATACAATATCTGAAATTCCGGTGATGACAGCAAGAAAACCATACGCAAAGGTAATTCCGCGGAGCATGCCGCCCGGATTACACAACGTATAAATCCCAAGAAGGATCAGCAGGATTCCCTCAATGAGTTCCAGCCAGCCATAACGTGAACGTCTTCTCATTTTTCCTCACTCTCCTCTTTGTTATTTAAAATTTTCATAAACTCTTCGCCAGTTATCGTTTCTTTTTCATAAAGGAACATAGCCAGTTCATCCAGTTTTTTACGGTTGTCTGTCAGGATCTTTTTGGCTTTTTCATGTTCTCGCTTTACTAATTCTACGACCTTCTCATCGATTTCCTTCTGGGTATCTGCAGAGCAGGAAAGGGATGCATCGCCGCCAAGGTACTGGTTGGTAACGGTTTCCATAGCCACCATGTCGAACTCGTCGGTCATTCCGTAGCGAGTGATCATAGCTCTGGCAATCTTGGTTGCCTGCTCGATATCGTTGGAAGCGCCTGTGGTGATCTCGCCAAACACGATTTCTTCTGCAGCACGTCCGCCGGTGAAGGTTGCAATCTTATTTTCCAGTTCTTTCTTTGTCATCAGATACTTGTCACCAGTTTCTACCTGCATGGTATAGCCGAGTGCACCGGAAGTACGCGGAATAATAGTAATCTTCTGAACAGGAGCGGAATGGTTCTGAAGGGCTGCCACCAGGGCATGTCCGATTTCGTGATAGGAAACCACTTTTTTCTCCTGGTCAGAGAGAACTGCGTTTTTCTTCTGGTAACCAGCGATTACCACTTCAATGCTCTCTTCCAGGTCTGCTTCTGTAACGATTGTACGTCCGTCACGGACTGCACGAAGTGCTGCTTCGTTTACAATATTTGCCAGCTCGGCTCCGGATGCACCAGATGCCATACGTGCGATAGTGTGGAAATCCACGTCATCGGATGCTTTGATTTTTCTTGCATGAACCTTCAGAATCTCGATTCTTCCCTTCAGATCCGGTCTGTCCACAATGACACGTCTGTCAAAACGTCCCGGACGAAGAAGTGCCGGATCAAGAACCTCCGGACGGTTGGTAGCAGCCAGGATCAGAAGTCCCTTTGAAGTGTCAAATCCGTCCATTTCCGCAAGAAGCTGGTTCAGGGTCTGCTCACGCTCATCATTGCCGCCGCCATAATGAGAATCTCGGCTCTTTCCGATTGCATCAATCTCATCAATAAAAATGATACATGGTGCATTCTTCTTTGCTTCCTCAAAGAGATCGCGGACACGTGATGCACCCACACCTACAAACATCTCCACAAACTCAGAACCTGACAGAGAGAAAAACGGCACATGTGCCTCTCCTGCTACTGCCTTTGCCAGAAGTGTTTTACCGGTTCCCGGAGGTCCTACAAGCAAAGCTCCTTTCGGCAGCTTCGCTCCGATGGTGGTATACTTGCCGGGATTATGCAGGAAATCCACCACCTCCTGCAGTGATTCCTTGGCCTCATCCTGCCCTGCCACATCCCTGAAAGTAATTCCTGTATCTTTCTGAATGTAGGCTTTGGCGCGGCTCTTTCCAACGCCCATCATTCCGCCGCCCTTATTCATGCGGCGCATAAATACCGTCAGAAGTACAAAGAGCAGAATCGTTGGCAGAAGCACACTGACCAGCATAGAAATAATTTCCCCTGCTGCATCCGGCTTCTTATACTCAAACTTGATTCCTGTTCCCTCAAGTCTCTCCGTCAGCTTATCTACTGACTCCATCTGATTGGCATAATAAACTTCTTCTGAAAATCCTGATGACTGATGTTTCGGCGTGATCGTCAGTGTATTTGACTGAAGCGTAACCTCTTTCACATCTCCATCATCTACCATCTCAATAAATTTATCATAAGTGATCTCACTCGAATTATCCTTGAGCATATTGGTAAACATGGCGAAACATACCAGAGTTACCAGGAGGCATACCAGAAAGGCCAGTATCGACTGATGATTCTTGTTCGGGTCCTGTCTGCCCGGACCTTTATTATTATCAGGACGATTGCCATTCGGATTGTTATCCATATGATTATCCATTTCATTCCTCCTAAACGTTATCGTTCTTATTATAAAGAGAATTCGGGTATAAATCAACTGCGAGATTGTGAAAATTGTGTCCGGTTGTGCATATCTTTCTATAAACCCTATAAAATTTATATGAAGTTTTACAAATTCACCTGTTACAAATGGCTTTATTTGTAGTATACTATTGACAAACTGATTACTGCTCACTTCGTTCCCGGTAATGCGCTCCGCAATACACAGAATTTATGCTGACCGCATAAATTTGCGCTGTATGTCCCGGGATATTCTAAATGAGCAGTACTAAAAATGTGATGAGGAAAGGAAATGAACAAATGAAGATAGGATTTGACAACGACAAGTATCTGAAAATGCAGTCCGAACATATTCGGGAACGTATTAACCAGTTTGGAAACAAACTTTATCTGGAATTTGGCGGCAAGCTTTTTGATGACTACCATGCTTCCAGAGTTCTTCCGGGATTTGAGCCGGACAGCAAACTGCGTATGCTGATGCAGCTTTCTGATCAGGCAGAGATCGTTATTGTAATCAGCGCCGCTGATATTGATAAAAATAAAGTCAGAGGTGACCTTGGTATCACTTATGATGAAGATGTACTCCGCCTTATGGAAGTATTTACCGAGCGCGGACTCTATGTCGGAAGTGTCTGCATCACCCAGTATTCCGGACAGGAAAGCGCAGATGCGTTTAAGAAACGTCTGGAGAAGCTTGGAATCAAAGTATACGTGCTTTATCTGATCCCGGGTTATCCGAATAATACTTCCTTTATTGTAAGTGATGAGGGATATGGCAAGAACGATTATATCGAAACAACAAGACCACTGGTTGTCATCACTGCTCCAGGACCCGGAAGCGGAAAAATGGCCACCTGCCTTTCTCAGCTTTACCATGAATACAAGCGCGGTGTCAAGGCAGGATATGCCAAATTTGAAACTTTCCCAATCTGGAATATCCCGCTGAAGCATCCGGTAAATCTGGCATATGAAGCAGCTACTGCTGACTTAAATGATGTGAACATGATCGACCCGTTCCATCTGGAAGCATATGGTGAGACTACTATTAACTACAACCGTGACGTTGAAGTTTTCCCTGTTCTTCAGGCTATGTTTGAAAAGATCATGGGCGAGTGCCCTTACAAATCTCCCACAGATATGGGCGTTAATATGGCCGGTAACTGCATCGTTGATGATGAAGTCTGCAAGGAAGCTGCACGTCAGGAGATCATCCGCAGATATTATAAGAGCATGGAAGCTCTGGTTCGCGGAACAGGCCGCGAAGAAGAAGTTTATAAGATTGAGCTTCTGCTGAAACAGGCTCATGTGACCATCGAAGAACGCAAGGTGGTTCCTGCAGCGCTGAAACGTGAAGAAGAAACAGGTGCACCTGCTGCTGCCATGGAACTTCCTGACGGACGTATTGTTACAGGTAAGACCTCTGAACTTCTTGGTGCATCTTCAGCACTGCTTCTGAATGCACTGAAAGAACTGGCAGGAATTGAGCATGACAAACATGTTATCTCTCCGGAAGCATTAAAACCAATTCAGGCGCTCAAAACAGAATACCTTGGAAGCAAAAATCCAAGACTTCACTCTGATGAAACTCTGATCGCGCTTTCCATCAGTGCCGCAGATAATGAAGATGCGAAGCTAGCCCTGCAGCAGATTCCGAAATTAAAAGGCTGCCAGGTTCATACTTCCGTACTTCTGTCTCAGGTGGATATCCTGGAATTCCGTAAGCTGGGTGTTGAACTTACCTGTGAGCCGAAATCTGAGCATGCTAAGAAACTGCAGAAATAATTTCTGAAATGGTTTTCAAATAGCAGCAGAAAACTCTGAAAATCCACAATATCTATATAATGATACAAGAAAGAATCCTGCCTGAACATATGACAGTTTCATATGAACAGGCAGGAATTTTTTATTTCTCTATAATCTCAATCGCTCTGTCCGGATAATTGGTAATGACTGCTTCTGCACCTGCATCTTTTACCAGCTGGATGTGTTCTGGTTTGTTGGCAGTCCATACGTGCATTTTCAGTCCGGCACGTTTGACTTCTTCTATGAACTGTGGGTATTTCAGGTGATAAACTGCAGGGTGTACGGCGTTGATTCCGAGATTTTTGGCGTACATGGCTGGATTTACCCATCCGTCACTGAAAAGGATTCCGGTCTGTACATGGTCATTCAGCTGTTTTAACTGTAACAGGCTGTAATGGTTAAAGGAGGAATAGATCAGCTGGTCTTCCATGTTCATTTCTTTTACCAGTTTCAGGATTTTCCCTTCCATTCCCGGATAGAAGCAGATGCTGTTCTTTAGTTCGATGTTTACCATCATATCTGTGGTGCGCATGAGCTCCAGTACTTCTGCCAGAGTTGGAATGTGATAAATTCCTGATGGTTCTGCGGGTGTACTGACTTTTAATTCTTTCAATTGAGCCAGTGTCATATCTTTGATCAGTCCGGTTCCGTCTGTGACGCGGTCTACGTTTTCATCGTGCATAACGATGAGTTCGCCGTCTGCGGAAGTATGTACATCCATTTCGATTCCGTCTGCGCCCTGTCTGATGGCAAGTTCAAATGCTTCCAGAGTGTTCTCCGGTCTGTATCCGCTGGCACCCCTGTGTGCCCATACTTTTGTTGTTCTCTTTGTTGTTTCTGTCATTTCCATATGCCTCTCTTATATAAAATTCATTTACAATACTCCCCCAATAATATATTTCACCTTTTCCATCTCCGCTTTTTTGCAAAATACCCGGACAGCCAGGCTGTCATATTGGGGAAATTACCGTAAATCTTCATAAACAGGGAACCGCATACGCAGTTCCCTGTCATCATTTAAATATAAATATTTTTCCTGTGAATGATTATAACACCTCTCGGTATACTGTTATCAATATTTTTTATTCATTCAGCAAGTTATAATCTTCGATGGATTTATTCATATCAGAGGCCATTTTGCTCACCGCATCCTCTGCAGATTCTTTTCCGTTGAGCATATTCTCTACTTCTGTCTCTACAATCGCACGTGCTTCCGGGAATACACTGAGAAGTGCACCTGCATATTCCGGTGCAGAATCATGAAGCTGGTCAATGGCGGTCTGGAACTGTGGGTATTTTGCAATATTGTCTTTGAATACCTGCTCATCATGCGCTGCTGTTGTTACAGGGAAGTATCCTGTCTGTGCATTCCAGTATGCCTGAGATTCCGCAGATACCAGATATTTTACGAATTCCCATGTAGCTGCTTTTTTTGCATCGTCCTGGTTGTCGAGCATCCAGAGGGAAGCACCACCGATGGATACACCACCTTTATCATCATCTGTGATGGATGGGAAGTATGCAGTACCTACTTCAAAGGAACCGTTTACATCCTGCAGGATCTGTTTCAGGGATGCTGTGGAGCCTAATGTCATGGCTGCTTTTCCGGAAGAGAAATCTGCAAGTCCGGAATCTCCGCCTCTTCCTACGTTTGGTGCATAGCCTGCATCATAGAGTTTCTTCCACTCATTAAGAATATTCAGTGCACCTCCGTTTTCATCGAATGCAACCTTTGTAGCTGCTGCCTCACGTCCATTTCCGTTATCTACATATGGCAGACCCTGTTTGCACATAAATTCTTCAAAGAACCATCCATAGATTCCCATGGATAACGCTTCTCCCGCACCGCCTTTGTTTACAAGGTCATCTGCAACCTCTGCGATTCCCTCAAGGCTTGTAGGTACCTCTGTCACACCTGCTTTGTCAAACATATCCTTGTTGTAATAAAGAATCGGTGTAGAGGAGTTAAATGGCATGGAATATAATTTATCATCTACTGTATAATAAGCTGTGATATTTGGTTCCAGATCAGATACATCATATCCTTCGCTGTCAATCATGTCCTGCATTGGGATCACCCATCCGGAATCGATCATGAAACGGGTTCCGATATCATAAATCTGCACCAGATCAGCTCCCATATTTCCAAGCTGGGCACTCTTTAACTTATTGATCTCATCGTCATATTCTCCCTGATACTGAGAATCCACTTTAATTCCATATTCATTTTCTTCATTAAATTTATTCACCAGATAGTCCAGTGCTTCCCCGTTGACACCGCCCATTGCGTGCCAGAATGAAATCGTTGTTCCCTCCGGAATGTCTGCCTTTTTCTCTGCTGCCATGCAGGTAGTTGGAAGAATTGTGCTGAATACTGTTGCTGCTGTTAATAATACTGCGAGTTTACGCTTCATAACTTACCTCTTTCTTTTCATGTTGTTTGTTTTTGTTTTCTCTATTTCTCAGCCTTTTACGGCACCTGAGAACATACCTCGGATCAGCTGCTTCTGTCCTGCAATGAATATGGAAATGGACGGAAGGATAATCAGTACTACGCCTGCGATCATCAATGTAATAGACTGGGAGTCTACGCTGTCCAGCATACCGATACCGATCTGTACAGTACGCATCTTGTCTGATCCTGTCACAAGTAATGGCCACATGTACATATTCCATGCATTAATAAATGTGTACACTGCCATAGCTCCCATTGCTGATTTTGTCAGCGGCATCAGAATCTGCCAGATAAATCGCAGATTGGAGCAGCCGTCAATCTTCGCTGATTCATACAGCGAAATCGGAAATGTAAGATAAAACTGTCTGAACAGAAAGATTCCCATTGCAGATGTGAGATAGGGCACGATCAGTACCTGATAGGAATCCAGCCAGTTCCATCCGCTGACTGTCAGGTAATTGGAAATAATCGTTGCCTCTCCCGGAATCATCATAGTTGCCATCACCAGCATAAACAGCACATTTTTTCCTTTGAAGTCCAGGAAGGAAAAGGAAAATGCTGCCAGTGAACAGGAAATGATCTGTCCGAAAGTGATGAGACCTGCTACCAGGAAAGAGTTTACTACAAAACGAACCAGTGGAACCTTCTGCAGTGCCTGTCGGAAATTCTCCAATGTCGGATGTTTGGGCAGGATATTCATATCCAGAGTAAAAAGTTCACCGGATGGCATAAATGCAATACTTACTGCATATAAAAGAGGCAGAAGAACAATTAATGCCACGACAATATTTAAGACAATGTGTCCGGCAGTTCTGGCCGCTCTTTTATATTTCTGCTGCGCCAGCATTTTTGCTTTTACTTCCTGAAACCTCTGGCGTTCCAGATCCATCTGTTTTTCTTTTTCAGCAGTGATGCTGCCTAACTGTGACATTAATATTTCACTCCTTTTTTCTCAATTTTAAACATTACCAGAGTAAGTACCAGCACGATCAGGAAAAGTACCACTGACTGGGCTGCTGCACTTCCGAAACGATAGTTAAAGAAGGCATCTCTGTAAATGGAATACACGATCAGGTTTGTGGATTCTCCGGGACCACCCTGTGTCAGAATCTTGACCTGTCCGAATGACTGGAATGCCTGAATGATGTTTACCACTAATGTGTAGAACATCATTGGTGCCAGTCCCGGAAGTGTCAGGCGGTAGAATTTCTGGAATGAACTTGCGCCGTCTACGGAAGCTCGTTCATAAATAGTTTCATCAATGTTACTTAATCCTGCTGAAAAATACAGGAAGTTGATTCCACTGTTAAGCCATGCAGTAAGAACTGCTACGCAGATCAGTGCGTATTTCGGATCACTGACCCAGTTGATATCCAGATGAAAAATCTTATTGATGATTCCTACGGATGGATGAAGCATGATCTTGAAGATCATTGCTGCTGAACTGGATGCGATTGCCATTGGCAGTGCATATGCAGTACTGAAAAAACGGATTCCCGGAAATGTTTTGTTGCAGAGGACTGCTGTTGTAAGTCCCAGGATCATACTGACTGCAACTACGATCACAACAAAGATCAGGGTAACTGCCAGACTGTTCCAGAATGAGGATGACTGTAATAATTCTTTGTAGTTGCCAAGTCCTACGAATAGTTTTGCCTGTCCCATCTTATTCGTTTTAAAAAGACTTAAGTATAAAGTCTTAAAAAACGGGTAGAATAAGAAGATTCCAAAGATCAAAAAGCTTGGAAACAGGTATGCGTAGGCACCTGTGTTTTTTAACTTCTTCATGTATTGAACACCTTTCCTGTTTTTATGAGTTTTATATTGAACTTTTGAACAATATCATTGCTTATGAAAACATCCCTTTTCTCAGAGTGATATTCTCCTGAGTTTCCAGATCAAATGCTGAAATGTATGCCATGTCGATCCAGAGTGTTACTTTATCGCCTTTATCAAGCAGACTGTCACCGGAAACTTTTGCAAAGCAGTCCTGACCATCGTGATTGAAATGAAGAATTACTTCTGCCCCAAGCAGTTCTCTGGCTGTGACTGTGACTTCCATTTTCCACTCTCCTCTGGTATCTGCTTCTGCGGGTTTTTCCAGAAAATGTTCCGGACGGATTCCGAGTTCAATGTTTCTTCCAACATAGCCCTGACGTTTCAGGATTTTCCATAAGAAATCCGGGATTGGGATGTCTCCGTCGTTCTCTGTACGGAATGTAGGGATTCCTACCTTTTCCATTGCCAGACCTTTGATAAAGTTCATAGATGGAGAACCGATGAATCCTGCAACAAAGCGATTTACTGGGTAAGCATACAGGTTCTGCGGAGTATCTGCCTGCTGTACTGCTCCCTGATTCATCACTACGATCCTGTCTCCCAGAGTCATTGCTTCTGTCTGATCATGAGTGACGTAAATAATGGTGTTCCCAAGTGCTTTGTGAATACCTGCAAGTTCTACTCTCATCTGGGTACGAAGTTTGGCATCCAGATTGGATAATGGCTCATCCATAAGAAGTACTTTCGGCTCACGGATGATAGCATTTCCGATGGCTACTCGCTGACGCTGACCACCTGAAAGATTCTTTGGTCTTTGTTTCAGCAGATTTTCCAGTCCCAGAAGTTCTGCTACATGATGAACCTTTTTATCAATCTCTTTTTTCGGTACTTTTCTTACCTGCAAAGAGAAAGCAATGTTATCGTAAATATTCATCTGTGGATAGAGAGCATAGCTCTGGAAAACCATTGCAAGGTCGCGCTCTTTTGGTTCCAGATAGTTGACCAGTTTGTCTCCGATCCATAATTCACCGTCGCTGATATCTTCCAGTCCTGCAATCATTCGAAGTGTGGTTGACTTTCCGCATCCGGACGGACCAACGAAAACTACCAGTTCTCCTTTTTCTATTTCAAGATTAAAATTCTTTACTGCCTGAAAGCCGTTTTCATAGCTTTTGCAGATGTCTCTTAATATGATTTCCGACATTTGATTTCCTTTCCTCTCCTGCTTTTACGATTAATATTTTTCACTGATATTTTTTTGTCGGGCTGCTTTGGCAATACCTTTTCAGTTATCTTTATGAAAAATATCCGGCAAGCTTCCCCAGTGACTGGCACCGGAAACCATTTTTCCATTCTTCTACACTGGCTTCGCCTGTAAGCACCAGACAACTGTCAATGCCTGCCCGTTTCCCGCATTCCATATCTGTATAGATTCTGTCACCGATAAGCAGGGTCTGTTTCGGAGTGCATCCTGTTTCTTCCAGACAGGCATATACCATTCCGGGTGCAGGTTTGCCGATATATTCCGGTTCTCTGCCAACAGATGCCGTAATCATCCGGCAGATGGAACCGCAGTCCGGTATCATTCCGAAATCAATAGGGCAACGCAGATCCGGATTTGTTGCAAACCAGGGAACTTTTGTCTCTGTGAGCTGTTTACAGACCTGAACCAGTTTCTCATAGGTAAGCTCTGTATCATAAGCGCAAAGTACGCAGTCTACATCATCTCCTGCCTGATCTGTGATGTTCAGACCTACTTTTCGCAGTTCGCTGCAGTAGGTTTCGGTAGCTGCTACCAGGATTTTTTCGTTTCCGTAATATTTCTTCATGAAATCTCTGGCGTAGGTTCCTGCAGTGATAAATTCCTCTTCCGTAGTTTCAATTCCCCAGTCATGAAACTGCTCTACATAATCACTGGCTGCTTTGGACGAGTTATTTGTCAGAAACCGGAAAATTCCACCGTTTTCTTTTACTGTCTGAAGAAAGTCTGCTGCACCCGGAAGAAGTTCACTTCCCAGAGCAACAGTTCCGTCAATATCCAGAAGAAACAGTTTTTTTTCTTTTATCATTGATGCAAGATTGTTCTGCATATTATTGATATTTCTCTCCTCTTTTTTAACTATATTGCTTTTTATTGTCATTGCACTGTCCACCGACTTTTTGCATTTGACACTGGAGTGTGTTTGAAAAATGCAGATTGCGGAAATGATTTTTCAAATACGCTCTGGCATTATTATAAAAACTTTTTGACATCACCAACAATCTTATTTTGGGCAAATAAATGTTAAATGCGCATAAAAAAATCACGACTGTTCGCCGTGATTTTTTTACATTTTGATTTTATTGCTGTTGTCTTAATTATCTGTTTCGCCTTTGTTTCTGCATTATTCATACATTGGATATGAGTTTTTTTCTCATTTTACTTAGATTTTATTTGTTTAATTTACAGAGATTCCGGTCTTTCTATCTCATAGTTGGACCAGTCATCGACTGTAGTAGATGCAGATGTATCTGCGCTGTCCTGATAGGAGCCTACTGTGATTGTGTAGTCACTGTCACCCTCTACATAAGTTGTTCCGTCTGTACCTACGATGGAGACTGTTTTGCCGTCTGCATCTGTGATGGTTCCTGCGTTTGACAGGGATGTGATGATGCTGTCGCCGGTTACTGTCCATGTAGAATCTTTGTCAATTACTACGTTACAATATCCGTCTCCACCGTTTCCTGCGTTGGATTCGTCATTGACAAACGCACCTTCCAGTGTGCTGCCGTTGGTCATGTAGAAATCAAGGTCACTGATGGAATCCCAGATTACATTTCCTTTCATATCCTGGCTGTCTGCTGTGAAATTGCAGTCAGATCCGTTAGCACCGCTCTGGCCCCATCCACGCTGGTTGTTGTTTCCTGTGCACTGCAGGAAGAATTCATTGTCATCATTGTATGTGATGTCTACGTCCTTTAATGTGATAGTACATTCTGTATTTGTTGTATAGAATAAGCCACCATTCTTGGATGTGATCGTTCCACCATCCATCTGGAATGTACTGTTACCTACTTCAGAATCACCGGACATACTCTGATAAAGAATGACTGTCCATGTGGTATCATTCTGTTCATCATCACTCATATTTCCGGTCAGATTGCTGTTATATAGTCTCAGAGAGTTTAATCCCTCGATGCAGACTGCTTCTGAACCATTTGCTGTCAATTCAGCATTATTGACTGCAATATCCGCTGTACAGTAAACCGCAGGAGAGCCTACCCCGTTAGATGTATAAGTACCTCCGTCCACTACCATTGTTCCACCGCCTCTGTCACTGCGGATTGCCGCGGAGGATTCGCCATTTGTCTCTACATTCAGATCCCAGGCATAGAGCTTGCCGCCACCTGCTGCGTGGATTCCGCCTGAAGTATCCTGCTGTGTGGTGATATCTGTATCTGCTACATATACAGTTCCGTCACCGTATGCAAAGAGTCCTGCACCGCCTTTGCTGTCTGTGGTTACTGTACTGCCTTTGACATATGCAGTTCCGTCTGTGGCAAGAACTGCTGCACCTACACCATAGAAGCTGGAGTTATCACCGCCCTGGCTGTCGGAAGATGTTCTTGAGATTGCGTCATTGCTGAAGGTAACCTCTGCACCATTGGAAACAAGTGCTGCATTTTCGTCTGTTCCTGTAGATTCCAGAGAGGTATCGGAGACTGTTTCATCTGAGCTGTATTCATTTGCTGCATCGTAGCTGTCCACACCGGAAGCCTGACTGCCAGGACCACCCTGTCCACCGCCCATGGACTGGACTGTGATAGTTGCTACGTTTCCGTCATCATCTAATGTGATAGCCACTACGTCGCCCTCTTTGATGTCATCTAATGTAATCTCTTCGGTCTGGCCTGCACCATCTGGTGCCTGGCCGTTACCGTCCGGGGCTTCTCCGTCTGGTTTTTCGCTGTCAGATGCATCTGTCTTTTCTGAATCATCAGTATCTTCCGGTTTTGCATCTGCATTGTCATCGGCATTATCTCCATCCGGTTTCTCCGGAGCTTCTCCACCAGGTGCTCCCTGTCCGCCGCCCATGGACTGTTTCGTAATCACTGTGCTGTCTGTAACTGTGATTTCCTGTTCTTCGCCTGTCAGGTCTAACATAGATGGTGCTTCTCCGTCCGGAGTTCCCTGACCATCACCGTTACCATCTGGAGCTTCGCCTTCTGGTTTTTCCGGAGCTTCTCCGTTCTCTCCGCTCTGAGGCTGTTCACCAGGATGTGCCATTTCTTTTCTGGTTCCTACTGCAATGGTGATTTTTCCATCTTCCACAGATTTTACTTCACCGAGAATTTCATTTTCCTTTGTTTGCTCTGTATCGTCATTCTTTTTTTCAGCATCCTCATCTGATGTTTCTGCTATATCCTCTGTAGTATCACCTGCATCCTGAGTACTTTCTGTCTTGCTCTCTTCTGCAAATACTGTTGCCGTAGAGCCCACAGATGTTGCTGTTATCATAACTCCCATGATCATTGCCAGATGTTTATATTTCATAGTAATACCTCTCTGTTTTTTCTATTTTGAATTTTCTCTGTTTCTTTTGTTTTTGTTGATGGTATTACTATATCTAATAAATGTGTTTGATCTATGGTCAGTCTGCGAAAAAAATGTGTTCTCCTATAAATGGTACATTTCAGATTTGCGGTGTTTTAATAACGGAAGCTGCTCTCTGATCTGGTCTTCCCGGTCCAAATCTATTTCTTCTATTAAAATGCCCTCTTTCTCATCCAACTGTTTCATAACCTTTCCCCATGGATCTGTTACAATAGAATGTCCCCAGGAAATATATCCTGCCTGTGTATCTCTGGCAGGAGCACATCCAAGCATGTAGATCTGATTGTCAAGGGCTCTTGCACGAAAAGTCAGTTCCCAGTGTGCCGGACCTGTGGTCATATTAAATGCTGCCGGGACGAAAATCATCCTTGCACCGTCCAGTACCATTGTGCGGGCAAACTCCGGGAAGCGGATGTCGTAGCAGATCATGACACCCATTTTCCCAAATTCAGTATCAAATACTGTGGCATGATCTCCCGAAGTCAGAGTATCTGATTCTTTAAAGTACTGGCCATTTTTTACATTGATATCAAAGAGATGAGCTTTTCTGTGCTTACCAATCTGTTTTCCATCTCTGTCAAAAATATAAGCAGTGTTGTAAACCTTTCCCACATCATCTGCTTCCGGCATGGAACCTGCGATCAGATAAATGTGATACTTTCTGGCATAATCAGACATTGCCTGCCATGATGGACCGCCTTCCTTTTCTGCATAAACAGGAAAATTTTCAGTCTGATACGGACAGCAGAACATCTCCGGAAGGATTACAAAGTCCGGATTTTCTGCCTTTATTTTTTCTATATAAGTGCCGGCAGTACGGATATTTTGCATTTTATCTTTTACTGTAGGCATCTGAATTGCTGCTACTTTCATGTGTATCCTCTCCTGTTTTAATGACATGGTTTTCAATCTATCTATTATAGCGATAAAAAATGCAGTGGCAATCATGTTAGATGAAGTTAACACCTGACTACAAATCTTAAACTTTTAACTTAGGTCAAATGGCTCAGTAAAAAAATTGGCTAAGAATACTAAAATTCCAAATCAAGTCAACAGCTCACCCAAAAAGAGTTGACTGTGAATACTAAAACCATAAATCAAGTCAATGACTTACCCGAAATGAATTGACTATGAATACTAAAACCATAAATCAAGTCAATGACTTACCTGAAATGAATTGACTATGAATACTAAAACCATAAATCAAGTCAATGACTTACCCGAAATGAGTTGACTCTGAATACTAAAACTCTAAATCAAGTCAATAACTTACCCGAAAAACTCAGTCATAAGTAGGATTATAATTTTAAAACACCCCCACACATGAACATTCCTTCCTGTGTGGGGGATATTGATTTTCCGCAGGTAAGTTGCTAAATGCACCTGCATTCAGTTGATTTAATTAATTATTCTTCATAACCATTCGGGTTATTGGACTGCCATCTCCAGGAGTCGGCACACATTTCTTTAATTCCGTTCTCAGCTTTCCATCCCAGTTCTCTCTCTGCTTTGGAAGCATCGGAATAGCAGGTTGCGATATCGCCTGGACGACGTGGCTTGATCACATATGGAATTTTAACACCTGTAGCAGCTTCAAAATTCTTCACAATATCAAGAACACTGTAGCCTTTTCCTGTACCAAGGTTGTAGATACTTAATCCGGAATTATCTTCGATTTTCTTAAGAGCTTTTACATGTCCTTTTGCAAGGTCAACTACGTGAATGTAATCTCTCACACCAGTTCCGTCCGGAGTATCATAATCATTTCCGAATACCCCAAGTTCTTTCAGTTTACCTACTGCAACCTGTGTGATATATGGCATCAGGTTGTTCGGGATTCCGTTTGGATTCTCTCCGATAGTTCCGCTCTTGTGAGCACCAATCGGGTTAAAGTAACGGAGAAGAACTACGTTCCATTCCGGATCTGCTTTCTGAATGTCTGTCAGGATCTGCTCAAGCATGGATTTTGTCCATCCGTATGGGTTTGTGCACTGTCCTTTCGGGCACTCTTCTGTGATCGGGATGATTGCCGGATCTCCGTATACAGTTGCAGATGAAGAGAAGATAATGTTCTTTACATTATGTTTTCTCATAACATCTACCAGTGTTAAGGTTCCTGCAATGTTATTTTCGTAATATTCCCAAGGTTTGGCAACAGATTCCCCTACTGCTTTCAGACCTGCGAAATGAATACAGGAATCAATATCTTCTTTATCAAAAATTTCATTTAAAGCATCGCGGTCCAGGATGTCTGCTTTGTAGAATTTCACTGGTTTGCCTGTGATCTTTGAAACTCTTTCCAGAGATTTCTCACTTGCATTACTTAAGTTATCCAGAACTACAACATCATATCCTGCGTTCTGCAATTCTACAACTGTATGGCTTCCAATATAGCCTGCTCCACCTGTAACTAAAATTGCCATAATAATTCCTCCTAACCTGTCTTCCTGCTACAATACCTGTTTTTTGCAATTTCTGTTTTTTTCTCTTTCAACAATACCTATATTAGTTCACAGCATCAGAAATATCCTTGATAATTCTGAGTGTAATCTATAAAATTCTGCGATATCCTGTTTCACATCTGCAAAATTTACCTCTGTATTTTACAGCACCCTATATTCAGAACTGTAAAATACCGTTGCATAGTACAGCGAAAATTAAGTAACTGCTATATTGTAGAAAATCCTGCGAAAATATGATTTCTCTCATATCCCCGCAGGATAATTCTATCCGAATCAGTTCATAAACACAAGTCTTTATGGACATGTACATTTTTTTATACCTGTTTATACTTATTTACAATCTCTTTCATCCGGGAAAGTTTTTCTTCCATGTCTTTCACCAGTTTAAACTGTGTTCTGCAGCGATCCAGATTATGTCCCTCTCTGTGAATCTTGAAATAATGATCTCCCTCCAGATAGTCTGTGAGGAAACGCATTCCACATTCAAAGGTCATAAGGATTGCTCCCATGGGAAGCATATCCAGTTCTGTCTCAGTCAGCGCACCGCCACAGCCTTCAATGAAGCCTTTGACATAAACTTCATACAGATGAAGATCACAGGACACCTTCGTCAGATCTTTCTCATCCTCTGCTCCGGTACTTGCGCCAAAGCGGATAGAATCACCGAAATCATTTACGGAAAGTCCCGGCATTACAGTATCAAGATCAATCACACAGATGGCTTTTCCCGTTGCATTATCGATCATAATATTATTCAGCTTGGTATCATTATGTGTAACACGCAACGGCAGTTTTCCCTGATCCTGCATATCGCACAGGACATGTGCCAGTTCTGTGCGATCCAGCACAAACTGAATCTCTTTTTCCACATCAGCTGCTCTGTGACATACATCTTTCTCCACAGCAGTTTTAAACTTATCCAGTCTGTCCACCGTATTATGAAAATTTACGATGGTCTCATGAAGCGTTTCTGCCGGATAGTCTGCAAGCAGCCTCTGGAAATGTCCGAAAGCAACTGCACTCTGGTAAAAATCTTCCTCATCTTTTACCAGGTCATAGCATGTGGCATTTTCAATAAACAAATATACTCTCCAGTATTCCCCATCCTCATCTACATAATAAGGAAGTCCATCCTTTGTCATCACAAGATTCAGAGTCTCTCTCTCCACATCTCCACCGTTTTCCTGAATCTTTTTCTTCAGCCAGGCAGTAACACCGCTGACATTCTCCATCAGTTCCACGGGTTTGGTAAAAATACTCCTGTTCATTTTCTGAAGAATATAATGTTTGCCTGTACCGTAAGTCAGTCGGTAAGTATCATTGATATGTCCGCTTCCATAAGGAATACATTCTGTCAGATTATCTTCCAGAACAAATGCACTGGTGATATTCTTTATCTCCCGGTTAATTTCCACTCAATTATTCCTCCCATAATTTCTGTGGATACAGCCCTCCATCTTTTAAATTCTGAATAGCAGCTACTACCACAGGTTTATCTTCTTTGTAGGTTACACCATACCATTTATCCATAGATTTCAGAACTTTTACAGTTGCTCTCTTCTCACCGAGAAGTTCATCTACTACAAATGGCAGGAAATATTCGCATTTCAGCGGGTTTACTTTCAGATTCTCATCCAGGAATTTAGGAAATCTGTCTTTCAGCTCTTTTAGGATACTTGCGGAAAATCCCCACATATTCATGGATACTGTACTGCCTTCCGGAAGCATGGTCCATGTTTTTCCATCGTCTTCTGTATAAGCTGTGCCGCCGTCATGCTTTTCGATATGGGTACGCTCGTTGATCTTAAGAAGATGTCCTTCTTCATCTGTAACGCACACACCTCTTGCCACATGGCCATTCTCTGTCAAAGTATTTTCCAGTTTATAGCCGACCATCATATATCTGTAAGTATCTGCGGTATCTTCGTTCTCTGTCAGGAAATCATATGCCATCTTAAATGCATGGCTTCCATAATAGTCATCTGCATTGATTACAACGAATGGTCCGTCGATTTCATTGATACAGCTTAATACGGCATGTCCGGTTCCCCATGGTTTCACACGTCCTTCCGGTACTTCATAGCCTTTCGGAATATTGTGAAGATCCTGGAAAACATATGATACTTCCAGCTGATTGCTGAGGCGGTCACCGATGGCGCTTCTGAAGTCTGCTTCATTTTCTTTTTTGATAATAAATACTACTTTTTGGAATCCGGCCTGTACTGCATCATAAATGGAGAAATCCATGATGATGTGTCCCTCTTTGTCCACCGGATCGATCTGTTTCAGACCGCCGTAACGGCTTCCCATACCTGCTGCCATAACTACTAATACTGGTTTCTTCATAATTTTTTTCCTCTTTTCTTTAAATGTTTTTCGTTACTCTCAGATTACCTGGTAACTTTTTACATTCATCTTATCATACTATGATTTCGAGGTCAAAACGTGTTACATAATACCTTTCACAATCGCAAACGTTACTGTTCACTCCGTTCACAGTAACGTAGCCAAAATTCATTCCAGATTGCCTGCGGCAATGGAATTTTGGCTTGTATGTCTCGGGATTTTGGCATATTCATGCCAAAACACCTCGCGGGATAGTGGTGTGTGAACAGTAACATCGCAAACAATTGTTATTGTCCTGCTGTCCTCTAATATTATCCCTTAATGCCACCGGTAACACCACCGATGATCTTCTCAGACAGGAAAATATACAGAATAAATGTCGGCAGGAATACAATGATCACTGCTGCAAACATTCCGGCCCAGTCACCTGTATATTTCATGGAGTTGATCATTCCATAAAGTCCGGGTGCAACAGGTTTCAGCTTATCCGAGCTTGCGAAGATCAAGGACAGGAAATACTCGTTCCAGATATTAATAAAGTTAAAGATTGTTACTGTTACGATTCCTGACTGTGCCATGGGAAACATGATTTTCCAGAAAGTACGCATGGGAGGGCATCCGTCGATTGCTGCCGCTTCCTCATAGGTCCTGGAAATTTCCTCCTTGGTCAGTTTTGACATTTTGTCTTCTTTTTTCTCTTTTCGCTCTTTTATTGAATTTCAACAATTATTTCTTTTGGTAGTTCTTATTTTATCATTTTTGCACAAATAGTATTTGCACAAACGTCCATTTCTTTTGTACAAAAATTCATTTTTAACTGGTTTTTCATCTGTTTTTGTTGTATACTTGTACACAACAACCATATTGCAGTTTTCGGACAGGCTGAGGGAGGTGGCAGTAATGGCTTTTGAGAGTATGTATCTGGAAGAAGATATTCATATTGACCGGATTTATACAATCCACTATTTTGAATACAAAAGTGATTTTCACTTTGCAGGAGAACGCCATAATTTCTGGGAATTTCAATGTGTAGATAAGGGAAAGGCAGAAATAGAGACAGATAACGGTATCTACCATCTGACAAGCGGACAGCTCATCTTTCACAGACCAAATGAATTTCATAACCTTATTGCCATAGGAAATACCGCACCTAATATTGTGGTAGTTTCTTTTGAATGCGATTCTCCATGTATGAAATTCTTTGAGAAAAAATTGCTGAAACTTTCTGATTCTGAGAGAAATCTCATGGGAATGCTGATTGCCGAGGCACGCCGCTGTATCAAAACCCCTCTGGATGATCCTTATACAGAAAAGATGGAAAAGAAAGAAGATTTTTTGTTTGGTTCTCAGCAGCTTATCCGTATTTACCTTGAGCAGATGCTGATCTACATGATCCGGAGAAATTCTTCTCCTCCCATGACTGTACCTGTCAGCCAATTTGTGAATCTGAAAAATAATTCCGCTGTCTATAAGCGTGTCATTGCTTATATGGAAGACCACATCCGGGAAAATATTACACTCTGCGATCTGTGCCATGACAATATGATCGGACGCTCCCAGCTTCAGAAAATATTTCAGGAACAACATCAGTGCGGCGCCATGGATTTCTTTTCCCGGTTAAAGATCACCTATGCCAGACAGCTGATCCGCGAGAACCAGATGAACTTCACACAGATTTCGGAATTTCTGGGATACTCTTCCATCCATTACTTTTCCAGACAGTTTAAAAAAATTTCCGGAATGACACCCACAGAATATATCACATCAATAAAGGCGCTCTCAGAACGAGAGCGCCAGTAATACCAGACCAATATTTTCATAATGTTGAACAGCCTTTTTCTTATTTCATATTGCTGAGATTCTCTATAAATTCATCCGATGTTTCTTCTAATCTTGTAAGCTTCAGAAGTTCGCTTTGTATCTGTTCTTTATAATCCGGATCTGCCTCCAGACCTGCAGCCCACATGTACGGCTTTGACATCTCTTTCATATACGGTACTGCATCTGCCAGCACTTCCGGCCATTGTGTATTGTCCGTATCTGCCGGGATGGAATTAACCGCATCTGTCATTTTCATATCTGTTTCCCCGGTACAGATGGAATATGCAAAGTCAAAAGCTTCCTGCTTCATCTGCGAATCCTTTGTGACTCCAAATCCCTGTGCTCCCACCATAACACCTTCTGTGCCGTCTGTTCCGGCCTTTACTGCAGGCCATGGAAAAAATCCCCAGGAATCATCAGATTCTGTAGCTTCTGTCACTTCATTCGGAACCCAGGAGCCTTGCAGCACCATGACTGCCTCGCCATCTCCCACTTCATCCTGACCTTCCGGATGCTGTGCCGGTGCACTCTGACTCATATATCCCGCAAAAAACAAAATTCTAATATCATCTGCCGCCTCTTTTGCCTGTGGAATCTGTGACCAGGTACAGTTACGGATCAGCTGCTGCACTTTCTCCTGTCCAAGGTATCTGGCAAGCTGATATCCATACAGAAGATTCACATACTCTTCATCGCAGGTCATGGCACTAGAGCGTGTCTGAAAAATAAAAATTGCACAAAACGCATGTTTTATTTCCCTTT
>ENA-OPSQ01000934-OPSQ01000934.1-human-gut-metagenome-genome-assembly--contig:-NODE-934-length-23130-cov-5.005634_pt1 | contig 23130 bp, 20 predicted proteins | sample MGYA00241456_ERZ501904 | MGnify/ENA primary metagenome ERZ501904 (study PRJEB25962, sample SAMEA2042452) | human gut metagenome | biome: human gut; feature: human-associated habitat; material: faeces...
TCCAACCTTGTGCCCATGCTCAAGATGCGCAACCCGAACTCCGTTAAGATCTGCACCATCCTTGATAAGCCCAGCCGCCGCAAGGCTGACATCCAGCCGGATTACGAGGGCTTTCAGGTGCCGGACGAGTTCGTGGTGGGCTATGGTCTGGACTACGATGAAAAATACCGCAACCTGCCCTATGTTGGCGTGCTGAAGCCCGAGGTCTACACGAAGTAACGTGTCCATTATAAAAATCCAGAACTGGAGTTGATTTTTTTGCAACCGAAGAAACCCCGTTTCAATCCGCTGGTGATCGCCATTGTGCTGGCAGCCGTGCTGATGGTGTGGTCGGTGCTGGGCGGCACCGGCGGCAGCGCCAGCGGCTCTTCTATGGCTTATTCCACGGTGGTACACTATTTTGAGAGCAATCAGGTCACCAAATTCTCGCTGGATCTGAATACCGGCGTGATCACCATGACCCTGAAGGAGGGCGCACAGGAGCTGCCCAACGCTGCCGAGCAGACCACCACCCAGTCTACGGGCGGACTGCTTTCCGGCCTGCTGTCCTCCTCTTCCTCCGCCCCCACCGGGGTGAAGAAGAACGAGGACGGCACCGAGACAGTCAGCTACAAGCTGCCCTACGCCCGGATGTTCGTGGACCATGTGTCGGACTATATCGCCCAGTACGATGCAGCCAACCCCGATGCGCCCATGGTGTACGACTATGTGCCCGCCAAGGAGACCATCCCCTGGATGGAGATCCTGTTCTATCTGGCCATGCTGGGCTGCACCGGTTTCCTGCTGTTCTCCATGATGCGCGGCGGCGGTGCCGGCGGCGGCATCATGAACGTGGGCAAGGCCCGCGTGAAGGATGAGCGCGAGAACAAAAAGACCGCTACCTTTGCCGACGTTGCCGGTGAGGACGAAGAAAAAGAGGAACTCAAGGAAGTGGTGGAGTTCCTCAAGAGCCCGGACAAGTTCAATACGCTGGGTGCCCGCATCCCCCACGGCGTGCTGCTGGTGGGCCCTCCGGGTACCGGCAAGACCCTGCTGGCCCGCGCCTGCGCCGGTGAGGCCGGTGTGCCGTTCTACTCCATCTCCGGCTCTGACTTCGTTGAGATGTACGTCGGCGTCGGCGCATCCCGTGTGCGCGACCTCTTCGACAAGGCAAAAAAGACCATGCCCTGCATCATCTTCATTGATGAGATCGATGCTGTGGGCCGTCAGCGCGGTGCCGGTCTCGGCGGCGGTCACGACGAGCGCGAGCAGACCCTGAACCAGCTGCTGGTCGAGATGGACGGCTTCGAGGCCAACGATGGCGTCATCGTCATGGCGGCCACCAACCGTGCCGACATCCTCGATAAGGCCCTGCTCCGCCCGGGCCGCTTCGACCGTCAGGTCTACGTCGGCCTGCCCGACGTCAAGGGCCGCGAGGAGATCCTGAAAGTCCACACCAAGAACAAGCCCCTCGCCCCGGATGTCTCCCTCAAAGTCATCGCACAGCGCACCGCAGGCTTTGCGGGCGCTGACCTCGAGAACCTCGTCAACGAGGCCGCTCTGCTGGCTGCACGCCGCAGCCGCAAGGCCATTACGATGGAGGACATCGAAGAGGCTTCCATGAAGGTCATGGCCGGCCCCGAGAAGAAGAGCCGGGTCGTCACCCCCGAAGAGAAAAAGCTCACCGCCTACCACGAGGCGGGCCACGCTGTGGCGGGCTTCTACTGCAAGCACCACCCCCGTGTGCATGAGATCACCATCATCCCCCGCGGTCAGGCCGGCGGCTACACCATGTATCTGCCCGAGAAAGACCGCAGCTACGTCACCAAGGGCGAGATGTTCGAGGACATCGTGTCCAGTCTGGGCGGCCGCGTAGCCGAGCAGCTTATCCTGGACGACATCTCCACCGGTGCGTCCAACGACCTGCAGCAGGCGACGAACATCGCCCGCCAGATGATCACCAAGTACGGCTTCTCCGAGCGCCTTGGCCCTGTGGTCTACGGCACCTCTCAGGAGGAGACCTTCCTGGGCCGCGACCTCGGTCAGGGCAAGGGCTACAGCGAGACCACCGCTGCTGAGATCGACAGCGAGATGCGGGACATCATCGACGAGGCCTACGAGACCTGCCGCCGCACCCTGACGGAGCATATCGACCAGCTCCATGCGCTGGCACAGGCCCTGATGGAGCGCGAGAAGCTGAACGAGAAGGAGTTCAACGCCGTGATGGCAGGCGAGACCCTGACCCCGCGTGAGGACCCCGACGCAAAGCCCGCCGAGGATCAGCCCGCTGTCCAGCCTGTGGAACAGGCCGAGACTGCAGAGGCTGCGGAGCCTGCCGAACCTGCTGAGGCAGTGGATGCCGCCCCGCAGGAAGCCCCGGCCCCCGAAACGCCGGATGAAGGCGAAGCCAACCAGTAAATCAAGAGAAAGGGGAGAGTGTTGTGGAGGAAAATTTTGAACCGGTCGCGCGGACACGGGCCAACTATTACACCCCGGGCAGCCCGGTGCAGTTCGTCTGCGTGGAGCTGCTCAAGGGCGAAGTCAGCGGCGAACACGCGGTCTGTCTGACCTTTAAGAACATTTCCCGCGTGACCCTGACGGCACTGGAGATCCACTTCAAGTGCAAGGGCGTGGACGGCGTCATCCTCTGTGAGGACGAGTTCGAGTACCGTGACCTTACCGCAAAGCCCGGCGAGAGCTTCGGCATGGACGATGCCGTCTTCGTCACCCAGAAGGCCATCACCAGCGTGGATGTTACCCTGCGCAATGTCTACAGCGGCAGGAAGGTCGTCCACCTCGAGAGCATCAAGCGGGTGCGCCTGCCGGCCCCCCGCCGCCTGAGCGTCGAGATGCAGAAGGCCCTCGAAGCCCGGATGAACCGCACCGGCATGAAGTTCATGCCCCAGGTCTTCGAGAACGGCTGGTACTGCGCCTGCGGTGCCTTCCACCCGAAGGAGGAGGATACCGTGTACTGCTCGGAGTGCGGCTGCGACCGTATCCTGTTGCAGAACGCGCTGAACACTCTGTTGCAGCCCGCTGCCCCGGCAGACGAGATGGAAATGCCCCTCAACGCCCCGGCTGCTCCTGCAGCGCCCGCTGCGGTGGAGGAGCCTACCCGCATCGTGGGTGCAGCGCAGGAGGAAGCCACCCGTATCATCCCGCCCCGGGCGGCGGAGCCTGTGCCCGGCTATGCGCCTGCCGCTGAGATGGACGCGACCCGCGTGGTGTCCCGCGCCCCGGAGCAGGAGGCGACCCGCGTCCTGCCCCGTCAGCCGGAGCCGGTGCGCCCGGCCAAGTCCTTTGCGCCGGACGAAGAGGTGGAGAAGTACGGCACCCGTGTGGTACCCTCGACTCCCGCCGCCGCGCCGTCCCGCCTGCAGGCAAAGCCGCTGGACGAGGAGGACGACTGCGAAGAGGAAGACCCCCGCGACAGCATCGCTGAGACGCTCATCCGCTGGGTGCCGCCCATCACCGCCATCGTGTGTGCGGGCATCGCCCTGTGCGGCTTCGTGTATTCTCAGTTCATGATGTAAAATAGGATGTACGGCGGAGGAGGCAGAGGCTTCCTCCGCTTTTAATTTAAGGAATAACCTCTCAGTCTGCTTCGCAACCCGGGCAGTGGCACGCCGTAGGCGTGACGGAGAGGTTTAACAAGGAGAGATGATTATGCCTGACGAAGCTTTGCAGGCCGCGTTCGAGATAAAAGCGGCCTGCGACGACATCAGCCGGAAGCTGCTGCGCTGGCACTGGGAGGAAAAGCCCGGCGCTCACAGCGTGGACGCCCTGCTGAAGCATCTGGCCCAGCGCCAGAAGGAGAGCCCCGACTACTACGAGCGCCTGCCGGAGCTGAATGGCCGCACCGGCTGGCAGCAGCTGGATACCACCCTCTGTATGCGCATCCTGCTGGACCCGGAAAAGGACGCCGCCCGGCCTCTGGACCTGCTGGGCAATACGCCCCACCCGGCAGCGGCCCGCCGCGCCTGCAACGCGGTGCGGATGGCCCGCAACGAGGCCGCCCACGCCTCCGACAGGACCGCAGCCGCACAGGCGGCGATCCGGTTCAACGAGGCCGTGGAGGAGCTGGAAGCGGGCTATGAGGGAACGGCCCTGACCACCGGCGACCTCGAGAAGTATTACCGGATGGCGGAGGACTTTCTGTCCCGCTGCGGCGCGTCGGAGACCATCGAGCCTCAGAAGAAGGCTGAGGACGAAACGCCCCGCCGTCAGAAGTCCCAGAAAAGCGGCAGCACATCCCGCAAGCGCCAGAGCGGCGGGAATCGTGTCGCTTCGGGCCGGGGGACATCCAGCCGCAGCCGGAATACCTCTGGCCGGAACAGCCGCAGCCGCCAGAATATGCAAACCACGGCCCGCCGCAAGAAGCGTCAGCGCACCCAGAGCCGCGCTCTCACCGTGGTGCTGCTGGCCGTCGTCCTGCTGGGCCTGCTGGTCCGGGCGTGGACGATGGGGCTGATGAAGTGATACGCTCTACTGAGGTAGATCATGTGATGAAGTGACCCAAAAATAACGTACTATAATTATAAAACGTCACTTACGCAACTTGCGTAAGTGAGGGTATCTTCGTAAGTGACTCACTTACGCAGCAGGGGTCACTTCATCACCTTGCGTAAGTGGTTTTTTTGAACGATGCTGCGCGTGAAAAACGTCACTTCCTCAGATAACGCGCGGGTCTCAGAGCAAATTCTCCGTAGTCCAACCTCTCCGTCAGCGCTAACGCGCTGCCGCAACCCGGCCTTGTCTGCGAAGCAGACTGAGAGGTTGTACAGAGAAGAAGCCTTCCCGTCATACCGCCCGTCCACCCCTCATACATTGTTGGACAAGGGGGTGTGCGGATGGAGCGGGGGACGGAGATGCTCTTTGCGCTGTTCGGCGGGCTGGCGATGTTCCTCTACGGGATGGACAGGATGAGCCGCGCCTTGCAGCGGGCGGCGGGCGACGCCATGAAGCGGCTGCTGGCCCGGCTGACGGCCACGCCGCTGCTGGGTGTCCTCACCGGGCTGGCCGTGACGGCAGTGCTCCAAAGCAGCTCGGCAGCCACAGTAATGGTCATCGGCTTCGTCAGCGCCGGGCTGCTGGAACTGCCCCGGGCGGTGGCCGTCATCTACGGCATCAACATCGGCACCACCATGACGGCTCAGCTCATCGCCTTCGATGTCCAGACGCTGGTGTACCCGGTGCTGTTTCTGGGCTTCCTCCTCGACTTCGCGGCCCGCAGGCCCCGCTGGCAGGCCGTGGGAGAGGCGGTGTTCTCCTTCGGGCTGCTCTTCGAGGGCATCGACATTTTGGGCCGGGCTTTGCAGCCGCTGGCCGGGCAGGCGGTCTTTCTCGACTGGATGACCCGGGTGAAGGAGTCGCCGCTTCTGGGCATCCTGCTGGGCCTCTCCATGACCATGGTGGTGCAGAGCAGTTCGGCCACCATCGCGCTGCTGCAGAACGTGGCCCGTCAGGCCGGGCCGGACGGCATCCACAGCGTACTGGGCCTTGCCGGGGCGGTGCCGGTCCTTCTGGGCGATAACATCGGCACGACGGTCACGGCCCTGCTGGCCTGCATCGGGCAGGGGAAGGACGCCACCCGCGCCGCACTGGCCCACAGCTGCTTCAACCTCAGCGGGAGTCTGCTGGCGGCGGTGCTGCTGCCCTGGTTCGTCCGGCTGGTGGAGCTTATCTCCCCCAAAGGCCCGGAGCTGGAAGTCATTTCCCGGCAAATCGCCAATGCCCACACCGCCTTCAACGTCTGCTGCGCCCTGCTCTGGCTGCCTTTTTTGCCGTGGATGGTGCGGCTGGTGTGTGCGCTGGTACCGGAAGATAGATAACAGAGAAAGCCCGATGCGATGCATCGGGCTTTCTCTTACTTCTTAATTACGCTCTTCCGATACACCGCAAAGGCGATGACAGCCGACAGCACTTCCGTGACCCAGAAGGCGTGCCAGACGCCGGTGGGGCCGAGCTGGCGGCAGAGCAGCCACGCCAGCGGCATGATGAAGATGACGTACCGGCAGAGGGAGATGACCAGCGAGGCCGCACCCTTGCCCAGACCTTCCAGCGCGCCGGAAGAGGTGGTGGACACCGCCGACACCACAAAGCCGAGGCAGATGATGCGCAGGGCGGTCTGGCCGATGGCGATGGTCTCGGGGTTGGAGGAGAACAGGCCGATGAGGGGCGCGGAAGCGGCCATACAGATGACGGTGCCTGCCGCCATGATGACGGCGCTCATGCCGAGGGTGAGCTGGTAGAGCTTTGCCACGCGGGCGTACTCTTTTGCACCGTAGTTGTAGCCGATGAGGGGGCGCATTCCCTGCACGATGCCGCTGGCGGGCAGATAGAGGAAAGTCTGGAGCTTATAGTAGATGCCCAGCACCACCACATAGCTTTCGGAGAAGGCCGCCAGCAGGCCGTTGAGGAAGGTGACCAGCAGGGAGGGCAGGGCCAGATTCAGGATGGCAGGCACACCGATAGCGTAGAGACGGCCTTCGAGAGAGAGGTCAGGCCGCAGGGCCTTCCGGCGCAGATGGACGGGCGACTCGGTGGTGCTGTAGACCACGAGATAGATGACGAGAGTGGCGGCCTGTCCGATGCCGGTAGCCAGCGCCGCGCCTGCAATGCCCATGGCAGGCACCGGGCCAAGGCCGAAGATGAGGACGGGGTCCAGCAGGATGTTGCAGACACAGCCCGAGATGAGGGCGATCATGGTGAGCTTCATCCGGCCCACGGCCTGGAAGAGCTTCTCAAAGGCGAGGCTGGCCATGTTCACGGTAGCGAACAGGAAGACGATGGTGGAGTAGGTCACGCCCATAGAGACGATGGTGCCGTCGGCGGTGAACCGGGCCAGGAAGCCGGGCATGATGGCGGTAGCTGCCAGCGTGCAGAGGATGCCGTGGAGCACCGAGAGGGCCATGCCGTGGGTGGCGGCGGCGTCCGCCCTGTCGTGGTCGCCTGCGCCCCGGTAAAGGGCCACGAGGGCGTTGATGCCCACGCCGAAGCCGATGGCAACGGCGTTCACGAAGTTCTGGATGGGGAACACGAGGGAGAGGGCCGTCATGGCCTGCTCGTTGATCTGGGCCACAAAGAGGCTGTCCACGATGTTGTACAGCGAGTTCACCAGCATGGAGATGACGTTGGGCAGAGCCATCGACACCAGCAGCGGGAACACCGGCTTCGTCTTCATAAAAGTATCGTTCATGGGGGCAAAAGCTTCCTTTCCTGAAATTTCCGCACAAGAAAAGCCACACAACGGCGGCTTGAAGCGGGCCATTGTGTGGCGAAAAGTAGCAAACATCTATGCTGTAAAAATCCACACGGGTTTTATTGAAGTGCTGAGAAATACGGTGCATCGCAAAAGCGGTGTTACGGGACGCCGCCGGACAGCACCGGGATGCGGGCCGGAAAGGGCAGTACGGGAAGAGCCTTTTTGACCGGCCTGCGATAGGATACCACGAAACGGGTGGATTGTCAAGGAAAAAGTATGACTTTTCACAAAAACCAGCATAGAGAGAAAGCTCAGCTGGATAGAGGACTCACAGGCCTGTCACATCCAGAAATTCAGGAACTTTTTGGGCCGGTGGGGAGTGAAAACATCCAGCTCCTCATCGTCGAAAAGCGCGTCGCCGTTCTGCAAAAGCTTTGAGGCAGTCTCTTTGCCCAGCTCCTTTTCCAGAACAGCAGCAGCTTCTGCCATCCGGGGCGGGCGTTTGTCCAGGGAGTGGGTGTCCGTCGAGATGACGTGGACAAGCTGCCACGAGATGAACTTGCAGAGCGTCCGGCGCAGTTTTGGAGAATCCAGCAGTGCGCCCGCGTTGATTTGGACATAGGCTCCGGTGGCCACCCAGTTGTAGAGCAGGGTGGGGTCTTCGAGGACGTAGGGGTATCGCTCGATGTGGGCGATGAGGGGCAGAACACCCTGCTCCTGCAGGAGGGCGAAGGTCTGCCGGATGAAATGGGGCTTGTGGGTAGTGGGAAACTCCACCAGCATATAAGAGGTATCGCCGATGCAGAGCGCCTTGGCATCCAGCTCACAGAGCTTGGGGGAGAAGTAGACTTCACAGCCCAGCTTGAAGCGGAACTGCATGGCTTCCGGTCCGGTCGGAAGCGCGGCTGTCAGTGTCTCATAGGCGGCCGCACGCTTTTGCAGGAATGCATCGGGAGTCGTCCACTCACTGTTGAAGTGGCTCGTAAAAGCAATGTTCCGCACACCGTCTGCATACTCTTTTTCCAGCAGACGAAGGGAGATCGAAACATCTTTGGCACCATCGTCAATGTTAGGAAGGATATGGCAATGAAGGTCTGTCATGCTTCATCCTCCGTATGTACGGAATGCTTTTCTTTGCCGTTATGCTGCTTTTTTGACGTCAGGCCGCTCTTTTTTGCTGCTGACTCTGAAATGCCATCGGGGGGGGGACCATAGGAATAATTACTATTATAGTAGTAATATCCGTACCCATAATCCGAGCGCTTGAGCGATTTTTTGGCATCATAACGGGTAAGAACGGCGCCAAGGACTTTTACGCCGGCATCCTGAAGCTTCTCGAGGGCTGTCTTGACGGCGTCGGTGGACGCATACTTGGAGCGGACGACGAAGAGAGCACCGTCCACGATGCGGCCGATGACGGCGGCATCCGTGACCATCGAGATGGGAGGCGCATCGAGGATGACAAAGTCATAGCTCCCGCGCAGCGTGTTCACCATCTCCTGCATCTGGGGCTGGCTGAGCAGCTCAGAAGGGTTGGGAGGGGTGGTGCCGGCCGGCAGGAACGTCAGGTTGGGGATGTCCTTCAGCTCGACGAGGGCGTCGGAGAGCGCCACTTGACGGGACAGGACGTTGGAGACACCTTTCAGATTGTGTCCGGCCTTCAGATAGCGGTGAAGGACAGGCTTGCGGAGGTCGCAGTCCACGAGGACGACCTTTTTGCCGCTTTCCGTCAGAGCCAGCGCCAGATTGACCGACACATTGGACTTTGCCTCTTCCGGGACCGTGCTGGTGACGACGAAAGCGTGGACATCGCCGGAACCGGACAGAAAGTTCAGGTTGGTGCGCAGAGCTTTGTAAGCTTCAACGTAGGCAAACGGCATACCCTTCTGGGTGATGAGCTGAAGCGAACGCTTGCTTGCCGAAGAGTTGGAGATGGTGTTTCGGTTGAACGGATTCCACATGGTATTACACCTCCGGGATAAGGCCGAGTACAGGAAGCTCCAGCTTTTTCTGGATGTCCTCGCTATCGACGATGTAGTCATGGAGCAGGTGGTCGAGAACCAGAATGCCGCAGGCCGCCACAATGCCGCCGAGAGCAGCGGTCAGGACGTACTTCTTCGTCTGAGGGAAGACGGGGTTGCTCGTGATCTCCACGTCGCTCACGACCTTGCAGGAGCCGGCCTCCACCTTGTCCACGATGACATCGGGGGCAGTCTCGGCGATGGCCTGCACGATCTTTCCGGCCAGGGCGGGGTCCTCGTTGGTGACCGTGATGGACATGATCTGGGTCGAGCCCACGCCGTCCACAGAGACGCAGGCCAGCAGCTGACGGTAGGTCATATCCAGACCCAGCTGCTCGATGACGTCGTTCAGGACGATGTTGCTCTTGATGATGACTGCATAAGTGTCGATGAGATTCCGGGCCGAGTTGATGTTGTCACTGGTAATGGAAGCATTGCCGTCCTGCCGGGAATTGACGATCAGATTGACGGAGGCCTGATAGCGGGGCGTCAATACGAAGGTACAGACCAGCAGGCAGATGACCGCTGCCGCAATGCCGGCCGCAGCGATCTGCAATGCGTGGCTCCAGAGAAGCCGCGCCAACTCGAGGAGGTCGATCTCATCCATGTCATGGTTTTGTTCCATAATGTTTTTTCCTTCCTAACAAAATGAGATTTTCGGACAGGAAAATTTTATCATTTTACATCTGCACTGACAAGGGGATAGGATAAAATAAAAAAGGTGAAAAGCGTTTCCGACCTCTGGGAGCCATGCTTGACTTTCTGTTTGAGAGCCTTTACAATGAAGTCAAAAACAGGACAAAAGGGGAAAGATGCCATGAAATGGATGATCGCGTCCGACCTGCACGGGTCGGCTTATTACTGCAAGAAGATGGTGGAGGCCTTTGAGCGGGAGGGGGCTGACCGGCTGCTGATGCTGGGCGACCTGCTTTACCACGGCCCCCGGAACGACCTGCCCCGGGACTACGCGCCGAAAGAGGTCATCCCGATGCTGAACGGCCTGAAAAACAAACTCTGCTGCGTCCGGGGCAACTGCGAGGCCGAGGTGGACCAGATGGTGCTGGATCTCCCGGTGATGGCGGATTACTGCATCCTCCCGGCGGGCGAAAAGCTCATTTATGCCACCCACGGGCATATCTATAATGGAAAGAACCCGCCGCCGCTGGCCGAAGGGGACATCCTGCTCCACGGCCACACCCACGTCCCGGCGTGGACGGAGTTCGGGCAGAGGAACGTCTGCCTCAACCCCGGCTCCCTGAGCATCCCGAAGGAAAACAGTCCCCACAGCTATATGATTCTGGAAAATGGCGTCTTCTACTGGAAAGACGTAGAGACGGGAGAAATATACCACACCCGTGTACTGTGAGGAACCGGCACTTGCAATTACCATACCGGTGTGGTATGATGAAGACGGAAACAGAAAAAACAGGGTCTTTTGCTTCGGGCGCGGAGGGGTGCGCGGGGCCGACGGCCTTTTATTTCCCATAAAAAGTTAGGCAAAACTAACAAAATGACGAAAAACGCACGGGCGGCTTGTGCAGTCTGCCCAGTGGATAACGATTCTTAGGAGGTACTGACCAATGGTTCAGACGACGCTGAAAGTAGACGGCATGATGTGCGGCATGTGCGAGAGCCACGTCAACGAGGTGGTGCGCAAGACTGCGCAGGTGGAGAAGGTGACTTCCTCCCACACTAAGGGAGAGACGGTCATCGTCTCGGCCCAGCCGCTGGACATCGAGGCCCTGAAGGCTGCCATTGCCGACACGGGCTATACCGTGACCGGCGCAGAGGAAAAGCCGTATGAGAAGAAGGGATTCTTCTCGTTTTTGAAGCACTGATGACTTCCGGCCCCGGGGTGGGGCCTATATAAGGAGGCAGGCAGAGATGAGGATACTGGTCTATGGTGCAGGTGTGCAGGGCTGTGAGCTGGCCCACCGTCTGCTGCAGAACAAAAAGAATGTCGTCACCATGCTGGCGCGGGGCGAGTGGAAGGAGAGGCTCGACCAAAGGGGCCTCGTCATCCGCCACTGGGCGCAGTGCCGCACCACGGTGGATCGGGTGGCCACCATCGACACGCTGGCCCCGGACGACTGCTACGACCTCGTTTTCGTGACGATGCAGGCCGGGCAGCTGCCCGACGTGCTGCCCATCCTCAAGCAGAACAGGAGCGAATACTTCGTCTTCGTGGGCAACGACCCCCACGCCGTGGAGGTCATGCAGGCCATGCAGCGCCCGGCGGATAAGATCGCCTTCGGCTTCCAGAGCAGCGGCGGCCACCGGGATGTCGATAAGGTCGTCAGCGCCCACGTCGGTGTGGATATGACCATCGGCGGGGCGACCGCGCCCCTTTCGGGCGTCTTCCGCTACCGGGTCAAGACGGCTTTCGAGGGCGCAAAGTACAAGCTGACCTTCGTCAGCGACATGGACGGATGGCTCAAGTGTCACCTCGCCCTCATCCTGCCGGCCTGCTATCTCTGCTACGCCTGCAGCGGCGACCTCTCCAAGGCGACGAAGGAGCAGCGTGACCTGGTCCTCGATGCCGCGTGGGAGGCCTGCGAGATGCTGAAAGCCGCCCACATCCCCGTGGACGACAAGGAGAACACCGACTGCTACCGTGCCGGTACGCCCGGTCGCCGGAAGATGGACGCCATGGTCCTGGCGCTCTGTAAGACCCCGCTGGGCCGTCTCTGCGTCTCCGACCACGCGATGCATGCTGTGGCTGAGATGCAGTACCTCGATGAGGCTTTCGAAGGTCTGCGCACCCGGACGAGCGTCCGGATGACGGCGTGGGATACCCTGCGCAGCCAGATGCCCTCGTGGGACATCATGCGGAAAAAGACGGCGAAAGCAAGGCGATAAGTGCATGGAAAAAGAGGCAGATGCGAGTCTGCCTCTTTTTGTGTTTATTCAGCCCAGAAATCTTCCAGCTTTTTCTTCAGCTCCTTCGTATCCCTCAGATACTCCAGATGCCTCCAATGCTTCGGGAAGAGCCGGGCGTACTCGCTCTGGGCAAAGCGGTCGTCGAGGAGCAGCACCACGCCCTTATCTTCCTGCGTCCGGATGACCCGCCCGGCGGCCTGCAGGACTTTGTTCATCCCGGGCCAGCGGTAGGCGTAGTCGAAGCCCGCCCCGTTCTGGGCGTCGTAGTAGCGGCGCAGCATCTCCTGACGGGGACTCACCTGCGGCAGGCCCACGCCCACGATGGCGCAGCCGATGAGCCGGTCGCCCGCGAGGTCCACGCCCTCGCCGAAGATGCCGCCCATGACCCCGAAGCCGAGAAGCGTCTTCTCCGGGCAGGGCGAAAACCGCTTGAGGAACGCCGCCCGCCCGGCGTCGTCCAGACCGCTCTCCTGTACCAGTGTGCCGATGTCCGGGTAGCGGGCGGTGAAGTCCTCCCACACCTGCCGCAGATAGGCGTAGCTGGGGAAGAAGGCCAGATAGTTGCCCACCCGGCTGGACGCCAGCGCCGCGAGGGCGTCCGAGATGGGCCGAATGCTGGCGTCCCGCTGGCGGTAGCGGGTGGAGATGGAGGGCAGACAGTAGAGCCCGAGGTTTTCTGCCGGGAAGGGGCTTTCCAGCGCCACGGCCCGGGCCTCGGGACAGCCGAGGACGGTGCGGTAGTAGCCCGGCGGCGTCAGCGTCGCGCTGAACAGCGCCGCCGCCCGCCCTGCCGAAAGGCTTGCGTCCACGAAGGGGGACGGGTCGAGGCAGAGCAGCTGCAATTCAAGGTCACTGCCCCGGGCGGTGAGCTGGGCGGCAAAGTGCTCGTCGTACCGTTCCGACGCCCGCAGGATGTCCTGCACCTCAAAGTAGAGATCCAGCAGGGCCGCGTGGGCTTCGGTGTCGGGATCGTCTTCCAGCCAGTCCTGCAAGGGAGCCGTCAGCGCCCGCAGCGGGGCCAGCAGGGCTGAGGGAAGCTCCTTGCAGAACACCGTGCCGTCCTGAGCGTAGTCGGCGGCGGGCAGCTCGATGGCGGGCGTCTCCGCAGATCCCAGCAGGGAGGTCTGGCCGCTGTCGTCCTCTTCGGCGGCAGTGCTGCCCCGGCGGGGCGCGAGGGTCGAGACCGCTTTCCGTCCCTCTAAAAAGGCTTTGTCGGCCTTGCTCAGAGCTGTCTTAAGGGTGCTTTTGCCCCGCCCGAGTGCGCGTTTTGCCTCGGTGAGGCTGCTCTTGCAGAAGCGTGCCGAGTACATGGCCCGCGCCCGCTCGGGCAGATTGTGGGCCTCATCCACGAGGAAGAGCCAGTCGCCCGCGCTGTCGAAGAACCGCCGCAGATGCACTACGGGGTCGAAGAGGTAGTTATAGTCGCCGATGATGACGTCGCACCACTCGCTCAGATCCAGCCCCAGCTCGAAGGGGCAGACCGTGAACTGCTTTGCGGCGTCGGCCAGCGCGGCCCGGTCGAAGCGGCCGGTGCCGTCGTCCAGAAGGGCTTTCAGGGCCGTGTTCACCCGGTCGTAGTAGCCGTTTGCGTAGGGGCAGAGCTCCGGCAGGCAGGCGGGATGGCCCTCGGCATCCGGGTGGAGGCAGACCTTCTCCTTGGCTGTCAGGGTCACGCTGCGCAGAGCCAGCCTGGAATCAGACGCCCGCAGCCGCGCAATGGCATCCTCGGCGGCGGACTGAGTCGTGTTGCGGGCCGTCAGGTAGAACAGCTTTTCGCCGCAGCCGGTGCCGATGGCCCGCAGAGCAGGGAAGAGGACGCTCATGGTCTTGCCGATGCCGGTGGGGGCCTGACAGAAGAGCCGGACGCCGCTTTTAGACGGCGCGGCAGTGCAGGCGCGGTAGACTTCGCCTGCCAGCGCCCTCTGCCCGGGCCGGTAGGCCGGAAAGGGGAAATCCAGCGCCGAAAGGCTCACGCCCCGCTGCTCCTTCCACGCCAGCTGACGCTGCGCCCAGGGGGCGTACTGCTCGAGCAGATCCTGCAAAAACGCTTCCAGCTCTTCAAGGGTGAAATGCCGCACGAAGCGGAGAATGTCGTCGGTGTCGATTTGGTAGTAGGTGAGCCGGACGTCCAGCTTTTCCAGCCCCTGCTGACGGCCATACAGCGCCCCGTAGACCATTCCCTGCGCCCAGTGGCAGGGGTTCATGTCCTCGGCGATGTCGTCGGCGGGGACGGCTGTGGTCTTTATCTCGTCGATGACCGTCACGCCCGCCTCGTCGGTGAAGATGCCGTCGGCCCGGCCTTCGATGGTGAAGGGGATGCCCGCCGCCTCCCGTTCGCCGGAGAGAAAGACTTCGGCGGCATAGCCTTCGCCTGCGGCCTTTTGGAGCTTGCGGTGGATGCGTGCGCCCTCGTTGGCGCGGTCGAAGCCGGTAAAGCGGCTGTCGATGCTGCCGGTGCGGAGCAAAAATTCCACCAGCTGGCGGACAGGCAGGCGAAAAGCAGGCATAGCGGGTCACTTCCTTTTTGACTTTTTATATTTATAATTGGCAGGCCCGTCTTTGTACAACCTCTCCGTCACGGCTGACGCCGTGCCACCTCTCCTGGTAGGAGAGGCTTTGGCATTCCCCGCAAAGTGGACAGTTTCGCCAGAGGCTCCCCTACTAGGGGAGCTGTCGAGCGAATGCGAGACTGAGAGGTTGGACGAAGGATAGCCTGGCCGAGAGTCCCAATCCGGACACCAATCTTACGCCAGCCCCAGCATCCCGGCGCACTGGGCGGCAGCTTCGTCCACCTTGCCGAAGTCCACGGCGGCGCGGTAGTACGTCTCCAGCTCGTCGTGGCAGGCTTTGGCCTGTGCCATCAGGTCGGCGGCCTGTTCCAAAAGCTCTGCTGCCGCCCGCTCGTTGAAGCGGAGACGGGCGCGGTAGCCCGCCAGATTTTCCCGGTCCACGAAACGGGTACACCGGACGGCCTGCACGCCGGGCAGCTGCACCGGGTGCCACCGGTTGTCGGTGAGGAAAGCCAGCCGGAGGGCCGGGATGAAGAGATGGTCTATCTTGTCGTCGGGGTGCATGGCGCAGGGGCAGGTGATGATGTGGTAGCCCCGGGCCAGCGCCTCGGCCCGGATGAGCTCGAGAAGCAGACGGGAGACGGCGCCGTAGTCGTCATGGAAGACCACATACCGGTCGGCCAGTGCCTGTACGGTGCCGCGGTAGAAGACCGGCCCTTTCGGCGTGATGGCCGACAGCAGCCGCAGCTCTTCGCTGGCCGAGGCCCCCTCGGGCAGGCGGGGGAGAGTCCGGGCGCAGAGCCGCTTGACGTAGCGGCGGACTTTCTCGAAGTTGGCACTGCACGCCTCAGCCCGGCGGCTGTCCAGCAGCAGGCTCCCGGCAGATGCGATATACCGCGCGGCCCGGCTGCGCAGGGCAGTGTTCTGGGCGAAGAGCCGCTTCACCTCGTCGGCGTGGGCGTGGAGGGCGTCGGCGTCCAGTGTGTGGTACAGGCTCACCACCTGCTCCTCTGCGCCCGGGGCGTCCGGCTCCATGACATGGGGTGCGGTGGCGTCCACGATGGCGGCGCGCTTGTCGAGAAAGATGACGCCGTCCAGACTGTCGGGGTCGCTGGCGCAGTGGATGCGCTGGATAGGCTCCCCCTTCTGCTCGGCCTTGACGGCCAGCCGCTTCATCAGCGTCGATTTGCCGCAGCCCGGCCCGCTTTTGATGAGATACATCTGCATCCCCGGCTCCCGCCGAAGCGGCTCAAAATAGCCCTTGAACCCGGCGGGGGTGGTGGTGCCCAGAAAGAAATCAACAGAATCGCTGCGTACAGCATTCATACTCAAACACCTCACTTTTGCTATAGGGTATGCAAAAATGAGGAAAAAAGTGAAGAGGGGAAAACCTCTCCGTCAGCGCTGACGCGCTGCCACCTCTCCTATCGAGGAGAGGCCTTGGCATACCGGAAAACTTAATCTCTTCGTCAGAGGCTCCCCTCGGTAGGGGAGCTGTCGAGCGATAGCGAGACTGAGAGGTTTAATACGTATGCTCGCACACCTCGTGTATTTTATCCCGCAGGGCCACAAAGTCGCCGAAAGCCTCCGGCTTGTTCTGGGGCTGACGGAGCAGGGCGGCGGGGTGGAACGTCCCCATGAAGAGGATGCCGTTCTTCTCAATAAAGGTGCCGTGCTCCTTCGTCACCGAAAAGTCGGCGCGTATCATCCGTTGGGCGGCGATGCGGCCCAGGCAGACGACGATTTTAGGCCGCAGCAGACGGAACTGCTCTCGCAGCCAGGGCATACAGGCTTCGCTCTCGGCGGGCAGGGGGTCGCGGTTCTGAGGCGGGCGGCACTTGACGATGTTGGCGATATAGCAGTTGGAGGCACGGTCGAGGTCGATGGCGAAGAGGTATTTGTCCAGCAGCTGGCCGCTGCGTCCCACGAAGGGCAGGCCCTGCTCGTCCTCGCTCTGGCCGGGGCCTTCGCCCACGAAGAGCACCTCGGCATTCTCCACGCCCTGCCCGAACACCACGTTGTGCCGGGTGGTGTGCAGCGGACAGCGCTGACAGGCGAGACAGTCGTTTTTCAGTGTTTCCCAATCCATAAGCTCGGTATCCTCTCACAAACTAAATGACATTTTCTTAACAAATCATCGCACGATTTCTTCCTTAAAATATACCACAAAATTCAAGATTTGTCTTGAAGTTTTCTGACTCTGTGCTAGAATAAAAAAGAAGGGCATATCTGTGATGCCCGGAATAATTGCAAAGTAATTTCGGAGGTAATCAACAATGGCTGATATGTTTGCACCCCTGGTAGCCCAGCTGAAGGCAAACCCCAAGACGATCGTTTTTACCGAGGGCAATGACCCCCGCATTCTGGAGGCCGCAAGCAAGCTGCTGGCTGAGGGCGTGTTGAAAGTTGTTATGGTCGGCAACGAGGCAGAGTGCAAGGCTGCTGCCGCTGCTGGCAATTTTGATATTTCCGCTGCTGAGATCATCGACCCTGAGAACTACGCCGGCTTCGATGAGATGGTCAACACCATGGTCGAGCTGCGCAAGGGCAAGCAGACCGCAGAGGAGTGCACTGCTCTGCTGAAGAAGTCCAACTACTTCGGCACCATGCTGGTCAAGATGGGCAAGGCTGACTGCCTGCTGGGCGGCGCTACCTACTCCACCGCCGACACCATCCGTCCCGCTCTGCAGCTGGTCAAGACCAAGAAGGGCGCTCATCTGGTGAGCTCCTGCTTCATTCTGGACCGTGACTGCGGCGAAGAGGGCCTGAAGCGCATCGCTATGGGCGACTGCGCCGTCAACATCGACTACACCGATACCGTCGATAAGGCTACCGGCGAGGTCAAGGTCGCTGCTTCTGCCAAGCTGGCTGAGGTGGCTGTCGAGACCGCTAAGACCGCTAAGCTGTTCGGCATCGACCCGAAGGTCGCTGTCCTGAGCTTCTCCACCAAGGGTTCCGGCAAGGGCGGCACCGTCGCTCTGAGCCACGACGCTGTCATCAAGGCTCAGGAGATGGCTCCCGAGCTGGCTATTGACGGCGAGCTGCAGTTCGACGCAGCCGTTGCTCCCGAGGTCGCACAGGTCAAGTGCAAGGGCAGCAAGGTCGCCGGTCAGGCTAACACCTTCATCTTCCCCTGCATCGAGGCCGGCAACATCGGCTACAAGATCGCACAGCGTCTGGGCGGCTACGCTGCCTACGGCCCCATCCTGCAGGGCCTGAACGCTCCCATCAACGACCTGTCCCGCGGCTGCAACGCTCTGGAGGTCTACTCCATGGCCATCATCACCGCCGGTCTGGTGGATTGATCCCCGTCTTTGAAAAGTAAAAAGTCCGGATCAGGGTAGCAGCGCATAAGACAGGTTTATAGCTTTAGAGAGAACAGCGTGGCGGAAGTCACGCTGTTCTGCTTTTTGATGCGTGAGTGAGCATTTCGGCAATGATGCTCTCCGGCAGGAAACCAATGCAGGCAAGGCTGATATGCACATCCTGCACTCGCTGCCCGCTGCTCTTATCCGGCGCGGAAACATAGACCCTGTTCACAAGATCATGCAGCACAGCGGGCGTCAGTTCCTGCAAGTTGGGATATTTCTTCGCCCGGAGGATGAACTGCTCAATGCTGTCGGCTTCTTTCTCCTGCTGGGTAATCTCCTGCTCCAAAAGCTGCATTTTCTCCGTCAGCTCTGCTTGCTCATTTTCATAGTCAGTGGACAGCTTTTCAAATCGGTTATCATTGATTTTGCCGGAGATATTGTCCTCATAGAGCCGTTTGAACAGACGGTCAAGTTCTTCCATCCTGCGCTGTGCCTGCGTGAGTTGTCTGCGCTTTGCGGCGAGTTCTTTCTTGAAGTCCTCCTTGCGCTTTGCACCCAACTTATCCCGGAACAGATCCTCGCAATCGGAGATATACCAAAGCAGGATTTGCAGAAATTTCAGCACGCCCTTTTCCAGAACAACCGCACGGATGAAATGCGTTCCGCACATGTCTTTTCCCTTCTTGCGAGAGGTAGAGCAGACGAAATGATCCTGTCGTTCTTCAAAGTTCCGCGAGGTGCAGTAGTACATTTTCTCTCCGCAATCGGCGCAGTAGGCAACGCCGGAAAAGAGGTTGCTCTTGCCCGTTCTTGCCGGTCTGCGTTTGTTGCGGCGAAGCTCCTGAACCCGCTGAAAGGTATCCTCATCCACAATGGCTTCATGGGTGTTGCGGAAGATTTTCCATTGCTCCGGTGGATTCTCGATGGTCTTCTTGATTTTGTAGGACTGCCGGTGCGTTTTGAAGTTCACGGTATGCCCGCAATACTCCATCCGTTCCAGAATTGCAGCAACGGTACTGCCGTTCCAGTTGTAAGGATTGTCAGGCAAAGCGCAGCGGACTTTTCGTTTTTGCCTGTCCTGATAAACGGTGGGCGTCAACATATGATCCTCTTTCAGCATCCGGGCAATCTGCGTCGGACCGTTCCCGTCCATGCAGAGGGAAAAGATGCGCTTGACCACCTGTGCCGCTTCCGGATCGACGAGCCAATGCTCTGAATTATCCGGGTCTTTGACGTAGCCATACGGCGGAATTGTCGTCAGGTGTTCGCCGGATTCTCCCTTGAGACGGAGCGAGGTACGCACCTTCTTGCTGCCGTCCCGAACGTAGTATTCGTTGATAATATTGACGAACGGGACGAACTCATTGTCTTGCTGGTTAGCGCTGTCCACACCGCTGTTGACGGCAATGAACCGCACGTTATTCTGCGGGAATGTGATCTCGGTATACATCCCCACTTCCAAATAATTTCGACCGATGCGGCTCATGTCCTTCGTGATGATCGTACCGATCTTCCCGTCTTCCACCAGTGCCATCATGCGCTGCCAATCCGGTCTTTGAAAGTTCGCGCCCGTGTAACCGTCATCTACAAAGAACTCCGTATTGCGGAAGCTGTGTTCCTTTGCATATCGGCTAAGATAGGCTTTTTGATTCACAATGCTGTTACTGTCGCCCTGTGATTCATCGTCACGGGACAGGCGGCAATACAGCGCGGTAATTTTGTCAGACTGCTTCATAGTAGATTCCTCCATCATCTGAGGACAGTCTGCCAAGACAAGGTTGCTGTTGGTCACGATCACACACTCCCTTCGGAGTCGATCAGCTTCACCGCCTTTTCGGGAAGGGTGTGCTTTCCGTCAAAACTGGCAGTAAAGCGGTAGATGGTGTTTCCTTCTTTCAGGCGTACCATGATCTGCGGTAACTCCTGCCAGAGAGGAACGGGGACACTGCGGCTGCCGTCCGTTTCCACTTGGACGTTACGTTTCTTGTTATCCATTTGCACCTTCCTTTTCATTCAGATTTCCGAGCAGCGCCGCATGAATCTCCCGGAGCAAAGTGCGTGATATGACCTATTGCTATTCAGTATATCACGACAATTTCCGGGATTCCATTGGGTAATGTACCGGGATTCACAGGAGAATTACAGGCAGTTCGCCGGGTTGCACAGCCGTCCGTTCCAGTCAAGGAAACGGCTTCGCCTCACTGCGTGTCCTTGACAGGCTCGTTCGCCTGTGCAAGCCGGTAATCAAGGCGGCGATGCCGCCATTCGCCAATGAAAATCAGCTGCATTTCAAGGCTTTTTTAATCTTTCAGCCCAATTATAACAAGAACAAACGTTCGAGTCAATGCGATTATGAGAGGAAGAGCAAGCACAGCAAGTGTAGCTACACTTGCGAAAAACGGCGTGGGTTGACCGGGATTTCCTTGCAGAGCAGCAAGCAAATCCGGTGAGTACCCACACCGGAAAAACAGAGCGTTCCGGCTGACCGCCGAAACGCCCTGTTTTCATTTTTGGGATAGTCCCAAGCCCTTATGTTCGTGCAAAATTACGAAAGCTCACCAGCTATACTCTGATAACTGGAATGTGTAGGATTCGCCGGGAGTAATGTCATAGATCACAACAGAGTCATCCTTGAATTTATCTCCGGCGCTCAGAGAAGATAGGTATATATTGCCGGAGTCTACCAGATAACCCGCACTGTCATACAGCTTATAACTAATCATATCATACCCGGAATCACTGCTCCCGCTCTTCTTTTCTCCGGTAATCGTAATGGTCAGCTGCGGAGAATAGTCTTTGTCAAACTTAAATTCGGCTCCTTGAATTTGGATCACGGATGCCGTACTCCCCATGAAGTCTTTCACCTTCAGATCCAGCGGAAATGAATCAAACGTCACTTGAACATCTTCAATAGGCAAGCAATACAGAGCATCGCAGTTTACTTCGTCAAACTGAACTGCGTTTTCCTTGTACACGGTGAAATAAACCTTCCCGCTTGCGGATTTTCCGGCTTTGATCTCAGAGGAAGGGATTCTCACATTGGCAAGATATTGCTCTCCGGCAGCTTGGCTGGTATAATAGCCGAAATCATCAGTAGAAACGGACTTTGTACCAGCATAAACCTCTTCATCCGCGTCATTTACGATTCGAATATCCACATCAACATCAGCTGACAGAGACTTATCATTTTTATCAGCCAAGCCAAAGAAAAGGCTGTAATCACTTGTTCCCTCGTTATACTGAAAAGACCAGCTTTTCAGTGTTTCAACACGGGATGCCGACGATCCGCACCCACTCAGCAACAATGCAATTACAAGTCCACACACAAGAAAGAATCGTTTCATTTCTGAGTCTCCTTATCTGTCTGTGCCTTTATTGCACGGAACATTTCTTGTTTGAGCAAACGCTTTTTCTTTGGATCTATTGTGCAGTAATTGTGATTGCACCGATCACTTAGAAAGCAAGTCTCGCAGATAAGCTGTCCAACTTCCTGCATAATCAGTTCATCATCGCTGGGAAGTTCGTAGGCTTCGATCTTTTGGATGCCTGTCGGGTTACGCAGTCCGTAGTCAATCAATTTTCCATTTCCGGTTTTACATAGCGGTAGACCTCGGCACCGAACGAAACACCGTCACCAACGGCGTACTCTTCAAAGCCGGATTTGTCCATCCAGACGTGATCCTCTTTATCATCAAACATTGTCCCATCGGTGTACATTCCGCTAATGAAAATCCGCTTGAAGCAAATATGTTTTGGCTTGACTTTCTCAATCTGTCCTTTGAATTCAAGCAGATAATTAAATATGCCGTTTGCAAATCCGGAACGATAAGCGTGCCCTAAAGAAGCAAGCTGGACATCCAGATATTCATCATAGGACATCTTTTCTGCGCCAACGACATCCTTACGAGAATCCGGATTGAAAAATACGAGGCCATCTTCTTCATCTACGCATGTATCTTCTCCATAATTGATTGCCAAAAGCGATTCTTCATCTGGATACTTGGCAATCAGAGCAGCGGCTTTTTTGAGCCGCTCCTGCCGCTTTTGCCTTTCGCAGCGTTCGCACTCATGCTGCTCCGCAAGGATGCGATCCTCTATGTGCCTGCTTTCGTCTTTTGTCAGCAATGGAGATAAATGTTCAACGCAATCGTAATCGCCATTTTCCATGCGTGTTTTGAAGCGGACAAGAATCTCTTTCAGTTCCTGAGCAGACAGATACCTCGCCTTGTCAATAGAACAGCTATGGTAACACCCCGTGTTTATGTTGCCATGCCCATCGCCGTACATAATGGCGGTATTCCATGGGCAAAAATAATGTTCTTTCTGGATGAGCCTTCCTCGCTTCAAGCCCTCCTCAAATTCCGGAAAGACCGCTGGATTGCCACAGCCTTCGTGATCCTCCACCCAAAATCCGGAAGGACCCTTGTCCGCGTGACTGATCATCACATGGATTGCATCGACTGTAGCCTTTTTCATTTGTTTGTTATTCATAACCCAAACCTCCGTTAATAAGTGCCGCCAGACAGCGACCTGACATGTTAACGTGGTCTTTTAGAGTATTTATAGGAATTATAGCATGTTTCTTTGTGCTTGTCTATCCTACTTGCTCGGCATGACAGGCAAAACAGTTTTCAAATTCAGAGGTTTCTATCGCTGTAAATGATGTGCTGCTTATGGAAAGGGATCCCACTGTTCATTGGATGGTGAACAACTAATTGTAACCATGCAATAGCGAACGGAACGGTGAGCGCAGTACACGGATTGCAGAAGCGCGGAATAAGGGACAAAATTATCGTTTCAGCAAATTTCTTTCCTATCCTCACAAGGATTGGTTTAAGTGAGGGATTTCTGACTACTTTTCTGAAAGATGACATCTCAGAAGTACCCTTATGAAACAGGTTGGAAATCGGCATTTAACTGACGTATGAGCTGTACTTGTGCAAGGGCATGGACGCATCATTGCCCATGATTTTTGCGTTGCTCACAGGGAAGCTAATTCCGGATTATCGACCTTAAATCGTACAAAATCCATCCTATCCATCTACCATCAACAAAGGCAACTGCAAAAGCAAAGGGGCATGTGCCTTAATGACACATACCCCCTTTGTCAGCAACCCTTGTCCGACAACTGCCATAGTATTTGTTTCTCAAAACCTGTTTTATGGACAGCTAGCCCAGGATGTCCTTTTTTGTTTTACCTTAAACTGACCTTATAAGATTTTGCA
>ENA-OPSQ01000954-OPSQ01000954.1-human-gut-metagenome-genome-assembly--contig:-NODE-954-length-22690-cov-3.781666_pt1 | contig 22690 bp, 17 predicted proteins | sample MGYA00241456_ERZ501904 | MGnify/ENA primary metagenome ERZ501904 (study PRJEB25962, sample SAMEA2042452) | human gut metagenome | biome: human gut; feature: human-associated habitat; material: faeces...
CACTTAATGTGATTAGATTTTTAACTTTCATATTCAAATAATTTGGCAATCAACAGATTATTTAGATTATAACGATAATATACGTACAGATGAAAAAATGCTTCCATATATTTCTTATAACAGAAAATCTGTCGAGGTATATGGTAAGAAAGCAGGAGAAAAAGATTATTCAAAGTTAAATAGTAATCAATATGTATTAAAATGGGGAAATAAAACAATTGAGTATACTGACAAATGGACAGATAATAGTGAACCTACTCGTTTTAAAGTGGCGGTTACAGGTACTGAAGATAATCCAATAACAATGAATCATGGAGATTCTTATTATGTGACATACAAGTTAAAGGTGAAACCGGAAGTGTATGCGGCAATGCAGTCAAATAAGGTTGAAATTAAAAATCGATATTTGGCTTCTTCTCAGAATGCGAGTGATGGGACGAGTTCAGGCATTATAGATAAAGTTTATAGTCAATTAGATTTAGAAGAATACAACTGGGTTCGAAAAACATTAGATAATAATGTAACGGACAAAGATCAAACAATTAACATGGGTAGTTCAGATATCTATGTGAAAAAGAATGGCAATTATGAGAAGGATGCTTCTGTTAAATCGTTTGAAGTACCAGCTGGAAGCTATAAGTATACTGTCAATGTGAATCAAACAATGAATCAGTTTAATGTAACGGATGCTACTTTAAAGGATGAGTTGAGTTCAGGTATTATGCATTATGTGGGATATGTGAAAATAACCCCTTACAAATATAACGCAGAAACAAATAATTACGAGGATCAACAACCTAAATGGGTGAAAATTGAAAATCAACAAAAATTTGAATTAGAGTTATCTCAGATTGGTTGGAATAATAATGGATATCGATTTGAGTATTATGCCAAGACGAATGATTTAAGCCAGGTTGGTCAGGTTGCGGTCACAAATAAATTCACAATAAATGGAGATGTTGTTGGAAAAACACCATTTAAATTTAATGATGTTAGTTCTTCACTAACCATTCAAGTAAAGGGTCATTATTTTTTGAGTGTAAATAAGAGTGCTTGGTACTATGAAAAACCACAAGAAAATGCGACTTCTTGGCAGAATGGAAAGCTTTATTGGGTAATTCAAGTAAAAGGATCAGCAATTCGAGAGGGTACTGAGATTAAAGATGTGATTTCAAGTGATGAGAAGTTAACGGATTCTTTCTTGCATAGCAATTCAATTGCAGGAATCTATCAAGGAAAGCCAGCACAGGATATAAATGCATATGCAAGTTTTAATGATTTCTTAGATGCAAATAAAGGATTAGTAAATATATCAAACTTATTTGAGAAGAATTTTTCAAATGATAAGCATTTTAGTGGAGAAGATAATTATAGTGAATTAACATTAACGGCAAATAAAACAATCACATTAAATAATGGTGAGAGTGTTTATATTGTGATAAGGACTGAACCTCAAAGATTGCCAGAGGCATATAGAGAAACGTGTACTTATAAGAACCATGCTTATAAAAAGGATTTAGGAGATACAGAATTTACAGAATGTAATAGTGCAAGTCAAGCACTATATGGTGGTCCGAATATACTTAAAGAGTTAGGTCAAACATTTACATATGATGGTAAAACAGTATCTACTATTAAGGCAGGTGCTGATTTAACAAATTCAAAAGATCCAGATCCAAATAAGATTTGTAAAGAGTTGTTAGATAAATCTACGAGTAAAGGTGCATATATTTCGTGGGCATTTAAAGTAAATTATGCAGGGGATTTACAAGGAACATATCAAGTCTTAGAAGACATTCCTAATGGTATGGAACTATCGTATATTCGTATTAAATGGCACGGAGATAATGCACAAAATGTTCAATCACAAACTATAGATGGTTTAAGTGGTTGGGAACAAAGGATTGAAACGACAACGAATGATAATAATGCTAGTCAACAGACGACTTACTATTACAACAAGACTTTAAATCAAGCATTGATTAAGTTAGGTGAATTTGAGGCCAGAAAAGAACGAGATACATATTCTGTGGATGTACAGGTTGTTTGTCGGGTAACAGATGAAAAGGTCTTGCTTGGAGGAGAAGAAAAAAGCTTTACAAATAAGGTAACGCTTCTAAGTAAAGATGGACAAACTGAAATCGATACGGCAACTAATACGGCAACTACACAAAATAATTGTTTAGATAAAAGTCATGTGCAAAAAGGTCAAAAAATTGACTACACAATTACCGCAAATACATTAGGCCAAAAACTTCCATTAAATGATGGAGATAAGTTAACCTTAGTAGATGAATTAAGTAAAAACTTAGAATTGGATCCTTCAACGATTAAGGCTGTGGATGAAAGTGGAAAAGATGTACCGATTGATAAACCATTTAATCCAGATACAAGGGTTTTAGAGATTTCTATTCCAAATAACGAGAAAGTGATTATTACATATACAGTAACAGTAAAAGAAGCTCCGGAAACGGAAGCGACAGTTTCTAATAAAGTATATTGGAAATCATATTCTGATAACGGTGGAAAGAATGATGTGATTGAAAAATTTACATATAGTTTAAATGCAGGTGGAAGTACAGATAGTACAGGAAACCCTCAATTAACGATTAAAAAAGTAGATCAAGATAATTCAAATCTAATGGATGGTGTAAAATTTGATGTTTATGAATGTGAATTAAATGGAAACTCGATTCAGAGAGTTACATCAAATAATAAAACAAGTGGTACAACAGTTAATGGAATTTATTCAATAGATCAATCGTTTATTACGAAATACAATACAATCTATGAAATAAAGGAAACAAATACACCAAAAGGATATATTGAGGATAAAAATTCTTATTATATTGTTTATTTAAAAAAGGTGGATGGTAAATATCCGGATTATGCAAATAGTTGTAAAGAGTATTTTGGAAAGCAAAATAACAAGTATTACATAATTGCATATACACCCGCAGATTTTAATCCCGTAATATATAACACACAAAAAGGAATCGTTGTTAAGAAAGCATTTATAAACAATGCTGCTGGAAATGTTACAAAACCAGTAAGTGGTACTTATACATTTGGATTGTATGAGGATGCACAAGGTAATGGGGAACGAATACAGACTCAAACGATTAAGTATAGTGCTGGTGAAGCACAAGAAAAAACAGCGAAGTTTATTAATCTAGAATTAGATAAAACATATTATGTTTTTGAATTAGATGATAAAGGTAATCCGATTGTTAATTCTTCCCAAGAAGTAACAATAAATAAATTGCAGTATACAGTAGAGTATAAAAATGAAAAAGGTGAATCTCCAAATGCTGCAACAAATGGGCAAACGGTGACTGTTACAAACAGAAGCCGTACAAAAATACTGCCTTCCACAGGCGGGTATGGATCCCTGCTTTACAGGATATCAGGTGCGATGTTGGCACTAGCAAGCTTGATATATCTGACAAATATATATAAAAAGAATCATTTAGATGACACATCAAAGAAAAGGAGAAAGAAATGAAACTAATTAAAAAAATTGCTGCCATTATGTTTGCATTCATGATGGTATTCACGTTGAGTAGTAATGTTAACGCAGAAACAGTATCTGGAGATTCTAATCAGACTGGTTCAATAACAATCACTAATGCAGAGAAAGATCATACGTATACTATATATAGAATTTTAGCTCTAGATAGTTATAGTTATGAATCAGGAAAACCTAAAGAAGGTAATTATTCGTATTCATTAGCTGGAAATGATTGGGATAAGTTTATTAAAGATAATTCAACTGATGATGGTTTTTTTACAATAACTAATGATAAGTATGTTACTTTTAATGCCGGAAAATCTGCAGAGGAATTAGCAAAAGCAGCTATCCAGTATGCAAAAGATAAAAGTATTCCTGCAGATAAGACAAGTAACACTATTGTAAATGGACAAGTAAAATTTGATAGTCTTCAATTAGGGTATTATTTAGTTGATTCAACTGTGGGTTCTCTTTGTAATTTGACTACTACAAACTCGACTGTTGAAATTCAAGAAAAGAATGATGTGCCTACAGTAGAAAAAAGTGTTAGTAGTAGTGAACAAGGTACTTACGGTAATTCTTGTTTTGCGAATATTGGGGATAAAGTTTATTTTAAATCTGAAATCACTGTAAAAGATGGTGCAGAAAATTATGTTTTGCATGACAAAATGGATGATGGATTAACTTTGGATACAAAAAGTGTTAAAGTAAAATTAAATGATAAATTCTTGACTCAAGATACAGATTTTCAAGTAATTACGAATATTACAGATGAATCAGAAAATAGTAAATGTACTTTCCATATCACATTTAAAGATGGTTTTTATAATGAAATTAAATCAAATAATAAAGTTACAGTAACTTATTCAGCAATTTTAAATGAAAATGCATTTATAGGACATGATGAAAATTCAGATGGCAATAAAAATAAAACTTGGTTAGGATATGGAGATTCGAAAATAACTGTTGAATCAAAAGTAAATGTATTTACATTAAAGCTTCCTGTATATAAATATACTATGAAAGATGGAACAAAAACGGGGTTAAAAAATGCTAAATTTAAACTATATGATTCAAATAATAAAATTATCAACTTAGTGAAACTAAATGAAACTGAAGAAGTATATCGTAAAGCTTTAGGCACTGAAACATCTACAATTCAAGAAATTATGACTACGAATACAGGTAAATTTACAATTCAAGGTCTTGCGCCAGGTACATATTATTTGGAAGAAACAGAAGCTCCAAAAGGGTACAATAAATTGGTTAAGAAAATTAAAGTTGAAATTCAAGAACATGGAACTTTGGTTGTTGATGAAAAAGCTACAGTTGAAAATAAACCAATAACTCAAGTTGATGTAGAGAACAAATCAGGAACACTACTACCAAATACAGGTGGTGCTGGTACTACAATGATTTATCTAGTAGGTGCTTTACTTGTATTGGGATCTGGTGTTGTATTGGCTTCAAAGAGAAAATCAAATAGTAAGTAAGAATTCATATTATAAATGTAGGGAGAGGGTTGTAAAATGAAGAAACATATTTCAACTATAATTGCGATACTTGTTTTTATTACAGGCCTTTCCTTGCTTCTTTATCCAACGGTGAGTAATTATTGGAATTCATTATATCAGACTCGTGTAGTAGCGAATTATTCGGATACGATGGCTAAAATGAATGGGCAGGATAAAAAGGCTGCGATTGATGCGGCTAGTAACTATAATTCAAGTCTTGTTACGAATGCGGGTCGTTTTACTCCGGGTGATTCAGAGCTTAGTTTATATAAGAGCTTATTAAATGCAGATGGAACGGGTATGATGGGATATATCGTGATTCCAGAGATTCAATGTAAGCTAGCTATTTATCATACGGTGGATGATTCTGTCTTACAGGTGGGTGTTGGACACTTGGAGGGTTCGAGTCTTCCTGTTGGTGGTAAGTCTACGCATTGTGTTTTATCGAGTCATAGAGGACTTCCGAGTGCGAAGTTATTTACTGAATTGGATCGATTAAAAAAAGGGGATGTTTTCTATCTTCATGTATATGATCAGGTATTGACATATGAAGTGGATAATATCGCAATTGTTGAACCGAATGATTATGGTTTATTAGAAATAGAAGAAGGACAAGATTTATGTACACTATTTACATGTACGCCATATGGTATCAATACACAGCGACTATTGGTTCGTGGACATCGTGTTGAGAATGCTTTAGGCGAATCGAGTTTAACTTCGGATGCCGCAAAGATAAACAGTCTAGTGGTGGCCTCTTGTGTGGGTATTGTGATTTTAAGTATAGGATTTATTATAAGGAGGGCAATGAGATGGAAAGAAAAATAAAGAATTGTATAGTATGCTTTATCGTCCTCTTTTTTATGGGGTTTACTACAGTTAAAGCAGACACATTCGGTAGCTTAGTTGTTTCATGTCCTATAGAAAATGTTTCGGTATCATTATATCGAGTGGCTGATACAGAAATGAATCTTGTTTCTCCTTTTTCTAAATATTCTGTTTCTTTAAAACAAGAAGATTTAAATGGTGTTGCGAATATATTAGAGAATCATATTCTTAAGGATCATATTGAGGCGGATTATACTTCGGATTCTGTGTTTTCAAATCTTGAATTAGGTGTATATTTAATTGTTCCTAGTGGCAGTGATGAATATGTTTTTCAACCTTCTTTGGTAAGTATTACAGATTCTTCAGAAATAACTTCTGTATTAAAGTATGAGAAGAAGGAGAGTCTAACATCTTTACATGTACTAAAAACATGGAAGAATGATTCAAAGAAGAAGCGTCCTACTTCAATTTCTGTCGAATTACTTCAAATGGATTCGAATGGAGAAACAAGTGTCATTGATAAACAAGTTCTTAGTTCAGATAATGCGTGGTCGTATACGTGGGATCATCTTTCTTCTTTGTATAGCTATCGTGTTTTGGAGTCAAAGGTTCCAAGTGGATATACGGAAAGTGTGATTCAAGAAAAGAATACGGTGGTATTGACGAATACAGCAAATAAGACGATTACAGATAAGAAAAAAACAGATAAAGATCTTCCTTTAACAGGACAGTTATGGTGGCCAGTACCTGTCTTGTTGTTTGTGGGTATGAGCTTATTTGGATTGGGTAAATATCTAAAATGAGAAAAATTTTAGGAAAAGGCTTATCTTATTTAGGAATCATATTGATTGTGTTGGCAGTATCCTTATGTTTCTACAATGTATATGATAGTATTCGAGCGAATATATCTTCTAAATCGATTATGAATGATTATATGGCACATGTGTCTTCTGGTCCACAAGGATTTGTGCCAGACTATATTTTAAATCCAGACATGGATATGCCGGAGGTTGAAGTGGATGGTTTATCTTGTATAGGTGTGCTTGAAATACCAAGCTTAGATATTCAGCTTCCTATAACAAGTACATTTAGCTATACATTGATGAAACAAGCACCATGTCGCTATTACGGCAGTATATATAAGAATAATATGGTGATTGCGGCCCATGATTCGTGGTTTCATTTTGGAAGGATTCATACATTGAAGTCAGGTGATTCTGTTAAGTTTACAGATGCATCTGGTAATCAATTTGATTATTGTGTGGATGCAGTCGATGTTGTAAGTCCAAACAGTGTGGATGATGTGACAAGTGGCAAGTGGCCATTGATATTATTTACTTGTACTTTAGATGCACAAAATCGTGTGGTTGTTCGATGTAAATAGGGGGTAGAGTCAATTCTATCCCCTTTCACTAGTTTTTATATTGGAATTGTATTATACTTGAGTTAGGTTCCGTATCGGAATTTATTTTTTTTGGAGGATATATGAAAATTATTGTAGTGGGTGATGGTAAGGTTGGATTTGCGATTGCGAAACAATTGAATCAGGAAGGTCATGATATTACAGTGGTTGAAAATAAAGCGAATGTTTTATCAAGTACCATGAACCAGTTGGATATTGTTGGTGTACTGGGAAATGGTGCGAGCTTAGATACCTTGTTAGAGGCGCGTGTACCCTCTTCAGACTTATTGATTGCGGCTACATCGACGGATGAGGTTAATATCATTTGTTGTTTGTTGGCTAAGAAATTGGGGGCTCGTCATACGATTGCACGTATTCGTAATCCAGAATACAACAATACAGTTCGTCTGATTAAGGAAGAGTTAGGCTTAAGTATGAGTATCAATCCAGAACAGGCGGCGGCTCGTGAAATTTTGCGTTCGATTCGTTTCTCAAATTCAATTAAGGTTTCTTCGTTTGCGAAGGGAAGAATTGAATTGGCAGAAATTAAGATCACAGAGAATTCACCACTTTTAAATATGCGTATGAAGGATATTAATCATCGTTTTAAGAGTGAAGTTTTGTTTGTTGCGATTCAGCGCGATGGAGAAGTCATTATTCCAAATGGAAATACGGTGATTTATAAAAATGATCGTGTAACGCTAACAGGTTCGACTAAGCAATTAGAAAAATTCTTTATTAAGATTGGTATTTTAAGTAATCGTACTGTCAATGAGGTAATGATCGTTGGTGGTGGTCGAATTACGTATTATTTGACAAATATGTTGTTGGAATTGGGAATGGATGTCAAAATTATTGAAATCAATAAAGATAAGTGTGTTAATCTTGTTGAAAAATTCCCACAGGCTACGGTCATTCATGGGGATGGTACGGATCATGAATTGTTGTTGAGTGAATCTTTAGAAGAGATGGATGCGTTTATTGCGCTTACAGATAACGATGAGGAAAACGTCATTATTTCGATGTTTGCCCAAAGCCATGGAGTAACGCATGTATTGCCAAAGGTGAACCGTGTATCTTTAGGTTTCTTATTGGATAAGCTAGGACTAGAAAATTCAATTACGCCGAAGTTTATAACGGCCAACCAAATTGTACAATATGTTCGTGCTATGCAAAACACGGTTGGGTCAAATGTTGAATCTTTAATTAAGCTGGTGAATGATAAGGTAGAAGCCTTGGAATTTAGAGTGCGTGACAATTGTCGTTTTATTGACGTGCCTATTAAGGATTTAAATATTCGTAAGGGAATCATTATTGCGTATGTAACACATAAGGGTGTTTCTAAAGTTGCGACTGGAGATACGCGTATTCAATTATCAGATACGGTCATTATTATTAGTAAGGTTGCAGGATTGAGGGATATCAATGATTTACTATCTTAAACATAACCTACATAAAGTAAATTGGGCCATGATTGGTAATGTATTAGGTATGGTCTTGATTGCGCAGGGCTGCCTGATGTTTTTGCCTGTCTTGGTAGATTTGATTTATCAGGAAGGTTTGTATGATTCATATTTGATTGTGATTGCGATTTGTCTTGTACTTGGCTATGTACTAACACGTAAAAGAGCAAGAATGAATTCCTATTTTGCCAAGGATGGAATGATTGCGGTAGGACTCGCATGGATTGTTCTATCTTTCTTTGGCGGTTTACCATTCTATTTATCAGGTGAAATTCCATCCTTTGTCGACTGTTTCTTTGAAGCTGTATCCGGATTTACTACCACTGGATCAAGTATTTTAGAAGAGGTTGAAAGCTTGAAGCATGCCACACTATTCTGGCGTAGCTTTACCCACTGGATTGGTGGTATGGGTATTCTAGTATTTATTTTGGCCTTGATGCCAAAGTCAAATGATCGTGATATGCACATTATGCGTGCTGAAGCACCTGGACCTACTATTGGCAAGCTTGTACCTCGTATGCGTCAGTCCGCAATGATTTTATATGCGATGTATATGGGATTAACTGTAATTATGGTTATCTTATTGTTGATTGGTAAAATGCCATTATTTGATGCGTTATGTAATACATTTGGTACAGCTGGTACCGGTGGTTTTGCGATTAAGAATACAAGTATCGGTGCTTATAATAATGCGTACTATGAAGTAATCATAACAGTCTTTATGATTTTATTTGGTGTGAACTTCAATATGTATTATTTCCTTTTAATTCGAGATTTTAAACAGGTCTTTAGAAATGAAGAGCTACGTGCGTATTTAGGAATTATTTTATTTTCCATTACTTGTATCACATTGAATATTTTATCTATCTATCATTTTGATGTGTTAAAATCTATACGCCTAGCTAGCTTTCAAGTTGGATCCATCATTACGACAACGGGATATTCAAGCTGTGACTATACGATTTGGCCACAATTTAGTAAGATGATCCTTTTCTTATTGACCATTCTTGGTGCGAGTGCAGGATCTACTGGTGGTGGTGTGAAGGTTTCTCGTATGTTGATTATTGTGAAAAAGATCAAGCTGGATATTCAAAAGCTTTTGCATCCACAAAAGGTAGAAGCTATTACCATGGATGGTAAGGTTGTTGATACAGAGGTTGTAAACCAGATCTTAGCTTACTTCTGTTGTTTTATCATTATTGTAGGCATTATTATATTTTTGGTTTCTTTAAATAATCTTGATTTTGAAACAACAATTACTGCCGTAATAACATGTATTGGAAATGTAGGGCCTGGATATGGATTGTGTGGTCCAATGGGCAACTTCTCTATGTTCTCTAACTTTTCTAAAATTGTATTATCCATTGCGATGTTGATTGGTCGTTTGGAAATCTATCCAATCTTGATTTTCTTATCACCTATTCTTGGGATTCGCAATGTTTCAAAATCGTTCCATAAACGAAATAAGCGTAGAGCTTAATGAAATACCCATTTGGGTATTTTTTTTGTGCTTTTTAGTAAGCTTGTTTGCACTTTTTAATCGACTTTATTTTACTGAAAGCGGATACAAATAACCTTAAAAAGGTATATAATAGTAAATAGTAGGAAATTTAGTGTTATTAAATATAAAAATATAACTTTTAATAGAGGTTTGAAAATCCTTTATTGAAAAAGGAGTTTAAGTTGTTTATAGTTGATGTAATTGGGGTTTTGATTATGAATAAAAATAATAAAAAAGTAAGTGTCTATCATCGATGTTCGATAAGTGAGGGATATCCCTTCTTGTATCTGAGTTCGAATTTTTTGAATTTAGTGGGATGGAGTCGTGAAGAAATTGAATCGGAATTTGATAATAAACTATGGAATATGATTCATCCGGAAGATCGCAATTTTAATGTTGCATCCAACATGTGTGAATTTCGCCTGTTATGTAAGGATGGCTATCATAGTATGTGTGAAAGCTTTGATTTAGAAGGTGACTTTCTTCATGGAAATATGGTGGATATGACTGAATTTCAGCTTGAGAATAAGGTATTGTCCGCTTTAACGAATGAATATACATCGCTTGTGTTATGTGATTTAAAACAGGATACAGTAAAGGTTTTAAAACAGGATGAGGATATACATTCAAATATTCAGTGTTATACAGAGAGTCTTCATTATTTTTATGATCATATATTGATACAAGAATCTTGTCCTGAATATTTGGAAATATTATCATGCGAACCTTTAATGGATCGTTTAAGGAAACAGAAAAGTTTGGATATTCAATACCAAATTACGCCTAATGGCAATGGTACGGTCAATTTATTGGCTAGGGTTGTATTCTTATTTGAGGATACGGATCATTTTAAGATCGCAATGGCCTTTCGTCCTGTGGATGAAATCATAAAGAAAGAAAATGTTTTAGAGCTTCAAAGAGAAATTATTGAAGGTCTTGGAAAAGAGTATTTTTCTGTCTTACTATTAGAGTTGGATCGGGGTCAAATCTTTTCATATCGTGAAGTAGGTCAGAATGGTAAGCGTATTGCGGATTTTTGTCGTGCCTACGAGAATCAATGGGAGCTCTTTATACCAGCTTATGCCAAGAAAATGGTGTCGGATGAGAGTCGTGAAAACTTTATGGCTCAGCTTTCTTATGAATTTCTATGTTCAAATAATGAAGATTTTTCCATGACCTATGAGTTTATGTCTCCTGATGGAATTATTTATCATCAAGCGCGCGTGGCTTATGTAAAGAAAAAGGATCGTACGCGTGCTGTGGTGATTGGTACGCGTAATATTGATGATTTGATCAAGAAAGAGCGTATGCAGGAGGCTAAGCTTAAAGAGGCTTATGTGCTTGCAGAAAAGGCAAATGAGGCGAAAACGGAATTCTTAAATAATATGTCACACGATATTCGTACGCCTATGAATGTGATTCTTGGCTACAATCAATTGATGAAAGAAAAGTTAACGGATTCTTTATTGATGGATTATCAATATAAGATTGAGCAGTCAGGAAAATTGTTGTTGTCGATTATAAATGATGTGTTGGACATGGCTCGTATTGAAAGTGGTAAGGCGGAAGTGGTTGAAAAGCCAGAAAAAATTGGTAATGTGGTAAGTGAGCTAGAGAGCGTTTTTAGTTCGAGTGCCAAAGAAAAGAGTATTGAGTTGAATTCATCTGTGGATATTGTGCATAACTATGTTTTGTGTGATGGTATCAAGCTACGTGAGATTTTGATGAATCTTGTTGGGAATGCGATCAAATATACACCTAACAATGGAAGTGTATCCATTCGTGTTAAGGAGCTTGATTGTGATCGTTTGGGTTATGCCAAAATTCAAACGGACATTATAGATACAGGTGTAGGTATGAGTGCAGAATATCTTCCAACCTTGTTTGATTCCTTTTCTCGAGAATACAATACGACCATAGGCAAGGTGGCAGGGACGGGTCTTGGAATGTCGATTGTCAAAAAGCTAGTGGATATGATGGGTGGTCAAATACTTGTAAAGAGTTCTTTGGGAAAGGGAAGCTGTTTTTCGGTGATTCTAGAACATCCAATTGTGGAGGACTTTAATGAATCTAAGTCTTCAAAAATAGATGAAGATATAACGTTGGATGGTAAGCGTGTGCTTTTAGCTGAGGATAATGATTTGAATGCGGAAATTGCGAGGGCCATTCTGGAAATGAATGGTATGCGAATGGATCGTGTAGTGGATGGAGAGCAGTGTGTATCTTTGCTAGAAAGGATGCCTGAGGATATGTATGATTTAATTTTGATGGATGTTCAAATGCCAAACATGAATGGGTATGAGGCCACAAAGAAGATTCGTAATATGGATAATTTGAAAAAGGCGAATATTCCTGTAGTGGCAATGACGGCCAATGCGTTTGAATCGGATAAACAAATGGCATTTGATTCAGGTATGGATGGGCATATTTCAAAGCCAATCGATAGGGATAAAATGAAGTCTGAAATCGTTCACATTTTAACTAAAAAATAAGTGCCTTTGGGTGCTTTTTTCTATACAACCCATATTTTGGTGTGCTAATATAAAGCCATAAAAAGTTAGATGGTTTATTTTTGACGATATAAAGGAGTGATATTTTAATGCGATTTTTTGATTATATCGATACGATAGAAAAACCAACTGTGGAGAATATTAGGGCAATTTATAGGGCAATCAGCACAAAGTATGATGATCTTATAGATATGGCGGTAGAGCCATATAGTAAGAATTATAAAAAGTGGATGCAGACTTTGGATTGTTTGAAGGAGTCGGAAAATATTATAATTAAGTGTATTGAAAATAATGCGATTTCCGATATAGAATGGCTTGAATTAAGATGTTGTATTTATCGTTTTCAAGTAAAATATGGTGGCTTAAAATATATGAATATCGAATAAAAAATAGGGCAGAAAAATTATTTCTGTCCTTGTTTTTTTAGTTCAGTTTTTCTTGTACGATCTTTTTTACCAATGGGTATGCCACAAGTGCAATCACAATACCGGCAAGTCCTTGTACAATGTTGGCTGGGATTTCACTAGCTGCAACGATCCAGTTTCCTTTTAAGATGTATTTTGCGATGAAGTAACCAAACACCATAATCACAGATCCTAATACGTAGCTTGAGATTTGTTTCGGCTTTGAATAGTTTTTCATAAGTAAAGATACAACGATTCCTTCTAGTCCTTTGATAACGAGTGTGAAGAAGAAGTAGTGGCCGTATCCTCCGGCTACATCGGCTAATGCGCTTCCTAAGCCTCCAATCAAAAAGCTTTCAAATGGATTTAAAAAGCTTGCGAATAAAAGGATAAAGCCGTCTCCTAGATTGAAGTATCCGTCTAATGCATTAGGAACCTTGATAAACATGGTTGCCACAAAGACTAGGGCCATGCCAAGTCCTGTTAATACAATTTCATAGGTTTGTTTGTTTTTCATAATCATTTCCTTCTTTCTTAACTTAGTGATTATTATACTTGTTTCTGTGTTTAAAAAAATATACAATTATGAAAAATAAATAGGGGACAGATATATGAAAAAATATGAAGTGATTTATAACACATATAGGGATTCGATTTTGTCGGGCATTTTAAAGTATGGGGATCGTATTGATTCCATTCGTGAATGCGTTAAGAAAAGGAATGTGTCTAAGACTACTGTAGAAACAGCCTATAACAAGCTTGTGATGGATGGCTTTATTGCTAGCCAGGAAAAGGTTGGGTATGTTGTGAGTATGAATTCGGAGCAGGTTTTGTTGCATCATGAAATTCTGGATTACTCATCTAGTCATAAAGAAAAGTCGTATGACTATGATTTTCGTGTGCAATCTGTTTCCTTTGATTCCTTTGAAACCACGATTTGGAAAAGATATATGAAGGATGTATTGAATGATAAGAAATTGATGTCGAGCTATGGCTTGAGTCAAGGTGAGTATGGGTTAAGGCAGGCTTTATGTAAGTATGTCTATCAAAATCGAAATATATTGTGTTTTCCTGAGCAGATGGTGATTGGATCAAACTACCAGTCTTTACTTTATATATTTTGCGGTATGTTAGATAAGGATAGGGTGGTCGGTTTAAGTACGTTGGTGGATGAACAGGCAAAACAGGTATTTTTATCGTATGGATTTCATATTGAATATTTAGATCCAGATCATTTTATAGGTGATATTCAATCGAAACATGTGGATGTGGTATATATTAATACGACTTGTTTTACGGTAAATAAACAGTCGATGGATGAAAAGATGAGAAAAGAGTTGACTTGTTTATCCAATATATTAATTTTAGAGGATGACTATAATGGAGAATTGGTATATGCGTCTAAAATCAAGACGAGTTTATTTTCTAAAAATAAGAATGTGATTTACTTCTCTTCTTTTTCTAGACTATTATTACCCAGCCTAAGAATTGGATATATGATTTTGAATGAGGAATATACAAAGAAGTATTGTGCTTCTTTCTTTGGTCCTACGGCTAGTAAGATTGAGCAGATTGCGTTTTCACAGTATATTGTGGATGGGTATCTTCAGAAGCATTTAAGAAAGTTGGTTCGTGAATATAAAGAAAGGCATTTATATTTAAAGGTATTGTTGGATATGTATATTTCATATCCTTGTGTATTGGATGAATCGCACATGGCCTATTGGATTGAGTGTGTGGTAGATGAAAAGAAATTTATGCGTTTGTGTGAATTGAAATCCATTGCGATTACATATGTCAAGGATCAGATTGGTTTGTCCTTTGCGTCTATGAATCAGGAATTGATGAAGGATGGTGTGATTCGTCTTGCAGAAATATTGAAAGAGTGTTAAAATTTTATCGATTCGACAGTGAAGAAGATAAGTAGGGTCAAATATCTTGGTTGTAGAGAGAGGGCGTGTGGTGAAAGTCCTTCGAGAATTTTATCTGAAGCTACTTTGGAGTTGAAACGTAGTCGGCGTTAACGAGTAAATTGAGTGCATTTTCTATTTTTGAAAATGAACTAGGATGGTACCGCGTAATTATACGTTCCTAGAAATAGGAGCGTTTTTTTATTGGAGGAAAGAAAGATGAAACAATTAACAGGTAATCAGATTCGTCAGATGTTCTTGGATTATTTCAAATCAAAAGGACACATGATTGAACCGGGCGCTAGCTTGATCCCTCACAATGATCCAACGTTATTGTGGATCAATGCGGGTGTTGCGGCGTTAAAAAAATATTTTGATGGTAGTGAAAAACCAGCTTCAAATCGTATTGCGAATGCACAGAAATCCATTCGTACAAATGATATTGAAAATGTTGGGCGTACAGCTCGTCACCACACATTCTTTGAAATGTTAGGAAACTTCTCAATTGGAGATTATTTCAAGGATGAAGCTATCCAATTCGCATGGGAATTTTTAACAAGCGAAGAATGGATGGGTATTGATAAAGAAAAATTGTATGTTTCTGTATATACAGATGATGCGCGTGCATATGAAGTATGGACTACAATTTGTGGTGTAGATCCAAGTCATATCTTAAAGACAGATGATAACTTCTGGGAAATTGGTAAGGGGCCTGGTGGACCTGACAGTGAAATTTTCTTTGATCGTGGAGAAAAATATGATCCTGAAGGATTAGGAGAAAAATTATTCTTTGATGAAATGGAAAATGATCGTTATGTAGAAGTATGGAATGTCGTATTCTCTCAATATGATTGTGATCCAAGTATTGATCGTAAGGATTATAAGGAACTTCCTCAGAAGAATATTGATACAGGTATGGGTCTTGAGCGTTTGGTTGCCTTAGTTCAGGATGGAGAAACAAACTTCGATACCGATTTATTCTTGCCAATTATTCATGCGACTGAAGCAATGGCTAAACATCCTTATGAAGGGGAATATAAGATGGCTTACCGTGTCATTGCGGACCACGTTCGTACTGTTACTTTCGCATTAAGTGATGGAGCTAACTTCTCTAATAGTGGTCGTGGATATGTACTTCGTCGTGTTCTTCGTCGTGCCGTTCGTTATGGTTTAAAATTAGGTTTGGATGAACCATTCTTATATAAATTAGTTCCTGTTGTTGCGGATTTAATGAAGGATTTCTATCCATACTTACAGGAGCATGTAGAGTTCAACCAAAAATTGATTAAGGTGGAAGAAGAAACTTTCAAAAAGACTTTAAAAGTAGGTCAGGCTTTATTGGATGAAGAAATCAGCAATGCTAAGGATGGAAAGCTTAGTGGTGAAGTTGTCTTTAAATTGTATGATACTTATGGATTCCCATTTGAATTGACACAAGAGATTGCGGAAGAAAGTGGTATTACAGTAAGTCATGATGAGTTTGATGCAGAAATGAACAAACAAAAAGAACGTGCTCGTAATGCGCGTAATGTAAAGGATTCATTCGCCTCTCAAAATGAAGAGTTGATGAACTTCAATGAGCCTAGTGAGTTTATTGGTTATGATCACTTAACTTGTGATGGTAAGATCATTGCGTTATTTAATTCAGAGGGTAAAATGGTTGATTCTTTAGAAGATGAAGGTATGATCATTTTAGATGAAACTTGTTTCTATGCAGAAAGCGGAGGACAGGTTGCCGATAAGGGAACGTTTACAGCTGATGGTGTAGAGGTTGAAGTGTTGGATGTTCAAAAGACTCGTAATAAGCAGCATATTCATACGGTTAAAATCAATAGTGGTGTATTAGAAAAGGGTATGTCATTACATGGTGAAGTAAATGTCAAAGATCGTTTGGCAACTACAGCGAACCATTCTTGTACACACTTGTTGCAGTCAGCATTGGTGAAGGTATTGGGTGATCATATTCACCAGGCTGGATCTTTTAACTGTCCTGAATATTTGCGTTTTGACTTTAATCACTATGAAAAGGTTACACCTGAACAATTGGCTGAAGTCGAACGTATTGTGAATGAATATATTAGTGCGGCTTATCCAGTTACTAAAGAGGTTATGCCGATTGAAGAGGCTAAGAAGTCTGGTGCCACTGCATTATTTGATGAAAAATATGGAGATACAGTTCGTGTTGTAACAATGGGAGATGTATCTAAGGAATTCTGTGCGGGTTGCCACGTAGAAAATACGGCTCAGATTGGTCTATGCAAGATCATTAGTGAGGAAAGTATTGGTTCAGATTCTCGTCGTATTACGGCTAAGACTAAATTTGCGGCTTATGAAGATTTTGCGTCTGAACATGCCATGTTAGAAAATATTGCGGGTAGTGCTAAACAAAAGGGTATTAAGAATATTGATACGAAGGTTGAGGCTGCTTATAAGACAATGCATGATATGCAAAAGGAAATCGATAATTTGAAAAATCAAATCTTTACTTTGAAGTCTAAAGAGTGGGCTACGGAAGCTAAAGATTTTGGTAAGGTCAATGTATTGATTAAATCCGTTTCTGGAATGGATGCTGGTGCATTGAAGGATATTGTTTCTAACTTAAAGGCTAGTGATGACAAGATGGTTGTCTTCTTTGTGAATACAAATGGTGAAAAGGTTGTCTTTGTATCAGGTGCAGGTAAAGAGGCTGTTAAGGCTGGTGTACATGCGGGTCAGTTAGTTAAGAAGGCCGCTCAAATCTGTTCTGGTAATGGTGGTGGAAAGCCAGATATGGCTCAAGCCGGTGGTAAGGATGCTTCTAAGGTTGATGAAGCTATTCGTGTAATCACAGAGGAATTGAAAAGTTTATAAGAGTAATTAGGGTATACTTAGTGTGTACCCTTATTTTTTGGGTGTATGAAAAAGAAGAGTAAATATAGAATTCGTAAGAATGAATTAAGAAAATTTTTAAGGGAAAATAAACTCACAAAGAAAGAGAAAGAGCGAGTTGAAATGTGGGTGGCTGCAGGTCATAGTGCGTATGATTTACAGTGGTTGTATGAATTGCGTGAGGAAGAAGAGTTTGATGAATTACTAAGTGGTTTAACGGATGCACAAGTAAATTATGTATATAGCTATTGTATGAATTGGGATCCAATCATGGAAGAGCCTTTTTTTGATTACTATAGATTGGATGAATTGGATTTAGAGAACTTACCGACTTTTGAAGAAGAAGTGGATAAAAAAGAAGAAGAACCAGAGATCGATTTACCGTTTTAATCGATTTGACACAGCTAACTAACCACTTTATAATTTTAGTATATGAAATGAAAGGGTTTTACGTATGAATTTGGATGAACATTGGTATGTACTATTGACCATACGTTCGAAGGAAGAGGAAGTATGTAAGTACTTGAATGAAAATGAGGGTATTTTTGCGTTTAGTCCAAAGGTAGAGTTTTATCATCGTGTATCGAAACAGATTCAACAAAGAACGATGTTTGGTGGCTATGTATTTGTAGTAAGTAAATTGTCACAGGTGGATGTGGATCGTATTTTTAGAAAGTTTCCTTTGGAGAGTGTTTTTATTCATGAATTGAAATATAAAGAGGACATTTCAGCATTAACGGATGAGGAGATTCGTATTCTTACTATGTTGATGGATGAAAAAAAGGTTCTAAGAATGTCTTATGGAGTATTACTGAATAATAAGATCCATGTCACAAGAGGACCACTTATTAACATGGATGATTATATTATTAAGTATGATAAGCATAATCGTTTGGCTACGTTGAATCTGAATTTCTTGAATCAAGTCTGGAAAGTAGGAGTCACCTTAATTGAATAGTGTGATAGAATGGATGTGTTTAAGGACATGTCCGTTTTTTATAGGAGTAAAAGGGTAATGAATGTACATATTACAAATATTTATGGGTTTATACAAGATCAAGAATTAAAGAAGAAACAAAATCTATATGCAGATGCAGGGCATGCATTGGGTTTTAAAGAGATGGGCATCTTTAATTTTGATGTGAGTACAGATACAGAGAATGAATTGTCAAAAAGAGTAGATGGAATTATTTCATCACTTCAATTCAATGATTTGGTGTTTGTACAATTGCCTACTGGAAATGGTGAACACTATGATAATTTACTTATCAATAAAATTAAGGCTTATAATGCGAAGGTTTGTATTCTTTTGCATCAAATAATTGAATATGAGTATGTATTAAATGTAGCTGATTTAATTATGCCTACAAGTAATGAGGTATATGCTTATTTAAAAGAACATAATTATTCAAATGTTTTCTATAAGAAGAATATTAATTATGAGTTTGAATTAAGTTCAAATTCATCAAGCATTTTATCATCTGATTTCTATATCAAGAAATATTTAATTGATGCAGTAGATCAATTAGAAGAATCTGTATTGGATGAAGATGTCATTCATGTTGGCTTTGGATTACATGATAAGGATGACCATTATAGTGTTTGGGTTGGTACTGTAATGCAGTCTATACTTGAGCATACGGATTGTAGAATTTGTTTCCATATTTTGCATGATGAGACTTTAAGTAGTGATAATAAGTATAAGTTAGAAAAGGTGGCGCGAAGTGGATCTTCAAAAATTGAATTTCATAAAATAGATGAGGATGATTTTTCTGTCGTAAAAAATCAGATGAGTCGTTTTACAATTGGGGCTATGTTTAGGTGTTCATTACCGGAATTATTGCCAGATTTAAATCGCATTATTTACTTGGATGCCGATTTATTTGTGAATCGAGATATAAAAGAATTATGGGATGTCGATGTTCGTGAATATTATTTGGCTGGAGTTGTGGATGAAGGTGTAGATATTCATAATTATCCAAGGATCTTAAATAAATATCCTGAAATAAAAAAAGAATCTTATTTTAATTCGGGTGTACTTTATATGAATCTGAAAAAGCTTCGTGAATTTGGAAATTTAAAAAAACTAGTTGTTGATTTTCTGATTGAAAATCCAGAAGCGGATTTACCCGATCAAGATGCTTTAAACGTGTTATTTCATGATAAAGTTTTATATTTGGATGGTAGTTGGAATCAATTTGTTTTTATGCACAGAAAGGATAATGTTGAAAAGTTAGATAAAGCTATTTTTCATTATGCGGCTGACTTATTAATGTTATATTCACATAGTCAACTTGATAAAGAGTATTTTAGAACAATTTGTAGAACTCCATGGATAGACTATGAAATGAATCATCAATTTGAACAATGCTTTAGTAGAATGAATGATCGAGTTTATCAGTATCAAAATATGATTCAATTATTAAGTAATCCGAATATTAAACATGTTTTTTATGGTGAGGAAAATAAGATGTTAAAAACACTTTATAATCGCATTCATCTAAAGGATAGTGATTATCGAGTGTTAGAACATGCTCAAAATATGGAATTTGATATTCTGCCATGTAAAGATTTATCTGTATTGAAGGATGAAAAGAGTCCTAAAATTATTTTTGTCAATTGGGAATCGGATCATTGCTTGGCAATTCAAAATTTAGAAGAGCTAGGCTTTAAAAATGGAAAGGATTTCTTTGTCATTTCAAGATTCTTTTCGTTTTTTGATGGCGGTTTTATGTAGGGGGTTATTATGAAGTTACATATAACAAATATTAATGGATTTAATGCTTCGAAAGAATTGATGGATGCTCAGACAAAAGTTTCTAAGATTGGAATTGAATTAGGGGCCTATGAAATGGGAATCTATACATATCCTGTTGATAGTGATAGTGATGTAGAATTGTCAAAACGATTGGATGGAATTATTTCGGCATTGGGATTTGACGATATTGTTGTATTGCAGTTACCAACATCAAATGGGTACAAGTATGATAGTTTATTGATGGCAAAAATTTTGGCGTATCATACAAAGTTAATTATTTATATGCATGGTGAGTGTTTGGATTCTAGTTGTTTAAATCTTTTAAAAAGAGCTGATTCTATTATTGTAAATAAAAATGTGAATTACCATGTTCTTAAGAATCGTGGTTTTTGTAGTGTATTTTTAGATTCAAATTATGGTCACACAAAGAAGTGTTTGATGGATGCTATTGAACGATTGTGTTTTGTTGAGAATTCATTACTTTGTATGTGTAATCGTGTTGTTGAAAATGAAATACAAGTAGGTTTTGGTTTGTATGATAAAACAGGGGATTATACGTCTTGGGTTGGCGTGACAATTCAATCTATATTGGAACATACAAATTCTAAGGTTTGTTTCCATATATTACATGATTCTACTTTGAGTAATGCGAATAAAATTAAATTGATTGAGATTGTTGAAAAGTTTGATGATCGTATACAGTTTTATTCCTTATCAGATGATTTGTTTGAAGAATATAATGTTCAAATGGGAAATTATACGGTTGGAGCTATGTTTAGAGTAATGTTGCCAAAAATTCTTGGTGATTTGAATCGAATTATTTATTTAGATGCCGATTTATTATTCAATAGAGATATTCAAGAATTATGGGATATTGATATTAATGATTATTGTTTGGCTGCCGTGCCGGATTTGAATGTGAAAAAAGGCTATATTTGGACATATCCCACTAGAGGTAAAGTGATTGAAAAATCTAAATATTTTAATTCGGGTGTTTTATATATGAACTTAGAAAATATTCGAAAAAAAGGTGATTTGCATACGCAGACAATTGAATATTTGAAAGAACATCCAGAATCAGATTTACCGGATCAAGACGCGTTGAATGTGATTTACAAAGATGATACTTTGTTGATTGATGAGAATTGGAATTATTTTGCGGAAAGTATTCGTCATGCGGATGAAAGAGAATTAAAAAATAAGGTGTATCATTATGTTGGAACTTTATGTACGGTAAATAGTCAGACAGAAATGGATTATTTGTATTATAAAACATTGTTGAATACACCTTGGTCCAATGACCCATTTGATTTTTTGAATCGTTCAATTTATAAGGTGGATTTTCAAATAGAAATTTTTGAGAAACTATTTACACGTGTTTCAGATGTGAACAATATAAATATATATTATGGAAGTAATATTCGTTTAATAAATCAAGTAAAACCTTTGTTTCATACGATTCATGTGGCAGAAGATTTTGAAGCTGTTAAGAATATAATAGACACAAATGAGGGACATTTATTTACTATCATCGTAGATACGGTAATAGATGGTGGAAAAGCATTTCAAAATTTGGAATCAATAGGATTGGATTATAATGTTGATTTCTTTGATGTTAGATGTTTACTTTCGTATGTACAAGGTGGATATGTATTATAGTTAGAAAATCGGAGGATGTTTATGAGAATACATGTGACAAATGTTTATGGGTTTAGCCCAAGAAGCGTGGTTCAATTATCGCAACATGAAGTGGTGGATATTTTAAAAGATTTATGCGATAGTGAAATTGGTTTGTTTGTATATTCTTACGATAAAGAACCAAAAAATGAATTATCTTCGCGATATGATGGGATAATAGCTAGAGTTACGCCTGGAGATGTCGTTATTTTTCAATCACCTACATGGAATATAGTGGATTGGGATAATGGTTTAGTTGATAGAATTAAGGCGTATGGAGGAAAAGTAGTATTTTTTATTGGTAATCCGCAATTAGATAGGGTCGACTAAAAGTTGGCTTCAAA
>ENA-OPSQ01000969-OPSQ01000969.1-human-gut-metagenome-genome-assembly--contig:-NODE-969-length-22438-cov-4.049993_pt1 | contig 22438 bp, 26 predicted proteins | sample MGYA00241456_ERZ501904 | MGnify/ENA primary metagenome ERZ501904 (study PRJEB25962, sample SAMEA2042452) | human gut metagenome | biome: human gut; feature: human-associated habitat; material: faeces...
ATTTTACATAAGAAAAAGCTGCAACGAAATTAATTCATTTCGTTACAGCCCCTTTATCATTTTATTCAACTTGTTCGTCTTCCATACTAACAATACGACCTTCTCTTTGTCCAAGATCATATTTTTCATGGTATTCAGCTAACGTTGCTTTATAATCATCTCCATCGATCGCATATACCTTAGAGTCGTGGATATGAATATCAGTGTCTTTTTCACGAATCTTAATCAACGCTACCATACTACTTGCACAGTGTGTAGCAATACGGTTTAAGCTATTTAATAAATCATTAAATACAGTTCCTTCTTCCAATCCGCAATTTCCTTGTGACAAACGTTCAACGTGACGTAATTTCATTTCATCACAAAGTCCACGAATCACAATACCTAATGGTGAAACACGTCTTGCTAAATTCAAATCATCATCTAGATAGGCATGATATGTCATATTCATAGATTCACGAACTGCTTCCATAACTAAATTTAACTCATCCATAGCCGCTTCTGACATTTCCATGCGATTTTCATTAATACTCTTTGACATTTCCGCAATATCTGCCGCATGATCACCAATTCTTTCAAAGTCACTAATTGTGTGAAGATATAAAGAGGCTTGGCGAGTTTGTTCTGTATTTAATGCCTGCTTTGTCAGTAACATCAAATAAGATCCTAAACGCGCTTCATATTTATCAATCAAAGTTTCTTTACGGTGAACCTTTTCATATTTTTCAGGTCTAAATTCATTGATCAAGTTCATAGAACGATTCACGTTATTACGAACCTTTTTAGCCATACCATTCATAACACGATGACATTGTGCAATGGCTAAGGCAGGATAAGGAATCAAACGTTCTTCTAACAAGTCAAAGTCTGCTTGTTCTGCCAAATCTTCTGGACTGTCCTTAATCAAACGCATCAACAATTTTTCAATTTGAGGAATGAACCAGAATAACGCCAATACATTTCCACAACGAATCACTGTATTCATTAATGCGATATTTACTGGAGACATCACCTTATTTACAAAATCATAATGCATAAATACATTCGATCCATAGAATAAGATTGACCAGATAATCATACCAAATAAGTCATTGATCAAATACTCTAATGCCGTACGTTTACCATTCTTGTTTGCACTTAATGCCGAAATCAATACGGGACATGCAGCACCGATACCAATACCTAAGTTAATTGGGAAGGCTGCGGCAAATGTCAATGAACCAGTCATAGATAATGCCTGTAAGATACCAATCGCAGCACTTGCACTTTGTAAGACCGCCGTAAAACAAATACCAACCAAAATACCCATAACTGGATTAGAGAACATTGTAAGCATACTAATGAATGTTTCGTTTGTTCTTAAAGGTGAAACGGCACCACTCATCTGTTGCATACCTGTCATTAAAATCGCAAATCCAAGCATGATATTTCCAACATTTTTATGCGTTGTACGTTTTCCAAATGTTTTTAAACAAATACCAATAAACGCAAATAAAGTCGTAATTGTTGCAGTTGAGAATAAGCTTGCGATTCCATTTGATCCACCAACATACGATAAACACAAAATCCATCCGGTAATACTTGTACCAATATTAGCACCCATAATAATACCGATTGCTTGTCTTAGTTTCATCATACCTGAGTTAACAAAACCAATGACCATTACTGTCGTAGCACTACTAGATTGTATAACTGAAGTAACACCTGCACCAAGGGCAACACCTTTCAGGCTTGTGTTTGTCATTTTGTATAAGAATGCTTCTAACTTATTTCCGGCTACACTTTTTAGTCCATCCCCCATTAGAGACATACCGAACAAAAATAACGCAATGCCTCCTAGTAATGATAAGACCATTGTAACTATTTCCATCTTGAACTCCTTTATAAAATGAATATTTTCAATTTTTAACACAATATACACATCATATTGCGACGTCTTTATTATGCAATAAAAACAATGTCAAAACAATATTAAATTTGTGTTAATTTTTAGTTAAATGTATATATTTTTATAATTTTCAGTATTAATTTTTCATCCTATTACCAAAAAATGAAAAAAGATGACTTTAGAAAACTAAAATCATCTTTGCGACCATTTCAAAAAAGCTAATCATTTGCGCACGCAACATACCTAGAGGCGAATTTAAAACACCTGTAAAAATCAACGCAATAAATAGAAAATTCATCCATGGTGCCCCTTCAATAAATTTGTAATATTTATCATCTGGCAAGAAAGAAAATACAACCTTTGATTCATCCAACGGCGGAATTGGAATTAAGTTAAAAATCCCAAAGCCTGTTGAAATCAATCCTGTATAAGATAATACGGATGAAATAAAGTTTCCGGCAGCCGTAAATATGAATTGTGGTGCAAATTTATATAATGCATAAAATAGGAACACACAAATAAAACTTAAAAGAAAGTTGGCAACGGGACCTGCAAAACTTGTCCAAATAATTCCAGTTTTCGCATCTTTATAATAACGTGAATCAATCGGTACTGGTTTTGCCCATCCAAAACCAAAGAACAATAGACAAACAAGTCCAGCCCAGTCAATGTGTTTAAATGGGTTTAAACTTAGCCTTCCCTCCAGTTTAGCAGTCGGATCTCCCATCCAATAAGAAACCAATCCATGTGCTACTTCATGAATGGACATGGACAGAATAACTCCAATTGCTAAATAGATTATATTTGAAATACTAAACATTAAATCTAAAGTGCATTACATCGCCATCTTGAACGACATAATCCTTTCCTTCTAGACGTAAGCGTCCTGCTTCTTTAATAGCTAATTCACTACCAAGCTCATCAATATCATCAAAGCGATATACTTCAGCACGGATAAAGCCTTTTTTAAAGTCTGTGTGGATAACACCGGCACAATCTGGAGCCTTCATACCTTTTTTAAATGTCCATGCACGACATTCATCTTCTCCAGCTGTTAAGAATGTACATAAATCCAATACAGAGTAAGCCTTTTGAATTAATTGATCCAATCCAGAAGTTTCAACACCAAGCTCTTCCAAAAAAGCATCCTTTTCTTCTTTGTCTAATCCAGACAATTCTTCTTCCATTTGTGCACATAAGGCAACAACCTGATTATTTTGGCTTTGCGCATATTCTTTAACCTGATTGTAGTATTCACATGCATCTGGATCCATAATTCCTTCATCATCCAGGTTTGCAACATAAATCATTGGTTTTGCAGTCAAAAGGTTATATCCCTTCATTAAAATTTGTTCTTCTTCATTTAATTCTAAAGAACGAGCTGGTTTTCCCTCTTCCAAAACAGGTTGAAGACGATCCAACAATGCCAATTCATCTAATGATTCTTTATCCTTATTTGTCTTAGCCTTACGCTCAATCTTACTACGACGGTTTTCAATGGTTTGTAAATCAGCTAAAGTAAGTTCTAAGTTAATGATTTCAATATCACGAATTGGATCCACACTATTTTCAACGTGTGTAATATCGGGATTATCGAAGCAACGTACAACGTGACAAATGGCATCCGTTAAACGAATGTTTGATAAGAACTGGTTTCCTAATCCTTCACCTTGACTTGCACCCTTTACTAATCCTGCAATATCTGTAAATTCAAAAGTTGTGTAGATTGTCTTTTTAGGGTTGAAAATTTCTACAAGACGATCAATACGATAATCCGGAACTTCTACAACTCCTACGTTTGGTTGGATTGTCGCAAATGGATAGTTTGCAGCTTCCACCTGTGATTTTGTGATTGCGTTAAATAAAGTTGACTTTCCAACATTAGGAAGACCAACGATTCCAGCAGTTAATGGCATATTTTAATACATCCTCTCTATTCTTCTTCGTGTCTAATTACTTTTTTTAGTTTCTTTTCAAATTTTTGTCTAGGCATCAAAACACTGGCTCCACAGCCTAAACATTTAATTCTTATATCAGCACCCATACGAATAATTTTCCATTCTTTGGACTTATGACAAGGATGCTCTTTCTTCATTTCTACAATATCATTTAATCCATATTCCATAATTATTCTCCTTGCATATGCATATAATATGCATCCAGCGTATTCGATAATAACATACAAACGGTCATTGGTCCAACCCCTTTTGGCACTGGACTTACGAAGCTTGCCTTTTTGGCTACAGAGTCAAAATCACAATCTCCAACAAGCTTTCCTTCTACACGATTGATACCTACATCGATCACAACCGCTCCTTCTTTAACCCAATTCTCATTAACCATTTTCGCAACTCCCATCGCTACAATTAATATATCTGCCTGCGAAGCAATTTCCTCAATATTTGGTGTTTTGGAATGGACAATTGTGACTGTCGCATTGCGATTTTGAAGCAATAACGCAACAGGTTTTCCAACTAAATTACTTCTTCCACACACAACAGCCCGCTTACCAGAAAGGTCTTTATATCCAATCGAATCTAGCATAGCCATAACTCCTTGTGGTGTACAAGGAATAAAGCCAGGACGATTTGTCAATAAGCATCCGGCATTCATTGGGTGTAATCCATCCACATCCTTTTGTGGATCAATCAATTCAAGTGCTGCCGTCTCATCTAAATGCTCAGGCAAAGGCATTTGAACTAAGATTCCATCCACTTCAGGATCCAAGTTTAAGCTTGTAATCACATCACTTAATTCTTTTTGAGATACATTTTCATCTAGATGAATCGTCTTTTGAAGCATCCCAATCGATGAACATGCTTTTTCTTTTCCACGAACATAAGACATACTTGCAGGATTATTTCCCACAAGAACTACACTTAATAAAGGAAGTCTTGTCCCTTCAGCTTGAATATCATCAATTTTTTGTTTCATTGACCTCTTCATGCTGTCGGCAAGCGTATTTCCATATATAATTTCCATTAAAACAACTCCTTCGAATCTAAAACAATCGTCACAGGACCATCATTTAACAATTCTATCTTCATATCTGCCCCAAATATTCCAGTTTCTACATGAATACCTTGATCTTTAATTTTTTGATTAAATTGATCATAGAGTGAAGTCGCCAAATCGGGTTTCCCTGCATTAGTGAAGCTTGGGCGATTTCCCTTTTTACAATCCGCATATAAGGTAAATTGTGATATAGATAAAATACTTCCTTTTACATCCTGGATGGATTTATTCATTTTTCCATTTTCATCTTCGAAAATACGTAAAAATAATATTTTATGAATCATTTTATCAATGATTTCATCTGTATCCTCATTATTAAAACCAACAAATATACAATATCCATAATCAATTTGACCCGTAATCAAACCGTCTACTGTACATTTTGCATTTTTCGCTCTCTGAATAACAACTCTCATGCTTTTCTCTCCAACACACAAACACTTAAACTAACGATTCCTTCTTCATTTCCTACAAAGCCTAGTTTTTCTCCGCGCGTAGCCTTGATGGAAATGTCGACAATATCACAATGTAAAACATTCGCAATATTTGTTCGCATAGCCATAATATGTGGTGCCATTTTAGGCCTTTCTGCTAAAATAGTCGCATCCACATTTCCAATCTGGTATCCCATTTCATCCATCATATCATAGATATGACCTAATAATACTAAACTATTTACCCCTTTATATTTAGGATCTGTATCCGGAAAATGCTTTCCTAAATCACCTAAGGCAAGAGCCCCTAAAATACTTTCTCCAATCGCATGTGCTAATACATCCGCATCAGAATGTCCTAACAAGCCTTTTGTGTGTTCAATTTCAACACCACCTAGAATCAATTTGCGTCCCTCTACAAGCTGATGGATATCAACTGCTTGTCCAATACGTATGTTATGCATAAATCACCTTAGAAGTTCTTTGAGCGCGTTTATCTGGTTCTTCCTCGCGATAGCCTAAAATACAATGTCCAATCCCTTCATAGGATTCTGGCAAGCCCCAAGTTTTTTTCATCTCTTTACCTTCTGGAGTTTCAAAAACTTCTTTTGCACGGTGAATCCAACATGAATCAACCCCTAACGCATTGGCAGCATTCATTAAATTCCCCATTGCCAGAGCTCCATCATATAAATAGGTTGGAGCATTTGTATCCGCAAAAACAATAATTAAGCTCTTTGCCCCATAAAATGGATCCGATGTTGAATTCATTGCATCTGCATTCATTTTAGAAAGCTTTGCGACTAATTCTTCATCTTCCACCACAACAAAGGCATAGATTTGGCGATTCATTCCACTTGGTGCAAATTGTCCGGCACGAACAATTTTTTCCATCAAATCATGACTCACCTTTGTGTTATTATATTTTCTAATACTTCTTCTTTCAATCAGATTTTTATAAGCTTCATTCATAAATTTTGCCTCCAAAACTATTCAATATTATACAATACAAGAAACCAAAAAAAAAGCCTGGCAAAGCCAAGCTTATAGTTTCAAATTATCTGTTAACACGGATGTATTGAGGTGAAGCTAAATATTGTGAAGTTGCACTGGCAATTACAGTTTTACCATCATAGTTTCCATGAACAGCTTGTCCGTTTCCAATGTAGATTGCGATGTGATCCACACCACGTCCACCATTGTTGTAATAGATCAAGTCACCTTCTGCAGGACTATCTGTGTAATATCCGTATTGACCACAATATTGATCTGGCCATAATTGGTAAGCATCACTTACACCAGCATTAGCCAATGCTTGTTGTACTACTTGTGTACACCATAAACCATCAGTTACACCAACTAATTTTTGTGCTTCAGCAGAGATTCTCTGACCTAAAGTTGTAGCTGTAGGTGCTGTAGTTTGCTCAGGTGCTGGAGTTACAGTTTGTTCTGGAGCAGGTGTTACAGTTTGCTCAGGAGCTGGAGTTTCAGTTTGTTCTGGAGCAAGTGTTTCAGCTGGAGCTTCTGTTGTATCTGCAGGAGCTTCTGTTGTTTCAGCTGGAGTTTCGACAACTTCTGCTGCTTTTTCTTCCACTACTTCTTTTACTGCTTCTTGACTAGCTGTAGCTACTGTTTCTTTCACTTCCCCTGTAATGTTACTTGAAACGCTAGCTGTAGTTGCTTTTTCAGTCTTTGAAGAATTAACTGTTCCATTTTCTGAAAAATAATATGATTTTCCTTCAATTTCTTGCCATCCTTTAGCTACAGTTTTATCTTCATTCACGTAACGATCACCGTGCCATCCTGGTTCTTCCTTAGCTGCAACAACTGTTGCTACAACAGGGAATGCAGATGCTACACAAAGAATCGCCGCGACTTTTTTACCATTATTTTCTACAAAGTTCATTATATTCTACCCCCTATTTAAAATAGTTCACTATTAGTTTACCACGAAACAAACTCACAAACAACCCTAAATTTTATTTTCGGTTAGATTTAACTAAAAATAAAAGGCCTCAAAAGAGGCCTGATTTATCATCAACTATTTAGTTTTTTCAATGATTTCTGTGAAGCTATCTTCTTTTAAACTAGCACCACCAATTAACGCACCATCGATATCTGGTTGAGCCATATATTCAACGATGTTGTTAGGTTTAACACTTCCACCATATTGGATACGTACTTTTTCAGCAGCTTCTTCACCATACATAACCTTAACTTGGTCACGTACAATTTTACAGCAGTTTTCAGCGATTTCTACAGAAGCAGATTTTCCTGTTCCGATAGCCCAGATTGGTTCGTAGGCAATAACCATTTCACCAACACATTTTGGACATAAATCAGCTAAAGAACCAGCCAATTCTTCACGAATTACTTTTTCTGAGTTTCCTGCATCGTAATCAGCTTCAGTTTCACCAACACATAAGATTGGAGTGATTCCAGCTTTAATTAAACGTTTTGCTTTTTTGTTAACTGTTTCATCAGTATCACCAAACATTTCACGACGTTCAGAGTGACCGATAATGCAGTATTTAACTCCCATTTCTTCTAACATAGGAACACTAACTTCACCAGTGAAAGCACCATTGTCTTCAAAGTGGCAGTTTTCAGCAGCTACAACTAAGTTTTTAGCGTGATCCAATGCAGTTCTTAAATCAGTAAATGGACATCCAATTCCATAAGTAGCATTTTCGCTAGCAGCAACACCATCAACAGCTTCAAAGAAAGCTTTTGTTTCAGCGTTGTTTTTATTCATTTTCCAGTTTCCAACGATAATAGGTTTTCTCATTTTAAATACATCTCCTTATTACTTTTCGCTGATAATAGCGATACCAGGTAATGTTTTACCTTCCATATATTCCAAACTAGCTCCACCACCAGTTGAAACGTGAGAGAACTTGTCTGCATATCCTAATTGTTTTGCAGCAGCAGCAGAGTCTCCACCACCAATTACTGTAATAGCTTCTGGTAATTCAGAGATTGCTTTACATACTTCTTCAGTACCTTTAGCGAATTTAGGCATTTCGAATACACCCATAGGTCCATTCCATACTACTGTTTTAGCACCTGCTAAAGTTTCTTTGAACAATTCAACTGATTTAGGACCAATATCTAATCCCATCCATCCATCAGGAATTTGTCCAGCATCAGCAACAGAAGTGTTAGCTTCTTCACTGAAAGCATCAGCGATTACGTTATCTACAGGAAGAACTAATTTGTCTCCAGCTTTTTCTAAATATTCCTTAGCTAAATCTAATTTGTCATCTTCAACTAATGAAGTACCGATTGAACCACCAACAGCTTTAGAGAATGTATAAGCCATTCCACCACCGATGATAACTTTATCAGCTTTTTTCAACAAGTTGTCAACAACATCGATTTTACTAGATACTTTAGATCCACCGATGATAGCTACGAATGGGTGAGCTGGTTCATCAACAGCTTTTCCTAACATTGTAACTTCTTTTTCTACTAAGAATCCTAATCCATTTTCTTTAATATTTGTAGGGATACCTACAGTAGAAGCGTGAGCACGGTGAACAGATCCGAATGCATCTTCAACGAATACTTCACCTAAGCTAGCCCAATATGCACCTAATTCAGGATCGTTTTTGCTTTCGCCTTTTTCGTAACGAGTATTTTGCATTAATACGATTTCTCCATCAGCTAATGCATTAACAGCGTTTTCTAATTCTTCACCACGAGTTACTGGGCAGAAAGATACTTTTACGTCTGGTAACAATTCTTGTAAACGTACAGCTACGCATTCCAAGTTGTTTTTAGCTTTGTCTTCTTCAGTCTTAACTTTTCCTAAGTGAGACATCAAAATAACTTTAGCTTTGTTTTCTACTAAATATTTAATTGTAGGTAAAGCCATTACGATACGGTTATCATCAGTGATAACACCATCTTTTCTTGGCACGTTAAAATCACAACGTACGATGACCTTTTTTCCAGCTACATCAAGGTCTTTAACAGTTCTCTTTGTCATGTATATTCCTCCTACTGTCATTTTTTTGCACATCCATTATATCACTACATAAATTGATTGACTAGTTTTTCACAAGTAAAATATTTCACAAAAAGCGCTTACATCAATTACTTGTGGTAATTACGACCATTATTGATCATAAAACCACGATAAATCTGCTCCAACATCAAGACACGAGTCATTAAATGCGTAAAAGTAAGATCCGATAATTTCCAACGATAATTCGCTCTAGAAACTAATTTTTCACTCGGTCCTAGACTTCCCGCAATCACAAAAACAATATTTGAATACTTCATTTGCCAAGTATCTAAATTCTTCGCAAACGTTTCAGAATCAATCATCTTGCCATGAAGATCAAGTAATACCACAAAATCCTGATCTGATAATTTTTCTAGAACACGATTCCCCTCTTTTTCCTTTACAAGTAAAACTTCAGCTTCTCTAGAAACATGCTCATTCGCTTCATCCTTGACTTCCATTTCAGTAAACTTACAAAAAGCCGACAATCGCTTCATATATTCTTTCTCTAAAGACTGTAACGCCTTATCTTTATTCTTTCCAATCGCAATTAATTTAATCACAATACCCCTCCATCATTATTCTCTTGAATATCTTTCACAAAATAATCATACCGATCCAAAAATAATTTCATTGTTTGATAGCTAGACGTTGATTTATAATCCACTTCTTCTACCTTACCTTCATCAAACGATAAGATTTGTGCATCCGGAAACCCTAATAATATAGGTGAGTGTGTCGCAATGATAAATTGGCAATTTTGTTTCACACATTCCTCAATCAAGTATAATAATGCCAATTGATTCTGGCAAGACAAAGCTGCTTCGGGTTCATCCAAAAAGTAAAGTCCATTTTTATTTGTTTGTTTCATCAATACAGAAAAGAAACTTTGACCATGCGATTGATCATGATATCTTTCAGAAAAAACACCACGATAATCCATTTCTTTTGTCGCAACATTATAAAAGCTTTCTGCACGCAAGAAATACATCCAATCCGGTTTTCTAGAACGCCATAAACGCATATGTTCATGCAAACTAGAATACGAATCATACGTAGAAAAATTATAGTTTCTTGTTCCACCTTCTGGATTCAATCCATTTTTAATCGCAAGAGCCTCTAATAAAGTGGATTTACCACTACCATTTTCACCACAAAAGAAAGTTACCGGCTTAGTAAACGTGAATTGATCAATACTTCGAATACTTTTAATATCTGCCACATAATCATCAATTTCATCCCACAAGATGTCAAATCCACTAATAAACATAAATATCACCTAAAAAAATAGTACTCTATCTGAGTACTAAATTCCATGATGATTTACATAATAAATATAGATACATAACCCAATCAAGATAAATCCCAATATCCAATTAAGCATTTCTCTTTACAATTCCGTAATAGACTTTTGAAGTTAATACATAAATCACAATGTAGACTAGGGCAAAAGCCACAAAACACATAGCTGTTGTTCGAACATAAAGCCATGCATCACTCACAAACAACAAATGAAGCAGCTTTTCAATCATTGGATACGCAAAACAAACATGAAGCCCTGCCACAAGTAATGGCATAAAGAATACCGTTAATACCTGTGAATGAATAGCTCGTTTTACATCTTGTTGTTCAAGACCTACTTTTTGCATAATTTCAAAACGATCCTTATCTTCATAGCCTTCTGTAATCTGTTTGTAGTACATGATAAGAATGGTTGCCATGATAAATAAGAAGCTTAAGAAGATTCCAATAAATAAGATTCCTGCATATAATTCAATCAAGTCTTGTTTCTGATCAAATTTATTTGTCCAAATAAAATTATTTATATTTCCATTTTGAGTTAACTTTTCAATTACCTTACGATCATTCGCATCACAATCAAATGAATAACTCGCATATATTGTACTCGCATTGTCGCCATACACATTTGCCTGATCTTCTTGCATCTTCTCTAAAGTCTTTTCTGAATCCACAATAATATAATAATGCTCTGTCACATTAGGATTACTCTCATCCATCTTCAAGTGATCCAATTGTTTCTTCACAACATATTCTTTTCCAAATAAAGATAAAGTCTTTTCTTTGATTGTCTCTACGTTGGAATACACATAGATTTCATTTGGCTTTAAAGACCCCTTCATATTTTCATAATCTTGAATATCTTTTAGTGAAAGACAATAAAATTCTTGAATCTCATTTACGGCATTCATTCCCTCATCACGATAATCTGTAATCAAAGTTCCATTCTTTAAATATCCAGCATAATCCAATCTCTTATACGCAAGAAGATTCTTTGGAACGATGCCCATACGAATCAATTCTTCACTCATTTCATCAAAATCAATATTTGAAGCATCCCCATATCCTGTTCCAATAAAATCTCTTGGATATTGTGAATCTACAACACGATCAATACTTGACCACATACTTAGTGTTGTAGACAACATAACTAAAACCATTGTCGAAAGAATACAAATATTCGCAAGTCCTACCGCATTTTGTTTCATACGATACATCATGCCAGAAACACTAATAAAGTGATTCGTCTTATAATAGTAATTCTTGTTTTTCTTCATTAATTTTAAGAAAGTGACCGAAATCGATGTAAATAATAAATAGGTTCCAACAATAACGAGTACTACAGCCACAAAAAAGACGTAGAGTGCGCTTAAAGGATTTTTAGTCGTAATTGATAAATAGTATCCAACACCTAGACAAAGAATGCCAACAATGGAAAGAAACCATTTGGCCTTAGGCTCTTTTTCACCCATATGACTCGAATGAAGCAATTCAATTGGACTTGAAATATGAATACGAATCATAGAATAGAAATAGATCAATACATAAATCAATCCAATCACACAAACGCATTGTATCATGCCAAAAAAAGAAAAGTAGAAGCCGAGTACAATATCTGCACCAATCATTTTTGCGATCACCAAAAACATCGCTTTATCAAATAAGATACCGAAACCAATACCTAAAGCTAATGATACAAATAAAGTAATCGCAGTTTCATAAAATAATACACGAGCTAAGTGTTTCTTTTCCATTCCCAATATAGAGAATAATGCGAATTCTTTTTGTCTTCTTTTAATTAAAAAGCTATGTGTATAGAACAAGAAGATAAACGCAAAGATTTCAATAATCACAACCCCAAAGCCTAACATCTGTGTTAATGTACTTGCACCTAACATCTCATTTAGATTCGGATTGTTTGCCAAAGAAACGACCATATACAACATCATTGTCGTTAAGACACTCGTTAATATATAAGGAATGATGGTGCGCGCATTCTTCTTCAAATTATCTACAGCTAAATTTAAATAGAAAGCTCTACTCATGATGCACACCACCCGTAGCTAATAATGTCAACGTATCACTAATACATTGGTACATCTGATCTAAATTTTTATTTCCCTTATAGATTTCATGGAAGATCTTTCCATCCTTGATAAACAGAACGCGAGAAGCATGGCTTGCCGCCTTTGTCGAATGGGTTACCATTACGATTGTCTGTTGATTCGCATTGATAGTTCCAAACAAATGTAAAAGTTCCTCTGTACTTTTTGAATCCAAAGCCCCCGTTGGCTCATCGGCCAAAATTAGATCTGGATTTGTGATGATGGCACGAGCTACAGCTACACGCTGCTTTTGTCCACCACTAATTTCATATGGAAACTTATCTAAAATACCCTCAATCCCTAGTTGTTTTGCGATAGGTTCCAATCTTTTTTTCATTTCTGGATATTTCTTCTTACTTAAAACCAAAGGCAAGAAAATATTATCGCGATTATTAAAATTATCTAATAAATTAAAATCTTGGAATACAAAACCTAAATGTTCTCTTCGAAAGTTCGCAATTTCCTTTTCTGAAATATGCGTAATATCTTTACCATGTAATAAGACTTGTCCACTTGTTGGTTTATCTAAAGCGGCCAAGATATTTAATAGTGTTGTCTTACCTGATCCAGACTCTCCCATAATAGCGACATATTCACCTTTATTCACACTAAAATTAACATTACTCAATGCCTGTACTTGATTCTGTGTAAATCTTGTTGTATATACTTTTTTTAAATTTTTTACTTCCAATAATGCCATATTCATTACCTCCATGTACATCAAAATTCTACAAAGAATTCAAAAATACAGCCATCGATTCAGCTAACACTCACCTTACAAGATTGTAAGATTACTCGATTCTTCCTTCAAAATGCGTAAGATCAAGGAATACACGAGTCCCTTTACCAACACTCGATTCAATCGTTATTTTATGATTCAACATATCTAAAATATTTTTACATAAATATAGACCTAGACCACTGGCTGTTTTATCACTACGCCCATTCATACCTGTATATCCCTTTTCAAATACACGATTTAGATCACTTGCACTAATACCAATACCAGTATCTTCAATAACTAAGACATGTTTAGTCTTCATATATATGGATATAGAACCATTTTCATTTGTATATTTAAGACTATTTGAAAGAATCTGTTCCAACACAAACACAAGCCACTTTTCATCACTCAGAATAACATCTGCAGTTTCTTTAAAATTCAACTGAATGTGTTTACGAATAAATTCTGTGGAAAAACGACGAATGGATTGGCGAATTAAATCGTCCAAATCCAACTCTTTAAATAAGAAATCGGTATGCGTACTATTCAAGCGTAGATAGGCTAAAACCATATCTGTATATTGATCCATGCGTAATAACTGTAGCTTAATTTCACTACGACTCAAATTCTCATCTTCAAGCAACAATTTCATAGTGGCAATGGGTAGCTTAGCCTGATGTACCCACATCGTAAAATAATCTTCTAGATCATGCATTTTATTTTCTGAAGAAATAACATACTCATCATGATTGTCTTTCATAGCCACTAAGATTTTATGATAATCCTGTCCTATCAATGAAGAATCTTGAAGATCGCAAGACAAAGAAACATTACTATTGGATTGAAGTGTTAATAAGGTTTGGTGTTTCTTATAATATTTGTGGTAATCCCAAAAGAAACATACCACCAACAAAACACATAAAATCATGAATGCATATGTAAAAGCTTCAAGTTCTAGATTATAGAGTTTAAATACAACATAACATGTCAAAAGACTAAAAGCATATATAACTATAAACAAACATCGATCTTTTAAATAATGAATAAATAATTTCATATCTTATATCCCAATCCCTTTTTTGTTTGGATAAAATCCACAATGCCAATACTCTCTAACTTCTTGCGCAAACGATTCACATTTACACTTAATGCATTTTCATCCACATAAAAATCTGTCTTCCACAAATATTCCATTAAACTATCTCGAGATACAATCGTCCCCTTCTTTTCCATAAGTAAACGTAAGATCTTAGCTTCATTCTTACTCAGTTCAATTTGAGAAGATTGAAAACTTACTGTATTATCATCTAAATTAAAGCGTACACCCTGATATTCAAGAATATTATGATTGGATACAAAGTCATAGCTACGTCTTAATATAGCTGTGATTTTAGCAGCTAAAACATTTAAATCAAATGGCTTGCATACAAAATCATCCGCACCTTTTGAGATGGCCATCACAATACTCATATTGTCTGTAGCACTTGAAATAAAGATAATTGGAACTTTGGATTCTTCACGAATCTTTTCCGCCCACAAATATCCATTCAAATAAGGCAGTGTTATATCCATTAATACTAAGTCTGGATTAAAGGAATGAAATGCATCCATCACATTATAAAAATCATTAACTCGATCAACACTATAGTTCCAAGATTTAAGAAACGATTCTAATTTTTTTGAGATGAGTTCATCATCTTCTACAATCATTATTTTATACATATTCTCACCCACTTTATTATACTGCATAAGCCAGGAAATCTTTCTAACAATGCTGTAAGATAAGAACAAAAGGAAGTGATAGTATGATCTATCTTCAAATGGGAATTCTCACTTTAGAATTAGTATTATGCATCTATTAAATCAATTGTTAAAGAATAAACTCAACAAAAAATACGATACGCCATTTGTATCGCACTACTTTTAAATTGTTGGAATATGCGTACGTATCAAGCTATGTAGGCTGTACATACCTTATTCTGTTTACTAATCCTATTATTAATATTCAAGAAAAGAAAACCAGTAATATGCATACTTCTTTCAGCTATCATATCCACATCCATCGTAACTTTTGGCTATATCAATATGTATACCATCCATAAGACGACCTACAACATCACAACGACAAAAGAAATCACTAAAAATAACATTGCTATTCTAAATGATCAAGAAGTACATTTAAATAACATTATCCTTATTGGAAGAAGTGACTACACAAACAAAAATCGAAAGAAAACAAAAGACTACAACCTTACAAGCAAAACCTACAACATCGTCCTGGACCATCAACCCCAAGGAACAAAAGAAAACATTAAAAACAATGTCGACCTTCAACTCAGCGGACATACTCATAACGGACAAACGTTTCCACTCTCTTATTCTTACCACCTACAACCCGACTTTGCCGGTAATTACGGAAAAGAAACATTCAAAAACTATACAAAAATCATAAGCTCAGGCCTTGTTGGTTTGGGTTTTCCTATAAGAACAGAGAGCATATGTGAGTATGTGGTAGTTAATGTAACACCTAAGAAGTAGTAATACTTCTTTTTTGTTTAAACAAACATAATTCAAATCCTTTATAAGAACAATATTCAATAATATTCGAAGTTGAAGCCGGCACTGGTAAGATCAAATTCACGCGTTAATCCTTTATAAGAACGATATTCAATTAAGGAGAATCCAAGAATAGAGGTAGAGATTTTAGCGTTAATCCTTTATAAGAACAATATTCAACGAATAAGTTTATAAGTTTATTAAATAAATTGTTATTTAGCGTTAATCCTTTATAAGAACAATATTCAACACAAGCACCAAGGCTAGGAGGATAGAACATGAGTATTAAGCGTTAATCCTTTATAAGAACAATATTCAACGGAATGTTCAAAAGATAAAAAGAATCTTAAATAAAATGGCGTTAATCCTTTATAAGAACAATATTCAACAGTCATTGGTGATTATTGTTTAAAAGGTGATTTAATTTCGCGTTAATCCTTTATAAGAACAATATTCAACAGAATTAGAAATTCAGCATGGTTTAACTAATGAACAGCGTTAATCCTTTATAAGAACAATATTCAACTTTTTAGGGTGGGGGTTTCCACTCTTTTTTATGCGCGTTAATCCTTTATAAGAACAATATTCAACTAGAAAGAGAGATAAAGAAACATGACAAGTAAAGGCGTTAATCCTTTATAAGAACAATATTCAACAAAGTATGGGCTTAAAAAATAGGAAACAAGATCCAGCGTTAATCCTTTATAAGAACAATATTCAACATAATAAATGCATGTATGCAGCAGCTCAAACAAATGGCGTTAATCCTTTATAAGAACAATATTCAACAGCAAATTTTTGCCATATACGTAGTATTTTACTACAAAAATGGCTATAAACACTTTAAAATTCAGTAATCATTAGTAAAATATGTCGATTTTTTTCGACCACCTCTATTTTTCAAATGGAAATGTGGCCTTTTTTGATCGAAAGATATGTCGTTGGTCGAATGATCAATCAATTAAAATATTTAGAGATTCATTCACTTTATTCAATCCTTCTTTATATATCTGTTTTTCGTTATATGAAAAATAAAACAATACTGAATCCTCATCACTTGTAACTTTATGCAGTTCTTCCTTTAAAGTACTAAATTGTTTGGGTGTTAAAGTTCCTTCAAAAACAGATTTTTGTATGTGAAACAAGTATTTTCTTAAAATTTTCATTACTTTAGCACATGTCTTTTCGTTAACATCATACACACATATAACGTACATAATCTCACCATTTCATTACAAAAAAATCAAGTGTATTAGAATTATCTTTAATGTATTCAGATAACCGGTGTACTTCTTTTGATAATATAGAGCGATAACTATAATTTCGCTTTGAATATACGATTGTGGATTGTAATAAAGTATTGAATTCTTCAATAAATACCTTTGTCCCTTCTTTACTTAAGTAACATCTTCCGTCTGGTTTATGTTGAAAATGAGATTGTTTTATCTGTTTTTTACGAATCAATCTTAAAACCATTCTATCTACATATATGGGTTTAAAAATGTCCGCCAAATCATATTGTAATGAATCCGAATCTTCACTTAAACTATGTATAAAACTAATTTGTGGAAACAAACTACTACGATCAAGAATCGATAAAATAATTCCGTATAGTAATGCATATCCATAACTAAGCATAGCATTCACTTCATTTTGTGGCGGATTTTTTGTTCGCTTTTTAAACTTAAAATTTTCATTTTCTAGAACAACATCAAACATTTTATAATATGTTTGTTTGGCATTTGCCTCTATTAACATAAGTTCATTCATCGATTCTATATTTGATTCCATCTTTACTGAGTTTTCAAGTTTTCTAATTAATTCCCCAAGGTCCTTACCTTTTTTACTATAATACTTTAATACAGATAACATATTTTTGACTGAAGCTTTTAAAATAGACTTTGAAATATATAATCTTTGTGATTCATCCCTATATTTATTTACTTGGTTTACTAAAACACGACCATCTTTATAATCTTTAGGAGCATATCTTCCTATATAATTTCCATAAAAATTATAAAATAATATCGATACTTCATACTTGTTTAATAGAGCTAATACTCTTTTATTTAAACTAACTTCTGAAAAACAAATAATCATATCTACTTGCTCTATTGGAATATAATCATCTTTATCTTTACTCTCCAATACAAGTGAATTGTCTTTTCTTTTTAAGTTTCCGCTTTTATACAGATAAATTACTTTCTTCACTCTTTTTCACTTCTATCATTCCAAAACCAGCTGGTCCTTTAGCTGAAATCCCAGTATCATACAATAAACTTAATGTTTCAAAATTCGTTTTTACTGTCATTTCACTCAGATATCCAACATAAAATGTATTTTTAAATTTAACCAATCTTTTTTTCTCATATAAAACTTTTTCCACCTTAAAAGAAATATCGTCTTGTTTTATATCTAATGCATGACATTTATCTAGTAAATTATTCATACAAAGAGTATTAAACTCAGCATCACTCGGCTTAAAGTAATCAACATAATAATCCGTTGTAGTATAAGTAACAATTGGAGAAAGTGTATGAATTACAATTTGTTTTTCTCCAGTAAAATATTCTAATTTCATAAATTTTATAGATACTAATTGAATAAATTGGTTATTCAAAATAACCTTTTCATTCCCCATATAAAAGTCATAAATTTCTTTTAAAAATTCTTCAGAGTAACTGGAAACATAAAAAGTAATGGAATCTTCAAAAACCATAAATCTATCGTTTATTTTATACTTTCCGAATAGATTGCTGAAGACAAACATTTTAAACACTTTTTTTTCAAACCGATAACCTTGATTATGAAAAAAATCACCTTTATCCTCTTTATCAAAAGCACTATATATTAAACCTTGAATCATATGTTGATAATTAAAAGGCACTTTTAAATTATTGCATTTAAACGTTAGTTGTAATCTCAATTTGTCCACCACCTACACAATTATATTTGCCAACCCCAATTTCTAAAAAATCAGAATTTAAACTAAAGGATTTATTTACACATCCAATAAATCCCTTAGGATAGATTTTCTTAGTTTTCATAAAAGCAGAAATGCCTTCTACATACCGACAATTTTCTAACTGTAAACTATTTGAAGAAAGTTCATAAGCTGTCTCATAATGCTCATTATAATAAGCAACCATTTTATTATAAACCTCAGAAACATTCTTGCCTTCTAACGGAGTTGAAAATACTAATTTATCACAATTCATATTTTTTGAATTCAAATCCGTTTTCGTAATTTTGATTAAATAAAAGAAATTACCAAACAAACTCTGATTCAAATTGGAAAACAATAAATCTACATAATCTGAATAAGATTTATTGTTTCCAATAAAATAAAATTCAAATCTTTTTTGTTCATTTTTTCTAAAATGGGACTTTCCAAACATATCACTTTTAACAAGAATACCTGGATAAAATCTAAAATTTTCGCCTGTCATTAAGTAATACCTGCATTCTTTACATTGACTGCACTCATTACACTTAGTCATAGAATTGAAACAAGATAGATCATAAATAAAATTCATCAATTTTCTGTATATCGATAAATCTAAGTTTTCTCTAAATTTGGCTCCCATTGGAAAAGAAATCAAAACTTCAATTTTTTTAATCATATTGAATTTTAATAAATCCAGGCAAATAATCTTTTTCTCCATTTGAATAAATCATTCGTGTTTTAGGCATAGTTCTCTCATTAGGCTTTGTTTTCCCTTTGTTCACTGGAGCAAAGCGCTGCCAGAAACATTCTGTATATAAACCAGGATCATTATACTTAATCAAATAAGAAACTGTCTTGGCAAAATAATTTGTAGAATTGCCCACTCGTAAGACCGCAGTATTAGGATTTTCTAATTCTTTCTTTATTTCATTTAACTTCTCATTTATGCCAACAAAGCTTTCGTAAAAGTTAAAATAATTTTTATCTGTATCTGCATTTAAAATATCTTTTGTGAAAGCATTGCATGCTTTTAAGAAAACTTTACGCTTAAATGAATTTATCAATGTGATATAAGGCTTTTCTTTATATTTATCTTTTAAGACATTCAATTTAAACTCGTCAAAATGAAACAATACTAAATCAGTAGTTTGTAGTGGTGGAATACATTCTTTATATGTAGTTGGAATTGAACCACTCATATCTCGATTACTTCCCTCTCTACCTGCAAAAAATAATTCCATTTCATTAAAATATATATCCTGGCATTGTAAGCAAGAATATAATTCTTTATAGAAATTTTCATGATCTTTATCCAAAGATTTTCCAAACATCAGTTCATGAAAGTCAAGATTTTTATTTTGACCATTCTTAATTTGTTTATAAATATTAGGTCTAATTTGATCATAGTTTAATTTTAATAAATAATATTTCCATGAATTTAATAACGTGCCCTTTATAGTAGAACCAGGTATACAAGGTTTATGTAAATCATGCATCTGCTCTGAAACATCATTTCTAGCTTCACTTAAAGATTCATCATATGTATACTCCAAATTATATAGTGGAGTTAATTTTGAATAATCAACATATTGATGTATATATCTATATAACAATTTTTTACTAGGCTGTCTTGAACTTAATTCATTAAGCAAGCGCGGATCTGTCATCACCTTAGGTGGAAGTTGTGAAAGAATATCTGTAAATCTATATCTGTTAACTGTGACATCATTGACTTCGTGATAACAAGGCATTTCAATGTCGTTACCTGTTGCGATGTGAACTGGGGTTAAAATCGTAATTTTATCCATACTACAATACAAAACCTATCGCATAATGATAAACAGTCTTACCATTTACACTGGCTTCTAACACCTTTCCATAATATTCTTTATTTTCTAAAAATCTCATAAAACTTCCCTCCATCAAATGCATAAATCTACCACTTACATAACCCCCAGCATAGTTCTTAGAAGTGCGATACACATTACTAGTAAGTTTATAAAACGAATTGCTATAATCCACTTCTTCATCGTTTGGAATATAACGACTTAAAACCAATTTACTCTCCATATTGCTTGATTGATTCCATTCTTCGATTCTTTCTAATCTAAATGAATTATCTCCAACCGTTCTTCTTGAACCTACTCCAAAATATTCAAAATAATTAAAGATAGATTTTAAATAATCCACACTTTCTTCTGTTTTTACATATATGCAAAATTCAGTACCTTTTGGATAATATATTGCATTAGAATAGAATAAAGTCTTATCATTTTCCTTTTCAGGAAACCCATTTCGAGTTAATAAAACTGAATCCATCTCCATATCAAACTTTTCGTTTGAATATTTTAACAATCCATTTCTGATCTCAAAATCATTACTTTTTTCTTGTAAATCTACAGTAAGTGCTTCTATTTTGTTATTTTCTACATAATTTTTATAAACCATTTCTGACATCGATGAAATTTGTTTATATCGCTTTGCACTTTCAAGCACCTTCAATTTATCCTCTGCCTTTACACTGCCAAGTAAGGTATTAATATACTCTAAAGAAAAAACATTCTTTTTAATCATAGGTAGCGTATGATTTAGAAACATAGATGAATGTACCATCTTCGCCTTTGCATTTAATGAGGAAATATATTCATCAAGTGCATCTTTTCCTCTTGTTTGCAATAAAATATTACATATTGCTCCAAAAATTGTTTGGGAATTTGGTATTTCATTCACTACAGATTGGCAAGTAAATACAATCTTATAGGTTTTCATTTTAGAATTCTACTTTCTGAAAATCTTGGGAATGAATTTCTACTCTACCATATCCTCTAGTTCCGCTACCTCCAAGGTAATTTAATTCCAACATTTTCAAAGCTTCATTGACTACTTCTTTTAATTGTTCTGCATCGTCACCTTCATAAATCTGCAAAACAATCTCTCCACTAAATTTTGCCCCTCTTGGAACACGTTCAATAAATCGTGGATTTGCTGCTTTTCCTTTTAATAAATCAATACTGTTTTCGGCCTTAATTTCAGTAAACGCTCCTAAACCAAGATGTTTTTGTAACTCCTCTTTACTTTCATCTGTTAAGTATGCATCTCTAAAAATACATCTTGAAACCATCAACTCGTCACTTGTTGAAACAGGTTCAAAAAGACATCGTATTTCATCTTTTTCAAGTACCATTTCAGGATCTTTTTTTTCAAATGATACTTTCCCATACTTTTGAGTCAATAAAGAACGCAGTTTTCCTTTAATAGAACTACCAGGAATATATGGTTCATGTGTCAATGGATTCTTTATAACTGTTGAATCAGCTCCACCAATATCAAATGTATCTGTAGAACCTCCAATATGTAACCCTGTCAATAACTCAATTTCAAAATCTAATCTATAAACACTTTCCAACATCTTAACCTATCATTCCTTTCCGCTTCGCTTCAAGGCACACATTGGAATTAAA
>ENA-OPSQ01001011-OPSQ01001011.1-human-gut-metagenome-genome-assembly--contig:-NODE-1011-length-21463-cov-3.600523_pt1 | contig 21463 bp, 17 predicted proteins | sample MGYA00241456_ERZ501904 | MGnify/ENA primary metagenome ERZ501904 (study PRJEB25962, sample SAMEA2042452) | human gut metagenome | biome: human gut; feature: human-associated habitat; material: faeces...
GTACGCCGTATTTTGTCGTCAGACAAAAGATTTAATGGTAAAATGTTCTCAGACGCGCGGTGCGCCGCAAGCCGTGCTTTTGCACGGCAAAATCCGCTCCCGGCGGATTTTAAGTCTGAGGTTATTATACCACACTTCCCCCACACCCGCAACTTTATCTCCTTTATTTTTAATGAATAGCCGGGAATTTTTGAGTTATCATATTTATGGGCGAATTTAACAGCGTTTAAAAACAACAAAAAACAGTGTGAAATATATGTAACCTAACATAAAATTATTTTAGTTAAACGAATTTGTAAGTGTGAAAACGGGTTACACCGATACTTACTTAATAAAACTGTGTAACACAGTTAAGTTAGTGTGAATTTTGTTTTTAATGCACATAATAAACAAATATAATTTATGTGTTTTAGCTGAATTTCCTATAGCCGTATTGACTTTTAGCTAAAACGTTGTATAATCTTAAGTGAATTAAGCAAGCGGAAACAGCTTAATAAACATAAGCTAAATTCATTAACTATCAACTAAGGACCAGTGGCTAAGCACTGTCCGACCAGAAAGGAAATTATCACATGAAAGCAAAGAAGATACTCGCAGGTATCCTTGCGGCAAGCACAGCAGTTTCGCTGGCAGCCTGCAACAGTAACAATGCAACATCATCAACATCAGGCAGTACATCATCTTCATCAAAGACAGAAGATAACAGCTCTGCGACATCGGGTGAAGAATCTTCTACTACACCTTCGGGCGAAAAGATCACACTCAAGGTTCTTACTCACCGTACAGACCGTAAGGATGACGGCTCACTCGACAAGATGACAGACGCTTTTGAAGAAAAGTACAACTGCACTGTTGAATATCAGTCATTCAAGAGCTACGCAGATGACGTTTCGACAATGATGAGCACCAAGGAATATGGCGATGTACTTATGATTCCCGATACAGTTAAGCTCGCCGATCTTTCAAACTTCTTCGAGCCTCTCGGCAAGTACGATGAGCTTAAGGATAAGTACAAGTGGGCAGATCAGAAGATGTATGACGGAACAGTATACGGCCTTGCTCACTTAGGTTCTGTTAGCGGCGGTATCTGCTACAACAAGAAGGTATGGACAGACGCAGGAATTACAGAAATGCCCAAGACAGCCGACGAATTCATCGCTGACTTAAAGAAGATCAAGGAAAAGTTCCCCGATGTAATTCCTTATTATACAAACTTCAAGGAAGCAAGCTGGACGGCTGCACAGTGGTCAAGCCTTGTTGTTCCTTCTTCGGGTAACCCCAACTTTGAAACAGACCTTATCGTAAACAAGGAAGACTTCTTCACAGAAGGCAAGCCCTACTACAACGTATTCAAGCTGATGTACGATATATATTCAGATCCTACTCTTATCGAGGGCGACCCGATGAGTTCTGACTGGGAAGGCTCAAAGCTTATGCTCGCTAACGGCGAAGTTGCTACAATGACAATGGGTTCATGGGCAGTTTCACAGTTCCAGCAGCTCGCTAAGGACAACGGTCTTGATCCCGAAAATATCGGTTATATGCCTGCTCCCTTCTCTAAGGACGGCAAGCAGTACGCACAGTACGCAGCAGACTACTGCATGGGCATAAACAAGAACATTGCCGACGACAAGAAGGATCTCGGCAAGAAGTATATTGAATGGTTCATCGCTGAATCCGGCTTCTCTGAGGCCGAGGGCGGTATCAATACACTTGAAGGCAGCAAGCTCCCCGATTACCTCTCAGCATTTGACGGTTGTGAATTCTTCACAGCGGCATCAGCTCCCGAAGGTCTGACAGGTGTATTCAACGCTATCGACAAGGATTCTGAGGTTGGTATATGGACAGGCGACTCAGCTAACTTCAAGCTCCAGCTTGCTGAAGCAGCATTTGCCGGCAAGGGCGAAGACGGCTTCAAGGCTATCGCAGACTCCGTTAATAAGAAATGGGCAGCTACAAGAGATGCTAACGCAGAGCTTGAAGCATACATCAAGGCTAACGGCTAATTAACGCTATCGTATTTTCTTCATAGATACTCCAAACACACAAACCCGTACGGAAAGGCGTAAGTCTTTCCGTATAGGTTTTTATGGGGAAAATCAACTGATTACCAAAAATAGAAATTATTTCTTGAAAGGATAGATTTATGGCTACTCAAGGCGTTACCGCAATTCATAAGCGTCGCACATTATGGCAGTGGCTTAAAGGCTATACAGGTCAGAAATACATGACCACAGTGTTGTTTCTGGCGATACCTGTCGCACTGCTGATACTTTTCACTATTATCCCTGCTGTTAATATGATAATATTCAGCTTCCAGCAACGTGACCAGCTTGGCGTAAATGTACAATGGGTCGGTTTCGACAACTATAAGACGCTGTTTACCGATATGGCATATCTTTCAACGCTCATCAACAGCTTGTACTACTTTGTCGGCTCGTTTATACAGCTCGGACTTGCACTTTTCATTGCAACTCTGTTATGCTCGAAAATAAAGCTCGCAGGACTGTTCAAGGGAGTTATCTTCTTCCCTTATCTTATGAACGGCGTTGCGGTGGCGCTTATCTTCCAGAGATTCTTCAGAGGCGATGACGGCGGTACGCTCAACTCCATAATCGCACTTTTCGGAGCAGATCCTGTAAAGTGGCTGTCAAACGGCGTTATTAACAACTGGTGTCTGGTTTTTGCGTCGGTATGGCGTTATATCGGCTTTGATATTCTGATGTTCATCGGCGCTATCCAGTCTATCTCGCCCGACATTTACGAAGCGGCAGATCTTGACGGCGCAAACGCATGGCAGAAGTTCTGGCACATAATTTTCCCCGGTATCAGAACAATCATCGCATTACAGCTTATTCTTGCCATCAAGGGTGCGGCGTCTGTATTTGAGATACCGTATATTATAACCGGCGGTAAGATGGGAACATCGACCTTCGTTATCAAGACGATCGAAACGGGCTTCCAGTACCAGAAGATCGGACTTGCGTCCGCAATGGCTATCGTTCTGCTGTTTATAATAATACTGATTACGATAATCCAGAAGATATTCTTTAAGGAAGAAAAGTAGGTGTAACAATGACAGACAATATCACAACAACCGAAAACTCCGGACAGACCTCTTTCAATATGGATAAATACAGGTTCAAGGAAACGCCCAAGGGTGTAAGAATACTGATAGACGTATTGAAATACGCCGTGCTTGTCATAGCCTGCCTTATAGTTATCGTGCCTCTGGTAGTTGTATTACTCGGCTCGCTGAAAAGCCACGAGGATTTTCTGACAAGCGGAGCGTTTGAGCTTCCTAAGGTGGTGGAACTGGCAAACTTCAAGACGGCGTTCCTGCAGGGTAACGTAATGAGAGGTCTTATCAATACCGCTATTATCCTTGTGTTCTCGTGTGCGGGAACGATAATCACAGGTACTATGACCGCCTTTGTTGTACAGCGTTTTACAATGGTGTTCACAAAGCTCGTAAAGAATATATTCCTTATTGCCGCACTCCTGCCGAATATCTCTATGCAGGTAACGGTATTCCAGGTAGTGCACGCACTCGGTCTTTATGACACCCTCGCCGCACCGATTATCCTTTATATCGGTACTGATATAGTTTCGATCTATATCTTCATACAGTTCCTCAATAACATATCTGTATCCCTTGACGAAAGTGCGATACTTGACGGCTGTTCATATCCGAGAGTATACCTGAGCATCATTCTCCCTATGCTCCGTCCTGCTATTGCGACCGTTCTTGTAATCAAGTTCGTAAGCATATACAACGACTTCTATACAGCAAACCTGTATATGCCCAGCGACGGACTTCAGGTCGTATCGACCGCCCTTTACAAGTTCATCGGTCCTTACGGCTCGCAGTGGGAAATTATCTTCGCCGGTGTAATTATCTGTATTATACCTACTCTGATAATCTTCCTTTCGATGCAGAAGTTTATTTACAGCAACCTTGTTTCAGGCTCTGTAAAGGAATAAACGCTTCCGATTCTCCTTGCTATATATGAAAATGGCGTCACGCCGAAAAGCGTGACGCCATTTTTTGCTTGCGGAAAAGATTGTACATAAATGCAGAAAACCATAATTTTAACGGTGTGAGTTTATCCTGCTGAAAATGCAGATAAAACACCCGTTTTATTTGTAGCTGCTGCCCTTATATATATCGGGATAAATAAAATTGAATGATAATGAACGGTTTCTTTTATACGAAGCAACACATAGCTCCAACGAGAGCTTTTTAACACTTATAGATTGGTAGCACTCATTTCTCAGGAGTGCCGCCGCTACTGTCATAGCAGTTTTCTTGTCGTCATACCGTGCGGCATATTCCGGACAATATACGGTTGCTTTTGCGGAATTGATGTATTTGATTTTCCCATCCTTGCTTATAACCTCAAGTACATAAGCCATGCTCCCACCTCACTTTACAATTATCCTATAATAAAATTATAGTTTAAAGAAAGGCGCATTTCAATAACAAATCAAAAATAAAGTTGAAAAATGGGATAATATGTCAGAAATTTTGTCGAATTTATTGAAATCACTGAAATAATCCGAATTTTACTCTCAGACGGCAACATTTTTTCAATAGTGCGTCGCCTGTTATAAGCACAAATATAACTGTTGATACTGCATGGATAAGGTCAAAGGGTATGCCTGAAACGATATATGCGGTAATTGTCTGTAAGTTTATATCGGTCGTGTAGGTAAGCACACTTGATATATTCATTATTCCGCCGTAAATAACGAGGACTGACAGGAAGGAGTAGATACAAAGGGCGAGCGTGTTGCGCTTTTTCGAGAAGATGATACCTGCAAAAAAGCCAAGAAGCCCCATTGCAAACATCTGCCACGGCGTCCACATACCCTGACCGAACAGCATATTCGATACAAGCATGGAAACCGCACCGACAAGAAAGCCTGCCTGTGCACCGAGCGCCGTTCCGCTTATGATAACGATTGCGGCAACGGGCTTGAACTGAGGGAACATAAAGAAAAGCTCCCTTCCTGCGACCGCCGCCGCAGAAAGCACGGCAAGCACCGCAATATCCTTTGCGGACGGCTTCTTTTTTTCGAAGCTGATAAAGAAAGCGGCAAGGCACTCGACAAGCACAGCAAGAATTATCAGCAGATGCTTTCTTGTGTCGCTCGGAATAAAAAGTGTGCCGAGTATTACTGTGAAAGGGATAAGAACGGCGGTTATAATGCCTGCGACAATATCGGACGGCGTAACTTTTTTTGCGGTTACAGGCGGCTTTGCCATTGAGTTTTTCGGAGCAACGCCGATTATAAGCATAATCATCGGGACGCACAGCAACGCATATTGCAGCCAGAACGGCTCTGACGGTATCTCAAAAGGGAATATGCCGGTACCGGCTAAAAGCATAAAAGCAAATCCGACACTGCCGAGCGAAAGCATTACCTTTCGGAAAACCGAGAGCTTTTTGCGTTTTTTACGTTGCGGTACTGTTATGTCGGGCTTATCGCCTTTTATGCCGTGAAAACGTCCGGAGAGATCACCGTAGTTTTCAGCCCTTCCTCCGAGAGAAGCTATAAGCCCTGCGACAGTGTAAACATTATCGCATACGTTTTTGGCGATTTTTGCACTGTCTGTAGTGAAAAACGAGGAATCAGCGAAGAACTGTGACGGCGGCAGAGATACGCTTATTTCGCCGTCAAAAAGCAGGGTGCATATATCCGCCGTTTCGGCGCAGAAATCCATATCGTGACTGACGATTACTATCGTTTTCCCGTCTGCTTTAAGCTGTTTCAATAATGCCGAGAACATCTGCTTATATACTGCGTCCGCCGCTTTGGTCGGCTCATCAAGAAGAAGTATATCCGCACCGTAGGAAACGAGCTTTGCGAGCGCCGCCTTCTGCCGTTCACCGCCGGACAAGTCAAACGGGTGACGTGACAGCAGGTGCGTAAGATTAAATGCGGCGGCTATTTCATCGGCATTTCCGGCAAATTCTTCTCTGAGCGTTTCCTTATTGAAAAGCAGGGTAGGGTCCTGCGGAAGAAATCCTATCTTTCCGCCGTTTATCGTTATTTTTCCGCTGTTTTGCTTGAGCGTACCGCAGATAAGGCTGAGCAGGGTCGATTTTCCTGCGCCGTTGCCGCCCACAATTGCGGTTATGCTCCCTTGCTTTATGTCAAGCGAAAGGTTTCTTATAATATCTCTTTTGCTGTTCTTATAGCCGAAAGACAGATTTTTTACGGATATACAGCTTTCCTCCGACAGCGTATCGTCTGCGGCGGCAGGTGATACGAGCCTGTGATTTTCGCCGTAGGATGTATACCAGTCCTTAGCGGAGGGAACGTCAAGCAGTGGAAGAACATTGCTGACAGATGCGCTTGCTCTTACTCCTGCCGGCATTTCAAAAAGCATAGGGTGATTATTTTCTGACAGATGCTCTATAAGAGAGCTTGCGTCGCCGACATAGCACGCTTTGCCGTTGTCAAGCATAACGGCACGCTTTGCAACGGACAAAAGACCGCCGAGCTGATGCTCCGCAACTATCACTGTTGTACCAAGCTCCTTGTTTATTCTCACAAGCAGTGAAATAAACTGCGTGGATGTGATAGGGTCAAGCTGCGACAGCGGCTCGTCAAGGAGCAGTACATCGGGATTCATAGCCATTACAGACGCTAAGTTAATCATCTGCTTCTGACCGCCCGAGAGCTTGTCGCAGTCGCAGTACAGCAAGTCCTCTATGCCGAAGAACAAAGCGGTCTGGGAAACCTGCGAGCGTATTTCGTTTTGTGAAAGTCCTATGCTTTCCGCACCGAAGGCAAGCTCGTGCCAAACCTTGTCGCAGACAATCTGCTCGTCGGTAAACTGCGTGACAAAGCCGGCAAAATGACCGCTGAAAGAAATTTTTCCTTTTTGCGTTCCTGCATCGGCAGGCGCTTTCATAAGATTTAAAAGCGTGGATTTTCCGCTTCCCGAGCTGCCGCAGAGTATTACGAATTCTCCTTTGTTTATTTTAAGCGAAATATCGGAGAGTGCGTTCATATCCGAGCCGGGATAGGAATATGACAGATTTGAAATATTATATAGCTCCATTTCTTTCCCTCCGTTTAAAACGTGAATAAAGCTCGGCTGCAACAGGCATCGCACAGAGTATGAGCCAGAAAACATCCGCAGAAATATCGAAAGCTGTCATCGGCAGGATAAATTCGGGATAGTAGAGATAATAGGCTTTACCGCTTGCAAAAAGAAAAATAATTGCGGTTGTGCATATCACGGTAACAGACATTATAATAAAGTCGGACGGCGCAAAGCGGAATATGCTGTAGGCTGTACGTTTTGCCGTACCGTAACCTCTGTATTTCATAGATCGTGCGGTATATGCACTATGTTCAAGGGTATCCGTTACAGCAACGGAGAGAACATGAACACCGCTTCTGATACGGCTTCTAAAGTTGCCCTCGTATATATCGTTTCCAACAAAACGCTGAGCCGCCGCCGCTTGCTTTGCCCGTCTTGCAAACATAGGCACTGAACGAAGCGTCATTGATAACAGCAAAGCGAGTGACGGCAGTGCTTTTCCGAGAAGATATACCGTTTTATCGCTTGTCATACACTTGTTAAGTCCGATAAACCACATAACGAGCGATATTGTCATAGCGCCTGTAAACAGCGAAAAAATAAGCGTTTCAAGTGTGATACTGTTGCCGCTCGGTAACTTTGCAAGCACGGTTATGCCTCTGTTTGAAAACAGAAGATTTATAACCGCCGCAAGCAGTGCCATAGGCAGCATTACAAAAAGCGTTCTTGCGGCGGTTTTTCCGTTCAGTAAAAAAGCAAAAACGGCAGAGCAGACAAGAGCCTCCGCCATAAAGACGGGGCTTTGCACTATTGCGGTTATCAGTATCACCGACAGAAAATACATTGCCACTGTTACAGGGTGTGTTCTTTCCATTGTTGCTCCTTAGTTTTGAAGGTCGTAGCCAAGCTCGCAGGTATAGCGGAACGCTATTTCATCGTTGTTTGCGGGCTTGTACGATGAACAGCCGTAGTTCGGGAAAACGCCGTTTACACTGTACATCCAGCCCGAGCCTTGTCCGCAGTCGAATTCATAAAGGTTGTTGATACCCTCGACATAGTATGAGCTGAACGCAGGGGTGTAGCTTGCCTCCATCTGAATACTGTTTTCGTCACAGATACGGCGGAGTATGTCGTATACGCTTTCGCCGCTGTCGAATCCGACCGTTCCGCTGAATATCACGGCATCGTCGGGAATGTACTTTTCAAGTCCTTTTTTCAGTTTATCCTTGTTATCGAGTATGGTTTTGCACTCTATAACGAATGTGCAGGTATTGTCATATTTCTTTATCGGTTTGTCTGGCTTCGGGGTCGTTGATATTACAGATGAAGCGGTTGATACTGTTGTGACTTTTGAAGATGCCGGACTTGCCGAAGATGTCGGGGCGGATGTGAAAACGGGCTTTTCAGTTGGCTTTGAAATGTCTGCGGCGGTAGATGATGTTGATGCGACAGAGGTTATTGCCGTTGTTTCCGGCTTTTCGCTTTCAGGTAAGGTTTGTGAAGAAATGTCCGTAACGGTTGTTGCGGGCGTTGTCTGAGAATTGCCGTCTGTCTGAAAAGCCGTTGTTGCGACAAGGCTTTCTACGGTTGTAAACGATGATGTTTCGGGGGGAACGTATGATATACCGCTGTTTTCGGCGGCATCTTTTCCCGCAACGGCGGAAACTACCGCAATTATCACCACAGCGACAAGAGCCAGCCCAAGACCGAGTATATATTTGTATTTATCAAAAATAGCTTTCATTTTTTCTCCGTGAAATATCGGTTATGTAAAAATTGTTCCGCACCTATTTTATCATAAAAACAGGTACGGAACAAGCATTTACATAATAGTTTTACTTATTTGCGCTTTTTCTTCGAAATAAGCATAACTGCGCCTGAGATGAGAACTGCCATACCGCCTGTTACAAGTACACCTGTACCGGGATTTATGGGATCGTTTTTATCTTCGGGCTTGCCTGAGCAGTCGCCGGGCTTTACAGAATCGCCGGGCTGTGCGGGCGTATCGGGATTTTCAGGTTCTGTCGGCTCAGCCTTCGCAGACATTTCGTAAAGTGAAGAGCCGTCCTTTGAAAGCTCATAAGCTGTAAGAGCGAGTGCCGCCTGTTCGGTAGCCATGTAGTTTTCTTCGCCGCCGAGCGTGTGGCTGTAGCCGTTTTCTGTAGCGTAGCTTTCAAGTGCGTCGATAAGCGTGATGCCGTCAACGATGAATCTTGAATCTGTAAGCGGGTCGATGCCGAGAGCGGCAAGTGCGATAAGTACCTGCGAGGTGCTTTCACTGCCGTTTGCATATCTTGCGTTCTCGTCAAGAGATTCTGCGAGGAACTCAAGACCGCTGTCTATAGCCGCATTTACCTTCTCGTCAGCCGCATAGGGAGCGAGTGCCTGTATAGCCATAGCCGTAAGGTCAACGTCTGCGGTATCGCCAGCGAGCGCCCAGCCCTTGCCTGTCATATTGTCAACAATATAAGCGATAAGCTCATCGTGCGTCTTTGCGCTGTAATCTGTAGTGTCGAATGCTATAAGTGAGAATATAACCGCATTGATACCCTGCGATGTGATATAGTCCATATCGTCAAGACCGCTCAGCAGGTTATAGCCTGCGATGTCTGCGGAATTCTTTCCGAGCGAGGACAGAGCGATTATAACTCTTGCGTTCTCCGTAGGCTTTCTGTCTGAAAGTCTGTCTGAACCGTTAGCCTTTACTGCTTCACAAAGCTCGTTGTAGTATTTTGCCGCCTTGTCGGCAGAGAGCTTTCCTGCTCTTGCGAGTGCGATAACCGACCATTCGCCGCCGATAGACTGAACGGGGTAGATATTGTTATCCGCAAGAGTGCCGAGAACAGTGTCGAAGTGATCCTTGCTCTTTGTGCCTGCCTGCTTTATCGTGTCGATAACGGCAAATTTTTCTGTTGCCTTGTCAAGAGTATCCGAATTTGTGACCTTATCTCTTAAACGCTCGGGAACTGCCGAGTAAGCGTCCTTTGCCTTTTCAATCTTATTCTTGCTGTCAGCGGTCACCTTGCCGATTGCATCTATCGCCTTCATCGCATTGCTTATAACGTCAGCCTCAGCCTTAGCGAGAGCTTCTTCTGCGGCTGTTAAGGTTTCGTAGTTTCCTACAAGCGTCTTTGCGTTGTCGCTGAGCTTGTCGTAAGCCGTTCTTGCCGCTGTGATGCTGTCATAGCTGTCGAGCGTTACATCGCCTATAGCGTCAATAAGTTCTTCAACCTGCTCAGCCGCCTTTACATCATCGGGAACGAGCTTTAAGTAAGCGTATACGGGCTGTTTTTCGCCGTTCTGAACGATTATTCTGACAACCTTTATTTCAGACCGGTCAAGTGCGATTTTAGCCTCTGTGCCGGATGCTACACGCTGATTGTTGATATAAATGTTATCATCGTCAGCGCCCGATACGGAAACGTTCACGCTTTCCTCGATACCTGTGCTTATCTCGTAAACACCGTTATCATCGGGAGTGATTTCCTTTATTGTCTTGCCGTTTGCGTCTGTTAAGACTATTTTTCCGGGAAGCGCTGTCGTGCCGACCTCTTGCTCGTTTGCAGTTGTTCTTACAACGTAAGAAACCTCTGTCGATTTCTCGTTGAATACGCCTGCCCAGATGTTGCTTGCTGTCTGTATCTTTATATAGTGAACGCCGTTTTTGAATGTAACGGGGTTGCCGTTTTCATCTACCGCCCACTTTAAGTCGAAACCGTTTGATTCGGCATTTTCGCTGTATGCGTTTACATTAGTGCCTATCGTGCCGTTCTTGAAGTAGTCAACATAGCCGAACCTTGTCGTGCCTACAAAGGAAGCTGTAGAGCTGTCGCCCTGTATACTGCCCTGAACACCGGGGATAACAACGCCTCTGAGTGTGACAGTATCGCCCTTTGCAAGATCGTTCATATAATAAACGCTGGGTGAAACCCATCTGCCTGTCTGCTTTGAGCCGTCGTTTGAGTTGCCCTGATTGTCTGTCCAGCTTGTTTTACCGTCGGCTGTCTTTTTGTATGTTACTTCGTAATCGGTGATGGTCGTATCTTCGAAATGCTCACTTCCTGCGAGTGCATACCATGTTTTGCCGTCCTCAGAAACATATACCTGTCCGCTTTCAGCCGCACTTCCGCCGCTTACAAAGCTGTTGCCGTAAGCGTAGAAGTCAAGGCCGTAGGGGTTTGAGGGGTCATCTGTTACTGGGTTTTCATAGTAATATGTGATATAACCGCCGAAGTTACCGAGCGATTTTATAGTGCCTGCGAGCGTCTGCTCGGGGCCTACACCGTAGGAAACGTTGGTGTACTGGCTGTTGATGCAAAGATAATCAACGACCTTGTCGGGTACGTCATACTTGCTTCTCTTTGTAGCCTTGACAGTATAGCTTTCTGAAAGAGTGCCGTCTGTTACCGTTACAGTAGTGTTTGCACTCTTGGTAACAAGACTGTAAACGCCGTTTTCATCTGCTGTTGCGGCATCGTTGCCTATCTTAACTGTGCAACCGTCGGCAACCTTGAAATATACTGTGGGGAATTCTGCGTCATTTGCTATAACTATATTATAGCTGAGAAGTGACGGGTCGAATGCGGGATACATATCGCCGTGTTCGCTTTTAAGCTCGGTAAAGTGTACGTTCTTTATAGAAACGTCAGCCTTTACGAGCTTTATTTTGTAGCTTGTTATCTTGTCTGCGTCATCAAACTTGTCTGTAAGATAATCGCCGTCAGAAACCACATCTATTGATACTGTAACAGTGCCGTCCTTGCCGAAGGAATATGCGGGAGTTGTTTCGCCGCTTTTAAGCTCTGTATATTCGCCGTCAGCCTTCGCTCTGAAATGAACATTTGCGGTTTTGCCCTTGAGAGTAAGTGCAACTCCGTCGGTGCCTCCCAAAACATAGGCTGTGTAGCTGTGGCATTCTGCATTTGTGCCGGTCGTATCGGTCACATTGCCGTTTTCGTCATTTCTGAAAACCGTTCCTTCTGCAAAGCCGTTGTACTTTGTCGCATACAGCTCCCTGCCGGCGGGAACAAGCGTGATGCCGCTTGTGCCTGCGATTTCCGCAGTGTAGTCATAGGGACGTGTTATGTTGAACACATACTGCGTCTTTATGCTTTCATCGTCAATGTAGCAAAGCTCTAAAATCAGCTTAGTCAAGCCGAAAGGAATATTAGAAATGCTGTTGAAGCTGCCGGACTTTATCTCGTTTCTCTGTGCAACTCCGTTTATATCGGTATATACCGCATAGCACTTCAGCAGGTCCTTGTTGAACTTAGTTCCGCTGTTGATATAGAAGGATGATGTGCTGTAAGACTTTATCTTTACATCATATTCGAGCTTTTCGGGGTCGAAAGCGTCATTGTCCCAGCCGTCAAGCGAGAAAGCCGAAAGTGCAAAGCTGTCAAAACGTGCGGCGGGTCTTGTGCCTTCCTTTATTGTTACCTTATAAGTGCTTGCTGTTGCACCCTCGCCTACCGTAACGGTGATAACATCGCCGTCCTTTATTTCAGTCGGTTTTGTAAGGCTCAGCGTCTTGTCGCCGATCTTGCTTACCGTCTTGAATTTCTTGTTCAGTGCGGTAGGACGGAAATTGATGCTCTTTGTGCCGAAAGGAACTGTAAGAGTATAATTATAGGTCTTTGCGCTGAATTCGGGGGAAAGCGTGCCGTAATCACTGCTTATCGCTTTAAGCGATGTATCTGTACCGCTCCAGTCATTGCCAAGGTCAGCGCCCCAGTCCATAGTGTACTGCATACGGATTTCATCGCCGCTTGCGAGCTTGCCGTTAGCAACGGTATAGGCTGTTAAACCCTCGTTTGTAAACCAGTCGTTGAGCGTACCCATCCAGCCGCTCATCGAGCCGCCGTCAAATGCCGCAAGGCCTGCAATCTCGCTTATGTAGCCATCGTCTGCGCCATTCTGAGTAAAGCCGGAGCTTTCGATAGCATCCTTTATGCAGGTCATTGCGCTTGAGGTCTTGTCAAGCGATACCCACTTGTCGACCTTGGTACCTGTCCACGCAGGAGCGTTACCGCCGCTGACCGCTTCGGTAAACGTTGTGTTTTCTACAATAACACGGACGCTTCCGAGGTCGTCATCGGCAAATACAGTAAAGCTCACCTGCGGTACTGACAGCAGTGCCAGTGAAAGCGCCAGCAGTAAAGCTGTCACTTTTGCTGTAAATTTCTTTACATTTGTCATAGTTTTACCTTCCTTTATTCTTTTTTGCCGTAAGGCTTAACCGTCTAATCTGCGTTTTGCCGCTTTTCTTCTTTGCCTGGAGCGTTCACGCTTTTCACGGCTTTTCTCCTTTGCTGAAACCGCCGGAGGCTCTTTCAGCCCTGCGGCTTCAAGCGCCCTTGTCCACGGTCCCAGCTTCTGCTTTATAAAGCAGACTTCGCTTGGAGTAAAATCGGAGCGTTTGGGCAGAGTGCCAAGCTGTTCATACTTTTCACAAAGCATAGCGACAGCCTTGCTGAATTTTTCGTCCGCCATAACGTCACCTCCGTAAACAAATACGAAAAACGGCAATAAAAAATGCCTTCACCAAAAAAAGTGAAAGCACAACTGATCTTTAAGCACAGCAAACATAAGCCATACGGATATGCCCAAAAAAAGCATAAAGGTACAGCCTTAGCTGAAGATCGGCTGTACTTCTTCCTCGTCCAAGAGACAATGCCGAAAAATACGGGGGTATTCTGACTTGTGAGCATAGGCTCAGATACAGTAATGACGGTTGCTCCGGATTCTCACCGGATTCCCTATTACCTACCGGGCAAAAAGCCTTTCGTACCGTATTTTCGATATTCGGTTAAGGATAAGTATAGCATAAAGGGGGAAGAAATGCAAGAGGGGAAGAAGTATTATGAAAATAAAAAACGAGGTGCCAACGCACCTCGTTTTTCTATATCATATTATTTATACATCAGAACGCAATTCTGTCCTCGATGTACTTCTTTACATCTGCGATAGGCATTCTTTCCTGCTTCATAGAGTCACGCTCACGGACTGTTACGCAACCGTCCTCAACGCTGTCAAAGTCGTATGTGATGCAGAAGGGAGTACCGATCTCGTCCTGTCTTCTGTATCTCTTTCCGATAGCACCTGCATCGTCATAGTCAACGCAGAAGTACTTTGACAGTTCGTCTGCAATCTCGCCTGCCTTGTCTGCAAGCTTCTTTGACAGGGGCAGAACTGCCGCCTTGACGGGAGCAAGGTAAGGATGGAAGTGCATAACGTTTCTTGTTGTGCCGTCCTCAAGCTGTTCTTCGTCATAAGCCTCAGTGATAACTGCAAGGAACAGACGCTCAACACCGAGCGAAGGCTCGATAACATAAGGAACATACTTCTCGTTTGTTTCGGGATCGAAATATTCCATCTTCTGACCGCTTGTCTTGATGTGCTGTGTAAGGTCGTAGTCGGTTCTGTCCGCAACGCCCCAAAGCTCGCCCCAGCCGAACGGGAACAGATACTCGAAGTCGGTTGTAGCCTTTGAGTAGAAGCAAAGCTCTTCCTGATCGTGATCACGCAGTCTTAAGTTTTCTTCGTTTATGCCGAGGGACAGGAGCCACTTCTTGCAGTAGTCCTTCCAGAAATAGAACCAGTCAAGGTCTGTACCGGGCTTGCAGAAGAATTCAAGTTCCATCTGCTCAAATTCTCTTACACGGAAGATGAAGTTGCCGGGAGTAATCTCGTTTCTGAACGACTTACCTACCTGTGCAACACCGAAAGGTACTTTTTTACGGGTAGTACGCTGGATATTCATAAAGTTTACGAAGATACCCTGCGCTGTTTCGGGACGGAGGTAAAGCTCGCTCTTCGAGTCCTCTGTAACACCCTGGAATGTCTTGAACATAAGGTTGAACTGTCTTATGTCTGTGAAATCAGCCTTGCCGCAGTTGGGGCAGGTGATGCCTTTTTCACGGATATAATCCATCATCTGCTCGTTTGACCAGCCTGCACAGTTTGTGCCGTCAAAGTCCTCGATAAGATTATCCGCTCTGTGACGTGTCTTACAAGCCTTGCAATCCATAAGGGGATCGGAAAATCCGCCGATATGACCCGATGCTACCCATGTCTGAGGGTTCATGAGGATAGCGCTGTCAAGACCTACGTTGTACTTGCACTCCTGTATGAATTTTTTACGCCATGCGGACTTGATGTTGTTCTTCAGCTCAACGCCGAGAGGTCCGAAATCCCATGTATTTGCAAGTCCTCCGTATATCTCACTGCCGGGGTATATAAAGCCTCTGCCCTTACAGAGAGCAACCAGCTTATCCATGGTTTTTTCTGTGTTTTTCATGTACGAAATTTCCTTTCATGTTTTGCATTTAAAAGCAGTGCACGGCAACGTATCTGCGCTGTCGTGCTTGTCTGCCGTATAATTCGTTTTAAATAGTGTTTGCCTCCGACCGTTTCGCTGTACAGAAAGGTCGGAACTTACAGCACCTTACAGCTTTTCGATCCAGCCCATTTCATCGGGAAGCTTGCCGTACTGCATACCTGTCATTGTATCGTAAAGACGCTGAGAGATAGGTCCTATCTTGTTGTCATTGATAAGCATAACCTTATCGCCCCACTTTAAGTGACCTACAGGTGAGATAACAGCGGCTGTACCTGTACCGAATACTTCATTCAGCTTGCCTGCATCGTAAGCGTCTGCGATTTCCTGTATTGTGATTCTCTTTTCGCTTACTTTAAGACCCCACTTCTTGCACAGCTCTATAGATGACTTTCTTGTGATACCCGAAAGGATAGAGCCCTGGAGTGCGGGAGTAACAACCTCGCCGTCGATTACGAAGAAGATGTTCATAGCGCCTACTTCTTCAATGTACTTACGCTCAACACCGTCAAGCCACAGTACCTGTGAGTAGTTCTGCTTGTGAGCCTCGTCCTGACCGATGAGCGATGCGGCGTAGTTACCGCCTGTCTTTGTAAAGCCCATACCGCCTCTTACTGCACGGACATAGTTTGTTTCAACATAGATATTAACGGGATCAAGACCCGAAGCGTAATATGCACCTGAGGGTGACATGATTATCATAAAGTAATACTTGTCGCCGGGACGAACGCCGAGGAACGGGTCAGCGGCAAATATGAACGGACGTATGTAAAGCGAAGCACCGTCTGTATGAGGTACCCAGTCCGCATCTATTTTTACAAGCTCGTGGAGAGCCTGTAAGCAATCGTCAACGTTTAACTGAGGGATAACAAGACGCTCAGCGGAGATGTTCATTCTCTTGAAATTTTCTTCCGGACGGAAGAACTGAATGCTGCCGTCGGGAGTTCTGTATGCCTTCATACCCTCGAAGATTTCCTGTCCGTAGTGAAGAACCATAGCGGCAGGTGAAATAGAAATATCCCCGTAGGGAACTATTCTTGCGTCATGCCAGCCCTTGCCCGTGTCATATTCCATAACGAACATATGATCGGTAAAGATGTGACCGAAACCGAGCTTTGTTTCGTCAACGGGCTTTGCCTTAGGTGTTTTAGTTTTCTCAATTTTGATTTCCATTGTAAAAACATTCCTTCCTGAAAGCGATTTTCTCGCCGTAATTTCCGCCATAGCGGCAGCTCGTCTGCCTTATGCAAGCGAAATACCGTTTCCTTTCAGCATCTGTCCGATGAAAGCACAGGAAAATTATGTATGCTTGCAGTACCGACTAATTGTACAAAGAAAATTATAGCACTATTCTTGCAAAAGTTCAATATCTTTTTCACATTATTTGAATTTTTTGAGCGGATTTCTTTCATCAAAAGTCCGTGCGTATATTATTATGCAAATAAATCGGTCCGATGCCTGTTGAATGGCACCGGACCGATCGCAATATTTCAGGTTACTGCTTGTTTGACATTTCGTAGGATTCGATCATCTTCTTGACCATCTGACCGCCGATTGAACCTGCCTGCTTTGAAGTAAGGTCGCCGTTGTAGCCGTTGTCCTTAAGGGGTACGCCTACTTCGCTTGCAGCCTGCATCTTGATGCTGTTTAATGCTGCCTTGTTCTTTTTATTGGTACTAGCCATTGTTGTTTTCCTCCGTATTTGTTATGCAGGTCCTTTTGACCTTGCAATATTATTATGTTCGGAGATTTTTTAAATATCAGATGAAATTTTTGGTGATAAATCATAACGCAGAAAATACGGCAAACCGTTCTGATTTTGCACATGACATTGCAATCAGAATTCATCTGTGTTAAAATTAATTAACATATTTTTACGGAGGAATCGCTATGCCTCAGAACTCGAAACCATGAAGCACGCCAAGGAATACATAGACAAGCTCGCAAACGGAATAGGCCCTTTTAGCGATAAGCCTGTGCCGGACGGCGATATTATCAATAACGTCAAGCTGTCACGATGCTTTTTCTACATTTCGGGAATACTTGAAAAGGTGATTGAAAACGGCGGAGAGGTGGCTAAGCCGCAAGTCGCCGAAGCTGTAAGGCCGCATAAGCGTGGCAGTGTGGTAATAACCGACGAGGCACGGGCAAAATTCAGATGTTTTATAAATGAAGTGTCGCTGTCAACCTTTACCGATATGATAAACAAGCATATTGACAGCGATGTTTCTGTAAAGCTGAAAGGCTGTGCAATTGCCGACTGGCTGACCGTGATAGGTATGCTGACGGAAGAAACACTGCCTAACGGCAAGCTCAAAAGAGTGCCGACCGAAAACGGCATTTTCGAGGGCATAAGGCTAAATGAATACTTCACTCCGGGCGGTTTTCCGGGATACGCAATAATGCTCAGCCCTGCGGCACAGCAGTTTGTGCTTGACAACATAGACGCAATAGCGGAAATGAACGGCTTGCCGAGAGAAAAACGTAACAGACTGCCGTTTGAGGTCACAGACGAAATGCGTCAGAAGCTTACTTCCACGGAGAAATTCGTTACGGCAACAGATATAACGCAGAATATCAATTCTTATGTCGATGAAGAAAAGTCGGGTACGCTTAAAACAGGCTCTGTATCAAAATGGCTCGAAGAACAAGGCGTACTTGAAAACACCGAGCTTCCAAGCGGCAGAAAAACCAGACTGCCTACTGAGCAGGGTGTAAAGCTCGGAATAGAAACAAGGCAACGCACCTCACAGCGTGGCGAAGAGTATACGGCGGTTGTCTATTCAAAGCAGGCGCGCCAGTTCAAACGTTCTCAAGGGATGACGCCACTGGAATTCAGACGTAAAGACGGCGACGGAGTCGGAACGGTTGAGTAATTTGCATAAAGACGAAATCTAAAAATTTATATGAAGATTTATATAAAACACTTGCGTTTTTGCAACACACGTATTATAATGAAAACAAAGGAGGGAACGAGATGAAAGCGAGTATCCGACAGATCAGCGAAATGACCGGATTTTCTCCGGCAACTGTATCCAACGCGCTTAACAATAAACGCGGCGTCAACCCGCCGCAAAGATTCTCGAAGCCGCCCATGCCTGCGGATATTTATCAGAAGGCGGAAATATCCACAGCATTCGTTTCGTCATTTATAAAGACAGCGGACAGGTCGTTTCCGATACGCCTTTTTTCTCCGCCCTGATCGAAGGAGTCGAGATGGAAAGCCGGGTCGGGAATTTTGAAACGGTGATCTGGAACCTGAACCGGTCTGCGCCGGATTATGACGAACGCTTAAAACAGCTTCTGACCGATCCGACAAGCGGTATCCTGCTTCTGGCAACCGAGTTGGATGAAGAAGAAGCCGCTAAGTTCAAAAGCGCACTGGCACCGGTCGTTGTACTGGATAACTGGTTTGAAAACTCCTCTTTCAACTCTGTCCTGATCAGCAACACCGATTCGACCTGTGCCGCAGCCGAGTATCTGATCGCAAATGGTTATAAGGAGATCGGATACCTGAAAAGCAACATTAACATCAAAAACTTCTTCTACCGCCAGGAAGGATATGAACGGGCGCTTAAAGCACATGGACTTGAGATCCCGGAAAACGGGCTGATTTCTCTGCCTCCGACGATGGACGGGGCAAGAGTACAGATGAACCGTTTGCTTTCCGCCGGGATCAGGCTTCCCGAAGCACTCCTAGCCGATAACGATATCATTGCTCTGGGCGCGATGAAGGCCATGCAGGATCACGGGATCCGGATCCCTGAGGACGTATCGATCATCGGGTTTGATGATCTTCCGTTTTGCAGCATCACGACCCCCGGCCTGACCACCATTCATGTTTATAAACAGGAAATGGGACGCACAGCCGTCCGAAGGCTTCTGGAACTGATCCGGAACGGCGACCGGTTTGTGACCAAATCTCAGATCTGTACTGAGTTTGTTGAGCGGGGAAGCGTGTGCAAACGCACTGACTGACCGCTTATGATAAATGCCGACAGTCTCTAATTTCAGAAAGGAAGGAATTTTTATGACTCCTGCAAAAATCAAAATCGGTTATGCACCGACCAGACGCAGTATCTTTTCCGCGCCTGCAGCTATTGAATACCGCAATCTGACCGCAGATCGTCTGCGCGAACTGGGCGTGGATTTTGTTGACATCACCGATATCAATAAAGAAGGGCTTCTCTACGATGACAACGATCTGCCCGCAATTGTGGAAAAATTCAAAGCCGAGAAGGTTGACGGTATCTTCTTCCCTCACGGAAACTTCGGCACCGAGTACGAGGTCGCAAGACTGGCCAAGGAAATGAATCTTCCGGTTCTGCTCTGGGGTCCCCGCGATGAATGTCCCGATCCCGAAACCGGCGTCCGCCTGAGAGATTCCCAGTGCGGCCTGTTCGCGACTGGTAAGGTTCTCCGCCGTTTCCGCGTACCTTTCACCTACATGACCAACTGCAACCTGACCGATTCCGAATTTGAGCGGGGAATCAAGGACTTCCTTGCCGTCTGCAATATCGTCCGCACCTTCCGTCATACCCGCATCCTTCAGATCTCGACCCGTCCGTTTGACTTCTGGAGCACGATGTGCAACGAAGGTGAGCTGCTTGAGAAATTCAACATCCAGCTTTCGCCCGTTCCGATGACCGAACTGGTTCAGAACGTCAACAAGGCAAAAGAGGAAAAAACGCTGGTCGAAGCCTGCGTCGCTTATATGCGAATGAAGATGGACATCCACGTCACCGAGGACGAGCTTTACAATGTAGCCGCTATGAAAGTTGCGATCGAAACGATGGCAAAGAAATACGGTTGCAACGCCGCTGTTATTCAGTGTTGGAACGCCCTTCAGGATGAACTTGGCATTATGCCCTGCTGTGAAAACTCCCTGCTCTTTGATGAAGGCTTCCCGGTCGTCTGTGAGACCGATATCCACGGTGCGATCACTTCTCTGCTGATTCAGGCTGCCGGTATGGACGAGCATCCCGTATTCTTTGCTGACTGGACGGTTCGCCATCCTACCAACGACAACGCTGAGCTGCTTCAGCACTGCGGCCCCTGGCCCCTTTCTCTTGCTAAAGAGCGTCCTCAGCTGACCTATCCGCTGGCATTTGATTACCCCGGTGCGGTTGCTGCCGAGTGCAAACACGGCAACGTTACCCTCTGCCGTTTTGATGGCGACAACGGCGAATACAGCCTGCTGCTCGGTACCGCTAAAGGTATTGACGGTCCTTACACCAAGGGTACCTATCTCTGGGTCGAGGTCAAAAACTGGAAGAAGCTGGAGGCAAAGATTGTCGAAGGCCCCTATATTCATCACTGTGCCGGTATTCACGGTGATGTTGTCGCGAGACTTTACGAAGCCTGCAAATACATCGGCGTCAAGCCCGACCTTTATGACGATAACGACGAAGAAATCAAAGCATATCTTCGCGGCGAATAAATGAAGGAGAGCCGGGAGAAAAGAGTATCTCTTCCGACTCCTGATTAGAAAAGGACACAGACTTATGAACCTGAAAGCAAACTCTTACAAACTGCGTCAGGATATCCTCGATATCGTCTACCACGCAAAGGGCGGACATATCGGCGGTGACATGAGCGTAATCGATACGCTCAACGTCCTGTATAACAAGCAGATGAATGTTACTCCCGAGAATTTTCATGATCCCGATCATGACCGCTTTATCCTCAGTAAAGGTCATACGGTTGAGGCACTTTACGCGGTTCTCTGCCAGAAAGGATTCTTCCCCCGCGAGGATTTGAAAACGGTTTCCCAGTATCTCTCCAAGTACATCGGTCACCCCAACAATAAAGTCAATGGTATCGAGATGAACTCCGGTTCTCTCGGCCACGGTCTGTCGGTCGCGATCGGTATGGCACTCGCCGGTAAGATGGACAAGCGCGATTACCGCGTATATGTTGTCATGGGCGATGGTGAGCTTGCCGAAGGAAGCGTCTGGGAAGGCGCCATGGCCGGCGGTCACTATAAGCTGGACAATCTCTGCGCCGTCGTCGATGTCAACGGCCTGCAGATCGACGGCGCGACGAAGGACGTCATGCCGTCCGAG
>ENA-OPSQ01001012-OPSQ01001012.1-human-gut-metagenome-genome-assembly--contig:-NODE-1012-length-21445-cov-3.857457_pt1 | contig 21445 bp, 21 predicted proteins | sample MGYA00241456_ERZ501904 | MGnify/ENA primary metagenome ERZ501904 (study PRJEB25962, sample SAMEA2042452) | human gut metagenome | biome: human gut; feature: human-associated habitat; material: faeces...
CTGAAAAGCGCAGAGTCGCTGTCCTTTATCTTTGTTATGTCAACTCCCGAGAGCATTACAACACCTGCGGTCGACTTGTCAAGCGTTGCGAGGATGTTGAGCAGGGTAGTCTTGCCTGAGCCGCTTTCGCCCATAATAGCGATATATTCGCCCTTTGCGGCAGAGAAGCTGACGTTTCGCAGTGCGACATTCGGCTTTGCGCCGAGCCGCTGTGTGTAGACCTTTTTAAGTCCCGTTACTTCAAGTAAATTCATATTGTACCTCCTTTAAGCTATGACAATATTATAGCTGAAATAACGGAAGTGTGCCATTTATCCGTCTTACGATAAGAGCGTCCGTCTTACATTTTTGTAATATTGCGATTACTCGTGCCTTATTTTGCTTTCCGTAAGGTCAAGCATAAAGACAGAGCCTTTTCCAAGTTCGGACACGGCGGTAAGAGTAATGCCGAGCATATCGGCAATACAGCGGCAAAGATAAAGTCCTATACCGCTTGCCTTCATATCATATCTGCCGTTAAGTCCTGTGTAGCCGTTGTCGAAAATTCTCGGCAGGTCGGCAGGGTCTATGCCAATTCCCGTGTCGGCAATGCAGAGAATCTTTCTGTCGGTGTCGGGCTTCATATAAATTGATACCGAGCCTTTAGCGGTGTATTTTATCGCATTTGAGAGCAGCTGTTCAATAATGAAGGACAGCCATTTTTCATCGGTGAGAACATCGGTATCAAGCTCCTTGTAATCAAGGCTCAGCTTCTTCCCGATAAACTGTGTGGAGAATTTACGAACCGATTTTTTTACTATATCGTCAAGGCTGTAATGCTTTATCACAAGGTCGTTGCCGGAGCTTTCAAGCCGTACATAGCACAGCGCCATATCGACATACTGCTCAATCTTCATAAGCTCGTCGGACAGCCTGCGGTTGTTTTCGCTGTCTTCCGACTGGAGCATAAGTCGCATTGCGGAGATAGGCGTTTTTATCTGATGAACCCACATAGTGTAATATTCGTTTGTCGCCTGCAGGCTGTTTGCGGATTTTTCCTTAAGGGAAATGCAGTAATCGCTGAGTGTCCGTATCAGCCTGCCGTAATCCTTGTCATCTGCCGATACCGCTTTCGGAAGATTGTCGGCACTCACGGTTATCTCGTTTGCAAGACGGGTGAGGATATTGTGCTTTTTGTACGCCTTTATAAAAGTTACCGCACCGATAGCCGTAACAGCGGCAAGCGACAGCAAAAGCGCATACAGCACAGGCTCTGAGGGGAGGTTATAAAGCGACAGCACCACAGCGAAAATTACAGCCGCAATAATAATGCAGACAAGCGTTATTATGCGGCTCCTGATAAAGTCAAGAAAGAATTTCATACTATCATATACCCCATTCCGACCTTGGTTGCGATGTAGTTTTCAAGTCCTATGTTTTCGAGCTTTTTGCGAAGCCTGCTGACATTTACCGTAAGGGTGTTCTCGTCAATAAAGCAATCGGTTTCCCATAATCTCTGCATAAGCGTATCACGGGAAATTATCCTGCCTGCGTTTTCCATAAGAGTGCGGAGTATGCGAAGCTCGTTCTTTGTAAGCTCTGCCTTTTTATCGCCGTTTGTCACGACCGCCGATGAAATATCAAGTATAACACTGCCGTGGGATATAAGATCGCTGTTGCCCGAAAAGGAGTAGGCACGGCGAAGCACTGCGTTTATCTTTGCGGTCAGCACCGAAAGATCGAACGGCTTTGCTATAAAATCATCTCCGCCCATATTCATAGCCATAACTACATTCATATTATCGGAGGCAGAGGAGAGAAAGATGACAGGCACTTTGGACAGCTTTCTTATCTCGCCGCACCAGTAGTAGCCGTCATAGAACGGTAGCTTTATATCAAGCAGTACAAGCTGAGGGTCGAAAGCGGCAAACTCCGCAGTGATATTGTGAAAATCCTTTGCACACTCTACTTTATAATCCCAGCCCTCAAGATGCTTTTTCAGCGTTTGGGCTATCGTGGGGTCGTCTTCAATGATGAAAATTCTGTACATAGTCAAATTTCTGCCATTCTTATAATAAGTTCGTTGAATCGCTTGGAAAACACGGGAGGAATGTTATGGGCGGCTTTGTCCCATATCTCGTATCTGCAATTTTTATTCATAGCGGCAAGTCCTTTTACGCTGTCGTGTACTTCTGTCTGTTCCTTACTGCCTGCAAGGGCAATCATCGGGAAGTATGCGTTTTCAAAGCCGTTTATTGTTTCAAGCGTTATTCCGTTGTCAACGGAGCTTCTTACGGTTTCGATACGCACGTTCTGCATCTGTGCAACAAATTCTTTTCTTTGCTCTTTGGGCAGTCCGTTCATAAATCCGATGAAACCGCATAATCGTTTGTTCTTGAATGACGCAAACTGCTTTTCGTTCATAGCCATGACCTTTGAGAGCATAGGCTCTTGCTTGATAAGCCACGGACTTACTATTATCGCAGAAGTAAAATACTGCGGATATTCCGCACACAGCTTAACGCTAAGCTGAGCGCCGAGCGAAAAGCCGACAAGCGTTACCTTTTTGCCGATGTCGGCAATGAAATCCGCAAGCTGTTTTACCGCTGTTTCGGTATCGAAAATCTCATCTGCGGCATCTCCGTAGCCCATGATATGCGGAATAATAAGATGATATTTTTCGGCAAGCGGATATTGCCTGCCGAAGCTGTGGACAAAGTTTGCCCCGTGCAGAAAGACGATCGTCTTATCGTTTTCTTTGCCGTATTCATAATAGTGCATACATTTCCCTCCGTGAGTTTTTCTTGTTGCTGTAATTATATCACGGGTGAGTGGGATAGTCAAACAGCAGAAACATAGAATTTACTTGAACGTTTGACTTTTTGGAGTAGAGTTGTTATAATAAGTTAACGGCTAAATGTATTTGTTTTACAGCAATATAAGGAAATGAGGCGATTGTATGTGCGATGTTTCAAAATACACAAAGGTATATGAAGATTTTAAAAATCTGCATTCCGATGATTTTTTACAGCTTATAACAGAAGCTGAAACACAGGAAGAAAAGAATTTCTTTGAAACTGTCTGGAACTATTTGCTACAGGAAAAACAGAAAAAGGTTATCGAAAGGAATCTTTTCTGAATAAATTGTTGATTGAATTTTACAATAGAAAGCATAAAAATACAACCTGCGGAATTTTTCCGCAGGTTGTATTATATTTTATCCTATAACCTTCTTCGCAATATCGACCGTTTCCTTAGCGTCCTTTGCATAGAAGTCTGCGCCTATCTTTTCAGCATACTCGGGTGTTAGTACCGCACCGCCGACAACCACCTTGCAAGGAAGTCCGTTGTCACGGATTAGCTTTATGGTTTCTTCCATGGATTTGAGCGTAGTGGTCATAAGTGCGCTCAGTCCCACCAGCTTTACCTCGTGCTTTCTTGCGGCATCGACTACCGCCTGATATTCAACGTCCTTGCCGAGATCTATTACGGTGTAGCCGTAATTTTCAAGCAGTACCTTTACTATGTTCTTGCCTATGTCGTGTACATCGCCCTTTACCGTTGCAAGCACTATCTTGCCCTTGCTCACCGTTTCGGAATTGTTCTTTGCAAGGTGTGCCTTGATAACATCAAAACAGCTCTGTGCAACGCCTGCTGATAAAATCAGCTGAGGGAGGAATATCTTTCCCTGCTCAAACAACGTACCTGTCTTGTCAAGCGCAGGGATAAGCCGCTCGTTTATTATTACCATCGGGTCGGTGTCGGTAAGCAACTGTTCGGTTATCTTCGCCGCCTCGGCTTTTAAACCGTTGTCGATGGCATATTCAAGCGTTACCTCGGAGGATTTCGGCTTTGCGACTGCCGTTGGGGTGTCACTGCCGTAAGCGGCAATGTATTCTACCGAGTTCACGTCTATCGCCTTTAACAGCTTGAACGCTCTTACAGCGCCTGTCATAGACGCTACGTTGGGGTTTATAATCGGCAGATCAAGCCCGTTTTCAAGCGCCATTGTAAGAAAAATATGGTTTAAAAGCTCACGGTTTGGCAGACCGAATGATATATTCGATACACCGAGTACCGTTCTTACTCCGAACCTTTCCTTTACCGCACGCACAGCCTTGAGCGTTTCGTTTACTGCAAGCTGTTCTGCGGACGCTGTAAGCGTAAGGCAGTCTATCGCTATATCCTCTTTCGGAATACCGATTTCCTCGCAACGCTTTATTATCTTTTCGGCAATGGCTACACGCTGTTCAGCTTTAGGCGGTATGCCGTCCTTGTCAAGCGTCAGACCTACTACTGCCGCACCGTATTTCTTTACGAGCGGAAGAACGTTTTTAAGGCTCTCCTCCTCGCCGTTTACCGAGTTTACCATAGGCTTGCCGTTGTATACACGCAGTGCCGCTTCAAGTACCTCGGGGATAGTGCTGTCTATCTGGAGAGGTACGTTAGTAACGCCCTGAATGCTCTTGACAGCTTTTATCATCATTGCTTTTTCGTCAATGTCGGGAAGTCCTACGTTTACGTCAAGTATATCTGCTCCTGCGCCGACCTGCTCTATAGCCTGACCTAAGATATAGTCTATATCATCGTTTATAAGCGCCTGCTTGAACAGCTTTTTACCGGTAGGGTTGATACGCTCACCGATTATCCTCGGCTGGCTTACCTCTACAACATTTGTGCCGCTGCATATCGTGCAGACACGCTCTATCTTCTTAGGCTCGTACTTTCTGCCCTTTACCTTATCGGCTGTACGGCGGATAAATTCGGGTGTTGTACCGCAGCAGCCGCCGATTATTCCTGCACCGAGATCAGCTATCTCAACGGCATAGTCGCTGAATTCTTCGGCATCTATAGAATATTCGCCTGTGGCAGGGTCGGGAAGACCTGCATTCGGCATTACGATAACGGGTATCTTTGACTTTTCACAGAGCGTTTTGATTATAGGCATAAGCTCCTTCGGACCCAGAGAGCAGTTTACACCGACAGCACTTACACCAAGTCCCTCGCACAGCAGTATTTCTGCCTCGGCGGGACAGCCTGTAAAGGTACGTCCGTTTTCCTCAAAGGTCATACTGCATATTATCGGAAGGTCGCAGTTTTCCTTTGCGGCAAGTATAGCGGCTTTAAGCTCGTATAAGTCGGTCATCGTTTCAAACAGAACAACGTCCGCACCTGCCTTATAGCCTGCAACTATCTCCTCCTTGAATATGTCATAAGCCTCCTCAAATTTAAGGCTTCCCGTAGGCTCAAGGAGCTGTCCTATAGGACCTATGTCAAGAGCGCAGAAAACGTCCTTTCTGCTTTCTTTTATCGCTTCTTTACAGTTTATTATTCCTGCGGTGATAATTTCATCTACGCTTTTACCGCTGTGGCTTAGCTTGTAGGAATTTGCACCGAATGTATTTGCGGAAATTATATCCGCTCCTGCGTCTATATAGCTGCGGTGTATTTCCTTGAGCAGATCCTTTGCGGTAAGGTTTAAAAGCTCGGGAGTTTCGCCCGTCTTAAGTCCCTTAGCCTGCAGCTGAGTACCCATAGCACCGTCGAAAATCAGCAGTCCTCTTTGTTCAAGTAATGTTTTAATTTCCACAGTGACCTCCGCTTTTTCTGAATTTGCATCTGTCCTTCATATTACAGCTTTCACAGCCTCTTGTACTTCTGTCAACTTCGCCCTCCGACAGCCCTATAAATGCCGTTACCGATTTTGTAGGCACCATCATATTGCTGTTCATTACGGTAAGACCTATCCTTTTCTGAGCCTGCAGAAGCGTCAGTAAATCAAACTGTATATCAAGGGGCAGATCACCGTAGCCGGGAGAATATCTCCAGGTACGGCTGTTCGAGTGTACTTTTTCGAATATCTCTGTTTCAGCCCTGTTGCAGACCTGCTCTATTGCCGCACCTGCAAGGCTGTCAACGATAACTGCGCTTGCCATATCAGAAACCTGCAGATGCCTTAAAAGCACGTCTACTCCTTGTCCGAGCGTGGCGCACATAAGCACTATCCTGTCGCAGTTTTTTAAATGAGCGGCGGCTGAATTGCCTTTAAGTATTATATTGCTGTCCGAAATTCTGACACCATCGTCCGTAAAGCTTATCGGGTATACGGCATAGAGATATTTCGGGCTTGCGGCTTTCAGCAGCTGTTTCTCGCAGGAATCGAGCATTGCGAGCATCTGCTCGTTATCCGTGCCGTCCTTACAGCCGAGATAACGCAGAGCCTCGTTTCTGTCTATCGGCTGAAGTATCATAACAGATCCTTGATCCCGTTGTAGATGCGTGATGCGACAGCGGGGTTATTCATAGCGTAAAGGTGTATGCCCTGCACATCATTTGAAATAAGGTCAACTATCTGGTCGATAGCATAGGCTATTCCTGCACTCCTCAGCGCCTCGGGGTCGTTCTCATACTTCTGCATCATCTTTACGAATTTTGAGGGCAGACTTGCACCGCAGAGTGTTACCATACGCTCAATCTGCTTTTTGTTTGTAACGGGCATAATTCCTGCGGCGATAGGCACGTCTATGCCTGCGGCTCTTGCACGCTTTTCAAAATCGTAATAGCAGGAATTATCGAAGAAAAGCTGTGAAACAAGGTGAGAAGCACCTGCGTCAACCTTTATCTTCAGGTTCTTTATATCTTCCTCGGCGCTTTCTGCATCAACGTGGGTTTCGGGGTAGCACGCACCTGCAATATCGAAATTTCCTTTTGACGCTATATATGCCGTAAGGTCGCTTGCGTGGGGAAAATCGTTCTTCGGCTCCTCGTCGGGCTTGTTGTCGCCTCTTAAAGCGAGAATGTTCTCTATTCCGTTTGCGGCGAAATCGTCAAGCATAAAATCAACATCGTCACGGGTGCTGTTTATGCAGGTAAGGTGCGCCATTGATTCGATACCGTATTTTTCCTTTATATGCGACGCTATCTCGCAGGTGGAGCGGTTTGCACGGTTTCCGCCTGCGCCGTATGTCACGCTGATATATGCGGGATTTATTGCCGCAAGTCCCTCGATGGCATCATACACCGTTTCGATGGGGAAATTCTTGTTGGGAGGGAAAACCTCCAGCGAGAACACCGTCCTGCCGGGTGTGTATAAGTCTTTAATTTTCATCTTTTTGTTCCTTTATGTCACTCGTTGTCTTCTGCGAATGTTTATCTTACCGTACTGCCATTGGGTGTATCCTTGTCGAGGAATACTACCTGTACCTTGTCTCCTGCGTCACAGGCAAGGAGCATACCGTTGCTTTCTTCGCCGCAGAGTTTTGCGGGGGCAAGATTTGCAACGAATATAATTTTCTTTCCGATAAGCTCCTCTGGAGTGTAGTATTCGGCAATGCCCGATACTATCTGTCTGCCGCCTCTTGCATCGTCCACCTGAATTTTAAGCAGCTTCTTTGACTTCTTTATTTTTTCGCAGGCTGTAATCTCGCCTGTTCTGAGCTTGACCCTTGCAAAGTCATCTATAGAGATTATTCCTGCCTTGTCAAGATCCTCGTCCTCCTTGATTACGGTCTTGGGCTTCATAAGGCGTTCAAGTTCTGTAATCTCGCTCTTTATGTCGATTCTGGGGAAGAGAACTCTGCCCTTCTTTACTGTAACGTCTGCACGCAGAACGCCGAATGTGCCGAGCTTGTCGAAAGCGGTATCTTCTGCACCTGCGCCTATCTGCTCCCATACCTCAGGCATTGTTGCGGGCATAAAGGGGCTGAGCAGTGCCGAGCAGATACGAATAGTTTCAAGCAGGTTATAGAGTACGGTCGCAAGACGGGCGTTGTTGCTTTCGTCCTTTGCAAGTACCCACGGTGCAGTTTCGTCGATATACTTGTTGGCACGGGAGATTACCTTGAATATTTCCTCAAGCGCCTTTGAGTGCTGAGCCTGCTCGATAAGGGGAGTAACCGTATCGCACAGCGACTGAGCCATACCGATAAGCTGATTGTCAAGCTCGTCGGAAACTCTGTCTGTGGGCAGTGTTCCGCCGAAATACTTGTCTGCCATTGCTACTGTTCTTGAAACAAGGTTTCCGAGATCGTTTGCAAGGTCTGCGTTTATTCTTGTGAGCATAAGCTCATTTGTGAAGTTGCAGTCACTGCCGTAGGGCATATCACGCAGTATCTGATAACGTACAGCGTCAACGCCGTAACGCTCGCAAAGTACAAACGGGTCTACAACGTTGCCCTTTGATTTGCTCATCTTGTCGCCGTTGAAATTTATCCAGCCGTGACCGTAAAGGTGCTTGGGCAGGGGCAGATCAAGCATCATAAGGATTATAGGCCATACGATAGAGTGGAAACGTACAATTTCCTTTGCGGTCATATGCATATCTGCGGGCCAGTATTTTTCAAAATCGTTGTACTTCTCGTTGCCGTAGCCGAGCGCACTGATATAGTTTGAAAGTGCGTCTACCCATACATAAACAACGTGCTTGCTGTCAAAATCAACGGGTATGCCCCAGGTGAAGCTGGTTCTTGATACGCACAGATCCTCAAGACCCGGCTTTATGAAGTTGTTTACCATTTCGTTTACACGGCTCTTAGGCTGTAAATAGTCGGTTTCGGTAAGGAACTTTTCAATCTTGTCGGCAAAATCGGAAAGGCGGAGGAAGTATGCCTCCTCGTTTGCTTCTTTTACCTCACGTCCGCAGTCGGGACACTTTCCGTCTACAAGCTGGCTCTCTGTCCAGAAGCTCTCGCACGGTGTGCAGTACTTGCCCTTGTATGTGCCTTTATAGATGTAGCCCTTTTCGTACAGCTTCCTGAATATCTTCTGTACGGTTTCTATATGATAGTCGTCCGTTGTTCTGATGAAACGGTCATAGCTTATGTGCATTGTTTCCCAAAGACGCTTGAAGTTGGCTACTATCTCGTCAACGTATTCCTTGGGGGTAACACCCTTTTCGGCGGCTTTAAGCTCTATCTTCTGACCGTGCTCGTCCGTGCCTGTAAGGAACATTACGTCATAGCCCTGCATTCTCTTGAAGCGTGCTATCGTGTCACACGCAACCGTTGTGTAACAGTGACCTATGTGGGGATTACCGGAGGGGTAATATATCGGTGTGGTTAAATAATATGTCTTGTTCATTCTATTTTCTCCTTGTTTTTAAGTGATATTCTGTCCGTGTTTTTTACATTCGTGCAGTACCGCACATTCGGCACATACTGCACATTCGTGCATACACACCGTTCTTTGCGTTTTTAATTTTCAGGATCATAAGAATCAGTCCTTCCGAATGTAATTTATATGTTTATTATGGTACAGGTCATAAGTTCCTGATGCCCATACATAAATTTTAGTATACCACTATTTAGCCGGTTTTGCAATAACGCAAAAATTTTTGATGTAATTTTTACATTTTGTCTAAAAAACCCTTGATTTTTTTCGGTTTTTCTAGTAAAATATATTTGGTGTATTATTTTCGGCCGTTTTATGCCTTTTTCCGAGACTTTTCACAGGCCGATTCAAAGATACAATTATAAGAGTAATTTCCGCATACAAGGCAGTTACAGGGTTATAGCCTTCGGCGGACACAGGAGCAAACCATTTAAGATAAAAGAGGTAAGAAAATGTCAAACAGATTATTTCAGGGCGTAGTTCATCAGATGAGAGATACTATCGGTCGTGTTATCGGTGTTATCGATGAAAACAGTACGATAGTCGCTTGCAGTGAGCTTTCCAGGATAGGAACAAACAGCGACTTCTTTACAATTGAGCTTGGTGACTCACATGATGTGTTCATCCGTGACGGCTATACATATAAGCCCTTCGGCGTTCATGTAAAGCCCGATTATGCGGTATTCATCGAAGGTACGGACGATCAGGCGGCAAAGTATGCATCTATCCTCGCTATCTCACTGTCAAGCATCAAGCAGTACTATGACGAGAAATATGACAGAAATAACTTCGTGAAGAATATCATCCTTGATAACGTTCTTCCCGGCGATATAACGCTCAAGGCAAGAGAGCTTCACTTCAATGCGGATATAAGCCGTGTTGTATTCCTTATAAGCATCGTTTCCGCAAACGAGGTTTCGGCTTATGATGTAATACAGAATCTGTTCCCCGATAAGAACAAGGACTTCGTGTTCAATATCACAGAAACCGAAATCGTTCTTGTTAAGGAAATAAAGGCAGGCATAGACAACAAGGACCTCGAAAAGCTCGCACGCTCTATCTCGGATACGCTTTCGGGCGAGTTCTTCACAAAGGTAAACGTAGGTATCGGTACTCCCGTTACAGGCATAAAGGATCTTGCCCGTTCCTTCAAGGAAGCACAGATAGCTATTGAGGTAGGTAAGGTGTTCGATACGGACAAGACTATCGTAAGCTACGATAACCTCGGCATCGCCCGTCTTATTTATCACCTTCCCACGACCCTGTGTGAAACATTCCTGAAGGAAGTTTTCAAGAAGGGCTCAATAGAGTCGCTTGACCACGAAACGTTATTCACGATACAGAGATTCTTCGAGAACAACCTCAACGTTTCCGAAACTTCAAGAAAGCTCTTTGTACACAGAAATACACTGGTTTACAGACTGGATAAGATAAAGAAGCTCACAGGTCTTGATTTAAGAGAGTTCGATCACGCTATCATCTTCAAGATCGCTCTTATGGTCAAGAAATACCTTGCCGCAGATCCCGTCAAATTCTAAGGCGGCGGGTCGCCGCTGACTGTTCCGACCTTTTGAAAAGTTACATTTATTCGTAACACAGTGAAACGGTCGGGAATAAACGGCGGTGCAAGGCACAAACCAAGGCGGCAGTGCCGCAGACAATTCCGACCTTTAGAAATGTTGCATTTATGTGTAACACGGTGAAACGGTCGGGTGTAAACGGCGGTGCAAGACACAAACCAAGGCGGCAGTGCCGCAGACAATTCCGACCTTTTGAAAAGTTACATTTATGTGTAACACAGTGAAACGGTCGGGAATAAACGTTGGCGGAAAGCACGATGCTTAAAGTGCCGCAGACAATTCCGACCTTTAAAAATGTTGCATTTATGTGTAACACGGTGAAACGGTCGGGAAATAAAGTCGAATTTAATAATACCGGACTATTCAGACAGATACTTGATTGTGCTTGTCTGAATATTTGGTGTAAGAGTGTCATTGCAAAGCTGCGGATTATCGGCAATATCGGCCGGATATGAGGAGAGAAAAGTTGAATTACTCCACCATACTTTTGATTGTTGAAAAATAAGTGTTCGAAAAGTATTGTGGGTGCAGAAGGGGATAGCATTGTGATTCCCCCGGTTACGCCATAACCGGACTGCATCGCTGTGTGCCGTTATTGCACGGCAGGTATCAGGAAGGAATGGTAAAATGGTTGAATTAAAGAACGTTGACGTTCATTTCAAGGACGGAGGCGGAGTTGACGCTCTTAACGGCGTCAATCTCAGAATAGAGGACGGCGAATTTGTATTTATAGTCGGTGACAGCGGTGCCGGAAAATCGACATTGCTCAAACTGCTGACAAGAGAGATAGCGCCGACATCGGGCAGGGTATTCGTAAACGGATATAATCTTGCCAAGATAAAGAATAAGAAGATCCCGTATTTCAGACGTTCCATAGGAATGATATTTCAGGATTTCCGTCTGATACCGGATCTGAATGTTTATGACAATGTGGCTTTTGTACTGCGTGTTACAAACAAATCCAAAAAGACGATAAGACACAGGGTGCCTTATGTTCTGAATCTGGTCAAGCTGGCAGACAGGGCAAAATCCTATCCTGAGAAGCTGTCGGGCGGTGAAAAGCAGAGAGTTGCGATAGCAAGAGCCTTTGCGAGTGATCCTAAGCTTATCATAGCAGACGAGCCTACGGCAAACATCGACCCAGCTTTATCCTATGATATAGTAAAGCTGCTCAAGGAGATAAACAAGTGCGGTACTACCGTAATAATGGTTACTCATGAGCATAGCCTTGTCGAATATTTCGGCGGAAGAATCGTCAGCCTGAAAAACGGCGAAGTTATTTTCGACGAATATGTGGAAGGTGAGGCGCAGGATGAATAATTTAAGCTATTTGATAAAGCAGGGCATAAGATCGGTATGGAAGAACCGCTTCATGTCATTTGCCAGCCTCTGCATTATGACTGTCAGCCTTATTCTGGTCGGAATGTCGGCTATAGTGATGCTTGATTGCGGAATAATACTCGACAACGTTTCGGACAAGAACGAGATAAGCGTTTATCTTAATGATGACGCAGATATAAAGCATATAGGCGAGGTGCTTAAAAGCAACACGCTGACGGAGAAGGTGGATTTCGTTTCCGCCGAAGAAGGACTCAAGAAGATGATCGAGCAGTACAGCGAGCAGAAGGAGTTGTTTGAAAATCTTCCGTATAATCCCGTTCCGGCGACCTATATGGTAACTATAAACGACCTTGATAAGATAAGCACTGCCGTTCAGCAGTTCAAGGCGATAGACGGCGTTTACAAGGTGAATGCGCCTATGGATTTCGCCGGATTTATCAAGGACCTGAGAACGACGTTTACAATTATCGGAATAGTGCTTATAGTGGCGCTCGGTACGGTAAGTGTTATAATAATTTCGAATACAACAAGGCTCAGCGTTTTCTCAAGACGCAAGGAAATAGCTATAATGAGAATAGTCGGAGCGACAAATTCCTTTATAAAGACCCCGTTTTTTGTGGAGGGATTGTTCATCGGACTTCTTTCGGGACTGCTTTCGTGGTTTGTGACAAAGCTCGTTTATGAGAATCTGTACAATCTGTTTACGCAGAACCTCGGAATGTGGAATGCGCTCGGAATGGGTGACATACTGCAGTTCTCGGAAATCGGCTGGTATGTACTGGCGGCTTGCTGCGGTGCGGGTGCACTGCTCGGAGCTATCGGCACGGTACTCAGCACAGGCAAATACCTTAAGGTATAACGGCGAAAGGATATAGGATGAAGCTGAAAAAAATTCTGCACTCTCTGACCTCATTCGTCACAATATTTGCATTGACATCGGGTATAATCATAACGTATGCTCCGGCAGGTGCGGAGGATCTTACTGTCGATGATATAAAGGACAGAATAGAGCAGATAAAACAGGACAACGCTCAAAGGCGTGATGAAATAGACCGTATCGAAGGCGATATAACCGATAAGCAGGAAAACCTCGACAAAGCCGCCAATCTGCTGAACGAGCAGAAGGAGCTTGTTGACTACTACTACAATCTTGTTTATTACAAAAATCAGGATATAAGCACTCTGCAGGGCAACATAGACACGCTCACAGACGAGATAGCGCAAAAGGACAAGGCTATAGCGAAAGCAGAAGCCGACATTGCCGAGCTTGACAAGGAGAACAAGCAGAACCTTGAAAAGTTTGCGCAGATAGTCAGAACAATGTACACGACCGGCTCAGCGGATATGTTCGGGGTACTGGCAGGCTCTGCCGATTTCTACGATCTTATGATAAGCAGTGAGGTCGTTGGAAAGATAAGCGAGCAGAATCTTCAGTTCATGAACGAGCTTACCGCAGATATGAAGAAGCTGGATTCGGACAAGAAGCTGCTTGAAACCGACAAGAAGGATCTTGAGGGCAAGAAGACCGAGCTTGATACGCAAATGACAAAGCTGCTCAGTGAAAAGGAGGAGCTTGACGGTCTTGTAACGGATGCCGAAAGTGCAAAAAGCACATACGAGTCCGATTACAACAAGTATTCGGCGGCAGTAAGCGAACTTGAGGATCAGAAGAGCAATCTGCAGTATCTGATAAACGTAAGCGAGGCTGATATTGAAGCGTATGAAGAACAGATAAAAGAAATCATAAAGCAGCAGACCAATCCCGACAAGGCATATCAGGAGGGCGAGTGGTACTGGCCTGTTCCGGGACGCTCGTACATATCCTGTAACTTCGGCTGGGATGCTGATTTCGGCAGATGGCATAAAGGCGTTGATATAGGCGATGGCGGTATTTACGGCGACAGCGTTCTTGCCTCAAAGGCAGGCACTGTAATAGTTGCAGAAACAAGCTACATACCCGGCTACAGCTACGGAATGTATGTCGTTGTCGATCACGGCGGCGGATATACCACGACCTACGCACATCTCAGCGATGTGTATGTATATGTCGGTCAGGAGGTAGCGCAGGGCGAATCGCTCGGTGCTGTCGGCAGTACGGGATATTCGACAGGTCCTCATCTCCACTTTGAGATAAGACTTAACGGCGAACCCGAAAATCCGTTCAATTATGTTACTATGGCATAAACGGCATAAAGAAATTACAGACAAACGAACAAGGAAAGGGTGAATCCCGAATGAATAAAAAAGTATCGCTTGGCGTTATGATAAGTCTTATAGCCGTAGCGTGTGCTATTACATTTGTACTGACTATGACGGTATCGCTCAATATGTACAACTCAATGGTAGCGGGTATACAGGAACGGGAAACCATCAACGCAAAGATAAAGGAAATAGATACATTTGTCCGCAGTTCGTCGATATATAAGCCTAACGAAAACACTCTGATAACAGGTATCGCAAACGGCTATATCAGCGGAACGAGCGACAAATACGCAAAATATTACACGGCAGATGAGTATTACAAGCTGCAGAAGCTACAAAGCGGCGTGATTATCGGAACGGGAATCGAAACCGTTGTAAACGGCGATTATCTTGAGGTCACGAACGTTTATGAAGGCTCATCGGCTGAGGTCGAAGAAATAACCAAGGGCTGTACTATAACGGCGGTCGGCGGAAAGAGCATACTCGAGATAGGTGCCGAGCAGGCTCAGGCTCAGCTTGACGGCGAGGAGGGCACAAAGCTCTCGGTTACTTACAGCACCCCCGACGGTGTTGAAAAGACGGTAACTCTTGTAAGACAGAGCATAAAGCTGACATCGGTAAAGGGTACGCTTATAGACGGTTACGCCTATATCAAGATATACACCTTCAACGAAACTACAGACGAACGTTTCATACAGCTTATAGACGAGTATGAGGCACAGTCGGTTCTCGGATATGTATTCGATGTGAGAGATGTGTCCGACGGTATCACAGAACCTGTGAGGGCAATGCTGAACCGTGTGCTTCCGAAGGCACAGATAGCAATTCAGGTTGACGCAAACGGCAGGGATACGAGCTTTATAGAAACAGACGGAAATCAGTTTGTAAGTAAACCCGTAACGGTGCTTACAAACGGAAACACCGCCTGCCTTGCAGAGATATTTGCAATAGGTCTGCGTGACTTCGCAAAGGCGTCTGTAGTCGGATCGTCAACAGCGGGAAAGTCACAGCTTCAGACAACGCAGAGCTTCAAGGACGGAAGTGCGGTTTCGATTTCTACCGCAAATATAGTGCCTGTCGAATCCGATGATTTTGAAGATACAGGAATAAAGCCCGACTACACGGTTGATATTACCGCACAGCAGGCAGAACAGATAAGGTTTGCAGACAAGAAAAGCGACGTGCAGCTTCAGAAAGCACTTGAGATAGTGGCTACAGAATAAGGATATTAATGGCGGAAAACTCCGCCCGCATCATATAAAAATAATTATGGAGGTCATTTACAATGGCAACACAGACAACTTTAACATCGCAAGGTCTTAAGGATCTCGAAGAAAGACTAGAACATTTAAAATCGGTCACAAGAAAAGAAATAGCTGAAAAAATCAAGGTAGCTCTTTCATTCGGTGACTTATCCGAGAACTCAGAGTACGATGAAGCTAAAAACGAACAGGGTATCGTTGAGGCTGAGATTGCAGAGATTGAAGCTACTCTCAAAAACGCAAAGGTAGTTGACGAGGACGAGCTTTCTACAGAGCACGTTAACATCGGTAACACGGTAGTTATCGAGGACGAGAGCGGAAAGAAAATCAAGTTCTTTTTGGTAGGCTCAAAGGAAGTTGATATGAAGGCTATGAAGATTTCTGACGAGTCACCTATCGGCAAGGCGTGCATTGGTAAGAAGCTCGGTGAGGAAGTATCGGTTGAAGCTCCCGCAGGAGTAAAGAAGTACAAGATAGTAGAAATAGACAAGTAAACTGAGAGGAAACAAAAAATAATGGAAAACAACAACGCAGAGCAGGTTGAGCTTACCGAAGAAGAACTTCTGGCACAGCTTGACGAACAGCACCGCATAAGAATAGAAAAGCTGAATGATTTAAAGGCAAACGGCAAGAATCCTTATGAGATCACAAAGTTTGATTTCACTCACAAGGCTCAGCAGATAAGAGATAACTTTGAGGAGCTTGAAGAAAAGGATGTAATGATTGCCGGCCGTATCACAAGCTGGCGTGATATGGGTAAGGCCAACTTTATTGATATCCGTGACGGCAGCGGAAGAATGCAGGTTTATGTCCGCATTGACGATATAGGCGAGGATAACTTCAAGGAATTCAAGAAGTGGGATCTCGGTGATATAGTAGGCGTGAGCGGTTTTGTATTCAAGACAAGACGAGGAGAGATAAGCGTACACGCAAAGTCGATAAAGCTCCTTTCAAAGTCGCTCCTGCCCCTGCCTGAAAAGTGGCACGGACTGAAGGACAAGGAAGAACGTTACAGAAAGCGTTATCTTGACCTTATCGCAAACCCGGAAATCAAGGATACTTTCGTCAAGCGTTCAATGATACTGCGTGAGATACGCAGCTTCCTTGACAGCAAGGGTTATCTCGAGGTTGACACACCCGTACTGCATACGCTTGAGATCGGTGCGGCTGCAAGACCATTCGTAACACACCACAACGCTCTTGACATTGATATGTATCTGCGTATCGAAACGGAGCTTTACTTAAAGCGTCTTATCGTAGGCGGATTTGACAGGGTATATGAAGTAGGCCGTATCTTCAGAAACGAGGGTATGGATGCAACTCACAACCCAGAATTCACATCTATCGAAATGTACCAGGCATACACAGACTACTACGGTATGATGGACTTAATAGAAGAAATGTACCGTACAGTAGCGCTCAAGGTATGCGGCACTGATACAGTTCCTTATCAGGGTAATGAAATCGAAATCGGCAAGCCCTGGAAGCGTATGACTATGAAGGAAGCCGTAAAGGAATACACGGGTCTTGACTATGACAGCTGGACAAGTGACGCCGATGCAGTAGCTCAGGCTAAGACAAAGCACGCAGAGATTGCCGACACAGCCACAAAGGGCGAAGTGCTTATTGAGCTGTTCGAGGAATTTGTTGAGGAAAAGCTGATTCAGCCTACTATCATCTATGATTATCCTGTAGAAAATTCGCCTCTTGCAAAGAGAAAGCCCACCGACCCCGCATTCACAGAGCGTTTTGAATACTTCATAAATGCGTGCGAATTCGGCAACGCATTCTCAGAGCTTAACGACCCCATCGACCAGCGTGAGCGTTTCACAAAGCAGGTTATGGAGAAGAGAAAGCAGGGCGCAAACGCTCAGATAGACGAGGACTTCTTAACAGCCCTCGAATACGGATTACCCCCAACGGGCGGTCTTGGTATGGGCCTTGACAGATTTGTAATGCTGCTTACAGACAGCGCAAGCATAAGAGATGTACTGCTGTTCCCCACAATGAAGCCGCTGGGCAATTAGAGAGGCCGAAAACCGCATGAAATCAAGGCTTTTTTGAGCTTTTGCACTTCTGGTTTACGCCGATTTACGCCAATCATACGCCAATTTATGCAGTGAGACATACAGAATAGGGTTACTCTTAGATGGAAACCGTGCCACGTATCATCTGATTACGAGGCACGGTTTTTTCTATGTAAAGAGTGTTGTAGGTTTATAAAGCTATATATCCACGCTTGGCCTTTTCATTTTTTGGAGAGGCCCTTTTTATTTTGGAGGTAATGTTATGTCAGAATATCAATTAGAAATCAAACAGATCGTGGACTATCCACGTTGCCGGATCTACCGGCAATTCATACAGACCTTACTCTCGGACCGGAGCATTCGTCTTGGTGGCGGCTCCGGTCTTTTCTATTATACCGTCCTTTGCAGCTATGCAAATTTCCGCACGTCATACAAGCGCATAGACGGTATCAGCTATACCATATACCCCGGCGAATGGCTATGCCGGGTAAGCGAGCTGGCGGAATGGTTCCGCACCCGGTTCCAGCATCAGGCGCTTTCCATTCTTCAGGATTTTCAGGAACGCCACCTGATTACCTATTCTTTTCTCGGTCGCGGGAAGCTGGTGAAATTCAAAATTACGGACTGGCAAAAGCACAACCGTGTGCTGGACTATAATGCGCCCTGCAGCAAAGACACGGGATTTTTCTTTCTGCCGGTTTCCACCGCGGGTGAGATGGTCGGATATGGCCGCTGTTCCGAGATGGACGCTTTGCTGGATTTGTGGATCAACACGGTCTACAACGACGATCAGGTGCAGGGCTCAGACGCAGGCCCGGTAGTATATCTGCGCAACGGCACGGGCAGCCCCTTGCTCGGCTATGCCGAACTTGCCCAGCGTTGGGGGGTGTCCAAAGCAACGGCCGGGCGGTATCTCTCGAAACTGAGCTTTTTGGAGCATATCTCCGTTTTGTCCTTCCCGGGGGCGCACGGCAGCGTCATTTTTCTGAACAACTACCTGTCCACCATGTTTGAAGTGTCCGATGTAATGGTGGATAAGGAAGAAATCGCTATGATCTTGAAAATCGGCATGGATTTACCGGAAAAACCGGATAAGAAAAGCGCCCCGTTTGGCGTTTCAGAAAATGATTTTAGCGTTTCAAATCCGTACACGGAGGCCGTGCTGCAAAAAGTGGGAGAAATCCTTACGGTACAAGGCTTCCCCTGTTCTTCCTGCCCGCATATCCAGTATAAGTTATTACCATTATCCCACGACTGCAAGGGAAATATTTTTCATATTCTGGAAACCGAAGCAGAATTCAAAGCTCTGCTGGTCATTTCCTGCGGGGAGAATGGAGAACTGTTCCGTTTTGAGCTAAGATTGCTGCCGGAGGTGGAAGGACAATGAAAAAAGCTGTAGAAAGCAAAGCGGCTGAAAATCCGCTGTATCATGATACCTGGATGCTGCTGCGAAAATACCGGGATGTGGTGTGGAGTTTGGAACTGTCCGTCCAGCAGGTGCGCCGTCAATTTCAAATTGAATTTAGCAGCAGCATCGAGGATTTTCTGGAATCCATCTATCTGGCCGGCGTGGATTTTGCGGACACCGGCATTCAGGAGCACGCCCGGAGCATTGAACGCAGCTATAAGATGCTCAGGCTGATGGAAACGGCGGTCAATCTGCTGCGGAGCAAGCACAAATATGGTGAGACCTACTACTGGATTCTGTATTACACCTATCTTTCCCCCCAGCAGTACAAAAACACCGAGGAGATCATCGAGCAACTTCAGCCGCATATCCGGGACATCAGCTACCGCACCTATTTTCGCAAGCGGAAGGAAGCAATCGAAGCTCTTTCGTCAGTCCTTTGGGGCTATACTTCCCGGGACAGCTTAAATCTTTTGGAGCATTTTTTCCCGGAGAACGAAAAAGGCATATAAACGGCGCAACATTGGCACGGTTTTGCGATTGAAGCGTAAATCCCCCTGTGATAAAATGAGTACGCTGAAAATTGTATCGAGAGCCGGAAGAGGCAGTGAACACACCATTTTTTGAATGGTGTTTTTTTATTGCCTTTTTCGGTTCCCGACCAGCAGGCCGCCTGTATATCCGGGCGGCCCTACTCATTTTATAAGGAGGACTACGCATTTGAAAAACACACCCAAACCCAAGCTGCCCAAACCGCAGCGGCATTTCAACGGCGGACGCATCCTGTATATGGCGTTTTTGACGGTATGTATGACTCTCTGCTTTGCACAGCCTGCATTTGCGGCTACGAATGTATGGCAGAAGGCCGAGGAAATCATGAAGGACGTCTACAACCAAATCCTGCTGATCTCCACGATTGCGGCCGTCGTCACGGCGTCTATCGCCTTGCTGATGATGAACTTTTCCAAAAGCGGCAGGACGGTGGATGAGGCCCGTTCCTGGCTGAAGCGAATTGCTTTGACTTGGGCGCTCTTAAACGGCTTGGGCTTCATCGTCAGCTACATCACGCCCTTCTTCGCCGGCGGCAAGTGGGGAACGCCGTAAACGCCGGAAGTCCAACGTCGATTGAAAGGAGAGTGATGCCGTGGGCATATTGGACGGAATTGTGGCGTGGATCGCCGAACAGGTCATGCACGGTCTGGATCTGATCTGCACATCGGTTTTAGGCGCTCTGGGCTGCAACATGAATACCTTTCTTCGGTATTTTCCAGCGGCGGGGACGATGTACGACATTTTTGTGGCGCTGGCAATCGGATTGATTCTCTTAAACTGGGTGTGGCAGCTTTTCCGGAACTATGGTCTTGCCGCAGGACTGGAAGCGGAAGACCCGGTCAAGCTGTCCATCCGGTCGGTGCTCTTTATCCTGCTGGTATACTTTTCGGATGATATCGTCAATGCCATTTTGAAGATCGGCGGGACGCCGTACCAGTGGATTTTGTCATCCTCCCTGCCGTCGCTGGATTTTGCCAACTTCAACTCGACCATCACCGTCATCCTCGGCGTATGCGCCAGCGGGGCGGTCGCTATCATCGCCCTGATTCTTGTGTTGATTATGGCGTGGAACTATATCAAATTGCTATTTGAAAGCGCCGAACGATACATCCTGCTGGGGGTGCTGGTCTATACGGCCCCGGTCGCTTTTGCGATGGGGGCGTCTCAAACAACATCGGGAATTTTCCGAAGCTGGTGCCGTATGCTGGGCGGGCAGATCTTCTTATTGCTGATGAACGCCTGGTGCCTGCGGCTGTTTACCAGCATGGTTGGAACCTTTTTATCCAACCCGCTTTCGCTGTGACTGGAGGTGCCTTATGCGAAAAACACGAAAAATTCTGCTGTGCCTTATGATCGGGCTGGTGTTCACCAGCCTGTTTGCTGTCCCCGCCTTTGCGGTGACAGAAGCGGAGGTGCAGCAGCAGGTCAATACAATCGGTAAAGAAGGCGTGACAGGAAATATTTTTGTATGGTTCCTGTGCGCCATCGGCTTTTTGAAAATCAGCCAGAAAATCGACAGCTTTATGTCGTCGCTGGGCATCAACGTCGGCAACACCGGCGGCTCGATGCTGGCGGAGGCCATGATCGCAGCCCGCGGTGTTGCGGCGGTCAGATCCGGCGGCGGGCATGGCGGGGGCGGCTCCCGCAGCGGCGCAGCTTCCGGCGGCGTACCGGGAACCGGCACGTTGAAAGGCGGTCTTGCCGGCGTTGTCAGCCGCAGTTTTCAGAACAATGCCGTGAAAAACGCTACCGGCAGCGGCGGAGGCGGTCTCGGCGGCAAAGCCTTTGAATCTTCCATGAACAAGGGCGGCGGTTTTGCCAACCGGATCATCGGTACGGTGGCGACCGGCAATCTGTCCACTATCGGCTCCATGACCGGGGAGAAAGCGTCCGCCGCCTTGTCGTCCTACTTGGGCTATACTGCTTTGGGCGAGGACGCCCAGGACGTCCCTTCTTTCTCCAACGTGGAGATCGGCGGCGGCCGGA
>ENA-OPSQ01001019-OPSQ01001019.1-human-gut-metagenome-genome-assembly--contig:-NODE-1019-length-21334-cov-4.149819_pt1 | contig 21334 bp, 15 predicted proteins | sample MGYA00241456_ERZ501904 | MGnify/ENA primary metagenome ERZ501904 (study PRJEB25962, sample SAMEA2042452) | human gut metagenome | biome: human gut; feature: human-associated habitat; material: faeces...
GCGGCTTGTAATGGGGTATCAAGTTACCCGAAGTCAGCTTGTACAGGTAACTTTTTGAAAGGTTCAAGAACTTGCTCGCTTCATCAAAACTAAGCACATTCTTTGAAAGGAACACTAAATTTTCGAGTTCTGCAACTCGCTTCTCAATACTTGTTTCCATATAACAAAAGTATTTGCGTTAGACAATATGGAGTGCATGCCCTCCAGTTTCTTGTAATCGATTACGGGGGCAAAAGTATTGAGGAATAGCTTGATAGTGGATTAAGCTATGTTTGAGGTATTAACCTATTCTTAAAGTTTTTTCAGTTGTTTGATATAATTGCTGATGGTTACATAATCTTTTTCATGTTCCACCCCTTTTACATAATTGGCGGCTGTGGCTAAATCACCTTGATTCAGATATTTATCTTTCTTTATATTCTTCGTAACAAACAACTTATTCTTTGCTATAACAGATTGCCAGTTAGGTGTTATCAAACCACGATTGCTTAATTCCGAAAAAAGAAAAGCTACCTGCCTGTTGTTATTAGACCTAAATATAACTTTTGGCTTACAGGAAAGTATTGCTTTCAAATCTTCAAAAGTCATAGGAGCATTGAAAATTTCCACTTCATTGATACAATCCACCAACAATGCTATTTGTCTGTCGTTTAAAATAGACTTAAACGGATTTTCTGTTTCAGCAATATGGGAGATAATTTTAGGCTCTTGGCATTTATCTTGAATTGGTTGCGGCTCTTTCTGTTGTGGCTGCATTTCCGCTTGCACCTTACTTTCTTTCTTTTTTCGCAAGTACGCAGAATATTTTTCCAATACAACAATTTTAACTATTACGGAAAAATAAGGCAGTTCTTCATCATAAACCGTATTATCTTGCTCATACCGGGAATAATCAAATGAAAGAGGATTAAACGACATGTATTTTCTTTTCTCATCGGATTTCAAGGCTTCATAAAAACCGCTTTCCCAAAAGAAATCAGATACAGAATAAAAATATTGAATATCATTCAACACAGAATAACGAATATATAACTGCACCAACTCATCAGCGGTACGAACATATTCTTGCTGTTCCAGTTTATCTGCCTGTTCTTCGTCGAAATATAAGGACTTAGAGGCAATATTATCTATCATAACTTGGCTGGCATGATTGATACAGCGATTGAATATACCTTGTATATGGTCGAATTTTATTTTCAGTTCTTCTTCTGTCATAATAATCTATGTTTCAGTTAGTAGAAACAAAGATATATTTTTCCGGCTAGACAAAGACAAAAAAAGAAAGAAAGTACGGTAACTGTGATATAACCATACTTTCTTTTTAAATCAGTCCGTCAAATTCGGTATCAAACTTATAGCTTCTTCTTTTTTCTTATCGACAATCTTCGCATAAATTTGAGTTGTGGCAATATTTTTATGTCCTAACAATTTGCTAACTGTGTACAAGTCAGCCCCCAATGTAAGCATCATGGTAGCATGGGTATGCCGGGATACATGAAACGAGATATGCTTAATAATCCCTGCGTCTTTCGCCCATTTTTGAAGTATTTTATTTATAGTTCCCTCATGCGTCAAAGGAAAAATCAAATCATCGCCTTTTGCTTCATTTTGTTGCGGCAACCACTTTAACGCTTCATCGGATATAGGCAGATAAAGCGGTTCTTTTGTTTTCTGCATCTTTATTTCAATTCTTATTCTTTCACCGCTTTTCTGCAAATCGTTCCACTTCAATTTTCTTATATCGCTTACACGCAGCCCACACAAACAACTGAAAAGAAAGGCTTGTTTCATTATCTCATACTTGCACTCTGTCCCGATAAGCCGCTTCAATTCCTCTATTGTCAAATACTCCCTGCGGCTGACTTCCGCTTTTACCTTACTGGCAAAATCAAACTCTTTCGTTGGATTGACCGTAATAATCCCCTCTTTATAGGCTCTATTTATAGCGGTACGCAGCACCCCATAGTAAGCAATAACGGAATTATTACTTAATACACCCCCAGCCTTTAACAAACCAAACTTGCTTGCTTTCTTCGCTTGTTTCAAGAAATCCACAAAGCTATTCAAGAAGTCCTTATCTATATCACGAAAAGCGATATAATCCCCTCTGAACAATTTTAGTTCACGAATGGTATTACCAACGGTCTTTTCATAGTTCAAGCTGCCACGTTCTTTAGATTGGCTTCTCATGTTCATTAAATAATCAATCACATTCGCTTTTGACTTGTTGGTGTTCTGAAAGCCGTGTGCATCATTTTGCAACTCTACTATCCGCTTGCTTTGAATAGCTTTTGCAAGAGCCAACGTAGCTTCGTTCTTTGCCTTATCCTCTCTTGTCTTTTCGGGTATAAGGTATAATTTCAAAAATTCATATTGCCGTTTACCGCCAACATAATTTTCTTTTCTAATAACATCACCTGTATAGTAGTCCAAATAAATAGACTGGTTGCCATTGGCAAGCTGCTTGAATCTAATCCTTACAGGTTCTTTCAATTTAACTTCTTGTTTTTTCTTCGCCATAATTATGTTCTTATTTTGTTACCGATACAAATATAGCGATTTGTTTTGTTACTTCAATGAATACAGGTAACAAAATAGTAACAAAATAAAGGCATTTATTAGACTAAACAAGAAAATAAGGAAAATAAAGGAAATTACATTCAACAAATATAAAATACTAAATATCAATATCTTATGTTCAATATTTTATCTCATTTTTTCTCTTTTTCCACAACTGACAGCTGTTGATGATGTTCTGCCACAGCACATACGATCCCGGACCGACGGAAGATAACGGATTAAGATAAGTATATGCCATCCAGATGGCAAGCACCGTATTCTTTTGCCCCAGCGCCTGCCCTCCACTGATGCGCTCACCATAATGACCGCCGATTCTCTTTCCCAAATAGAATTGTATACAGCAGGTTATCAGTCCCGCCAGGGCTATCAGCAGTTCAACAAATACCGGTGCATCACTATTGACCAATGAACGTACCGTCTGCCCTGAGACAATGGCAAGAGCTACCGCCCACAAATAGAAGGCTGCATCATGGAAACCCAACAGAAAATGATGCACCTTCGGCACAAACGCACGCAGAAACCATGCCAGCAAGAAAGGACAAAGCAGCAATGGAAAGACTTTACTCAGAATTTTCAGGAATGCAACAAAAAAAGTAATGTCAGCATGAGGCTCCACCAACGGGAAAACCAAAGGAACAGCCACAGCTGCCAGAAGATTGGACAACAACGTATAGGTCGTCAGGCTGGATGCGCTTCCACCCAGTTTACCGGTAATGACAGCCGCAGCGGTTGCAGTGGGACAAATGAGGCAGACCATTGCACCTTCAAACACTTCCCGGTAGACCTCCTCCATAGGGCAACACACCAACAATACCGCAACAATCAAGCAAGAAACCGTCTGGAACAGCAGTAACCATCCATGCCACGATTTGGGTTTCAGTTCATGCACCTCCACCTTGCAGAAAGTGAGCAGAAGTTGGGAAAAAATCAAAAGCGGAGTCAGGAAAGCCACTAACCCATTCACATAAGGTTTGGCAGGCGCCACAAAAGGAATGTCTGCAAAAAAGAAATATCCCAAAGTACCGGCAAGCATTGCCAAAGGCAACGTCCAGTTCTTTATAAAACGAACCAGCATACTTGATTTGCTATTTTAATTATCTGCCGCAAAGTTACGCATATTATCAATACATTGAGCCACTAATTACTCAAACACAGACATTAATTACACTAAAAATGAGAAGAAGAACAATAAAACTGAACATAATCCATTAGTTTTCTATAAATTTCCACTACATTTGCCAAGCGAAAAGGAAGCATTGTCTTTGCTACAATTATATGAAACTATACAGACGATACATATTATATATAAGTATATGCTTAGGGCTGCTTATCTCCCCCTTTTGCAGTGGCAGCGCTGAAGCGAAAGACTTTGTTGTCGTTATAGACCCCGGACACGGTGGACACGACCCGGGTGCAGTGGGAAAAATTTCCAAAGAGAAGAATATCAACCTGAATGTAGCACTCAAACTTGGCAAACAAATCAAGAAGAACTGCCCTGATGTAAAAGTTATCTATACGCGGGACCGGGACATATTCATCCCCCTGGACCGGCGCGCTGAAATTGCCAATAACGCCAAAGCTGATTTGTTCATCTCCATACATACCAATGCCCTGGCCAAAAACCGGACGGCCAAAGGAGCCTCCACCTGGACACTGGGTCTGGCAAAATCGGATGCCAATCTGGAAGTAGCCAAGCGCGAAAATGCCGTTATCCTCTACGAAAGCGACTACAAGACGCGGTATGCCGGCTTCAATCCCAACTCGGCAGAGTCCTACATCATCTTCGAATTCATGCAAGACAAATACATGTCACAGAGTGTGCACCTCGCCTCCCTCGTACAAAAGCATTTCCGCCAAACCTGCAAACGTACAGATCGGGGCGTGCACCAGGCAGGTTTTCTGGTATTGAAGGCCAGTGCCATGCCAAGCATACTGGTGGAACTCGGATTCATCTCCACACCGGAAGAGGAACGGTACCTGAACACTGAAGCAGGAACCACCTCACTTGCCAACGGTATCTTCCGCGCTTTCCTCACCTATAAGCGCGAGCAGGAAATCCGGTTGAACGGAAGCAGCAATACCATTCTTCCGGAGGATGTACCCGAGCCCGTTCAAGAAGAAGGCAACGCAGCTACAGCGACACCGGAAAAGAAAAATGCACCTCAAGCGGAGAGTAACCAAGCTGCCCAACGCCCGCAAAGGTCAGAAAATGCAGCCGTTTCCCAAACAGAACAGAGCGGCATCGTGTTTAAGATACAGATACTCACTTCTTCACGTCCTCTGGCCAAGAATGACAAAAGACTGAAAGGACTGAAAGACGTGGATTATTATAAAGAAGGCGGAATCTACAAATATACGTACGGCGCATCACCCGATTACAACAAGGTGCTGCGCAGCAAACGTAGCATTACGGACAAATTCAAGGACGCATTCATCATTGCGTTCAAGAATGGAGAAAAGATAAACGTCAACACAGCCATCAGCGAATTTAAAAAGAACAGAAATAAATAACAAAAGATACATCATGAAGTATATTACAAAAGAAGTTAGAATAGGAATAGCAGGCATAGCTGCACTTTGCATATTGGTATACGGCATCAACTACCTGAAAGGGATAAATATGTTCAAGCCCTCCAGCTATTTCTACGTGAAATTCCAGAATGTCAATGGGCTGACAAAATCCAGCCCGGTCTTTGCCGACGGCTTCCGCGTGGGTATTGTCCGCGACTTGTACTACGACTATACCCAACCGGGCAAAGTCGTTGCCGAAATAGATGTTGACCCAGAGCTGCGCATTCCCAAAGGAAGTACGGCAGAACTGGCAGCCGAAATGCTTGGCGGCGTAAAGATGAACCTGCTGCTTGCCAATAACCCACGGGAGAAATACCAGATTGGAGACACAATCCCCGGCGTGCTGAACAACGGAATGATGGAAAAAGTTGCCACCATGATGCCGCAAGTAGAGAAGATGCTGCCCAAGCTGGATTCCATCCTCGCATCCTTAAATGTCATACTGGCCGACCCCGCCATCCCTGCAACCTTGCATAACGTACAAGATTTAACAGCAAGTATGGCCGTCACAAGCCGCCAGTTGCAAACTCTAATGAAGGATGATATTCCACAACTGACCGGCAAGCTCAATACCATTGGAGACAACTTTGCACTCATTTCCAACAACTTAAAGGAGATAGATTATGCTGCCGCCATGCAAAAGGTAGACGCAACTTTGAACAATGTAAAAATGATTACAGACAAATTGAACCAGAAAGACAATACCGTCGGACTTTTGCTAAACGACCCTTCTCTATATAATAATCTGAACGCCACCACTGCCAACGCAGCAAGTTTATTGGAAGACTTGAAATCGCATCCGAAACGATACGTCCATTTCTCCCTATTCGGCAAGAAAGATAAGTAAAAGATGGACGTTATATAGATTTTGTCTAAATAATAAGTCTATAAAGGAATTAAAAGGAAAGCCCTCATTTGCTCTATACAAGGAGCGAAAAAGGGCTTTTTCCTGCTCTGGGCACAGAAAGAAAACAAGAGACGCAAAGCTACATAAACCACTATATGACAAAGTATTAGATAAATGCAACACACCTTATATAAGGAGTATACTCATAGTAACCGATAAGTAGCTGAAAGTAAAGAGCTTATTACTTTCCCTAAAAACGCAAGAAAAAAAGGATTTGTTTTTCTCGAATAAGATTGCCAATTTTGCAATCGTAGAAGTTATGCTTAATTAATAAATGTATTTATAGCCGTTATGAGTGAAATAGATCATGTCGGGCTGTGGAACCGCTGTCTTGAAATCATCAGAGACAATGTTCCGGAGCAGACATACAAAACATGGTTTCTTCCCATCATACCTTTAAAATATGAAGACAAAACGCTGGTCGTACAAGTGCCCAGCCAGTTCTTCTATGAGTTTTTGGAGGACAAATTTGTTGATTTGTTGCGCAAGACTCTCTATAAGGTCATTGGTGAGGGAACTAAATTGATGTATAACGTAATGGTGGACAAGAGCTCGCGGAAAACCGTCGACCTGGAGTCTACACAGCGTACCATCATACCGCAAAAACAAGTGATGGACAAAAGGATTCCGCAGATTCCCGTCCCCGAACTTGACCCGCACCTTAATCCAGAATACAACTTTGAAACCTTCATCGAAGGTTACAGCAACAAGCTGTCGCGCAGCGTTGCAGAAGCTGTCGCTCTCAATCCGGCTAAAACAATCTTCAATCCGCTGTTCCTATACGGAGCATCAGGTGTAGGCAAAACCCATCTTGCCAATGCTATCGGAACCAAAATCAAGGAACTATACCCGGAGAAAAGGGTATTGTATGTATCTGCACACCTATTCCAAGTGCAATACACCGATTCCGTACGTAACAATACGACTAACGACTTCATCAACTTCTACCAGACCATTGATATTCTAATCATTGATGATATTCAGGAATTTGCCGGCGTGACCAAAACGCAGAATACATTCTTCCATATCTTCAACCATCTGCATCAGAACGGCAAGCAGCTCATCCTCACTTCCGACCGTGCACCGGTATTGCTGCAGGGCATGGAAGAGATTACACGTTTTAAATGGGGAATGGTGGCTGAGCTGGAGAAACCTACCGTAGAACTCCGCAAGAACATTCTGCGCAACAAGATACACCGTGACGGCCTGCAGTTCCCCCAGGAAGTGATTGACTATATTGCAGAGAACGTGGGCGACAGTGTACGTGACCTGGAGGGCATCGTCATTTCCATTATGGCGCATTCCACCATATACAATAAAGAAATAGACCTGGAACTGACGCAACGTATCGTCCGCAAGGTAGTGAACAGCGAAAGCAAGGCAGTGACTGTCGATGAAATCATCAACACCGTATGCAAGCACTTCGGATTGGAAACTGCCACCATCCACACAAAATCCAGAAAGCGGGAAGTGGTGCAAGCACGACAAATAGCCATGTATTTAGCCAAAAACCATACAGACTTCTCTACTGCAAAAATCGGTGCGCTAATTGGACATAAAGACCATGCCACCGTATTGCATGCATGTAAAACCATCAAAGAACTGAAAGAGGTGGACAAATCATTCCGTGCGGAAATCGACGAGATTCAAGCCGCACTGAAAAAAGGATAAGAATAAAGGATAAGGGATTAAATGCAGCTAAGTATGCATTAGCTTAACCCCTTATCCCTTATCCCTTATCCCTAATCCTTAATTTTCAAAATCCCTGCTTTTTCATTATCTTCCAAAGATTCTCCGACATTGCCTCACTGTCTTTCTTCGTATAACGCACATCTGTAAAGACCTGCGCCAGCGTTTCCTTATTGTTCTCCAAGATGAACTGCTTGTTCTCAGGAAGCGATTCTTTATAGGCATACAACCGGTCAATGTCCTGAGGAGTATAATCATGATAAACCTCTTCGTGTACAATGGCCTCCAGCGGCAAACGGTCCACTTGTTCCGGCTGTTCGGCAGGCCATCCCACTGTGACTGTCGTGATGGGAAACACCAATTCCGGTAACTCCAACGCTTCGACAATCATCTGAGGGTTGTAAGTGGTAGTTCCCAGATAGCAAATGCCCAACCCCTTCTCCTCGGCAGCCACACAAAAAGTCTGTGCCACCAGCAAGGTATCGACAGCCCCCGTCACAAACCACTCAAAGTTGTTGTATCCCGGCTCAGCCTTACGTTGCTCACACCACTTGCTGAAGCGGCGCAAATCTATGCAGAAAGTAAGCACTACCGGCGCCGTCCGAACCATCGGCTGATTGAAATGTGCAGGCGCCAGTTTGGCTTTACGCTCTGCATCACGCGTCACAATCACACTATAAACCTGCATGTTCCCGACTGTAGAAGCCCGGAAAGAGGTTTCAAGCAAATCATTTAACAAATCAGCAGAAATATCCTTCTGCTGGTATTTTCGGATTGTTCTCCTTTGTTTCAAGCTTTCCATTCTTTCTTTTTTTGCAAAGATAATGTAATCCACGAACAATTCATTCAAGAGTTCACACTTTTTTTATCATCATATATCCGGAATAAAATACATCTTTTCAACAAGAAATGAACAATTATTATCTCTACGAGCAGATAAAAGTAACCTTATGTTCGACTAAACCGAGAACCTTTCAGCCCAACAAGTTGTTAATAAATTCCATTTTGGAAAACTTATTCGTTTACTCAAATCATTAAAACATTATAAACCAATAAATTAATAGCAATCAATAGAAAACTATATATCGGTTAATAAAAACATTCATTTTAATTTTGCCAAGTTGAAAAACATTCATAGCTTTGCAAATACATTTGTTAACGATAAGTACAACTTCTACAACTTTACTTATTTGTAACTAATCCTAAGAGATACAACATTGTGGAAAAGAAAAATTATTCTTATGACGAAGCCTACGGAGAATCTTTAAAATACTTCCAAGGCGACGAGTTGGCTGCCAGAGTTTGGGTAAACAAATATGCAGTCAAAGATTCTTTCGGAAATATTTACGAAAAGTCTCCGGAAGATATGCATTGGAGAATTGCAAATGAAGTGGCACGTATCGAATCTAAGTACCCGAACGGCCTGACTGCAAAGGAACTATATGATCTATTGGATCATTTCAAATATATCGTTCCCCAAGGCAGCCCGATGACAGGCATCGGTAATGATTATCAGGTGGCTTCATTATCCAACTGCTTCGTAATCGGAGTGGACGGCGCCGCAGACTCTTATGGTGCTATCATCAAAATCGACGAAGAACAAGTGCAATTGATGAAAAGACGTGGTGGTGTAGGTCACGACCTGTCTCACATCCGCCCGAAAGGTTCTCCCGTTAAAAACTCGGCTCTTACTTCTACCGGCCTTGTTCCGTTCATGGAACGTTATTCCAATTCGACCCGTGAAGTTGCCCAGGACGGACGTCGTGGCGCGTTGATGTTAAGTGTGTCTATCAAACATCCGGATTCCGAAGCATTCATTGATGCAAAAATGACGGAAGGAAAGGTTACCGGAGCAAATGTATCAGTTAAACTGGACGATGTTTTCATGCAGGCTGCCGTAGAGGGCAAACCTTATGTACAGCAATATCCCATTGACGCTGCCAATCCTGCATTCACAAAAGAAATCGACGCTTCTACCTTATGGAAGAAGATCGTACATAATGCATGGAAATCAGCAGAACCGGGTGTATTGTTCTGGGATACGATTATCCGTGAATCTGTGCCCGATTGTTATGCTGATCTGGGTTACAAGACAGTATCTACTAATCCCTGCGGTGAAATACCATTGTGTCCTTACGATTCTTGCCGATTGCTGGCTATCAATCTATATTCTTATGTAGTGAATCCGTTCAAGCCGGACGCATATTTTGATTTTGATTTATTCAAGAAGCACGTGGCTCTGGCTCAGCGCATCATGGATGATATCATCGACCTCGAACTGGAGAAAATCGAGCGTATCATGAAGAAGATTGATGAAGATCCGGAAAACGAAGAAGTGAAACGTGCGGAACGTGTACTTTGGGAAAAGATATATAAGAAGAGCGGTCAGGGCCGTCGTACCGGTGTGGGTATCACTGCCGAAGGCGATATGCTTGCTGCTTTAGGATTGCGTTATGGTACGGAAGAAGCAACAGAGTTCTCTGAGAAAGTACATAAGACAGTGGCTTTGGGTGCCTATCGTTCTTCTGTCGAAATGGCAAAAGAGCGCGGTGCTTTTGAAATCTACAATAACGAACGCGAACAGAATAATCCGTTCATCAAACGCCTTGCCGAAGCTGATCCGGAGCTATATGCAGAAATGAAGAAGTACGGACGCCGTAACATTGCGTGTCTGACTATCGCTCCTACCGGTACAACCAGTTTGATGACGCAGACTACTTCAGGTATCGAACCTGTATTCCTGCCTGTTTACAAACGTAGAAGAAAGGTCAACCCGAATGACACCAATGTACATGTGGATTTCGTTGATGAAACAGGAGACGCATTCGAGGAATACATTGTATTCCACCATAAGTTTGTTACATGGATGGAAGCGAACGGTTATGATCCTGCCAGACGCTATACACAGGAAGAAATTGACGAACTGGTTGCCAAATCACCTTACTATAAAGCTACCTCCAATGACGTAGACTGGTTGATGAAAGTGAAGATGCAGGGAAGAATCCAGAAATGGGTTGACCACTCTATCAGTGTAACTATCAATCTGCCGAACGATGTAGACGAAGATTTAGTGAACCGGTTATATGTAGAAGCATGGAAATCCGGTTGCAAAGGCTGTACGGTATATCGTGACGGTTCACGTTCCGGAGTACTGATTTCTACAAAATCAGAGAAAAAAGAGGAACTTCCTCCTTGCAAACCGCCTACGGTAGTAGAGGTACGCCCGAAAGTTTTGGAAGCTGACGTTGTCCGTTTCCAGAACAATAAGGAAAAATGGGTGGCATTTGTCGGATTGCTGGACGGACATCCTTATGAAATCTTTACCGGTTTGCAGGATGATGACGAAGGTATCTTGTTGCCTAAGAGTGTGACTTGCGGGCGTATCATCAAGAATGTGGACGAAGATGGAACAAAACGTTATGACTTCCAGTTTGAAAACAAACGCGGATATAAGACTACTATTGAAGGGTTGTCCGAAAAGTTCAACAAAGAATATTGGAATTATGCCAAATTGATTTCCGGCGTACTCCGCTACCGGATGCCAATTGAACAAGTAATCAAGCTGGTCGGTTCGCTCCAGTTGAACAGCGAAAGTATCAATACCTGGAAAAATGGTGTGGAACGTGCATTGAAGAAATACATTCAGGACGGAACGGAAGCCAAAGGAAAGAAATGCCCGAACTGCGGCAACGAAACTTTGGTTTATCAGGAAGGCTGTCTGATTTGTACGACTTGCGGCGCTTCCAGATGCGGATAAACATACTTGTATGTTAATTAATATATAAACAAAAGGTTAAAAGGAGTCCGGTGCGGCTCCTTTTATTTTTTATTCAAAAAAATGTCTTATACTTGCAGTATCATTAGTATCCAATCAAAATCTAATATATATGATTTTATCATTTAATATAGAATACCGCACCAACTGGGGAGAAGAGGTCAGAATTGCCGGGCTGTCTCCGGAATCTGTCCCTTTGCATACCACAGACGGTATCTACTGGACGGCAGAACTGGAATTCGAAGTTCCCAACGAAGGATTGACGATTCATTACAATTACCAGATAGAACAGAACGGAATTGTGACCCGCAAAGAATGGGACAGTTTTTCCCGATGTCTTTTCCTGTCCGGTACCTCCAAGAAGAAATATAGAATCAATGACTGCTGGAAGAATATTCCCGAGCAATTATGCTTTTACAGTTCTGCTTTTACAGAAGCCCTGCTGGCACATCCTGAAAGGGAAGAAATTCCGCAAAGTCACAAAAAAGGGCTGGTTATCAAGGCTTATGCTCCACGTATCAACAAGGATTACTGCCTGGCAATCTGCGGCAATCAAAAGGCATTAGGCAACTGGAATCCGGAGAAGGCCGTCCTCATGAGTGATGCAAACTTTCCGGAATGGCAGATAGAACTGGATGCAAGTAAACTGAAGTTCCCGCTGGAATATAAGTTTATCCTCTATAACAAACAGGAAAAGAAAGCGGATTGTTGGGAGAAGAATCCTAACCGGTATTTAGCCGATCCGGAACTAAAGACCAACGAGACACTAGTAATCTCCGACCGGTATGTCTATTTCGATATTCCTGCATGGAAAGGAGCAGGTATGGCTATACCCGTATTTTCCTTAAAATCAGAAAAGAGCTTCGGAGTCGGGGATTTCGGTGATCTGAAACGGTTGGTTGACTGGGCTGTATCTACTCATCAGAAGGTGATACAGATTCTGCCGGTCAATGACACAACAATGACACACGCATGGACTGATTCTTATCCTTATAATAGTATTTCTATTTATGCTTTTCACCCGATGTACGCGGATATAAGGCAAATGGGAACGCTCAAAGACAAAGAAGCGGTAGCAAGGTTCAACAAAAAACAAAAAGAATTGAACAGTCTGCCGGCCATTGACTATGAAGCAGTCAACCAAACCAAATGGGAGTATTACCGCCTATTATTCCGGCAGGACGGAGAAAAGACATTATCTTCCAAAGGTTTCAAAGAGTTTTTCGATGCCAATAAAGAATGGTTGCAACCGTATGCTGTTTTCAGTTATTTACGGGATGCCTACAAAACACCGAATTTCCGTGAATGGCCTAAATATTCTACTTACCATGCAAAGGAGATAGAAAAGATGTGCCAGCCGGAGACGGCAGATTATCCGCATATCGCCCTTTACTTTTATATTCAGTATCATCTGCATTTGCAGTTATTGGCCGCTACCCAATATGCCCGCGAGCAAGGTGTCGCACTGAAAGGAGATATCCCTATCGGTATCAGCCGGAATAGTGTGGAAGCCTGGACGGAGCCTTATTATTTCAACCTCAACGGACAAGCAGGTGCACCTCCCGATGATTTCTCGATAAACGGACAGAACTGGGGATTCCCTACCTACAACTGGGATATCATGGAAGAGGACGGTTACCGCTGGTGGATGAGACGTTTCCAAAAAATGGCGGAATACTTCGATGCTTACCGGATCGACCATATTCTCGGCTTCTTCCGTATTTGGGAAATACCGATGCACGCTGTACACGGCTTATTAGGACAATTTACCCCTTCTCTCCCTATGAGCCGGGAAGAAATTGAGAGTTTCGGTTTTACATTCCGTGACGAATATCTGCTTCCTTATATCCATGAGTCTTTCCTCGGGCAAGTGTTCGGACCGCATACCGAATTCGTGAAACAGAACTTTCTTCAAACAACTGATGTATCCGGTATCTACCACATGAAACCGGGATTTGAGACTCAACGGGAAGTGGAAAATTTCTTTTCCGACAGAAAAGATGAAGACAGTATTTGGATTCGGGAAGGACTTTATTCTTTAATTAGCAACGTACTGTTTGTTCCGGACAAGAAAGAGGAAGGAAAATATCATCCCCGCATCGGAGTACAGCGCGACTTTATTTTCCGTTCATTGAGTGAGGTAGAAAAGAATGCTTTTAACAAGCTCTATGACCAGTATTATTATCACCGGCACAATGCATTCTGGCAGCAACAGGCAATGAAGAAGTTACCACAACTGACACAATCCACCCGTATGTTAGTTTGCGGAGAAGACTTGGGAATGATTCCCGATTGCGTTGCATCGGTAATGAACGACTTACGCATCCTTAGCCTGGAGATTCAGCGAATGCCTAAGAATCCGTTGCACGAGTTCGGACATCTGAGCGAATATCCATACCGGTCTGTCTGCACGATCTCTACTCACGATATGTCCACTTTACGTGGCTGGTGGGAAGAAGATTACCAACAGACCCAACGTTATTATAATACGATTTTGGGACATTATGGTATTGCTCCAACTGTTGCAACCCCCGAACTATGCGAGGAGGTGGTACGTAACCATCTCAACAGTAACTCAATTCTCTGTATTCTTTCCCTGCAAGACTGGTTGTCGATTGACGGAAAATGGAGAAATCCCAATGTGCAGGAAGAACGGATCAACGTACCGTCGAACCCGAGAAATTACTGGCGATATCGAATGCATCTCACATTGGAACAACTAATGAAGGCTAAAGAACTTAATAAGAAGATAGGCGAACTTATCAAATATACAGGGAGAGCTCCCCAAAAATAAGACTAAAATAATGGGAGATACCAAGAATAACATGAAGATAAACAACAGTACTATTTTTTTAAAAGATATCCGTTGCTACGCCTACCACGGAGTAGCACCACAAGAGAATCTTATCGGAAATGAGTATGTCATTGACCTGAAACTCAAAGTAGATATCAGCAAAGCCGCACAAACGGATGAAGTGGCAGATACAGTCAACTACGCCGAAGTACATAATGTGATAAAAACCGAAATGGCGATTCCTTCCAAATTGCTGGAACATGCCGGTGGCAGAATCGTACAAAAACTTTTCGAGACATTTCCTGATATTGAGGAAGTGGAGCTTCGCCTTTCTAAGCGGAATCCACCTATGGGAGCAGACATTGATGCCGCAGGCATTGAGTTGTATTGTAGTAGAAAATAAAAGGGTATCCAGCTTAGGATACCCTACAAATTATATTCTTTCTGCAATTAATCTTCCGGAAGTTTCTATTTCTTCTTCTTTCTTCTATTCACAGATTCCACAGCCTCCGTCACGACAGGCTTATTCTCGAAACGTTTCGTATAACCGGAATAGTCGGGATGAATACGTTCGTAATCAGGATCCATAAATAAAGGACTGGAGATTATATGGTCAGCCGTCGAACGGTTACAACAGAAAACTATGTTTTCCACACCTGCCAGACGGGTTAATGCTTTTACATCCGTATCATGCGGTTGCAGTGTCATAGGGTCAGTAAAGAAGAAAAGATAATCAATCTGACCGTCTACAATGCGCGATCCCATTTGCTGGTCACCTCCCAGGGGACCGGATTTTAGAATCGTAAAATCCCATTCCTCATCCGGATGTTTCTCCTTCAGTGCTTTCAATATTAAGGTACCGGTAGTACCTGTACAATAGAATTTATTTCCCATTAATAGTTCTGAATTCCATAATACCCATTCGATGAGATCTTTCTTCATGGCATCATGTGCTACCAGCCCGATACCTTTTCTAACTTTTGATTCCATTTCGTTATCCTTTTAAGTCCGACAATTGAGAGAATCGTTTGCATCCTCTCACATAAAACTGCCACAAGATACTATTTTTTGTCCGTTCAGGTATCAGATCCAACCTTTTTTTTCTCATATTTTCTTCACGGGAAGAAGAAAATGAAGGACGAATCTGCTTATATTCTTTCCTTGCACGCATCACGGCACAAGCATTATCCCAATCACCTTTCAGCAAAAAAACAAATGCCGCCACATAGTCCAGGCAAGCCCGGATACGCATCACTTTATTTAACTCCTCTGCCGGGAGATTTTTATACAACATGACAAGGTTATTACGGAAATTAAGAAAGGTCTTTCGGGGGTTCTCTTTTTTAAGTGTAGCCCCACCTACATGATAGACCTTACTTTGAGGGACACAAACAATCTCCCGTCCGCGAGAGCGTAACCTCCAGCACAAATCAATTTCTTCCATGTGCGCAAAGAAACGTCCGTCCAGTCCGCCCACTTCCTTATAATCGACACGACGAATAACCAAAGCCGCGCCTGTTGCCCAAAAGACGGGAATGACCTTATCATACTGGCCTTCATCCTTCTCAACCACTCCCATTATACGTCCACGACAAAAGGGATAACCATATTTATCCAGAAAGCCACCTGCCGCCCCGGCATATTCAAAATGATCTTTTTGCCGCCAGCTCCGTATTTTCGGTTGGCAGGCAGCAACTTCCGGATGAATATCAAGATACGCAATCATCGGTTCCAACCAATGTTCCGTTACTTCAACATCCGAATTTAAAAGAACAACATAGTCGGCTTCCACCTGCTGCAAAGCCAAGTTGTATCCGTCTGCAAAACCATGGTTCTGATCCAATAGAATCACCCTAACCAAAGGAAAATCCTGTCGGAGCATCTCCACCGAAGCGTCCGTAGAACCATTATCAGCCACACAAACCTCTACCCCCTCTCCTTTCGAATACCGGACTACCGACGGAAGAAAAGTGCGAAGCATATCACACCCGTTCCAATTCAAAATGACTACTGATACTTTCATTGCTTTTGCTTCTCTTTCAGCCTTTCTTTCTCCTGTTCCACGATGTCCGCCCATTCTTCTCTGGAGGCTTTCCAACGCTTATGCGACCACAGCCAATAAGCCGGCTCCCGACGGATTGTCTGTTCCAGATACCGGGCAAACATTTCAGTAATTTCTCCTTCGGCTGTATCCTTAGGAGTTTCCGTCATCAATTTAAATTCCGCTTCACAGTATCCTCTGCGTTTTTTAGTCAGTTCACAGTAAAAGACCGGGAAATTCATCATCTTGGCAATCCGTTCCGCCCCATTCAAGAAAGCTGTTTCCTGACCTAAAAATGTAGTCCAATACCTGTCATTACCACTAGGCCACTGGTCGGTTATCAAACCGACAACCATTTTCTTTCCTTCACGTTTCAACTTTATAATCTCCCGTGCAGTAGAATGCTTAGGAATATTGTATCCCCCGAAACGAGAACGGATACGTTTAAACAGTTCATCCAGATATTTATCTCTTAATGGCTTATAGACCTGTACGGGTACATCTCCCGGCTTCATTATTGCTCCCATTCCGATCAACCACTCATAATTGGCATAATGCGGAATCATCACAATAATCCCGCCATACTTCTCCGTCAGTTCGAGATATTGTTCCGTATTCTTGTAAATCATCCGTTGGCAAAGATCTTCAGCCGACATGTGCAGAAGTTTTAAGTCTTCAAGCATATAATCCGACAGATAACGATAAAATTTACGCTCTATCTGCAACCTTTCAGCGGGAGTCTTTTCCGGGAATGACTTCGTCAAGTTTCCTCTGACAACCTTACGGCGATATTTTCCCACATAATACATCAACAGATAATTGAAATCCGAAAGTATATACAGAACCCGAAAAGGAAGAGCTGAAAACAGCCACATTCCAGTGGATACCAACCAATAGAGAAATCTCGCTTTCAGACTTATATCAGAATTGTACCTTTAAGTGCTGTCTTATCTTCGTTAAAATCTCCCAAACGGACATTGATTACCTGATTATCCAATGAGTTGTCCGCTTCCACTTCAACACGGATATAGTTCTCCGTAAACCCATGCATCGGAGCCCCCGCTTTTGATTTTTCCATTAAAACCGACATTGTCTGCCCGATATGTCGGGCGTAAAAAGCCTGCGTTTTCTCATCAGAAAGCGCTAACAGCCGCTGACTGCGCTGATGTTTTTCTTCCGGAGAAACAACATAGTCTATTTTCAATGCCTGCGTGCCGGGACGTTCGGAATAGCTAAACACATGCAACTGTGTCACATCCAATCCGGCGATAAACTGATAAGCCTCCTCGAAGTATTCCTCCGTCTCGCCGCGAGTACCCACAATCACATCAACACCGATAAAAGCATCCGGCATCACTTCCTTAATCTTTCTCACCTTCGATGCGAAAAGAGCGGTATCATAACGACGACGCATCAATTTCAACACCTCATCGCTACCGGATTGCAACGGAATATGAAAATGAGGCATAAAACTACGCGAACGGGATACGAACTCAATAATTTCGTCTGTCAGCAGATTTGGCTCAATGGAAGATATACGGTAACGTTCTATGCCCTCAACCTGATCCAATGCTTTTACAAGATCAAAAAAGGTTTCTCCTGTTGTCTTACCGAAATCTCCGATATTGACACCTGTCAATACAATTTCTTTTCCGCCTTCGGCAGCAGCTTGCCCAGCCTGTTCCACCATAGAAGCGATTGTTCCGTTACGGCTACGCCCACGGGCAAAAGGAATCGTACAATACGAACAAAAATAATCACAGCCATCCTGCACTTTCAGGAAAAAGCGGGTACGGTCTCCACGGGAACACGAGGGTGAAAATGAACGGATATCTTTGGTTGCAGTAGTAAAAGCCTCTCCTTCTTCATGTTTTTGCAGGTTGCCGAGATACCGGAGCAAATCACTTTTCTGTTCAGCACCCAACACGACATCCACTCCTTTTATCTGTGCCACATCGCCGGGTTTCAGTTGCGCATAGCATCCGGTCACTACCACAAAAGCACCGGGATGTTGTTTTACCAACCGATGAATGGCCTGCCGGCACTTCTTGTCCGCCATTTCCGTCACCGAACAGGTATTTACCACACAAATATCTGCTTTTTCTCCTTTACGCGCAGTTCTGACCCCTGCTTCACGCAAGATTTTACCGATAGTTGAAGTCTCTGAAAAATTCAATTTGCAGCCTAATGTATAATAAACGGCTGTCTTATTTTGAAACACAGTGGTATCTATCATAAGCTGTTATAAACACATATTTCGTGCAAAGTTACACATTATTATTAGTAAAACACTTTAGGATACGAAAGTTTATTCCTATTTTTGCACAATTCACTAAAAAACGTGCAATGATTAAAGAGAATTTCATTAAACTATACGAAAACAGTTTTCGTGAGAATTGGGATTTGCCCTGTTACACCGATTATGGAGAAAATACCCAATATACGTATGGTCAGGTAGCCGAAGAAATCGCCCGTTTACACCTGTTATTCAAACATTGTAGCCTCCGAAGAGGAGATAAGATCTCCGTTATCGGCAAAAATAATGCCCATTGGTGCATCGCCTATATGGCAACAATTACATACGGAGCAATTATTGTCCCTATCTTACAGGACTTTTCTCCGAACGATGTTCACCATATTGTCAACCATTCCGAATCAACTTTCTTATTCACCAGTGACAATATTTGGGATAACCTGGAGGAAGAAAAACTCACCGGATTGCGTGGTGTATTCTCATTAACCGATTTCCGTTGTCTCTACCAACGGGACGGAGAAACCATACAGAAATTCTTGAAGAATCTTGATAAAGAAATGCATTCTTCTTATCCGCAAGGATTCAGCCGTGAAAATATACAATATACCACTTTATCCAACGATAAAGTAATGCTCCTGAACTACACTTCCGGAACGACCGGTTTCAGTAAAGGAGTCATGCTGACAGGTAACAACCTGGCAGGAAACGTCACTTTCGGTATTCGGACCGAGTTACTGAAAAAGGGAGATAAAGTGCTTTCTTTCCTCCCGCTCGCTCATGCATACGGCTGTGCATTTGATTTTCTGACAGCGACAGCAGTCGGAACCCATGTCACCTTGCTCGGTAAAATCCCTTCTCCCAAAATCATTATGAAGGCCTTCGAGGAGGTGAAACCCAATTTGATTATCACTGTTCCATTAGTCATCGAAAAAATATACAAGAACATCATTCAGCCGCTCATTAATAAGAAAGGTATGAAGTGGGCACTCAACATCCCCTTGCTTGATACGCAAATCTACAATCAGATACGCAAAAAACTGATTGATGCACTGGGTGGCCGTTTCAAAGAGATTATTATCGGCGGCGCAGCTATGGACAAAGAAGTGGAAGAATTTTTCTACAAAATAAAATTCCCTTTTACTATTGGTTATGGAATGACAGAATGTGGTCCCCTTATTAGTTATGCTCCATGGAATGAGTTCGTTCTAGGCTCCTCCGGAAAGATTCTGGACATTATGGAGGCACGCATCTACAAGGAAAGCCCGGAGGCAGAAACCGGAGAAATACAAGTCCGGGGCGAGAATGTAATGGTGGGATATTATAAGAATCCCGAAGCTACAAACGAAGTATTCACCGAAGACGGCTGGCTACGTACCGGCGACCTCGGCACAATGGATGCAAACGGCAACATCTTCATTCGCGGACGATTGAAAACAATGATTTTAAGTTCAAGCGGGCAGAACATCTTCCCCGAAGAACTGGAAACCAAACTCAACAACCTGCCTTTTATCCTTGAAAGCCTTGTTATCGAGTACAACAAGAAATTGGTGGCACTTGTTTATGCTGATTATGAAGCATTGGACTCTCTCGGGTTGAACAATCCGGATAATCTGAAAACAATTATGGATGAAAATCTGAAGAATCTGAATAACAGTGTGGCTGCTTATGAAAAAATCAGCAAAATCCAGCTATATCCTACAGAATTTGAAAAGACTCCGAAACGGAGTATCAAAAGATATCTATATAACAGTATTACAATAGATTAGCATGTTTTAAAACATAAAGCGAAGGTGTATTAACCAACCTTCCGAAAAAAAACATAAAAAAAGTTGGCTTTTAGAGAACAACATATTGAAAAAGTACATACCTTTGCAGCGTTTTAATAAAGCAATTGATTGTATTACGTTTTTAAAAAGCAAAGAAAATGAAAAAATTAGTTTTAATGGCAGTAGCTATCGTAGCTGTATCATTCGCATCATGTGGTAACAAAGCAGCAGACGCTGCAAAAGCAACTGCAGATTCTATCCGTATCGCTGACTCAATCGCAGCTGTAGAAGCAGCAGCAGCTGAAGCAGAACAAGCAGCAGCTCAGGCAGCTGACTCTTTGAATGCAGATAGCACTGCAACTGAAGCTGTAGCTGAATAATTCAGAACAGCCTAGAGAGAATTGAAAGTCTGACATGCTAAAAGCATGCACAGACTTTTTTTTATGCCTTATTTAGCGTATGAGCTTTTAACAAAAGGAGCATCCAGCAAATAATCCAGACTTACCTCGACACTTTTCTCTACGGGCATGCTGTAGCTTTCTATCTCTGCAACAAGATGCTTCACACCAGCCGTCTTTGCATTCTTGAAAATAGCGTCGAAACCAACCATTCCGCTCTGCCCGATTTCTCTGTGATCCTTGATATGGAACATTTTAAAACGACCGGGGTATTTATTAAAATAATCTACCGGACTGTTTTGCCCGCGAACTACCCAATAAACATCCATCTGGAAGAAAACATATTCAGGATTGGTATGCTCAATCATGTAGTCATACATCACTTTATCTTCTACCTTCTGAAATTCATGAGCATGATTATGGTATCCGAACGACATCCCCTGCTGTTTACAACGTTTGCCTATTTCATTGTAATAAGCACAATATGTATCCAACTCCTTAAGTGTTTTAGGCACATCCATCCAAGGAGCTACAATGTAACTCATACCGGCAGCTTTAT
>ENA-OPSQ01001026-OPSQ01001026.1-human-gut-metagenome-genome-assembly--contig:-NODE-1026-length-21265-cov-2.720934_pt1 | contig 21265 bp, 19 predicted proteins | sample MGYA00241456_ERZ501904 | MGnify/ENA primary metagenome ERZ501904 (study PRJEB25962, sample SAMEA2042452) | human gut metagenome | biome: human gut; feature: human-associated habitat; material: faeces...
ATATTAAGACCTGAGTAGTGAACGAATACATCATTTCCTTGTTCATCGGAGATGAATCCGTATCCTTTTTGGTTGTTAAACCACTTTACTGTACCTTTGTTCATTGAAAAGTACCTCCAAAAAATATTTCTATGGTACACTTACCGCACCATAGTCACAGAATAACATAACAATTTCAAAAAGTAAAGTGTTATTATACTACATTGTGAGCTTTACCTTGATGATCCTTGCAACAGATTCATTGATACGATCCTCTGTGATTGTTCCACCAGTCACTGCATCCATCACACCCTGATATGCACTCTGGAAATCCTCCGGCATTAAGATCATATCCACACCTGCCTGAATTGCCGTCACTGCCGCTTCAGCAGAACTGTATGTTCCGGTGACCGCCCCCATATTCATTGCGTCTGTGATCACTACACCATGGAAGCCAAGCTGGTTGCGAAGCACATCTGTCACCATGACGGAGGAAAGCGAAGCCGGCGTATCATCCCCTGTAACAGCTGGTGCTGAAATATGTCCTACCATCACAAAAGATGCTCCGTTATTCACTGCCTGCTGGAATGGAACAAGCTCATTTGCCAGCAGGTCATCCAAAGATTTATCTGTAGAAACTGCCCCGTCATGGGAATCCCCTTCTGTAGCTCCCTGTCCCGGAAAATGTTTTACCACGCTTAATATCTGGTGTTCGTTCAGTCCCTGCATCTCAGCACAGACCATATCCGCCACAAGCTGGCTGTCTGAACCAAATGACCGGTCTTTGATCACGGTGTTATCCGGATTCGTCAACACATCCGCAACCGGAGCAAAATCCATATTAAAACCAAGTGTGTTCAGATACGTTCCGATCGTACTTCCTGCATTGTATGCATTCTGGGAATCCCCGGTCGCTCCTACATCACTCATATTTCCAACATCTGTCACTCCAAAAGCACTGTTGGATGCAATCCTTGCTACTGTTCCACCTTCCTCATCCACACCGAGGAACACTGGAATTCCTACTATTTCCTGACTGTAGCTCTTCATATTGGTAAGCATCTGTGTCGTCTGATCGGTTCCGGTCAGGTTCTTTGCCATATAAATCAGACCACCTACCGGATACTGCGTGTAGGCTGTCTTTGTGGAATCTCCTGCCATCGTTGCTCCGTCCACTCCGGTCAGTGCGTCCGGTGTGATCATGAACATCTGCGCTACTTTCTGCTCTAAGGTCATACCGGCAGCAATCTGCATTGCCTGATCCATCAACGGATCGCTGACTTCGGTTACCGGAGTTGTTTCCGGTTCTTCTGTCGCCTCTGTTGTCACGCTCTCGGTATTCTTCTCCGGTTTATCTGCTCCCGGTTTTACAAATTTATGGACTGCAAACACAATTCCTCCGATCAAAACTGCAAGTACTATAAAAAATACTGCCACAACTATGACCGCACTCTGTGTATCTTTTTTTCGTTTCTCTCGTCTTTCTTCCTGATTCATCTGTGTATTTCCTCTCTGGGGAATTTTGATCTACATGCTTCTACCCCACAGTGCACGCCGTAATAATCAACGGTTTTTGGTTTATATCGTGGAGGCAATGATCTGCATTCTGCCCTGCAATTCCACGTTTCCGAAGCCATTTGGAAGTATGAAATGATCTCCTTTTTTCACCGGCTGACCGTTGACGATTCCATTGCCTTCCGTAACTGTCATATTCATAAAAGGCGCATTCTGCTCAAAAGTCATTTTACCTGAAACTTCTATTTTATAGATATGAAAGTATTTGCAGACATACAGTTCATTTAACGTATTGACCGGAAGATCTGCCACCGATTTCACACTGTCTGCAACCGATTTTGCAGGCACAGTGATCACGTCAATACTCTTGTCGATATGTAACTCTCTCGGCTTTCCATTGGAGAGACGGCCATAATCATAAACGCGGTAGGTAATATCACTGTTCTGCTGTGTTTCCAGAATTAGTGTTCCGCCTTTGATCGCATGAACTGTTCCCGGATCGATCTGAAGAAAATCGCCTTTTTTGATCGGGATCTCACGGATAAATTCACTCCACTTTCCCTCATGGATCATCCGGCTTAATTCCTCTTTTGTCCCTGCATTGTGTCCGATAACGATCGTTGCATTTTCCTTGCAGTCGAGAATGTACCAGCACTCTGTTTTTCCAAGTGAACCATTTTCATGGACTTTTGCATAATCATCGTCTGGATGTACCTGAATGCTCAGGTCATCTTTCGCATCGATAATTTTGATCAGGAGTGGGAAACGGTCACTGTCCACATTTCCGAAAACTTCCGGATGTTTTTTCCACAATTCGGACAGCTTCATTCCACTGAATCCACAGTCTCTTAAAGTTCCGTCTCCATTTGGATGTGCAGAAATTCCCCAGCACTCCCATAAATCATCACCTTCGACCGGATAATGAAAATCCTCTCTCAATCGCGTACCGCCCCAGATGTTGTGTGTACATACCGGATCTAAAAATAAAATTTCTTTCGTGGTCTGATTTGTTGATAAATTACCTCCATTTGTCCCGATCACATTCTGATACCAAAACGCAGAATCTTTTACAATTCTCCGCTGTGTCATAAAATCCACATAAATCATGCCAAAACGTTCCTTGTATCCCTCTGACCATTCAAAATTATCCAGAAATGTCCACAGGAAATACCCCCGGATATCGGCTCCCTCATCATATGCCCTCTGCATGGCTCCAATGTAGGAATCCAAAAATGTGATGCGGTCATTGTCATGTACTCTGCCGTCAAAGCTTACATTGTCATGACAGGACATACCATTTTCTGTAATATATAATGGAAGCTGATACCGCTCTGTCAAAAATTTGATTCCATAATAAAATGCTTTTGGTGTTACCGGCCAGTTGCACGCCGTCTTTGGAAATCCCGGTTCCCGGTCCACAAACTCCGGTTCGCCGTCTGCGCCCTGACGCACATAATAGCCATTATATATGTTCTGTCCCATAAAATCCAGTGGCTGATGAATCAGCTGCATATCTTCCTCTGTGATCTCCGGCAGATACTCTTTGAATTTTTCCAGTCCCTCTTTCGGATAATGACCTAAAAAGACCGGATCTGAAAACCATGAGATATTCCAGGTCCAGTTATCCATCGGATTGTAAAATCCAAAATAAACTTTTCTGGCAGCCTCGATATCTTCTGCACTGTCCGTGTATGGATAAGCCACTCCCCCGGTCGGTGCAAAGCCGATCCGTATTTTTTGTTTTGCGTATTTTCTTAAATTGATCACTGCCTGTCCGTGCGCTTTCAACAGATTATGTGCAATCTGAAAAGTCTCTGGAACCGATAATTTCAATCCCGGTGCATGAACACCGCTTAAATGTCCAAGTCCAACCACACATTGCGGCTCGTTGATCGTGATAAAATACTCACAGAGATCCGAAAAATTCTCTGCCACCACTTTTGCATATTCCCCGAACCAGTCTGCCACTTCCTCATTCAGCCAGCCGCCTTTTTCCTGCAATGCCTGTGGAAACTCCCAGTGAAACAGGGTAATATATGGTGTAATGCCATTTTCTTTCATTGTAAGGATCATGTCACGGTACATCAAAATTGCTTTTTCATTGACGCGCCCGGTACCTTCCGGCAGAATCCGCGCCCAGTTTAAGGAAAAACGATATGCTTTGATCCCCAGATTTTTCATTAATGCATAGTCATCTTTATAATGGTGCATGTGATCACAGCTTGTGTACGCATTCTGATTTTGAAATATGCGCTGCTTGCCACGCCCCAGACAAATTTGTCATCAAACATGTGATTCTCCTTCTCTGTCTCTGATTCTTGTTTTTTATTTTGGTATAAATATTAAATCTAAATTATATATTTACTTTTTCTCAGAGGCAATCACAACTTCTGCAAATATTCATTTATCTATTCTTCCACAAGATCCTTTTTTAATGCTTCCAGTTTTTCCTCTGCATCCTGCAAAGAGGTGCCTTTGACTCCATAGTAGAATTTGATCTTAGGCTCTGTTCCGGACGGGCGCACACAGCACCATGCATTGTCAGAAAGTTCATAATATAAAACATTGGAAGCCGGAAGTCCTGTTTTTGTCACTTCCCCGGTCTTTAAATCTTTTCTTGTATCCTCTTTGTAATCGCGGACTGCAAGCACTTCAAATCCACCGAGTGTTTTCTTTGGATTGTTCCGCATATCACTCATCATCTGCTGGATCTGGGCGGCTCCGTCGATTCCTTTTAAGGTCATCGTGGAAAGTCCCTCTCTGTAGTAACCGTATTTCTCATACAGGTCGATCATGGCATCCCACAATGTTTTTCCATGTTTTTTGCACCAGGAAGCCACCTCGCACAACATCATGACTGCTACGCAGGCATCTTTATCTCTTGCATATGTTCCGGCTAAGCATCCATAACTCTCCTCCAGACCGAATACATAGTTGTGGGAGTGGTTCTGTTCAAACCATTTGATCTGCTCTCCGATATACTTAAATCCGGTCAGTACCTCGATCAGTGCCACGCCATAGGAAGCTGCCATCGCTTTTGCCATGTCCGTTGTAACGATAGTCTCTACAAGTGCAGGATTCTCCGGCATCGTTCCGGTTGCCGTTTTCTCTCTTAAAATATATTCTGCTATGAGCATTCCGGACATATTTCCGGTGAAAGTCACATACTCTCCGGTCTTTGTGTCTTTGCAGTATACGCCAAGACGGTCTGCGTCCGGATCTGTCGCAAGCACGATGTCTGCATCCACTTCTTTTGCAAGTTTTAAGGCAAGTTCAAATGCCTTTGGAGATTCCGGGTTTGGATATGCTACGGTCGGGAAATTTCCGTCCGGAAGTTCCTGCTCTTTTACAACATAGACATTTTCAAATCCAAGTTCTTTTAACACACGGCGCACCGGGAGATTTCCGGTTCCATGTAGCGGTGTGTATACAATCTTGATATCCTTTGCCATCTCTTTGATGATTTCCGGATGGATGGACTGTTTTTTCAGTTCTTCCATGTAACGGTCGTCGATTTCTTTTCCGATCGTCACAAAAAGTCCGGCTTTCACGGCATCCTCTTTTTCCATAGTCTTAACCTGTGTAAAAGAAGTTACTTTTGCAACTTCTGCAAGGATATTTTTATCATGAGGCGGTGTGATCTGCGCACCATCCTCCCAGTAAACTTTGTATCCATTGTATTCTCTTGGGTTATGGCTTGCTGTGATCACAATTCCTGAAACACAGCCAAGTTCACGGACTGCAAATGAAAGCTCCGGTGTCGGGCGAAGGCTGTCAAACACATAAGCCCTGATTCCGTTTGCATTCAGGCAGAGTGCTGCCTCCTCGGCAAATTCCGGTGACATGATTCTGGAATCGTGTGCGATGGCAACTCCTTTTTCCTGCCCGTTCTGGGAAATGATATAGTTTGCAAGTCCCTGTGTCGCCTGTCTTACGGTGTAGATGTTCATACGGTTTGTTCCTGCCCCGATCACTCCGCGGAGTCCCCCGGTTCCAAACTCAAGCTGACGGTAGAAACGGTCCTCGATCTCTGCCTCATTGTCCCTGATTGCTTCTAATTCTGCTCTTGTTTCCTCTGAAAAATATGGGTTTGAACACCATTCTCTGTAGGTTTCCATGTAACTCATCGCAATTCTCCTATCTTCTTCCTGCTATTTTTGAAAGATTTTACCGCTCTCTCAAAAGGTTATTGAAATAATAACCTTATTTTTAGTAAATGTAAACTTGTTTTAGCTTATTTGTCTTAAAATCACTTCACACCATTCATCATCATAACGGCAGAGAGACCATTCAGATTTGAATAGACAAAACACAGCACGATCATTCCAATGATCGATACCGCCATACCGATTCCGGATAAAATCATACCCGCCAGTGCCATTCCGTTTTTCTCCGGCTGCACCTTTCTTGAAAGTCTGCCACCGATCAGCCCAGCGATCCCAATACCAAGACCATATCCCATAAAGCCTGTCAGAATGGATATCATTCCAAGTGCGAGCGACAGAGCAGCATTCCGGTCTGCCTCCTCGAATGTTTCAAACACCACGATATGATTTGCCTCCTGCTCCATCTCCAGAAGTTTTTTCGGGCGAAGCAGCACAATACACGGAATCAGCAAAACAGGAACGGCAATCAAATTAGCGGCAGACATCTGGTTGATCTGTTCCACAGTTGTTCCAGTTCCAAAAATTCCGCTGCCCATCAGACTTGCGAAATCGACCAGTGCATGAAAAGTCATTACAAGCCAGATATTTCCTGACCGGGCATAAACAGCGCCAAAGATCACACCCAGAAAGGCAGCGTTGATCGCCTGAATCATCGCACTTGTCACCGTCACTCCCTGTGAAATATTTGTCAAATGTACCGCCCCGAACAATACACCACTGAGAATGACCGCCCAGAGAATCCCTCTTTTCGTTTTGGAAAAACGTTCCAGAAACAGATTCAGGATCACACCGCGGAAAATAAGTTCCTCCGTCCATCCGATCAGAAACATGGTTGCAGCAAAAAACAGGATTTCCAATGCAGATACGACTTTTGCATCCGGTGTCATCATCTGTACATAAAGCTGTGCCGCCAGTTCCAGACAACAGTATCCTGTCAGGAATCCGCCGATATAAAGGCCATGGATAAATCCCTTTCCTTTTTCTCCCAGCACTCCAAGATAACCAAACAGGCACAAAAGCAGAAATGCAACCACTCCTGCCATAAACTCTGCGATCATACTGCTTCCATAACCCGGAAGCGAAACTGTATCTGCAAGAAAAAACGCTGCCACATCCATACTTCCAAGAAAAATCGCTACAATCAGTACCGCAACGAGTATCGTAACCACCTTCGGCATTCTCATAAGTTTCTTTTTCATGTTCTTCTCCCCTTTAATTGATTTTTCCATCCGCACCGATCGTAACGCCATCTGAAATCTGTGTCATATACTGATACAGCGCAGATGCACTGTTTGTATCCATCAGTTTTGTTGTGCCCCCCGCCGCATAAACCGGAAGTAATCCATAAGATACGGTTCCATCGGACGAAACCTGTACTTTCACTGCAGCCGTCTTATCAATGTTCTGTCCAAACACAAAGTTTCCAAGGCTGTAAAAGACCGGTTTCCCACTGATATAGGAAATTCCCTGTAAACAGTGTGTATGTGCTCCAAGGATCAGATCTGCCCCTGCATTAAAACAATCTGTGGCAATCTTTGTCTGATAGTCCTGCGGATACGCATCGTATTCCACGCCCCAGTGGATATAGACCGACAGAAAATCACATCCGCTCCGGGCTTCTTTGATCAACTGTACCAATTTTGTATCATCATAAGCGGTCAGCATTCCCGGTGTCCGCTCTTCCACTTTCCAGTTTGATTCCGGCACCACGCGGGATGCCGCTAGAAATCCGAATTTTTTTCCATTTTTCTCGATAATCTGCAATTCATATGCGCGTTCTTTAGTCTCTCCGGCTCCTGCATACAAAATACCGGCTCCGTCCAGTGTCGTAAACGTATCAGACAACGCATCTCTTCCATAATCTAAGGTGTGATTGTTGGCGAGTGATACAATATCCACGCCCATCTCATTTAAAGCTTTCACATATTTTGGATCACAGCAAAACGTAAACTGTTTGTCCTCCATCGGCTCTCCACGGTTACTGAATGGGAACTCATTATTCACCATGAAAATATCTGCATCCTGCAGCTCCTGCAGCAGCTGCGGCTCGATCACTTTTTCAATTCCGCCCGCATCATAGTTGCTTTTAAAGGCGTTTGCAAACAGTACATCCCCTGCAAAAATCAGTGTTGTGTCATCTGCTATGTCCACTTCTTCCTGTTCTGTATCGTTTTGGATCCCGTTCTGCCCGTCTGCTGCTTCCGTCTCTTCTGGCTCTTCCGCTTCCGGTATCTGAACCGGTTCCTCCGTGCTGCTGATATCCGTCTCGGACAGCGCATCTTTCGCCGGCTCACCGCTCTGTCTTCCATGTGAAAAAATGATCAGTGTCACCATCGCAAGCATTGTCACAAGTGACAGTGCATATAAAATAATTCTTGTTCTTTTTCCCATTCCCTGCTCCTGTTCTTCTTATTAAAATATACGAATTCTTGTATGTTTTTTCTTTCGTGTTCATCATATCATATTGTGATTAAAAAGACAAAGTATGGAAATAAGCAGGACATACCAAAAGAAAGACTCAGACCGGATTTTGCAGACGTACAACACACCGATCTGAGCCTTTTCAATTTTTATCCATATGTATAAGGGCGTTCATGAAACATCCTTATTATTTTTCCGTCAAAACAGAAATATCTCCCACTCCTGCAGTCAGTTCCACTTCTGCTCCGCCGTTGCTGCCGGTCTCATACTCCGCATCAAAAGCCCCTTTCGATTGCCCGTTCAACCTGATTTCTCCAAGTCCGGCAGACAGATCAAATGCATAGCTTTTCTCTGTTCCGGTAAGAGAGACATTGACATCGCCGGTTCCTGCCTCCACTTCCAGTTTGTTTGAAACGCTTCCGCTGAACACGGCATCTCCAACTCCTGCTTCGATAGACACTTTCGGGAACTGTCCATTCAGAATCGACACATCTCCTGTGCCAACTTCAAACACGGCTTTCTCGCTGGCTGAAATCTGATTCACAGAGAGTTCTCCCACTCCAACAGACACATTTACTTTTCTTGCCGTAAACGCTTCGCTTTCCATGGAAATATCCCCGGCTCCCACTACAATGTCCAGTGTCAGATTTTCGCACTGCCTTGGCAGAACTACCGTAAAGGTCGGTCCTTTCTCAAAATGGTGGTGTCCGCTGTGATAGGATACCTTCAGAGCGGAATCCTTCTGTTTTGTAGAAAGATAATCCTGATACCCATTTTCCATTTTAATACTGATCTCATCCGCAGAATCCGACACTTCAAAAATAAGTTCATTTACCACATCCAGTTCCAGTTTCAGGGAAGCAGCTTCTGATGCCGGATAAGGTATAATGCAGCTTTCCGTTCCTGCCGGTTCACTCTTCAAATCCGTAAGATTCAGGATCCAGGAACCAAAACTCTCCACCGCCCTATTATCATCCATGAGTTCGTCATCCTCATCATCCCAATCGTCATTATCCCAATCTTCGTCGTCCCAATCATCATCGTCATCATAATCATCATCCCAAAAATGATCCCAGCTGCCATGTCCCTGATCATAAGCATAATAAACTCCATTGCCAATATGCCAATTACCAAAATCAAGTTCACCGGCAAGTGCTTTCCGATGGATCGTTGACCATCCGGCTCCCATCACTGCAGCGATACCGCTGAAAACAATTCCGAGTGCGGCTAAGCTTCCTGCAATGATCAACATAATCTTTGTAAATTTTTTCATTTCATCTCACACTCCTCTCTTCGTCTTACTAAATGCCTTTTTGCAAAGCCCTGCAATGCCTTTCACTGCCCATGGGACAAACCAGCCAAAGCACCATACCACAAGCCACACTGCAAGTACTCCAAGCGCAAGAACCAAAAGTCCACCGCCTAACAGTCCAAGACCTACTGCCACGCCTTTTGTGAAAAGATATCCGACACCAATGCCGGCCAATACAAATCCGGTGATCACTAACGCCGCCATCACCGCCACAATGCTGACCGCCACTGCAAACACACACGCTAAAACTGCTACAAGAATCGCCGCCAGAACCGCTGCAACCGTGATCCAGACCGGACTTGTCAAAACTGCGAGGATCACCCATAAAACTGTTTTTTCTGTTTTATTCTTCTGATTTTCCTTTTTCAGATTCTCCATATCGGTCTGACCGGACGCATTCTGACTGCCATAAGTTCCTCCGGCATAAGCAGTATTTTTCTGATTATAACTGCCAGAACCATAGGTACTGCTTCCATATAAACTGTTCATATATGGATCATCCGTTCCTGTCTCTGTCTTCTGACCATTTCCAGATGTTTCTTCTGTATGTGCCTCAACTTTTTCACCGCGCACATCCGCCTCGTGTGTTTCCACATCAGCCGCTTCACTCACCCCAAGATCTTTCTTGATCACTTCCGCCACCTTCTCCGGCGACTCCAGTTCCTCTAAGATCGATGCCTCATTTCCAATTCCGGCATCCTCAAAATAACTTCTGTAAAAGGCAAGTGCATCCGCTCTCTCTTCCTCTGAAATATCCGAAAGCAGCTGCTCCAGACGTTTTAAAAATTCTTCTTTATTCATTCTTCTGACTCCTCTCCTGAAAATAGTTCTGATATTTTCGAAGAATACGATTCCCACTCGCTGCGGTATTCTGCCAGCTTTTCTTCGCCGGTCTCCGTAATCTGGTAATATCTCCGGTTTCTTCCTCCGCACTCCCTGTCATACACGATCAGGTATCCATCCTTTTGCAGTCTCCGCAAAACCGGATACAGTGTGGATTCTGAAACCTCGATTGCTTTCCGCACATCCTGCGTGATCTTATATCCGTAGGTTCCTTCTTTCTCCTTTGACACGACAGCAAGAACAATCGCATCCAAAAGGGCTGCGCCTGTATTAAATACCATGTACTCACTCCTTGTTATTTTATTTGTAATATTATTTCTTGTTTAATACTATACAGCATATAGTATTGTTTTGTCAATATTATTATATATTTAAAACTGGCATGGTCAATTTGTTTTAAACTGGATTTTTAATTCATGACAGTTTTTGTATATAGTAATCCCAACAACAATCCTGGGAATTGACACAAATACAAACCATAAAAAGGAGAATTTTATTTATGAAAACATCAACTACCTCTACAGCACAGACTGCTGATTCAAAATCTTTATCAAATATCCGTTTTATCACGATCACGGCTCTTTTTATTGCCCTGACCTACGTATTCACTGCATTTATTAATATAAGACTTCCAATCACTGCAAACGGCGGATTGATCCATCTCGGAAACGTACCTCTTTTTATCTGCGCCATTATTTTTGGTAAGAAAAGTGGTGCGATCGCCGGCGGAGTCGGCATGGGACTCTTCGATCTGCTCTCCGGCTGGACTGCATGGGCTCCATTCACACTGATCATTGTCGGTCTGATGGGATATGCCGTAGGTGCCATCACAGAAAAACATCACGGTTTTGGCTGGAACACACTTGCGATCGCAGTTGCATGCGTGATCAAAGTCGCTGGTTACTACATTGCAGAGGGTATCATTTACGGAAACTGGATCGCACCGGTTACTTCCATTCCCGGAAACCTTGTCCAGATCGGTGTTGCTGCTGTCATCGTTCTTTTGATCGTCGGACAGCTTCAGAAAATCGTAAATAAAATGTTATAAGCTGTGTAACACCAATCTCATTTACAAAACAATCTATGATAAAGAAGGAAGTAATTATGTATAAAGTCATGACTCCTGGACCAACCCAGGTAAAAGAAAATGTGCGTATGGCAAGAAGCCTCGTATGTACCAATCCTGATCTGGATGAAGATTTCGTAGAATTTTATAAAGATACCTGCGAACTGATCAGCTCCCTGCTCGGCACGAAAAACGAAACTCTCATTTTGGATGGAGAGGGAATTTTAGGTCTGGAAGCTGCCTGCGCCTCCCTCACTGAGCCGGGAGATAAGGTGCTCATCATTGAGAACGGCGTGTACGGCGAAGGCTTTGCGGACTTTGTATCCATGTACGGCGGTGTGCCAGAATTTTATCATGCCGACCGCCTGAATGCCATCGACCCGGATGCTCTTTCTTCTTATTTAAAGGAGCATCATGATTATAAATATGCGACCGTTGTTCACTGTGACACCCCAAGCGGCATGCTCAATCCGGTAGAGAAAATCTGTCCGCTTTTAAAAGAATACGGCATTCTGACCGTTGTAGATTCCGTTTCCGGAATGTTTGGAAATCACATGGATGTCGACAAGTTCCAGATTGATCTTCTGTGCGGCGGTTCCCAGAAAGCTGTTTCCGCACCTCCGGGACTTACTTTTGTCACAATAAGCGATGCTGTAAAAAATGCCATGCACGCACGTAAGACGCCGATCCGTTCCTTCTATGCAAGCCTTCTGGCTTTTGAGGGATATTATGAGAAAAAATGGTTTCCTTATACCATGCCGATCAGCGATATTTACGGCTTACGTGCTGCTTTTGACAATATCGCTTCCGATCCAGAGTTAGAAGAACGCACACACCGTATCGCCGAAGCAGCCAGACGCGCTTTGACAGAAGCCGGTTTAAAGCTTCACTTGGAAAGCGGTTTCTCCGATACCGTCACTGTGTTTGACATTCCGACAGAGACCACTTGCGATGCAATTCTTTCCCGCATGAAAAAAGAGCACAATATCATGCTTGCCGGATCTTTTGATGATCTTTCCGGCAAAGTGATCCGCATTGGACACATGGGAAATAACGCAAACTTTGAAGATATGGCCGCAACCATGTACGCTCTTTCCGAAACGCTTATTTTCCTCGGTGTGAACTTAAAAGGAGATCTTACGGGATTATTCTTAAAATATTATCATTAGTTCCGGAAACAGGAACTAAAAATCGCCCTGATATGATATGTACCCCTTTCACTGGATGTCCAGTAAAAGGGGTACATATCAGTTACTCTGTCAATGCATGCTTTATAATTCCGATCCCGATCGGATATGGTCCTGTGTGCACTCCAATGGTTGCACCGATCTGGTAAATACCGATCTCATCAATTCCAAGACGTTCTTTGATCAGGTCCTTTAACATCTCCCGAAATTCCAGAGCTTCATTATGATCATATCCATAACCGATGCAGAAACTGTACTCTCCCGGTTTCGCATTGACTTCGTCTAAATATTCCCTTGTCATATCCACGACTTTTTTCATGGATTTGAGACGATTTCTTGTAATGCCGGAATTAAAGATCTCACCTTCTTTTAACGTGATCAGAGGTTTGATTTTTAATGCGCTGGCTGCAATCCCGGCTAATTTTCCAATCCTTCCGCCATGTTTTAAATAGTCAATACTTCCGATCGTGAAAAAAATTCTTCCTGTCTCACGGATCGGCAGTAACGCATCTACAATCTGCTGATACTCTAAGCCCATATCGCGCAGTCTGCATGCCTCTAATACATATAATCCCTGCAGCACAGTATTGACTGTAGAATCAATGACCGTGATCTGTGCATCCGGGTATTCCTCTAATATCATATCTTTTGCTGTTGTCGCAGACTGCAGGGAACCACTGAATTTTCTGGTGATACAGATACAGATGACCGGCAGTTGCTCCTTCGCATGTTTTTCAAACACCTCATAATAATCATGCACGGATGGCATGGATGTCTTTGGGAAAACAGTCGGGTGATCCACCATTTCCTGATAGAATTCCCTGACACCGACTTCTACCATTTCCTTCTGATACGTTTCACTGTCAAAGGACACGTAAAATGGAACAACCTCAATATCTTTTTCCTTTGTGAGTTCCTGTGAGAGATCCAGGGAACCATCACTGATGATCTGTACTTTTTTCTGCATCATAAATACCTCGTTTATTTACTACTGTCATCTGCAAAATAGCTTTATGACTTCTTATTCTTAAATATACGTTTTCCAACGTAGTTTTTAATACTACATTTCAAAACATTTTTATTATATCACAGGGTATTTAAGTTGTACATTACTTTTGCTATAATTTTCGAAAAATTTTATTATCTACAGCTTGTACTGATGGATTCAATTGCTACTGCTCCGCCGCGCACTACCTCAATCATCTTAAATTTCGATTTTAACAGTGCGATCAGCTCGTTATTTCTATGGGCAGTCAGTTTGCATTCCAGCAGGACACTGTCATTTCCGATATCTGCCACCTGCACATTAAACACCTGTGCGATCTGGAATACTTCTTCTTTTTCCGCAGCATTCACACGGAGAACCTTTGCGAACAGAATCTCTTTCATATGAATCGGTACATCTGTCAGATCAATGACTTTGATTACTTCAACCATACGGTTCAGCTGCTTTTTGATCTGTTCAAATGTTATGTCATCACTGGTAACGCAGATGGTCATACGGGAAACCGTCTCGTCCTCTGTCGTGCCAACTGTCAGACTCTGCAAATTGTATGATTTCCCGGAAAAAAGACCGGAAACCTTTGCCAGAACACCAACCTGATTTTCTACATATAGTGCAATCCATCTGTCTTTCATGATATTTTCCTCTCTCACCATATCTGTATCCGCCTATTTCAAAATCATCTCGCTCATCGGATTTCCGCCCTTTACCATCGGAAGCACGATCTCATCCGAAGAGATCAGAAATTCAATGACTGTCGGTGCATCTTTGTAAGTTCTCGCTTTATCCAAAGCTGCCTGAATGTCTTCTTCCCGCTCTACACGGATGCCATGCGCACCATAGCTTTCTGCAAGTGCAACAAAATCCGGTGTATATGGAGGGCATGCTTCATTTGGTCCCTTGCAGTTTGCCGGACAGCTTCTTCTCTTTCTTAAGCATACTGCGGAATAGCGTTTGCCATAAAAAAGCTGCTGCATCTGGCGGACCATGCCAAGATACTGGTTATTGAGCAGGCAGATGATAACCGGTGTCCCCTGCACGATCGCTGTTGCCATCTCCTGAATATTCATCTGGAAACCGCCATCACCGGTGACACAGACTACTTCCGTATTCCTGTTTCCAATCTTTGCACCGATCGCCGCTGGAAAACCGAATCCCATTGTTCCAAGCCCGCCGGAAGTGATCATCTGGCGTTTTTCGTCAATATCCAGATACTGCGTTGCCCACATCTGGTTCTGTCCTACATCCGTGACAAAAACCGCCTCGTCAAACGTATGATTGATGTGTTCCATGATCATCTGTGGTGTCATGCCGCGGTCTCTGCGCATCTCAAGTGGATTCTTTTCATCCCATGCCTTAATTCTCTCCTGCCATGCAGCCGTATCCTTTGGTTCTGCCCATTCCAGCAATTTTTCCAGGGCAAGTTTTGCATCCGATACGATTGGAACGTCTACCACAACATTTCTGGAAATGGAAGCAGTGTCCACGTCAATATGTACAATTTTTGCTTTTGGTGCAAATTCATTCAGATCTCCGGTAATACGGTCGTTAAATCTTGTTCCGATGGAAAATAAAACATCACACTCGCTGACTGCTTTATTGCTTGCATATTTTCCATGCATTCCCGTATTTCCGATATAAAGCGGATGCGTTGTGGCAATCGCACCCTTTCCCATAATGGTCGTCACAACCGGAACATTCATTTTCTCTGCAAATTCTTTCAACAGCTCATTTGCTTTTGCAATATTGACACCGCCGCCAGCGAGGATCAATGGTTTCTTTGCTGACTTTAACAGTTTGTATGCTTTTTTCAACTGCCCGATATGCACGCTCTCATTCGGTTTGTATCCACGGATCTGCACGCTGTCCGGATATTCCGCCAGTCCGCTCGCCGTCTGGATATCCTTTGGAAGATCAATTAAGACCGGTCCCGGTTTTCCTGTGCTTGCAATGTGAAAGGCCATCTTAATGATCTTTCCTAAATCCTTGCGGTCTCTGACCGTCACGCCATACTTTGTAATACTTCTTGTCATTCCGACAATGTCAACTTCCTGAAAAGCATCGTTTCCGATCAGGCTTAACGGCACCTGTCCGGTAAAACAGACAAGCGGAATATTGTCATAATGTGCATCTGCAAGTCCTGTCATGATGTTCGTTGCACCGGGACCGCTGGTCACCAGACAGACACCCACTTTTCCTGTCGATTTTGCATATCCCTCTGCCTCATGTAAAAGTCCCTGCTCATGTCTTGGTAAGACAATTTCAATCTCATCCTGTTTATATAATTCATCAAAAAGATCCGTCACCGTTCCACCCGGATAACCGAAAATCGTATCGACACCCTCTTCCTGTAATGCCTTGACAAATAATTTTCTACCTGTAATATCCATCTTTCTGTCTTACCCTTTCCATTTATACTTCAAAATAATCTGTGCTTTCATAAAATGATACTTTCTTCTGAATATGTATCTTTTTTCCTCTGACTAACCGATATACCCTAATGTTTTGAGTAAAAAAATCCATCCTGTCAACGTAAACGCCGCCATCAATGTCGTTGTTACAATAACGCTCGCCGTCAGCACTTCATCATTGTTCATGCTCTTTGCCATAATATAACAGCTCGGCGTGGTCGGGGATGCCAGCATGATCAGAATTGCGATCATCTTTTCCCCGGAAAATCCCATCCAGGCAGCAACCGGCAGAAAAACAAGTGGCTGAAGCACCAGTTTGATCATAGACGCCGCCATGGTCGGTGCGATCTTCGCCAGCGCTTTTCTTCCCTCAAATCCTGCTCCGATGGTGATCAGTGCCAAAGGGGTTGCCATCTGCGCCACGTTGCTGACCGTCTTATTTACCAGCGTCGGGAACTGGATCCCAAGCAGTCCCACGATCAGTCCTGCCAGGATACTTAAAATGATCGGATTCTTACATATATTGATTCCCGCCTGTCGGATCTTTGCTTTCTTGTCAATCCCTGTGCTGTCATTTGCCTCAAATGTCAGCACGATCACAGAAAAAATATTATAGAGCGGCACTGCACTGACGATCATCAGCGGTCCCATTGCAGAGGAACCGTAGATATTCTGGATAAAAGCCAGCCCCATAACCGCCGCACTTCCACGGAAAGACGACTGTACAAATGCCCCGCGGATCGTTTTGTCCCGCACCAGAAACTTTGCTGTACCCCATACCACCCAGAAACAGATGGTACTCACGATCGCACAGAAAAGCACATATTTAATATCAAATACTGCTTTAATATCAACGCCTGCAATGTCCTTAAACAGCATAAACGGAAGCGTGACCTTGAAATTGAACTTATTTGCCACTGTGACAAAGTTATCATTTAACATTCCGATCTGTTTTAAAATATAACCAATGACCATCACAAGAAAAATAGGCATTGTCACGTTGATACTGTATATAAAATTTTCCATTTTTTTCTTTTTCCTATCTGGAAACTCCTCATTCAAGTAAAGGTAAAACCCAGCAGTCTCTCTGTCTGGGTTTTAGCAATTATAAATCAATTTTCATCTTTTTGGTATGATATATTTTAACAACTTTATTGATATTATTTAATCCTCTCGTATTTATAAAAATAATATTCCAGATCAAAATACGTCTGTTCCTCACTGTCCTGCGTGATTTTCCACTCCGGCATCTCATCAAGATTCGGGAAATAGGCATCTGCCTCAAACGCATAGTCGATCTTTGTGATATGCGCCACATCACAGTCATCGAGAAGCTGTTTATAAATGGTCTCTCCACCGATTACATAAATATCCTCACTTGGATATTTCTTTAACTCTTCCCGCAATTCTTCCATCGAATGAACGATAATGGCATCTCCCGCCTTAAAATTTTTATCATGCGTCAGCACGATGTTCACTCTTTTTTTGAGAGGCTGTCCGTTTGGAAAACTCTCCAACGTTTTTCTTCCCATGACGACCACTTTCCCGGTTGTCGTCTCACGGAAAAACTTCATGTCTGCCGGAATACTCACCAGCAGTTTATTCTTACATCCGATTGCCCAGTTTTTATCTACAGCTGCGATTAAATTCATATTTCCTCCAACTTTTCACTCTGTATCACTTGTCAGTGCCGTGTTATTTTATCCTGTCTTTTATCCTCTCATAAAATATTCCAGTCAGGCTTATACTGCGATCGGAATATTTTTGATCTGTGGTCCCGTTACATAATCCTCAATGGTAATATCCTTTGTTGTAAACTGATAAAAATCTTTGATCTCCGGGTTTAATGTGAATTTTGGTGCCGGGTGCTGCTCTCTCTCGATCAGTTCCTTAATAATCGGAATATGACGGTCATAAATGTGCGCATCCGCAATAACATGTACCAGCTCGCCGACCTGCATATCACACACCTGCGCAAGCATATGCATTAATACCGCATACTGACACACATTCCAGTTATTTGCCGCTAACACATCCTGGGAACGCTGATTCAAAATAGCATTCAATGTCAGCTTTTCATCTCCCTCTTTGTGTGTCACATTAAATGTCATACTGTAGGCACACGGATATAAATTCATTTCATGAAGATCCTGGTGCACATAAATATTCGTCATAATGCGGCGGCTGAATGGATTATGTTTCAAATCATAAATCACGCGATCCACCTGATCCATCATGCCTTCTTTATACTGATGTTTTACCCCTAACTGGTATCCATATGCTTTTCCAATGGAACCATCTTCGTCTGCCCATTCATCCCATACGGTACTGTTTAAATCATGGATGTTATTTGATTTTCTCTGCCAGATCCAAAGCATCTCTTCCGTACATGTTTTGATGGCAGTTTTTCTTAATGTAATTGCCGGAAACTCTTTTGAGAGATCGTAACGGTTGACCACACCGAATTTTTTGATTGTGTAGGCACTCGTTCCATCTTCCCAGTGTGGGCGGACTTTCTCGCCCTCCGTGCTTGTCCCGTTCTCTAAAATATCTTTACACATATTTACAAAAATTTTGTCTGCAAGACTCATCTTTTTCTATCCCCATCTTTCTATCATTTTGCACATTTGAAAATCTCATTCTTTCGTACCTTTGCAGTAAAATGCCCATGTACGATCCGAACAGTACTATTCTATCCAATTTTCGTATAAAGTGCAAGAAATAACATCCCGACTGTTATTCGAATATTTTATGACTGCGATATATTTTTGTCATAAAGTTCATTTCTGTTTCTACCAAATTTCATTGATTTTTCCAGTAAAATGCAGTATAGTGAAGAAAGTTTAAGAAGTTAGGAGATTGATTATGAGTCAGGCAAAAGTAGACCGTTATAAAGAAGAAAAAAAGAATCGTAAGAAAATTATGGCAAAGGAAAAGAGAATGCGTATCGCCGGTTATGTCGCTGGCTGTCTTGTCGCTGCCGGTATCATCGGCTGGGCCGGTTACTCCGGATACAGTGCTTATGAGGCAAACAAGCCTATGGAAACCATTTATGCAAACCTTGATTCCGTTACAGACTATATGAGTTCTTTAAATGCGGAATAAAAATTACTGGAACGAGATACGAGTGAACAGTAACGATTAAAATAAATCAATAAAACAGATTAAAAATGGATCATTGACTTTACCAGATCAAAGTGCTATTTTGTTATTCAAACAGAGAACAAAATGCAACGAACAGAACAAGGTTATCTGAGAAACCTGTATCACAGAGAGCTGCCGGCTGGTGTGAGGCAGTATACAGCTTCAGGAACTATCCTCTGCGAGCAGTGCACTAAATTTTCATAGTAAGTGTCACCGGTATTCTACCGTTATTTAGAAGCTTATTGTTGTAGGCATCTGCCCACAAAGATAAGACAGAGAGGTCGTATTTTACGGCAAACAAAGTGGTAACGCGGAAGCTTAAGCCTTCGTCTTTGAGATATGAATATATCCGGAGATGAAGGCCTTTTTTCATGCCAGCAGACTGTGCGCAGGACGTGAATCCCATTGTTTCCACTTTGCACAATGTATTTTGTTCCCAGAAAAAATACATTTTCAGAAAGGAGCCGCCTTAAGGCGGAAAAAAGTTATGAATGGTTTAGTTATTGTTTTAATCGGTATCGTTGCACTTGGTGCAGGCTACCTCTTCTACGGACGCTGGCTTGCAAAGAAATGGGGAATCGACCCAAATGCCAAAACCCCTGCTTACACACATGAGGATGGCGAAGATTATGTTCCCTCCTCCAAATTTACCGTATTCTCACATCAGTTTTCTTCCATCGCAGGTGCAGGTCCTGTCACAGGTCCGATCCTTGCATCTGTTTTTGGATGGGTTCCGGTATTGCTCTGGCTCATCATCGGCGGACTTTTCTTCGGTGCTGTACAGGACTTCGGTGCTTTATATGCATCCGTAAAAAATGAAGGTAAATCCATGGGTATGATCATTGAGAAGTACATCGGTAAAACAGGCCGGAAACTTTTCATGTTATTCTGCTGGTTATTTACTTTATTAGTAATCGCAGCATTTACAGATATGGTTGCCGGAACATTTGTCGGAACCGGAGTTGAAGGCATGCCAGATGCAACCTCTTACGCCAATTCTGCCGCCGCTTCGATTTCCATGTTATTTATCGTTGTCGCTGTTATCTTCGGTGTGATCCAGAAACACCTTGGAAGCAGGATGAACGAAGTGATAAAAGCAATCGTTGCAATTGCCCTTTTAGTCGTTATGTTCATCATCGGTATGAAATTCCCAATCTGCACGACCAAAACTGCATGGATCTACATCGTAATGGCTTACCTGTTCTTAGCATCTGTTATGCCAATGTGGCTTTTAATGCAGCCTAGAGATTACATGACAACATTCATGTTACTCGGTATGATCATCGGTGCCGTTGTCGGTGTCATTGTTGCACATCCTTCCATGCAGTTAAATGCATTCAGCGGATTCAATGTAGGTGGAAGCAGTTTATTCCCTACTTTATTCGTAACGATCGCCTGCGGTGCTGTTTCCGGTTTCCACAGTCTGGTATCTTCCGGAACATCCTCTAAGACGATCAGCAGCGAAAAAGATATGCCTATGGTCGGTTATGGTGCCATGGTCGTAGAATCCTTACTCGGTATCGTCTCCTTAGTTGTTGTCGGCGCAGTCGCCGTAAACGGAACAAAACCGGATGGAACTCCATTCTCCATCTTCTCCTCCGGTGTCGCAGGATTCCTTGAAAAACTCGGTGTCCCTGTTACCGTTGCAACTGTATTTATGACCATGTGTGTATCTGCACTTGCACTGACATCCCTTGACTCTGTTGCAAGAATCGGACGTATGTCTTTCCAGGAATTGTTCTACGGAGATTCCACCGATCCTGCAGATATGACACCGGTACAGCGTGTACTAACAAATAAATATTTTGCAACTGTGATCACACTGTTTTTCGGATATTTGCTGACACTCGGCGGATACAGCAACGTTTGGCCGCTGTTTGGCTCTGCAAACCAGCTGCTTGCAGCACTTGTATTGATCGCCTTAGCGGTTTTCTTAAAAACAACCGGTCGTACCGGATGGACACTTTACATTCCAATGTTTGTTATGCTGGCAGTTACGTTCACTGCTCTGATTCAGAAAACAATTGCCCTTGTCAGCAACTTCATGAGCGGTAATGCAACACTTCTTGTAGACGGACTTCAATTTGTTGTTGCCGTACTTCTTATGGTACTTGGTGTTATGGTTGCATTCAGTTGTCTGAAAAAGCTCTTTAGCAGGAAAGCTGCGGCTTAACCGGAGTTTAATTGACGTAGTGTCGCAGATTCTGTGGTGCTTTCT
>ENA-OPSQ01001041-OPSQ01001041.1-human-gut-metagenome-genome-assembly--contig:-NODE-1041-length-21032-cov-17.149831_pt1 | contig 21032 bp, 18 predicted proteins | sample MGYA00241456_ERZ501904 | MGnify/ENA primary metagenome ERZ501904 (study PRJEB25962, sample SAMEA2042452) | human gut metagenome | biome: human gut; feature: human-associated habitat; material: faeces...
GGCTTACTCGGGACTTGCACCCGTTAGACAATGCTCGTGCCGAGCATACTACTACAATAAACCCCAGGGCGAAAGCTCTGGGGTTTATTGTTATGAATACTCCATAAAACAGAATTCCTATAAACAAAAAAAAACACCTTTCATTACTGAAAGATGCCTTACCGTATGAGTTGGGATACCCGGACTCGAACCAGGAATGACAGGACCAGAATCTGTAGTGTTACCATTACACCATATCCCAAACTTAAAATAGAACTTTTTGATTGTTGGGATACCCGGACTCGAACCAGGAATGACAGGACCAGAATCTGTAGTGTTACCATTACACCATATCCCAATATCAGCAAACGAGATGTTCATTTCTCAATTGCGAGTGCAAAGGTACTAGTTTTTTTTGAACCTACAAAATTTTTCGGCACTTTTTTCTAAAAAAAACGCAATTTCTTTAATTTTCCACATTTTTTTTGCCTTTTAAGTCGATTTTCCATTATAATAATGTATCTTTGCAGAAAAATAGAGAATATAAATTAAGTAAGAAAGAAAAGATAAATGAACACAGTTAAACAACTCGTAGAGACTATTAAAGAAGGTATACAAGAAAAGAAAGGTCAAGACATTGTTATCGCTGACCTGACAGAAATCGATGGAAGCATTGCCAAGTACTTCATCATCTGCCAGGGAGGAAGCCCTACTCAGGTTGAAGCTATCGCAGGTTCTGTGGGCGACATCGTGCGCAAGAATCTGAAAGAAAAACCTGTAAATGTAGCTGGTCTCGGCAACGACCAGTGGGTGGCAATGGACTTTGTTGACGTATTGGTGCACATCTTCCTTCCGGAAGTACGCGCTTATTACGACCTCGAACATTTATGGGAGGATGCAAAGCTTACCCATATACCTAATCTCGACTAGTCAGTCTCTCCCATCCCACATGATGGAACAGACATTGTTTTTCGACTAAAAGTTATACATATAAAATAAAATGGAACAAAGCAATATGAAGCCTCGTGGCAATGGCGGACCAAAGATGCCACGATTTAATATGACCTGGCTTTTCACTATCTGCCTCATCACCATGATCATCCTCTTCTTTACAGGAGGAGGCGATGCGATTGGAGGCAGCGCTGCCAAGGAAGCCACGTACACCCAATTCAAACAGTATGTAGAAAAAGGCTATGTACTCAGTGTTGTGGCCAATAAAACAGAAAGCACCCTCAAGATATACATCAACCCGAAATATACGCGCGATGTATACAATATGCCGGCAAAGTCTGTAGGTCCTAACCCATACGTAAAAGTACAGTTCGGTTCGGTTGACGAAGTGGAACGCTATGCCAACCAGATGTTGAAAGAAAAGAAGATTCGCTCCTTCAGCTACGACAACCAGAAGGATAACGACTTCTTAAGCACACTCTTCAATCTGGCACCTCTGCTCTTCTTCGTATTCTTCATCCTCTGGATGTCAGGAAGATTCAGCGGCGGTATGGGCAGCAGCGGTATGGGCGGCGGCATCTTCAGCGTAGGCAAAAGCAAAGCTAAGATGTACGAAAAGGGAAATAACATCGGTATTACCTTTAAGGATGTTGCCGGACAGGAAGGTGCCAAGCAGGAAGTAAAGGAAATTGTAGACTTTCTGAAAAACCCACAGAAATATACCGATTTGGGTGGTAAGATTCCAAAGGGAGCCCTTCTCGTAGGCCCTCCGGGAACTGGTAAGACCCTCTTGGCTAAGGCTGTTGCCGGCGAGGCTGGCGTACCTTTCTTCTCCATGAGCGGTTCCGACTTCGTTGAAATGTTCGTAGGTGTAGGTGCCTCACGTGTACGCGACCTTTTCCGTCAGGCTAAAGAGAAATCACCTTGTATCATCTTTATCGATGAGATTGATGCTGTAGGCCGTGCCCGCAGCAAGAACCCAGCCATGGGTGGTAATGATGAGCGCGAAAACACCTTGAACGCCCTCCTTACAGAGATGGATGGTTTCGGTACCAACAGTGGTGTCATCATCCTTGCAGCTACCAACCGTGTAGATATGCTCGACAGCGCCTTGCTCCGTGCCGGACGTTTCGACCGCGAAATTCACGTAGATCTCCCTGGTTTGAACGAACGTAAGGCTATCTTCCTGGTACATCTCAAACCTATCAAGATTGACGAAACTGTAGATGTTGATCTCCTGGCACGCCAGACTCCAGGTTTCTCGGGTGCAGATATTGCCAACGTTTGTAACGAGGCAGCCCTCATTGCTGCACGCCACGACAAGAAGGCTGTTTGCAAACAGGATTTCCTCGACGCAGTAGACCGTATTGTAGGCGGTTTAGAGAAGAAGACCAAGGTGATGACTGCCGACGAGAAGCGTAGCATCGCTCTCCACGAAGCAGGCCACGCAACCATCTCATGGTTCTGCCAGTATGCCAACCCTCTCATCAAGGTTACCATCGTACCTCGTGGTCAGGCTCTCGGTGCCGCATGGTATCTGCCAGAAGAGCGCCAGATAACCACCAAGGAACAGATGCTCGACGAGATGTGTTCATTAATGGGCGGACGTGCCGCAGAAGAACTCTTCACCGGTCATATTTCGTCAGGAGCCATGAACGACCTGGAGCGCGCCACAAAGAGTGCTTATGGTATGGTAGCTTATCTCGGTATGAGCAAGACGTTGCCAAACATCTGCTATTACAACCAGAACGAATATTCATTCCAGCGTCCGTACTCTGAGTCTACAGCTCGCGAGATAGATCAGGAAGTTCTGAAGATTGTCAACGAACAGTATACCCGTGCCAAGAACATCCTGATGGAGCACAAGGAAGGCCACAATGCCCTAGCAGAGCTCCTGATCAAGAAAGAGGTGATTATGGCAGAAGACGTAGAACATATCTTTGGCAAGCGCCCTTGGTTGAGCCGTTCGCAGGAAATCATGGAAGACGAACAGCCTAAGATAGACGATGACGCCGTAAAGGAACTTCCTGAAGTTCAGGCTGCCATTAAGGAGCATGAAGAGAACCAGAAGAAGAATGCTGATTCTGATGAGACTTCCAAGAAGGATGAAGGTTCGGAAGAAAACAAGAACGAATAAAACAAACCGATATGACTGACAAACAGAAGAATCTAGTGATAAGATCCATCACAGGCGTATTATTCGTAGTGTGCATGGTATCTTGCTTTCTCAATCCCAGGGCAATGGTTATCCTGTTCGCCCTCATTACAGGATTGAGCATCTGGGAGTATTGCGGATTAGTTAACCAGAAGGAGAATGTTACGGTAAACCGTTTCATCAGCACCGTGGCGGGTGTTTACTTCTTCCTTGCCGTGGCTGGTTTCCGCATGGGCATTGTGGGCAATTTCGTGGTTTTCGTACCTTATCTGCTCACCATCCTCTATCTCTTCATCAGCGAACTGTATACAGGCAACAAGGATGCCATCAACGATTGGGCTTACACTATGCTCTCTCAGTTGTACATCGCCTTGCCTTTCTCGATGATCAATGTATTGAGTTTCGAGACATCAGCTTTCGATGGTCAGATACATTACGACATGCTGCTGCCTTTGAGCATTTTCATTTTCCTCTGGACCAATGATACCGGTGCCTATTGCAGCGGTTCGCTTTTCGGCAAGCATAAGCTCTTTCCTCGCATCAGTCCAGCCAAGAGTTGGGAAGGCAGCATAGGCGGAGGCATATTCGTACTGATAGCAGCAGGTATCATCGGCTATATTGCCAACGATGGCGAAGCCCACCGTCTCAGCATTCTCGGTTGGGAAGGTTTAGGTCTGGTTGTGGTATTCTTCGGCACATGGGGCGATTTGGTAGAAAGTCTCTTCAAGCGTACCCTCGGAGTAAAGGATAGCGGCAACATCCTGCCAGGACATGGAGGCATGCTCGACCGCTTCGACTCTTCGCTCATGGCGATACCGGCAGCAGTAATCTACCTATACACCATCCAGTTGTTTGGATAATACATCTTTTATGAGATAAAGGCGAAACCTATAGTTTGGCCAAGCACAAAGAAAGGCAGGGATTCCTCAAAGAACCCCTGCCTTTTTTCATATCACCATAAAAAACACAAGTAGCTTCGTTGGCTCACGAAAGTACTTGCGATAAACCATGCAGTTATCTGTTATATTTCTTCAGTGCCTGCTTCACCATCTTGCCCCATGGCTTGATGAGATCATCTGTCCAGTTGCCGGTAGCCTTGGCACGTGGCAAAATCATGGAACAGGTTTCATCCTTATCCGAAACCGACCAGTTTACCCAACTCACCTTGTTTTTCTCCATTACGTCGAGCCATTTCTGATACTCATCAGGAGCCAGAGGACCATTACCCGAAGCCTCCATACCAGCACATTCTGATACAAAGACCGGCAAACCGCTCTTCACGGCAGCCTCCAGTTTATCACGCAGATAATCTTTATGGGTGGCTGCATAGAAATGAAGGGTATACATCACATTCTCCACACCCTCGATAGGGCTCTTTGCCACGATATCAATATCCTGGTCCCAATGCGGACAGCCCATCAGGATGATATTATCCGGATCATACTTTCTGATTTCCGTGATGATGGTTTTAGCGTATACCTTCAAGTCTTCCCATTTATCCTCAACAGGTTCATTGTAGAGTTCGTAAAGCACATGAGGATATTTACCATACTTCTGCGCCATCTTTCCGAAGAAGGCCTTAGCCTCGGCTGTATGCATCTTGTGAGCATGCCAGTCGATAATCACGTAGGTATCATTCTTGATGGCGGCATCTACCACCTGGGTAATGCATTTCAGAGCAAAGTCTGGATTTTCCAGATAGTTGTCGTCTATCTGAATTCCCATGGCTGCTCTGATGATGTTGGCATGCCAGTCTTGCACAAGCCATTTCACCGCTTTTTTGTTGTAGAACCGAGGCCAGATGTTGTGCCATCCCAGACTCACGCCTCTCAACACTACAGGGTTACCACTCTGGTCGCAAAGCTGCGCACCTTTTACCTGCAACTGTCCCCATTGCTTTACAGGGTTTGCTGCATACACTTGTGCCATACAAAAGAGGGCACAAATGAGAGTCATTAGTTTTTTCATTTTTTTAGGGTTTAAAATTAAATATATATTTTGGGGTTTGTTTTTCTACATAGGTAGCAGATTACAAATCTGCCTTAGTCAGCAGTTCTGCAACAGATTAACATCCGCCACAGAACTGAAAGAAATTGTTTTTTATTAATACATTTCACCTTTTTCCTGTTCTTCTTCAAAGCGTTCACCCTTCTGGGCCTCCTGCGCCTCATACTGTGCCTGGGCTGCACGCTGCTGAGCCTCACGTGCCTTAGCCTCAGCCGCCAGTCGGGCTTTTTCTGCCCTTATTCGTGCCAGTTCAGCCTCTTCTTCTGCCCGTTTCTGCGCCGCCAAAGCTTCCTCTTCGGCGCGTTTCTTAGCTGCCTCGGCTTCAGCTATCGCCTTCTGTCGCGCACGTTCTGCAGCCTCAGCTGCTGCTTTGGCTTCAGCTTCAGCACGCTCACGAGCCAAACGGAGAAGCATTTCCCTACGCTTAACCAGAAGATCAAACATAATGCCCGCAGCCTCATCCGGCGCAACCTTATCGCCTAACTGAGTTCGAACTTCCTGATATTCTGCCAACATCTTATCCCTGCCAGGTTCTCCCGGAAGAATCTGATAAAGTTCGTTGGCAATACCATCAACCGTAAAGCGGTCGGCAAGCATCTCCGGCACAATCTCCTTATTGGCGATAAGATTCACCAGCGAGATAAACTTCACTTTGATGATATGCTTGAAACCGAAACGGATGAGATGAGGTACAGGCGTTTCATAACATACCACCTGAGGCACATCGAAAAGAGCCGTCTCTAAGGTTGCAGTACCACTGGTAACAAGAGCTGCCGTAGCATGCGACAAGAGCGGATAAGTCTTGTTGCGCACCAGTTTGACAGGTGTACCTTTGATAAACTTCTCATAGTAAGCATCGTCTATCGAAGGTGCACCGGCAAGCACCATCTGATAATCTTCAAAACGCTCAGCCACCTCAATCATCGCAGGCAGATTGTCTTTGATTTCCTGCAGACGGCTTCCTGCCAGCAAAGCGACAATAGGACGATAGGTGTCAAGATTATTCTCCTGACAAAATTCCGTAAAACTCTGATGATATCCCGACCTGAACTCCCCTACTTCCTGAGCCGTAGGATTACCTACATAGTGAATAGGATAACGGTGCTTCTTTTCGAAGAACGGCACCTCGAATGGCAAGATTGAGAAGAGTTCAGCGATATCACGTTTAATGCTGCGGATCCGCCATTCCTTCCATGCCCATATCTTAGGAGAAATGTAATAATAGGCAGGAATATTGGTATTCTTTTTCAAGAACTTAGCTATCTTGAGATTAAATCCCGGATAATCTACCAGTATCACTACATCCGGCTTCCATTTCACAATATCTTCCTTGCATCTCTTCATGTTCGAAAAGATGGTACCCAAATGTAGCAGTACAGGCACAAAGCCCATATAAGCCAACTCCTTAAAATGCTTGACGCGAGTGCCACCTTCAGCAGCCATCAAATCACCGCCGAAGAAACGGAATTCAGCAAACTCGTCTATTTTTTTCAACGAGCGCATCAATCTGCTGGCATGCAAATCTCCACTAGCCTCGCCTACTATCAGGTAATACTTCATAATTCAAAATTCTTTAACCAATCATAATCCGTTACATCAATCTTAGTTGGGGTAATAGCGATGTAACCATGATTCACAGCCCACTGGTCGGTATCCGTTGCCTCCGGTTCGTCATTACGGTATTCACCCACCATCCAATAATAATCATATCCATGCGGATGCGTACGACGATCCACCTCATTGATCCAGGAGCCATGAGTCATCCGGCAACCCTTGAAACCCTTGAATGGAGGCAAAGCCGGGAAGTTGACATTCAGACAGGTATATTCTGGCAATCCCTTCTCCAGCACCATCTTAACTATCTTAAGCACCCCATCGCGCAAAGGAGTGAGATCTGCATTCTCATCATAATTGCAACTGCTGAAGGCTATGCTTGGAATATGCTGCATACAGCCCTCTTTAGCTACACCCATAGTTCCCGAATAATGATTGTTCACGCTCGAATTGTCACCATGATTGATACCGCCGATAATCAGATCGGGCTTGCGATCAGCAAGAAACTGATCCAATGCCAGTTTCACACAGTCTACCGGTGTGCCGCTACATGACCAAACCTCCACATCATCTCCCATATTGTGGCGACGCTTCAAGCGCAAGGGAGTAGTAGCCGAGAAGGCACAGGCGAATCCCGAGCGGGCACTTTCCGGAGCAACAACCAGCAGGTCGCACCAGTCTTTCAGAAAGTTCACCAGAGTCTTGATTCCATTGGCATGATAGCCATCATCATTCGAAATTAATACTAACGGTTTCTTATTTTCCATAAAAATATCTTTCTTTTTGGTGCAAAAGTACGAAAAAACCTTTAAAGATAGCGACTTTCTCACAATATTTTTGTATCTTTGCCGAAAATTTACTAAGAAAATGGGAAAAATCATCGCATTAGCTAACCAAAAAGGCGGTGTAGGAAAGACTACTACCACCATCAACTTGGCAGCATCGCTTGCCACGCTAGAGAAAACTGTACTCGTAGTGGACGCCGACCCACAGGCAAACGCTTCCAGTGGATTGGGCGTGGACATCAGCGAGGTAGACTGTTCGCTCTACGAATGCATCATCGACCATGCAGACGTGCGCGATGCCATCTACACCACCGACATTGATGGACTCGACATCATTCCTAGTCATATCGACCTGGTAGGTGCCGAGATAGAGATGCTGAATCTCAAAAATCGCGAAAAGGTGATTAAGACATTGCTGCAGCCTATACGTGACGAATACGACTATATCCTGATAGATTGTTCGCCTTCGCTCGGCCTCATCACCGTCAATTCGCTGACAGCAGCCGACAGTGTCATCATCCCAGTTCAATGTGAATATTTCGCTCTTGAAGGTATCAGCAAATTGCTCAATACCATCAAGATCATCAAGAGCAAGCTGAATCCGAAACTCGAGATAGAAGGTTTCCTGCTCACTATGTATGATAGTCGTCTACGCCTTGCCAACCAGATATACGACGAGGTGAAACGCCACTTCCAGGAGTTGGTGTTCAAGACCGTAATCCAGCGCAACGTGAAGCTGAGCGAGAGTCCGAGCCATGGTCTCCCAGTAATCCTTTACGATGCAGAAAGCAATGGGGCCAAGAACCATCTGGCCTTGGCAAAGGAGATTATCAACAAGAATAGTTAAGATTTGGAAATTGAGCCCTTTCAGAAAGTTCAATGTTCAAAATTAAAAGTTCAAAGTAAAAAAATGGCAGTACACAAGAAATACAACAACGGTACAAAGAGCAACGCTTTAGGACGCGGACTCGATGCCCTCATCTCTACCGAGGGAGTGCGCACCCAAGGCAGCAGTACCATCAATGAAATTCCTCTCGACCAGATTGAGGCGAATCCCAATCAGCCACGCCGGGAGTTTGACGACGAAGCCCTGTATGAGCTCGCCGAAAGCATCAAAGCCATAGGCATCATCCAGCCTATCACTTTAAGACAGGTATCAGAAAACAGATTCCAGATTATCGCCGGTGAACGTCGCTGGCGCGCTTCACAACTTGCGGGACTGACAGCTATCCCTGCATACATCCGCACCATCAGCGATGAGAACGTAATGGAAATGGCGCTCGTAGAGAATATCCAGCGCCAAGACCTCAACGCCATAGAAATAGCACTCGCCTACGAACACCTTCTGGAAAACGAGGGTATGACACAGGAGAAGATTTCAGAACGTGTGGGCAAGAGCCGTGCAGCCATCGCCAACTATCTGCGACTGCTCAAGCTTCCTGCCCAGGTGCAGATGGCGCTACAGAAGAAAGAAATCGACATGGGCCATTGCCGCGCCCTACTGGCTCTCGACTCACCTTCGCTGCAAATCAAGTTATTCAAGGAGATACAGAAGAACGGCTACTCTGTGAGAAAAGTTGAAGAGATGGTACAGCGACTCAAGAGCGGAGAGGATATCGAGAGCGGTAAGAAAACCATCACGGCCAAGGCTCAGATGCCTGAGGAATTTACACAGCTCAAAAACCGCCTGTCACAGTTCCTCAATACCAAAGTGCAGTTCACCTGCTCTGCTAAGGGTAAGGGAAAAATCAGTATTCCATTCGCCAACGAAGAGGAGCTGGAGCATATCATGAATGTTTTCGATCAGTTAAAGCAAGAATAAAAAGTGAAACTCAGTATATCACAAATCTGTTTGGCAACCCTGCTGCTCCTGACACCGATGGGCGCACAGGCACAGAAGTCGAAACAAAAAAAACAAGTGACCGATGTGCCAGCCATCGCATCAGCCGACTCGGCAAAAATAGCCATCGACTCGATGCTTACCGCACAAGACAGCAGCAAACTGGCAAGCCTTAACCAACCAGTAAAGCCTGTACGCAAAAAGCGCAACTGGGCTACCTGGCGACCAGACACCAAGCGCGCCATGTGGTTAGCACTGGTATTGCCTGGTGCCGGACAGATATACAATCGCAAATATTGGAAACTGCCTTTCATCTATGGCGGTTTCGTAGGCTGTACATACGCCATCACCTGGAACAACCAGATGTATCACGACTATTCGCAAGCCTACATGGATATTATGGACGATGACCCAAACACCCAAAGCTACAATCAATTTCTGCACTTGGGTGCCCAGATCAACGAATCGAACATAGAACGCTATAAGGAAATCTTCCGCAAGCGAAAAGATAAATATCGCCGTTGGAGAGACTTGGGAACCTTCGTCATGATAGGCATCTATGCCTTTTCTGTGATTGATGCTTACGTAGATGCATCGCTCTCGGAATTAGACATCTCCGATGATCTCTCGCTCAGAATAGAGCCTACCATGCTGAATAACGGCAACAAGACTGCCAATCCGTTGCGGTCTGGAAGCCTCGGCGTAAGTTGCTCACTCACATTTTAATGCGTGAGGAGTCAGAATACACCTATTTATATATATTATAACGCAAAATAGAAATTAGAAACATAGACGAGATAAAACATCAATATGAAGAAAATACTAGTCATGGCAGCAGCGATGCTGTTCAGCTTACAAGGCATTCATGCCCAAACCGACGTTACAGAAGAAACAGATAGCGATGATATCATCACCGTTACCGACAAAGACGGAAAGCAGGAGGAAATCGAAGTACCAGAGGGATTGGAAGATAACCTCGACAGCCTGCTCCACCTTTACAATGCACAGACTTACATGATGGCAGATACAACATGCAAATACCGCGATGTAAACCCTGTCTTCGAGAAGGAAGTGTATATCGACCGTCTGAAGAGAATGCCTACCATCATCGAAATGCCATACAATGAGGTAGTACAGAAATTCATAGACCGTTACAGCGGCAAACTACGCCGTTCGGTAAGTTTTATGTTGGGAGCAAGTAACTTCTACATGCCTATTTTCGAAGAGGCATTAGAGGCTTACAACCTGCCACTGGAACTGAAATATCTGCCAGTTATCGAATCGGCACTTAACCCTAAAGCTGTATCACGCGTTGGTGCCACAGGTTTATGGCAGTTTATGCTGCCTACCGGCAAGCGATATGGACTGGAAGTAAACTCACTCATCGATGAACGCCGCGACCCGGTAAAAGCATCCTATGCAGCCGCTCACTATCTGAGCGACCTGTACAAGATATTCGACGATTGGAGCCTCGTGATTGCAGCTTACAACTGCGGTCCAACCAATGTCAACAAGGCCATCCATCGTGCAAAAGGCAACGCCGACTACTGGAACATCTATCCATATCTGCCAAAGGAAACACGTGGATATGTACCAGCTTTCATCGCTGCCAACTACATCATGAACTACTACTGCGATCATAACATCTGCCCTATGGTAAGCGAACTGCCAGTAAAGACAGACACTATCGTAGTATCAAAAGACATCCACCTGGAGCAGATTTCCAAAGTGCTGAACATCGACATCGAGCACCTCCGCAATCTGAATCCACAATATCGTCATGATATCATCAACGGTTTGAACCATCCGATGGCATTGCGTCTTCCATCTACCCTTATCGGTAGTTTCATCGACCAGCAGGACAGCATCTGTGCTTACAGAGCTGATGAACTCTTCCTGAAGCGCGCTACCGTAGATGTCAACGATGCACAGCCTACCTATAGCCGCCCACGAAGCAGCTACAGTCGTCACAGCGCTTCTTCACGCAGCAAGAAGAACAGCAAGAAGAGCAGCAAGCGAGACAGAAACAGGAAAAAAGGCAACAAGAGTGTAACCATCAAGAATGGTGATACCCTTTCTGAAATAGCAGCACGCAACGGAACAACTGTCAAAAAGTTGCGCAAACTGAACGGCATCAAGGGTAACAGTATCCGTGCCGGAAAGAAAATCAAAGTGAAATAAAAGAACTACGTCCGCTGTAGTTTTAGTCTAATTAAGAACATTATTTATTGGAGGGACCCACTATGGATGACCAAAACTTGAAAGATCTCGAAAGAGAGCAGGCTGACAACCAGTTGATTGGCGATGCCTTTCAACACCTGCTTGACACCTACCTGAGTTCACGACACCGCAAGAAGGTAGATATAGTGACCAAGGCATTCAACTTCGCCCGACAGGCGCACAAAGGTGTGCGCCGCCTCTCGGGCGAACCATATATCATGCACCCTATCGCCGTGGCTCAGATAGCCTGCGAGGAGATGGGGCTCGGCTCAACGAGCATCTGTGCCGCACTGCTTCATGATGTGGTAGAAGATACCGACTACACCGTAGAAGATATCTCAAACATCTTTGGAGCCAAGGTGGCACAGATCGTTGATGGACTCACCAAAATCAGTGGTGGAATCTTCGGCGATAAGGCATCAGCACAGGCAGAAAACTTCAAAAAACTGTTGCTCACTATGAGCGATGACATCCGTGTTATCCTTATCAAGATTTGCGACCGCCTGCACAACATGCGCACGCTGGAATCGCAACCGGCCAACAAACAATACAAGATTGCGGGCGAAACCTTGTATATTTATGCACCTCTCGCCAACCGATTGGGCTTGAATAAAATCAAGACCGAACTCGAAGACCTCAGCTTCCGCTACGACCATCCACAGGAGTATGCCAACATAGAGCATAAACTTGCCGATACAGAATCGCAGCGCGATACCCTTTTCGAGAGTTTTACTGCACCTATCCGCGAAGAACTCGACAAGTTAGGTGTAGAATACAAGATCAAAGCACGTGTGAAGAGCCCTTATTCTATTTGGAACAAGATGCAGAACAAGCACGTTACCTTCGATGAGATTTACGACATTCTTGCTGTGCGCATCATCTTTACGCCAAAGGTGAGAGCAAACGAAGTAAACGAATGTTTCAATATCTACGTAGCCATCAGCAAAATCTACAAGAGTCATCCTGACCGTCTGCGCGACTGGTTGAACCATCCGAAAGCAAATGGTTATCAGGCACTCCACGTTACCCTGATGAGTAAGCAGGGAAGATGGATAGAAGTGCAGATCCGTTCCGACCGTATGGACGAGGTAGCAGAAAAAGGATTTGCTGCCCACTGGAAATACAAAGAAGGAAACGAGGGTGAATATACAGAAGATGAGAACGAACTGAACGACTGGCTCAGCACCATCAAGGAGATTCTGGACGATCCGCAACCGGATGCCATGGACTTCCTCGATGCCATCAAGCTGAACCTCTATGCTTCAGAAATCTTCGTCTTCACTCCAAAGGGAGAAATCAAGACGATGCCGGCAGGCTGTACTGCCCTCGACTTCGCCTTCCAGATTCATACCTTCCTGGGCAGCCACTGCATTGGAGCCAAGGTAAACCATAAGCTGGTTCCGCTGAGCCATAAGCTGCAAAGTGGCGACCAGGTTGAGATTCTTACTTCCAAAAGCCAGCATGTACAGGAAGAATGGGTCAACTTCGTCAGTTCGGCCAAGGCAAAGAGCAAGATTCTTGCCATCCTGCGCCGCGATTCACGAGAGGTTCAGAAGAAAGGAGAAAACATACTCACCGAATGGCTCAAGAAGAACAGCATCGAGATGAGTGCATCGGTGGTAGACCGCCTATGCGATTTTCATAATATCCAGAAGCCTGAAACCCTCTTCCAGTCATTGGGAGACCATCAGATTATCCTAGGCGATAAAGATTTCGACGAGTTGCAGGGCAAGCCTAAAAAACAGCAGACCAGCAGCTGGCGCAATTATATCCCATTCCTGGGCAAGAGTAAGGAGAAGGCTCCAGAAAAAGGCATCGTGAAACCTCAGGATCTTTTCGTGGTAGGTAAGGACTTCAACAAGAAGAAGCCACTCATCCTAACCGAGGAGAACATCAACCAGTTTATCTTCCCTAGCTGCTGCCATGCGATTCCTGGCGATGACGTTATGGGCTTTATCGACAACAAGAACCGCATCGAAATACATAAGCGCTCTTGCAGCATAGCAGCCAAACTGAAGTCCAGTTTCGGCAACCGCATCGTAGATGCCAAATGGGATATGCACAAGCAGATACTCTTCGATGCTACCATCGAAATCAAGGGTATCGACCGTAAGGGCATGCTGCTAGATGTAAGTAAGGTGATTAGCGACCAGTTGGGTATCAATATCCATAAGTTAACTATCAGTAGCGACAACGGCATCTTCGACGGTACCATCGAACTCCGTGTTCACGACCGCGAAGAAGTTAAGACCATTATGAACCAACTCCGAAATATTGATGATCTGCAGGAAGTACAGAGAATCCTATAAGTTAGGAGTTTATGATCATAAAGAAAAGATAAATAATAGAGAATCACCAGATTTTTTATCTGGCGATTCTCTATGAAATCATACTGATTTCAACATCTTTATAGAAATCGATTCAAAACAACAAACTTAAAAACAATATGAAAAAATTATTCTTATCATTTTTAATGATGTTGACCCTGTTGCCTCTGGCAGCAGCCAACAAGTATGACAACCCCGACACGATTGTAGTATCTCGTGATGGTACCGGCGAATTCCGCACCATCGACGAAGCCATCGAAGTATGTCGCGCTTTCATGGATTACAGCAAGGTAATCTACGTTAAGAAAGGCGTATACAAGGAGAAACTCATCCTCCCTTCATGGCTCACCAACATCACCATCTGTGGTGAAGACCGTGATAACACCATCATCACATGGGACGATCATGCCAACATCAAGATGCCTGTAGGTGGACTCGATTCAGAAGCTGCAGTAAAGGGCAAACCGATGGGCACATTCCGCACTTATACCCTGAAGGTACAGGGCAGTTACATCACCCTGAAGAACATCACCATCGAGAACAATGCAGCCAAACTGGGTCAGGCTGTCTCCCTTCATCTTGAAGGCGATCATATCCTGGTTCAGAACTGCCGTCTGCTGGGCAATCAGGATACCGTTTATACAGGTATAGCCAACAACCGTTCAGCCTTCTACGATTGCTACATCGAAGGAACCACCGATTTCATCTTTGGTCCGGGAAGAGCATGGTTTGAGAATTGTGAGATTCGCAGCAAGGCCAACAGCTACATTACAGCTGCCTCCAGTCCTGCCGGTCAGGAATATGGCTATGTATTCAACAAGTGCAAACTTACCGCCGAGCCAGGCGTAGACAAGGTTTATCTGGGCCGTCCATGGCGCCCATATGCAGCTACCCTCTTCATGAATTGCGAAATGGGCAGCCACATCCGTCCAGAAGGATGGCACAACTGGGGCAAGCAGAGCAACGAACAGACAGCCCGTTACAGCGAATATAACAACCATGGTGCAGGTGCTGCAACCAAGGGCCGCGTAGTCTGGAGCCGCCAGCTCACCAAGAAAGAAGCAGCTAAAGTTACCATCAAGAATGTCTTCGGCGAAGAAGCGTGGTAACCCTAGCTAATCATAAAGTTCAAAGCTCAAAGTTCAAAGTACTACACCAGTCCATCGAGCTGTTTTTTGAGTTCTTTGAGCTGATCTCTTACAGAAATAAGGGTGTCGAGAACTTCAGAAGATTTCTCGGCACCCGTTCTGTTTTGGTTCAGATACTTACGGGCAGCCGCAATCTTCAATCCCTTCACCTTGATAAGGTTGTAGATGAGCCTTACCTGCTCAATATCCTTATCGGTATACTGGCGCACTTTGTTGCCAGCAACCTTCGGTTTGAGAAAAGGAAACTCCTTTTCCCAATATCTCAACGTTGAGTCGTTTAGACCAAACATTTCACCTACTTCCTTGATAGAATAGTACAATTTCGTTGTTTTATCTGGAATTATTGCCATTTTTTCCGTCTTTAATTTCAAAAATAATTAATTTAGTTGCAAAATTAAACAATTCTTCTTATCTTTGCAAAGATTTTCGGAAGAAAATGCCCTAAAGGGCAAAAATATTTTCTGAGAGGATACTCAATCCCCTCTCCAAAACAGGAAAAAGAAATTAAAGATAAATATAAAAAAGATATGATGACAGCTAATGAAGTGCGCGAATCCTTCAAGAAATTCTTCGAAGGTAAAGGCCACAAGATTGTTCCATCAGCACCTATGGTTATCAAGGATGACCCAACGCTGATGTTTACAAACGCTGGTATGAACCAGTGGAAAGACATCATCCTCGGTACAAAAGACCCAGGCAAGGATGTTCGTCGTGTTGATACTCAGAAATGTCTCCGTGTAAGCGGTAAGCACAACGACCTCGAAGAGGTAGGTCATGATACTTACCACCACACCATGTTCGAGATGCTCGGTAACTGGAGCTTCGGCGACTACTTTAAGGAGGGTGCCATTGATTTGGCATGGGAGTATCTTACTGGAGTGTTGAAACTCAACCCTGCCGACCTCTACGTTACCGTATTCGAGGGTAGCAAGGAGGAAGGTCTGGAACGCGACAACGAGGCAGCAGGTTACTGGGCTAAGCACGTGCCAGCCGACCACATCATCAATGGTAACAAGCACGACAACTTCTGGGAGATGGGCGAAACAGGTCCTTGCGGTCCTTGCTCAGAGATTCACGTGGATTCTCGTACTCCGGAAGAGAAGGCTCAGGTGCCAGGCCGTGAGTTGGTAAACAAGGATAACCCACAGGTCATCGAAATCTGGAACATCGTGTTCATGCAGTACAACCGCAAGGCTGACGGTTCTCTCGAACCACTCCCAATGCACGTTATCGATACAGGTATGGGCTTCGAGCGCTTGGTTCGCATGTTGCAGGACAAGCACTCTAACTATGATACAGATATCTTCCAGCCAATCATCAAGGAAATCGAGGCTATCTCTGGCAAGAAGTATGGCTTTACTACTCCTACAGGTGAGAATGGCGAGGGTAAGGATGAGCAGGAGAAGATCGACATCGCTATGCGTGTCTGCGCCGACCACCTCCGTGCCGTAGCCTTCTCTATCGCCGATGGTCAGTTGCCAAGCAACGCCAAGGCTGGTTACGTAATCCGCCGTATCTTGCGCCGTGCCGTACGTTACGCTTACACATTCCTCGGCCAGAAGCAGGCATTCATGTACAAGCTCGTCAATGTATTGGTAGAGCAGATGGGTGCAGCCTTCCCAGAGTTGCCAGCTCAGCAGGAGCTCATCACCCGCGTGATGAAAGAGGAAGAGGATTCATTCCTCCGCACCTTGGAGAAGGGTATCAACCTCCTCAATGGCGATATGGACGAGCTCAAGGCTCATGGCGAGACTCAGCTCGACGGCGTGAGCGCATTCCGCCTCTTCGATACATACGGTTTCCCTCTCGACCTGACAGAGCTTATCTGCCGTGAGAATGGTTACACCGTAGATGCTGCAAGCTTCGACGAGGAGATGAAGAAGCAGAAGGAGCGTGCCCGCAATGCTGCTGCCGTAGAAAACGGCGACTGGGAAGTCTTGAAGGAAGGCGACCAGAACTTCGTTGGTTACGACTATACTGAATATGAGTGCCACATCCTGCGCTACCGCAAGGTGACTCAGAAGAAGAACTCTTTCTATGAGCTGGTACTCGACAACACTCCATTCTATGGTGAGATGGGTGGACAGGTTGGCGACAAGGGTGTACTCGTTAGCGAGGATGAGACCATCCAGGTTATCGACACCAAGCGCGAGAACAACCAGAGCATCCACATCGTAAAGGAGTTGCCAAAGGATGTAAACGCTGATTTCATGGCTTGCGTAGATATCGAGAGCCGCGAGGGAAGCGCTGCAAACCATACAGCTACCCACTTGCTCGACTACTGTCTGAAGCAGGTTTTGGGTGACCACGTAGAGCAGAAGGGTTCTTATGTAGATAAGGACACCTTACGTTTCGACTTCTCTCACTTCCAGAAGGTAACTGATGAGGAACTCCGCAAGGTAGAGCACATGGTAAACGAGATGATCCGTGCCGACTATCCATTGGATGAGCACCGCGATACTCCTATCGAGGAGGCTAAGGAACTTGGCGCTATCGCCCTCTTCGGCGAGAAGTATGGCGACAAGGTTCGTGTGGTTCGCTTCGGTCCATCTGCCGAGTTCTGTGGTGGTATTCACGCCAAGAGCACCGGTAAGATTGGTTTCTTCAAGATTATCTCTGAGAGCAGCGTAGCAGCCGGTATCCGCCGTATCGAGGCTTTGACAGGCAAGGCTTGCGAGGAGGCTATCTACGGTTTGCAGGATACCATCGTAGCCTTGAAGGGCTTGTTCAACAATGCCAAGGATCTCGAAGGTGTCATCAGAAAGTACATCGACGAGCACGATGCCTTGAAGAAGGATGTTGAGAAGTTCCAGGCTCAGGCTGTAGAGCGTGCCAAGGATAAGCTTGTAGAGAATGCAAAAGAAATCAATGGTGTGAAGGTTGTTACAGCCGTATTACCTATGGAGCCAGCAGCTGCCAAGGATTTGGTATTCAAGGTTCGCGAGGCTTTGCCTGAGAACATGATCTGCGTGGTAGGTTCTGTTTATAACGACAAGCCAATGCTCAGCGTAATGTTCAGCGATGATATGGTTAAGGATCACGGTTTGAACGCTGGTAAGATGATTCGCGAAGCTGCCAAGTTGATTCAGGGCGGCGGTGGCGGTCAGCCTCACTATGCTCAGGCTGGCGGTAAGAACAAGGACGGCTTGAGCGCTGCAGTAGATAAGGTTGTAGAGTTGGCTCAGCTGTAATCAGCTTCCACATTTGAATATATGATAGAGTTATCTTAACTCTTATATATAATAAGGTATAAAGGGTTGTAATCCATCTTTTCGAGGATTGCAACCCTTTTTCTATTGACATTAGAGGAGTCTCCATGTCATAATTATCAATTTATGATAATCATCAAATGATAAAATTCCTTATTTCATTATCATTTTATGATAATCACTTTATGATAATTGGAATAAAAGTTGTATCTTTGCAAACGTTGAATATATAATAAGGTATAGATATGGTAATGAAGAATCCTTTTGTCACAAATGGTTACGCCGGTCCGGAATACTTCTGCGACCGTAAAGAAGAAACCCAGCATATCACAGAGATGCTGAGCAATGAGAATAACATGGCTCTGATTTCCCCTCGACGCATCGGAAAGACAGAGCTGATTCACCATTGCTTTGCCCAGCCAGTCATCCAAAAAGATTATTATACTTTTATCATAGACATCTATTCAACCAATTCCGTCAGCGATCTGGTCAATATGTTCGGCAAAGCCATTATTGATGAACTTCGCCCTAAAGGCAGAAGCGCTTGGGAGAAATTCCTGATAGCACTCTCTTCTCTCCGTTCTGAAATCTCTTTCGATATCAATGGGGCTCCAGTTTGGGGAATAGGCATCGGCAACATAGTAAATCCCGAAATTACGCTTGATGAGATATTCTCTTATCTCAACCAAGCCGACAAGCCATGTCTTGTTGCCATCGACGAGTTTCAGCAAATCACCAACTATGCCGACAACCGCATAGAAGCTTTACTCCGTACCTACATTCAGCGTTGCACCAATGCCCACTTCATCTTCTCGGGTTCTCACCGCCATCTGATGGCAGAAATGTTCACATCTCCTGCCCGCCCATTCTATCAGAGCGTGACGCTGATGAACCTGAAGCCTCTGGATGTGGAGAAATACAAGGAGTTTGCCACTGCCAAGTTCGAGGAGCGCAACAAACATCTAGATACTGCCATTATCGGAGAACTCTTCGCCCGTTTCGGTGGTGTCACCTCATACATCCAGCGAGTAATGAATGTTCTCTTCCTCAAGACTCCCGAACAGGGTACCTGCACTCTGGATATGGTAGATGACGCCATCAACTACAATCTCAACATGGCATCAGACACCTACGAGACACTTCTGCGCCAGATGCCGGAAAAGCAGCGCAATGTCTTCATCGCCATCTCTGCAGAGGGCGAAGCCAGAAGCGTAAAGAGCGGAGCCTTCGCCAAGAAATATCATCTCCCGTCGCCAAGCTCTGTCAATTCCGCCCTGAAGGGATTGCTGGAGAAGGATTTCATCACCCAGCAGGATGATGCCTACGTGGTATATGACAAGTTCTTCGATTTGTGGCTGAAGAAGTATCTGAAATAGTATAAGGTGATTCCAATATTTTTTGTTAACTTTGCACCCAAATTTAAATACATATTTTAATATGGCTATTATAAAGACTGTAGAAGGAAAAACTCCCCGATGGGGAAAGAATTGTTTTATCGCTGAGAATGCCGTACTGACCGGCGACTGCATCCTTGGTGATGACTGCAGCATCTGGTATAGTGCGGTATTGCGCTCTGACGTGGATGCCATCAGATGTGGAAACAGAGTGAATGTACAGGATTGCGCCTGCATCCATCAAACCGGTACAATGCCTTGCATTCTGGAGGATGATGTATCAGTGGGACATGGTGCCATCGTCCACGGAGCTACAGTTAGAAAAGGTGCACTCATCGGAATGAATGCCACTGTGCTTGACAAGGCTGACATTGGAGAAGGGGCTATTATTGCAGCAGGTGCTGTAGTTACCCATGGCACTAAGGTTCCTGCACATGAGATTTGGGCGGGTATTCCTGCCAAGAAGGTGAAAGCTTGTGCTCCTGGACAGGCTGAGGAATTTGCCAAGCATTATTCCGGCTACATCAAAGACTGGTATCTGAAGGAAGATTAATTGTTACAACGAGCATTTAATATCATTGTAACGATACCATCTATAAGTTATAAAAACTAAAAATAGGTAAGTTTTATCACTTATAAGTGAAACTTTTCGTATATTTGCAGAAAATTTCATTTATAAGTGATAAAAATATGGCAACTATTATTCGTCAATCATATATCGACAAGATAGAAAGAAATGCCATTGCCGGGGGAACACGTGAAGGAGACATTGAGAAAGTGATAGAGAATATCATCTATCAGCACCTCATACGCTTGGGCTATCAAGTATATGTAGGACAACTGCAAGCTGGAGAAATCGACTTTGTATGTACCAAACCAGGCGGCGAACGCATCTACGTGCAAGCTTCCTACATCATTGCCGACGATGCAACCAGAGAGCGTAAGTTTGGCAATCTCCGTGCCATCAAAGACAACTATCCGAAGTACGTTATCTCCATGACTCCTCTGCTCACCAAAAATGATGATGACGGCATCACGCACCTGCATCTTCGCAAGTTCCTGACTGAAGGAATATAAATAACAGGAATTTCTCAGATTGGGCACACAGTGTATCCCCAATCTGAGGATTCTTTTATTCCTCCCCATTCAGGCATTCGCCCATCTCATAACTCTTCGTCATATCCTTTAAGATACCAATCATCTCCTGCCTCAAGTTCTCAGGTTTCAGCACAATGATATTTCTGCCATGCCACAACAGTTCCTGAAGGAAATCACGGCTGGGGCGAATGGTGAGGGTATATTCCCGATACATCGTTAACTATCTTAAGATACTTTGCCATGTATCTTAAGATACTTAAAAAAGTAACCTAAGATACTCTCGTACCCTTTCTTCAGTTATTTCAAATACTCTATGAGCATATTGAAGTTCTTTTTTCCAAGATTATTCTCAGATAAAGACTGGC
>ENA-OPSQ01001054-OPSQ01001054.1-human-gut-metagenome-genome-assembly--contig:-NODE-1054-length-20800-cov-5.873801_pt1 | contig 20800 bp, 19 predicted proteins | sample MGYA00241456_ERZ501904 | MGnify/ENA primary metagenome ERZ501904 (study PRJEB25962, sample SAMEA2042452) | human gut metagenome | biome: human gut; feature: human-associated habitat; material: faeces...
GCCAGCAGCAGGGGCAAATCGTACACCGGGCCGGTCTTGCGCACATCGGCGGGGGCCAGGTTGACCGTGATGCGCCGGTCCGGGAACTTGAAGCCCAGGTTCTTGATGGCGGCACGCACGCGGTCCGCACTTTCCCGCACGGCGGAATCCGGCAGGCCTACGATGGAAAAGGCGGGCAGCCCGCCCGAAACGTCGGCCTCCACGGCCACGGCAAAGCCGCGCAGGCCGTTCAGGCCAAAGCTCTTTGTTACCGAATACATGGGTGCACCTCGCTTGCATTTTCTGCGCGAAAACGGTCGAAAATTGGGTGGAAAAATTTGGGAGGAACCGTCAGCCTTCGACAGCATCTCCCGGTCGATTTCATTATAGTAAAGGGCAGGAAAGATGTCAATGCAGCGGAAAGGAGAGCGACAAACGATGACAGGCAAGGAATACTGCCGGTACATCCGTACTTATTCAGAGCTGGAGGGGCTGCAGCGGGCCCACACGGTGGTGTACTGCGCCCAGACCGTGCCCGGGGGCGTGCTGGCCCAGCTGCGGTGGGAGCAGGCGGGCCGGGTACAGTGCAGTACGGTGCTGGCTCCGCAGGGCAGTTTTGCCCGGATGATGCAGCTTTTGCGCTATCTGTGCGAGAACAGCATCGGCCCGGAACAGTGGCTGGAGGTGCTGGAGGACGTGCACCAGCCCTACCGGCTGCTGCCGGAAGCACAGCAGCCCGCCGACATCCACCCGGAAAGCGGCTGTTTTTGTGGCATTTGCTGATTTTGTACCGGTAAGATTGTGGCAGAATATGCAATTGACATGATGGACACAAGCGTTTATAGTATAATTAGGTTTGAATAAACTGTCTCCTTTTTTGGGAAAAAATAACAAAGGTAAGGTGTGCAACATGTATCTGGATGAATATAAGCGCTGGCTGGCAGCGGAGCTGGACGATGCGGATCTGAAGCCCGAACTGGCAAAGATCGAGGGCAACGACGACGAGATCAAGGATCGCTTTGCTGTGGCCCTGAAGTTTGGCACCGCAGGCCTGCGCGGCGTCCTGGGCGCGGGTACCAACCGCATGAACATCTACGTTGTGCGTCAGGCTACCCAGGGCCTGGCCAACTGGGTCAAGACCCAGGGCGGCAGCCAGACCGTCGCCATCAGCTACGACAGCCGCCTCAAGAGCGACGTTTTTGCCAAGACGGCTGCCGGTGTTCTGGCAGCCAATGGCATCAAGGTGCGCATCTATGATGCCCTGATGCCGGTGCCGGCCCTGAGCTTTGCTACCCGCTACTATCAGTGCAATGCAGGCATCATGGTCACCGCCTCCCACAACCCGGCCAAGTACAACGGCTACAAGGCCTACGGCCCGGACGGCTGCCAGATGACCGATGACGCCGCCGCCATCGTCTATGACGAGATCCAGAAGACCGATGTCCTGACCGGCGCAAAGTACATCTCCTTTGCCGAAGGCGTCGAGCAGGGCCTCATCCGCTTTGTGGGCGACGACTGCAAGAACGCCCTCTACGCCGCCATCGAGGCACGTCAGGTGCGCCCGGGCCTGTGCAAGACCGCCGGCCTGAAGCTGGTCTACAGCCCGCTGAACGGTTCTGGTCTGGTGCCGGTCACCCACGTTCTGAACGACATGGGCATCACCGACATCACCATCGTGCCGGAGCAGGAGTACCCCAACGGCTACTTCACCACCTGCTCCTACCCCAACCCTGAGATCTTCGAGGCTCTGAAGCTGGGCCTCGACCTCGCCACCAAGACCGGCGCCGACCTGATGCTGGCCACCGACCCCGACGCTGATCGCGTGGGTATCGCCATGAAGTGTCCGGACGGCAGCTATGAGCTGGTCTCCGGCAACGAGATGGGTGCTCTGCTGCTGGATTACATCTGCGCTGGCCGCATCGAGAAGGGTACCATGCCCAAGGACCCCGTCGCCGTCAAGTCCATCGTCTCCACCCCGCTGGCCGATGCCATCGCCGCCCACTACGGCGTTGAGATGCGCAGCGTGCTGACCGGCTTCAAGTGGATCGGCGACCAGATCGCAAATCTGGAAGCTGCCGGTGAGGTGGACCGCTTCATCTTCGGCTTCGAGGAGAGCTACGGCTATCTGGCCGGTCCTTATGTCCGTGACAAGGATGCTGTCATCGGCTCCATGCTCATCTGCGAGATGGCCGCTTACTACCGCAGCATCGGTTCCTCCATCAAGGAGCGTCTGGAAGAGATCTACAAGGAATATGGCCGCTACCTGAACAAGGTGGACAGCTTCGAGTTCCCCGGCCTGACCGGCATGGAGAAGATGGCCTCCATCATGCAGAAGCTGCGTGACAAGCCCCTCACCGAGCTGGCCGGCCACAAGGTGGTCAAGGTCACCGACTACAAGAAGCCCGAAGAGACCGGCCTGCCCGCCGCAAATGTCCTTATCTACTCTCTGGACAACGGCGCTACCGTGGTCGTCCGTCCCTCCGGCACTGAGCCGAAGATCAAGACCTACTTCACCACTCTGGGCAAGGACCTGGCCGAGGCTCAGGCTCAGAAGGATGCTCTGGCAGCTGCCATCGAGCCCATCCTCGCATAACGCAGAAATTTCATAGAAAATTTATGCCCCCGTACAGCGCCAAAAGTGCTGCACGGGGGCATTTTTGATGGGCGCGGGCAGTTGCAGTTTGTGGGTGGATACGCTATAATATTCAATGAATAATAATATGCTCTGTGCAGTGCGGCACGGGGCAGGAATAAAATGGGGCAGGTGTAAGAAATTGGAACATCGTGTAACGGCAGTCCTGGTGGCGGCGGGTTCTTCCACCCGGATGGGATTTGATAAACTGAGCTTCGATCTGGGCGGTGAGACCGTCTTGGAGCGGAGCGTCCGGGCCTTTGACGAGTGTCCGGAGGTGGACGATCTGGTGATCGTGACCGGCGCGTCCAGTGAGAATGCCCAGCGGGCCGCTGCCCGCTGCAAAAAGCCGGTGCGGCTGGTGAAGGGCGGCTCGACCCGCGCCGAGAGCGCCCGCAGCGGCGTGGCCGCTGCCCACGGCAGACTGGTGGCCGTCCACGACGCGGCCCGGCCCTTTGTGAGCCAGAGCGTTATCGCCGACACGATAGCGGCCGCTGCCCGCTGCGGTGCCGCCGCCCCGGCTGTGCCGGTGAAGGACACCATCAAGCAGGCGAAGGGAGGAAACGGCAAGACTGTGCCGGAAGGCTGCATGGTGGAGAACACCCCCGACCGCAGCACCCTTTATGCGGTGCAGACGCCCCAGTGCTTCGACCGCGCAGCCTATCTGGCGGCGCTGGATGAACTGGACGAGGCCAGCGCCCGCCTCGTCACCGACGACTGCAGCCTGTTTGAGCTGACGGGCCGTCCGGTGGAGCTGGTACAGGGCGACTACGCAAACATCAAGATAACCACCCGGGAGGACCTGCCCCGGACCGAGAACGGAGGAAAGAAAATGCGCATTGGTCATGGTTACGACGTCCACCGTCTGGTGGAGGGCCGCAAGCTCATCCTGGGCGGCGTGGAAGTGCCGTATGAAAAGGGCCTGCTGGGCCACTCAGACGCCGACGTGCTGGCCCACGCGGTCATGGACGCCGTGCTGGGCGCAGCGGCGCTGGGCGACATCGGCCAGCACTTCCCCGATACGGCGGAAGAGTACGCCGGTGCCGACAGCCTCATGCTGGCCCGCCGTGTGGCAGAAATCATGACCGAGCACGGCTGGCGCATCGAGAACATCGACGCCACCATCCTCTGCCAGCGCCCGAAGCTGGCCCCCCACATCCCGGCCATGCGGGCAAAGCTGGCCGAGGCTTTCGGGATGCCGGTGGACGCCGTGAGCGTCAAAGCCACCACCGAGGAGCATCTGGGCTTTACCGGCGAGGGGCTGGGCATCGCGGCCCACGCCGTCGCCCTCATCGAAGCAGTGTGAACGGGAGAATGTGACCCATGACTCTGAACTCTATCGTAGCAAACTTCCAGACCTTCAAGCTGGTAGACCTGCTGGACATCCTCATCATCGCGTTCCTCATCTACCAGCTGCTGGGCTTCGTCAACCGCACCCGCGCCGGCCAGCTGGCCAAGGGCGCGCTCATCGTCATGGCGGTCTATCTGGTGGCGAACATCCTGAATATGCGCACCGTCACCTGGCTGCTCAACTCGCTGCTGCAAGTCGGTCTGCTGACGCTGGTGGTGCTGTTCCAGCCCGAGATACGGCGTGCGCTGGAGCGGATGGGCCAGACCGACCAGTGGGCCTATCGCTTCTTCAATAAAAACCGCTACAACGACACCAGCCTCAAGGGCGCGTGGCGTAGCGCCATCATCGCCATCTGCGACGCGGCAGAGCGCTTTTCGGAGACCAAGACCGGCGCGCTCATCGTGCTGGAACGGAACACCAACCTTTCTGAGATCGTCCGCACCGGCACGCCCGTGAACAGCGCAGTCAACCTCGAGGTGCTGGGTACCATCTTCTACGAGGGTACCCCCCTCCACGACGGCGCAGCCATCATCGAGGATGGCCGCATCAAGGCCGCAGGCTGTGTGCTGCCCCTTTCCAACAACCTGGACCTGGGCAAGGACATGGGTACCCGCCACCGCGCCTGCCTCGGCATCGCCGAGAACTCCGACGCCATCGCCATCGTGGTCAGCGAGGAGACGGGCATCATCTCGATGGCGAAAAACGGTGTACTCATGCGCCACTTTGACCGTCAGACCCTTTACACCCGGCTGGTGGATGAGATGATACCCAAGGAGACCGCCAGCGAGAAGAGCGCTGCCGAGGGCTGGAAGGCCCGGGGCAAGCGCCTGCTGAACTGGGTGAACAACAAGGAGGAGGATGAGCAGCAATGAGCACTGAGCAGAACAACGGCAAGCCTGCCGTACCCCCCAAGCGCAATCTGCTGAACGACCGCCGCATCCGGCTCCTGCTTTCTTTGCTGGGTGCAGTCATCGCGTGGATGGCTGTCACCATCGTCGTGCAGCCCGGCACCACCACCACCATCTATAATGTTCCGGTGGACTTTACCTATGATTCGGCTGCCTACACTTCCCGGGGCCTGAGCATCGTCAATGCGGAGGAAAAAACGGTCAACCTGAAACTTTCCGGCGACGGCTACACCATCGGCAGCCTGTCGGCCAACGACTTTGTCGTCTACCCCGACTGGTCCAGCGTCCGCGACAGCGGCGAAAAGAGCCTGCGCCTTCAGGTGCGGAGCCAGAGCACCCTGCTCACCGGTGTATCCGTCTCCATCGACGGCGACAACACCGTGGACGTGGTGTTCGATGTGGTGGAAGAAAAGACCCTGCCCATCCAGGTGACGACGAATTACCTGAAGATAGCAGACGGCTATATCCTCTACGGCACCGACATCTCGAAGGAGACGGTGACTCTCTCCGGACCCAGCACTGAGCTGAGCCAGGTGGAGACCTGCACCGCCGAGGTGACCTACAACGGCGAGCTGACCAGCCCAGTCACTCTTGACACCAGCCTGCGTTTTTACACCCGCAGCGGCAGAGAGGTGGAATTTGAGTATACTACTCTGGAAACGGACAGCGTCGAGGTCACGTTGCAGGTGTATAAGCTGGCCACCCTGCCGGTGGAAGTCAGCTTTATCAACGCGCCCCGCGACTTTGACCCCTCGGTGCTGGTCTACTCCCTGAGCAAAAAGACCCTCAATGTGGCCGGCCCGGAGTCCCAGATCGACCGTCTGTCCACCCTGTCGGTGGGTACCATCGACCTTTCCACCTTTGCACTGGATAAGGTGTACGAAATGCCCATCGAACTGCCCAGCGGTATCCGTCTGCTGGACAACATCTCCAGCATCACGGTCAGCTTCGACAGCTCCCGTCTGGAAACCAAGACCATGAACCTGCCCGCCAGCTGTGTGCAGGTCATCAACCTGCCCTCCACCTACACCCTGACCGTGGAGACGGAGCGGCTGATGAACGTCACCCTCTGCGGCCCGGCCGGTTCGCTGGAAGCACTGAATCCGGAACAGGTGGTCATTGAGATCGACGCCGACGACTTCTATGTCGCCATCGGCCAGCAGAACATCGCCTGCCGCCTCTATGTGCCGGCCAACGACAAAATTTTTGCGCTGGGCAGCTATGTGGTGCAGTGCAAGATAGAAAGTAACTGAGTATATGATCCTGATCCATGATATTCGCCTGCCCCTCTCCGCCGGGGAGCCGCAGGCCTACGAAAAAGCCCTCCGCCTCGCCCGCATCCCCCGGGGAAAGGTGAGCCATCTGGGCATCGCCCGGCTCTCGGTGGACGCCCGCCACGGCCAGCCCAAGCTGGTGTACACCGTGGCCGTGACCCTGAAAGAGGAGAAGGAAGAGGCCGCCTGTGCGGGTGCTTCCCGCAGCGTTACCGTCCGGGGCAAGACCGATTTCTCGGTGCAGAACGGCACTCTGCCGCTGACGCACCGGCCTGTGGTCTGCGGCCTCGGCCCGGCGGGCCTCTTTGCGGCGCTGCTGCTGGCCCGTCAGGGCTACCGGCCCATCGTGCTGGAACGCGGCCCGGCGCTGGACGAGCGCGTCAAGGCCGTGGAGCATTTCTCCGCCACCGGTGAGCTGGACGAGAACGCCAACATCCAGTTCGGCGAGGGCGGCGCCGGAACCTTCTCGGACGGCAAGCTCACCACCCGCATCGGCGACGAGCTCTGCGGCTTCGTGACCGAAGTGTTCCTCGAGCACGGCGCGCCGAAGGAAATTGCCTGGCAGCAGAAGCCCCATGTCGGCACCGACCTGTTGCGGGGCGTCATCACTTCGATTCGAAAAGAGATCGAGTCGCTGGGCGGTGAAGTCCACTTCAACACAGCCCTCACCGGCTTCGAACGGCGGGACGGCCAGCTCGTCGGCATCCAGACCACGGACGGTGCGTTCCCCTGTGAGGCGCTGGTGTTCGCGGTGGGCCACTCGGCCCGCGACACCTTCGGGATGCTGATGGACAGCGGCCTCGTGCTGGAGTGCAAGCCCTTCAGCGTCGGCTTCCGGGCAGAGCATCTCCAATCGGAAATCGAAAAGAGCCTCTACCACGAGGCGGCGGGCCATCCGGCCCTGCCGCGCGGCGAATATCAGCTTTCGCAACATGTTGAAAAACGGTGCGTTTATACGTTCTGTATGTGTCCGGGCGGCCAGGTGGTGGCTTCGGCCAGCGAAAAGGGCCGCGTCGTGACCAACGGCATGAGCTACCACGCCCGTAGCGGCAGGAATGCCAACGCGGCCGTGGTGGTCAGTGTGGGCGGCGAAGACTTCGGTAATGACCCCCGGAAGGCCATCGCCTTCCAGCGGGAGCTGGAAGCCCGGGCCTATGCAGCAGGCCGTCCCGGCGGAGAGTATGCCGCCCCGGCGGAGAACATCCAGAGCTTTTTGGAGGGCAGGGGTCGGCTGAACATTGGCCGCGTCCAGCCCACCTATGACCGGGGCGTCGTCGCTGCGGACCTCGGCGCACTGCTGCCGACCGAACTGGCCGACACCCTGCGGGCCGGTCTGCGGGCTTACGAGCGGAAAATTGCGGGTTACACCGCCCCCGAGGCCATTCTGACCGGCCTCGAGACCCGTACCAGCAGCCCGGTGCGGCTGAAACGGGAAGAAAATTTTGAATGCGCCCAGCTGGCAGGATTGTATCCCTGCGGCGAGGGTGCCGGATATGCGGGCGGCATCATGAGTGCCGCCGTCGATGGCCTGCGGGTGGCCCGCGCCATCATCAGCCGGTACAGCCCGGCAGAAGGGTGAGAAGTTGAATGACTGATCGTGAAAACGATTTTAACCGCACGGCGAAGGACAGCGAAGGCCGTAAGGTGCAGCAGGAGCTGGAACGCCAGCTCCGCGAGCTGGGCGACACCATGTCCGACTCCTTCCGCCACGGCTTTGAGGGCCGGGGCGAGGAGATCGGCGACCGTGTATGGGATGTGGGCCGCGCCGCAGTGAACGCCGCCGGTTATGGCATCTCGGAGGCAGGCCGGGCCTTTCAGGCCGGAAAACAGGAGTACCAGAAGCGGGCCGAGGAGGCCAGAAGCAGTGCCGGCGCCAGCGGGATGACCGACTGGGCGCGCAATTTCTTTGCGAAGAAGCCGGAACCGACGGCCATCGAGAATATTCGCACCAGCGCCAAAAAGCGCCACAGTGCAGGCGTCGCCATGCTGGCGACCGGCATCACCTTCGCCGTCATCTTCGGCATCACGGCCATCGCCTGCTTCGGCACGGCGGGGGCGTTCACGTCCGGCGGCGTGATCGTCGAAACCGCGGATACGTTCCTCAGTGCCATCGGCGATCTCGCACTGGGTGCTATCGCGGTGACGGGGTGGTGCTCTGCCGCTGTGACCGCTGTGTTCGGCTGGCTGACCGCAGCGGGCGCATCCCGTATGAAGGCCGCCAAGACCCTGGAGCTCTACGCCGATACCGCCGAGGGCTTCGACTGGCACAAGGGCCTGTCCCTCTCCATGCTGGCCGACCTGACGCATAAAAAGAAGACCAAGGCTCTCAAGATGCTGCGGAAATTCATCCACAAGGGCTGGCTCAGTGCCTGGCTGGACGAGAAAAACGACAAGCTCTACCTGACGGCAGAGGACTACCGCGCTGCACAGGAAAATCAGCCCCAGCCCGAACCGGAAAAAGCGCCGGAACAGGCCGGAGAAGTCCCCCTGAACCTCGAGACGACCCGCCGCTTTGCGCAGGTGCTCGAGAAGGAGCAGGAACTCATGGAGGATGAGCGGGCTGTGGAGGAGCTGCAGCATATGCAGAAGACCACCGAGTCCATCTGTGCCTGGCTGGAAGCCCACCCCGAGAGCCTGCCCAAGGCCCGCCGCTTTGCGGAATACTATATCCCCACCACCCTCAAGCTCCTGCACACCTACAACGACGTGCAGAGCCAGCAGGGCGAGAACGCGGAGGCCATCCGCCGGGATATTGCGGGCATCCTGCACACCCTGAATCAGGCTTATGATAACCTCTACGATAAGCTTTTGTCGGACGTGGCACTGGACGTTTCCAGCGAGATCGCTGCGCTGCAGGGAATGCTGGCGAACGATGGTCTGGCCGGGGAGGGATTGCGATGACCTACCGGGCCTGGAACACCAAGACCGTTGACCGCGCCGCCCTGAAAGAGCTGACAGCGGCCATCGCCCAGCAGAACACCGAAGAGCTGGAATACCAGAACATGGACGAAGAGTGGAGCGAGGAAAAGTACCGCTCTGTCCTCGCGGTCCAACAGAAAGAAGCCGGCCTGCTGGCCGGCATCCTCGCTGCCCGGGGCATCACCGACCCCGCCGAGGCGCTGCCCCTTCTGGCGGGCGAAGAAGAGCTGAGCGACCCCATGCTCCTGACCGATATGGACAAGGCCTGTGAGCGCATCCTGCGGGCCATCGACGAAGGGGAGACCATCGTCGTCTTCGGCGACTACGATGTGGACGGTGTGACCGCCACGGCCCTGCTCTATCAGCACCTGAAAGGGATGGGCGCCGCCGTCAAGTGTATGCTGCCCAGCCGGGAGGGCGACGGCTACGGCCTCTCGAAGAACGCTATCCAGTCGATTTACGATAAGGGCTGCCGCCTCATCGTCACGGTGGACAACGGCATCTCTGCCGTAGAGGAAGCCGCATTCGCGGCCAGCCTCGGCATCGACCTCATCATCACAGACCACCATCTGCCCCACGACACCCTGCCCCAGGCAGTGGCCATCGTGGACCCCCGCCGGGCCGACGACCACAGCCCCTTCAAGGGCCTGTGCGGCGCGGGCGTGGCCTTCAAGCTCTGCGCCGCGCTGGATGGCTGTCCGCCGGAAGAGATGCTGGAATACTGCGGCGACCTCGCCGCTGTTGGCACCGTGGCCGACGTCATGCCCCTGACAGGAGAGAACCGCACCATCGTCAAAGCAGGTCTGCGCCAGCTGCAAAATACGGACAGACCCGGCTTCTGCGCCCTTTTGGAAGAAGTGGGCCTTGCAGGCAAGCCGGTGACGGCAGAGAACATCAGCTACGCCATCGCGCCCCGCCTTAATGCGGCGGGCCGGATGGACAGCGCCGTGACCGCTTTGCAGCTGGTGCTCTGTGAAGACGAAGACCGGGCGGTCGAATTGGCTCATAAGCTGAGTGACATCAACATCCAGCGGCAGGAGACGGAGATGGAGATCGTCAAAGCTGCGCAGGAGCTGCTGGACGCTGAGCCGGAACGCCTCGAAGATCGGGTCATCCTGCTCTGGGGCAAAGACTGGCACCCCGGCGTCATCGGCATCGTGGCCTCCCGCCTTGTGGAAAAGACCGGACGCCCGGTCATCGTGGTGTCGGTAGATGAGCACGGCGAGGGCAAGGGCAGCGGCCGCAGCGTGCAGGGCTTCAACCTGCACGAGTGCATCGCCTCCTGCGCCGACATCCTGCTCCGCTTCGGCGGCCACGCCATGGCAGCGGGCCTCTCGGTGCGGGAAGAGGATCTGCAGACGCTCCGCCAGCGGCTCAACGACTGGGCGGCCCGGGAGTGTCCCGTGCTGCGCACCCCGCCGCTGGAATGCGATCTGTCCGTCCACCTCGACCGTCTGACGGTGGAGAGCGTCCGCCGCCTCGACCAGCTGGCACCCTACGGTGCCGACAACCCCAGCCCGGTCTTCGTGCTGGAAATGGCTGTCCTGGAGGGCGTCTACGCCGTCTCGGAGGGCAAGCACTGCCGCCTGCGTCTGCGGCAGGGCAATTCCAGCATCTACGCCGTCTGGTTCGGGATGCACCCGGAACAGGTGCCTTACTCAACGGGCGACGTCGTGGACGCAGCCATCAGCCTTTCGGTCTACGATTCGCCCCGGGGCGCACAGCTGTCGGGCCGCATCATCGAGCTGCACCCGGCGGGCCTCGGCAACACAGCTGCAGAGCAGGCCGCGCTGGTGCAGGCGCTGCGCCGGGGTACGCCCCTGACGCCGGAGCAGAAGGAGAGCATCGCCCCGGAGCGCAGCCATATCATCACCGTTTATCGGGAGCTGCAGGCGCGGCGCTGGCACGCCGAAGACCTGCAGCCCCTGTTTGCAAAACTCGGCGAGGAGAACACCGGTCGGACTCTGGTGGCCGTCGCCGCGCTGGAACAGGTCGGCCTCATCACAGCGGCTGACCGGGGCGGGGCAAAGTTCTGGGAACTTGTGCCTGCCACCGGAAAGAAAAACCTTGCCGATGCGCCCATCCTGAAATGTCTGGAGGAACGATAAAGATGCCTGAGGGAAAGAAACCTATCCTCCCCTCGCCCGCAGCACCGGCTGCGGCGAAAGAGGACAGCTACTCTGCAAAGACCCATCTCCACCAGCCCGTGCCGGTGACGGAGATGGCTACCGTGGCCGCAACGGCCCTGCCGGCCAACGCCCCTGAGGGGACCCTTCCCTCGGAGGTGCGGCCCGAGATCGTGACCTGGGAGAAGCTGGTGGAGGCCATCAAAGCCAGCGGCAAAGCCTACAATATGGCCATGATAGAAAAGGCTTACGACCTGGCCAACGACGCCCACAAGGGGGTCTGCCGCCGCAGCGGTGAGCCCTATATCTGTCACCCGCTGGCTGTGGCCCGCCTCGTGCTGGACCTCGGCATGGACAGCGAGAGCATCGCCGCCGCCCTGCTCCACGACGTGGTGGAGGACACCCCCACCACGCTGACCGACCTGACCGCCGCTTTCGGCGAAGAGGTGGCCGCGCTGGTGGACGGCGTCACCAAGCTGACCAAGATCCAATTTTCCAATATCGAAGAGCTGCAGGCCGAGAACCTGCGCAAGATGCTGCTGGCCATGAGCCGTGACGTCCGCGTCATGATCATCAAGCTCTGTGACCGCCTGCACAATATGCGCACCGGCGACGCATGGCCGGAGCAGAAGCGCCGCGACAAGGCCCGGGAGACCATGGAGGTCTACGCCCCCATCGCCAACCGTCTGGGCATCCTGAACGTCAAGGAGGAGCTGGAAGACCGCAGCCTCCACTACCTCGACCCCGTGGGCTACGAGGAGATCAACAAGATGCTCAGCGAGCGCGCGGGCGACGAGTTTCTGGCCAGCGTGTCGGGCGTCATCAAGAGCCGCCTCGAGGAGAGCGGCATCGAGGGCGCGACCATCAAGCGGAGAGTCAAGAGCATCTACGGCATCTACCGCAAGACCATCATGCAGAACAAGTCCTTTGATGAAATTTACGACATCTACGCGGTGCGCATCATCCTGGACACCCTGGCTGAGTGCTACAGCACCTTGGGTCTCATCCACGATATGTACCACCCGCTGCCCAACCGCTTCAAGGACTATATCTCCACCCCCAAGCCCAACGGCTACCAGAGCCTCCACACCACCGTTATCGGCCACGAGGGCATCCCCTTTGAGGTGCAGATACGCACCCGCACCATGGACGAGCAGGCCGAGTACGGCGTTGCTGCCCACTGGAAGTATAAGGAGGGCCTCGAGGGCCACGATAAACTGGATGAGCGGCTGGCATGGGTCAGCCAGCTGCTGGAAAACCAGCGCGTCAGCGAGGATTCCGGCAATCTGCTCCACGATTTGAAGAGCGACCTGCTGCCGGAGGAGGTCTTTGCCTTCACCCCGAAGGGCGACGTCATCAACCTGCCTGCGGGCGCAAACTGCATCGACTTTGCCTACGCCATCCACTCTGCCGTCGGCAACCGGATGGTGGGCTGTAAGGTCAACAACCGCATCGTCCCCATCGACCATGTCGTGGCGACGGGCGAGATCATTGAAGTCATCCTCGGACCGGCGGACAAAGGCCCCAGCCGCGACTGGCTCAAGATCGTGCGCACCAGCGAGGCCAAGAGCAAGATACGCAACTGGTTCAAGAAGATGCGCCGCGAAGAGAACATCCAGCAGGGCCGCGACGCGCTGGCCAAAGAGCTGCGCCGGGAGATGATCTTCATCCCCGACGACCAGCTGGATGAGTTCGTGGGCAGCTGCAGCCGTCGTCTGCGCCAGAACAACGCGGAGGAAATTTACGCTGCCATCGGCTACGGCGGCATGACCATCGCCAACTGCCTGCCCAAGCTCAAAGAGGAGTGGCAGAAGCTCAAGGCCGCCGAGGCTGCTGAGAATAAGTCGGTGGAGGATCTGCCGAAGGTCGATTTGAGCCGCGTCCACGCCACTGACGGCGTAGTGGTGGAGGGCTTCGATAACACCCCCATCAAGTTTGCAAAGTGCTGCTCGCCCCTGCCCGGCGACCCCATCGTGGGCTTCATCACCCGGGGCTTCGGCGTTTCCATCCACAAGCAGAGCTGCGCCAACGCGGTGTCCAGCATGAAAGACCCTTCCAACGCCCCCCGCTGGGTCAAGGCTTACTGGGCCGACAGCGTCAAGGACAGCTACAAGGCCGGTCTGGAGATCATCGCCCTCAACCGCAACGAGCTGCTGTCCGATGTGCTGGCCGCGCTGGCTGACATCCGCGTCCCCATCTACGCCATGAACGCCCGTCAGGTGGAGAACAACTGTGCCGTCATCAGCCTGACCATCGGCATCAACAATACAGAGCACCTCAACCGGGTCGTGGCCCGTCTGTCCAAAGTCAAGGATGTGCTCAAGGTAACAAGGAGCTAATATGCGTGCAGTCATTCAGGCCGTATCCTCGGCCAGCGTCCGGGTCAACGGCGGCGAGCCGCGCCCCATCGGCCCCGGCCTCGTTATCCTGCTGGGCGTCAAGGACACCGATACTCTCGACATCGTGCCGAAACTGGCTGAAAAATGCGCGGGCCTGCGCATTTTCAAGGACGAAAACGACAAGCTGAACCTCAGTGCAAAGGACCTCGGGTACTCCGCGCTGGTGGTGAGTCAGTTCACCCTCTACGGCGACACGAAGAAGGGCTTCCGCCCCAGCTTCATCAAGGCGGCAAAACCGCCGCTGGCTGTGGACGCCTACGAGCTGTTCCTCGCTGAGATGAACAAGCAGGGCCTCAAGGATGTCCAGCACGGCGAGTTCGGCGCGGATATGCAGGTGTCGCTGGTCAACGAAGGCCCCTGCACCATCGTCATCGACACCGACGAGTGGCATAAAGGAGAAAAATAAACCATGAAGGCATTTCATCTGGTCGGCCCTGCGCCGTTTTACACCAACAGTTTCCTGCTCATCTCGGACGCAGGCAACGCGGTGGTCATCGACCCCGCCGCCGAGGTGCAGGAGTACGATAAGATCTTAAAGGAGCACGGCGGCAAGCTGAGCCTCATCCTCTGCACCCACGGCCACTACGACCATGTGGGCAGTGCGGGGGTCCTGAGCCGCGAGTGGGGCGCAAAGCTCTACTGTGAGCCCGCCGACTGTCGGGGGACCCAGCTGCTGCCCCTCAAGGGTTCGGACAGCGGCTACGAAGAGGGCGAGGTCATCCCCCTCGACGAGCTGAGCTTCACTGTCTGGCACACCCCCGGTCACACTGAGGGCAGCGTGGTGCTGCTGTGCGAAAACTATCTCTTCGTGGGCGACACCGTCTTTCAGGGCAGCATCGGCCGCACCGACCTCGAGGGCGGCGACAGCCGGAAGATGGACGAGAGCCTGCGCAAGTTCGCGGCCCTGCCCGTCCCGGCCGAGGCGCAGGTGCTGCCCGGCCACGGCGATTTCTCCACCTTCGGGCAGGAGGCCGCCACCAACTTCTATATCAAAAATGCGCTGAGAAACGCATAAAAAGGCGGGATTTCACATGAATATCTATATCACGGGCCTCGGCTCGGGCTACGAGGTGGAGCACCTCGTCCGCCTGTTCTACCCAATGGCTCCGCTCACCCTCACCCCGCCCGAGGACGGCGCAGACTGCGTCTGGGCCGAGAAGCGGCCTGACAAGCTCTGGGCCATGGTGCGGCAGGGCGGCAAGAGCCAGACCGCCGAAGCACCTCTGCCCATTCCCGTGGAAGAGGGCGGCGAGACGCCGGAATTTGCGCTGGCCAGCCTGACCTATGACCTGCTGCGCAGCTGGACGGGCATCCGCCCGCCCTGGGGCAAGATGACCGGCGTCCGCCCGGTGCGCCTTGTCCACGACAAGCGGGCCGCAGGCTGGACGGAAGAGGAAATCGACGATTTCTTCCTCAAGCGCTTCGACTGCTCGCCCGAAAAATACGGCATGGCCAAGGCCATCGCGGACTTGCAGGAGCCTATCCTGAAAGTAGGCAGTGCGCCCAAGACCTACAGCCTCTATATCGGCATCCCGTTCTGCCCCTCCCGGTGCAGCTATTGCAGCTTCGTCAGCTGCAACCTCGACCGTGACCGCAAGCTGGTGCAGCCCTATGTGGACTGCCTGTGCAAAGAGGTCGAGGCCATCCGGGACGAGGCTGACAAGGCCGGGCTGATGCTCTGCAGCATCTACATCGGCGGCGGCACCCCCACCAGTCTCTCGGCAGCGCAGCTGCGCCAGCTCATGGGGACGGTGCGGGACTGCTTCGACCTTTCCACCATCGTGGAATACACGGTGGAAGCCGGACGCCCCGACTGCACCGACGCCGAAAAGCTGGCCGTCATCAAGGAATACGGCGCGACCCGCATCTCCATCAATCCGCAGACCTTCTCGGATGAAGTATTGGAGAACATTGGCCGCAAGCATTCGGCTCAGGACATCCTCGACTGCTATGCCGAGGCCCGGGCCGCAGGCCACGACGACATCAACATGGACCTCATCGCGGGTCTGCCTGGCGACACGGTGGAAGGGTTCGAGAAGAGCCTGCGTCAGGCCATCGCCCTCGACCCTGAGAACATCACAGTCCACACCCTGACCCTCAAGCGGGCCTCCCGCATCGTCATCGAGGACCAGAAGGAAAACGACTACGCCGATGTGGCCGCCATGCTGGAAAAGTGCCATCTGCTGGCCGAGGCAGGCTACCGACCCTACTACCTCTATCGTCAGAAAAATACCCTCCAAAACCTGGAAAACGTGGGCTGGTGCAAGCCGGGCCACGAGGGGTATTATAATATCTATATCATGGAAGAAGTCCAGACCATCCTCTCGGCCGGCGCAGGCGGCAGCACCAAGCTGGTGGCCGACGGCGGCAAGCGGATGCAGCGCATCTTCAATTTCAAGTATCCGACAGAATACATCCAGCGTTTCGACGAAGTGCTGGAACGGAAAAAAGGAGTGGCTGTTTTTTATGATCACGATTTGGGTACCGAAACGTCTGGTTGAGATAGACCTGTACAACGTCGCCGCCCAGAGCCCGGCGGCGCTGGCGGAGATGAGCGAGAAGAGCTACCGCCAGCGGGTGGCCTATGCTGCCCAGAAGATCAGGGACTCCCGCGCCAAGATCGTCATGCTCACCGGCCCGTCGGCCAGCGGCAAGACGACTTCAGCTCATAAGGTGGCCGAGGCTCTGGAAGCCTCCGGCACCCCGGCCCATGTCATCAGTCTGGATAACTTCTTCAAGGGCGCTCAGTATTACCCCCGCCTGCCCGACGGTACGCTGGACTACGAGAACCCCGACACGCTGGATATGTCCCTCATTCGCCAGTGCCTCAGCGATTTGAGCACCACCGGAAAGACTGTGCTGCCCATCTACGACTTCACCACCGAGTCCCGCTCCTCCGAGACGGAGACGCTGGACCTCAAGGGCGGCGTCTGCATCGTTGAGGGCATCCACGCCCTCAACCCCGAGCTGACGGGCCTTGTGAAGGGCGACGACGTCTACCGCATTTACGCCGGCCTGCGGGAGGAATACTGCATTGATGGCCGCCGTGTCATCAACACCCAGGACATCCGCCTCTGCCGCCGCACCCTGCGGGATGCCGCAGCCCGGGGCCGCAGCCCCGCCAAGACCCTCTCCATGTGGGACAGAGTCCTCGACGGCGAGACCCGGTATATCAAGGGCTTCAAGACTACGGCAGACTTTTTGCTGGACACTTCCTTCACCTACGAGCTGGGCCTCATCGCAAAGCTCCTGCGCCCGGTGAGCCAGCGCTTCACGCTGGAAGGCCACAACGCGGAGCTCTGGGACGAGACGGCCCGCCGCTTCGAGCATGTGGCCCCGGTGGAGCTGGAGCTTCTGCCCGCCGACAGTATGCTGCGCGAGTTCTACGCAGGTGAAGTGTAAAAAACGTCAGAACGCGGAAAGTGTGCAAATTGCGAAAAAACTGTTTCCAAATCCGCACGATTCTGTAAAACTTGGGTGGGATTCGTTGCATTCCCCCCGGGAGTGCGCTATAATGAAAATAATCTCCGGCGGCACAGGGACAGCCTGAGCAGAAAACGCAGAGGAGTGCTGCCCACCCCGGGCATAGACAAGTGAGGTGTCTTTTATGGACTTCAATAAGATCAAGGAAATGGGCCTCGAGTATGCCGAGAAAGGCAAGAATGCCGCGCTGGATCTGGCCGAAAAGGGCCGCACCCAGGCAAAGATCGTGAACGCGCAGAGCAAGCTGTACAAGGCGCAGCGCCAGCTGGGCGCTCTGGTGTATAGTCTGGCCAAGGGCAACGAGGAGAACCAGCCCCTTGTGGACAAATACATCGAGATGATCGCCAACATCGAGCAGGAACTCTCCGACCTGAAAGCCTCTCTCGAGCCGGATACCGTCATTGAGACGACTTTCGAGGATACGGAAGAGGCTGCCGCCGACGTGACGGCTGACGCAGCCGCAGAGCCCGCCGAGGAAAAGCCCGAGGACAACGAGGCCAAGACCTGCCCCCAGTGCGGCGCGCCCGTCTCGGACGACGCGCTGTTCTGCAACAAGTGCGGCGCACAGCTGTAAGCTAAAAAGCCCACGCAGGGCGGTGTCCCCCGAGGGATGCCGCCTTTTGTTGTGAATGAAATGAAAATTTTGCCGCAAAAAGCCGGAAAATGCGCTTGTACCCTTGCATTTCGGCAGATTCTGCGGTACAATTTGAATCTGTTCGCAGATGTTTTCGGAATGCGGAAAGGAGACGCCCCATGCAGGACTGGACGCCGAGGGAACACTATACGGCGGAAGACCTCGTGGAGATCATCCGCATCCTGAGAGACGGGGAGAACGGCTGTCCGTGGGACAAAGTCCAGACCCACGCTTCCATCCGGAAAAACTTTCTGGAAGAAACGTGCGAGGCGCTGGAAGCCATCGACGCTGACGACCCTGTCATGATGCAGGAAGAGCTGGGCGACGTCCTGATGCAGGTGGTGTTCCACACCGTCATCGAGGAGGAGCGGGGCCGTTTCGACATGGAAAAGGTCTGCCGCGAGGTGTGCGAGAAGCTGGTCTTCCGCCACCCGAACATCTTTGCTTCCTCTGCGGCGGAAAATGCTGGTATAAACAGCTGGGATGCGCTCAAAAATAAGGAAAAGGGCCGCACGACTCTGGCCGATGAGCTGGACACCGTCCCGGCCACCCTGCCCGCCCTGATGCGCGCCCAGAAGCTCCAGAAGCGGGCCGCGCGGTTCGGCTGCGGGCCGGAGGATGCCGCCGGTGCGGCCAGGACTCTGGACAGCGCCAGGGCCGCGTGGGACACACAGCAGACGGCAGAGAACGCCGGTGAGCTGCTGCTGGCCGCCGCCGATGCCATGCGTCTGGCCGGTGTGGACGCCGAAGAGGCACTGACCTTTGCGGCAAAGCGCTTTACCCAGAGGCTGGAAGCGGACGAAACGTAAACGGGTACCAGACGGTCAGACCGTCTGCTCGAATAGAAAATGTTGAGAATATTGTGGAGGCTTTTATTATGACCAAGACCGATCTGATCGCACAGGTTGCGGCAAACACTGAGATGAGCAAGAAGAGCGCCGAGATGGCTGTCAACGCTGCATTCGAGGCACTGGGCAAGGCCATGGCCGAGGGTGAGAAGATCTCCATCTCCGGCTTCGGCACCTTCGAGGTGCGTGAGCGCGCTGAGCGTCAGGGCATCAACCCCCGCACCCGCGAGGCCATCACCATCGCTGCTTCCAAGAGCATCGTGTTCAAGCCGGGCAAGGCTCTGAAGGACACCCTGTAAGAGAAAACCCATCGCCGCCGGAACCTTTAGGCCCGGCGGCTTTTTTAATAGAGGAACAACCTCTCCGTCACGCCTACGGCGTGCCACCTCCCCTAATAGGGGAGGCTTTGGCATATCGTAAAGCTTTGCCTCTTCGCCAGAGGCTCCCCTACTAGGGGAGCTGTCGAGCGACAGCGAGACTGAGAGGTTGATACAAGGAGTTTAGAAATGCGTTTAGACAAATATCTGAAAGTTTCGCGGCTCATCAAGCGCCGCACGGTGGCAAACGAGGTGGCCGACGCGGGCCGCATCCTCATCAACGGCAAGACCGCCAAGGCCAGCCAGGCCGTCAAGGCCGGCGACATCATCGAGGTCACCTTCGGCAACCGGCCCATCAAGGTGAAGGTCCTCTCCGACGTGGAGCCCCGCACCAAGGACGTGGCCCGCGAGATGTACGAGATCATCGAGCAGGACAACGTGCTGGCAGCCGCCCACGACGCCCCGAAAGCCGAGTAAATCCGGCATGACCCCGCCCCGCCCTGCATAAGATGGCAGAAAAGGGGAGGGGAATGTCATGAAACAACAGGACGCAAAGCCGGAGCAGGCTCTGCCTCATGACCTCATCCTGGAGGGGCGGAACAAGCTGACCGTCACCGGTGTGCGGCGGGTCATCCGCTGCGACGCCGAGGGGGCGGCGATGCTCACCTCGAAAGGGACGCTGGAACTCACCGGGGCCGAGCTGAGCGTCACCAGCCTCGACCTCGACAAAGGCGAAGTCAAGCTTACAGGCCGGGTGGACACGCTGGAATACACCGCAGAGCATACGCCGGGCGGCTTTCTGCGCCGTCTCGTCCGGTGATGGGCCCGGCACTTTCGCCCGGGGCGGTGGGGCAGGAGATGGCGGCCTGCGCGGTGCTGGGCGGTGTGCTGGGCGCGGCGCGGGCTGTTCTGCCCACCCGGGGCAGGGCCGCGTTCCTGCCGGATATGCTTTTTGTGGGAGCTGTGCTGATGGCTTTGCAGAGCTATGCCGTCTCCCAGAGTCAGGCCGGGCAGCTGCGGGGCTATATGGCGCTGGCGGCGTTCTGCGCCGCCGGGGCAGTGCAGGCAGCGCTGCGGCCTCTGTTCGCCGCTGCCGAAGCCTTTGCGGGAAAACTGCTGCTGGGGCCGGTGCGGCTCGCCGCCCGGTGCATCGCCCCGTGGAAAGCTGCCCGCGCCGCCGCCAAAGTACGGCGGAACGAAAAAAGACTTGCAAAAAAACAGAAAAAGAGCTTGCCAACACCACGGCGTATGTTGTATAATTCAAACGTATCAAAGTGAGAGTACAGGCGCATTGGGCCTGCTGTCCGAAAACGGGAGGCACTGTGTTATGGCAAATCCGAGCCGGAAAAAGCGGAAGAGAAAGGCGTCCGTCGTGGGCGCTGTGCTGAAACTGCTCTTCCTTCTGCTTTTGCTGAGTATGCTGGCGGCGTACATCGCGAATCAGGTGGCGCTCAGCTCCAAGAAAGCGGAGCTGGACACCCTGCAGGAGCAGATCGACCAGCAGAAGACCCAGAACGAGGAGATGCAGCGCATCCTCAGCGGCGACTCGGACGATGTGACCGAGTGGGTCGCGCGGGACTCTTACAATTATGCGGCGGCCAACGAGCGCATCTTCGTGGATGTGACGGGCAACTGATGCCGCGCCCCGAGCGGCTTGCGGCCGGCGGGAAACACATTAGTCAACAAGGAGTATTGAGTTTTGGCGATTGAGGTAGGGAATATTTTTGAAGGCCGTGTCACCGGCGTAAAACCGTTTGGCGCATTCGTTGCGCTGCCGGAGGGCCGCGTGGGCATGGTCCACATTTCTGAGGTGTCCAACGAGTATGTGCAGGACATTGCAGCCGTGCTGCATGACGGCGACACCGTGAAGGTGCAGGTCATCAATGTGGCACCGGACGGCAAGATCGCGCTGTCCATCAAGCGGCTGCTG